>WNGA01026779.1_pt1 | contig 10620 bp, 7 predicted proteins | sample 5400061 | NCBI WGS metagenome assembly WNGA01 (sample SAMN13153366, study PRJNA577476) | soil metagenome | isolation source: 100 cm soil or saprolite under grassland replicate 2 | place: USA:California | collected 2016-06-15
TGCGGTGTTGGTTGCGACACGCGCGGCTGCGGCGGAGTCGGAGCGGCCTGCGCGATCTTCACCGGCGGCTTTTTCCGGCGGTGTGGGGCCGCCGCCCTCGGCGGCCGGTGCCGCGGCACTGCCGCGATACGTGGTTTGGGTACCGGCTTCGGCACAGGTTCGACTCGCGGCTGAGGTTTCGGTGCCGGCGGAGGCGCCTGCGTGATTCGCGTCGGGGTGCGGACGCCGAGGCGCTCGAGTCTGCGGGCGGCCTCCGCGACTAGAAACTGGCGTGTCTCCGCTGTCGGATAGACGATCTGTCCGCTGACGTTCAGCGTTTGATCGCCGATGAATTTCGTATAGTCGGGATAACGGCGCATCATGCCGACGAAGTCGGTGCTGGAATCGAAAAACGCGCCGGTCGGGGATGTGAATTGGTAATCCCACAACCGTTCCAGATCGTTGTAGACGCTGACGACGTCGTTCGCGGCGCTGCGCTCTCCGCCGGCCGGATACGACGCAACCGCCGAGCGCGCATCTGCGAGCGCCGCCCTGAACGCATCGCGATCGTTGTGCTCCGCCGCCACCTGCACCGCGCGCAAGCGCGTTTTCAAATCGAGCGCTGGAGGCTCCGCCGCTCGCGCGGGCTTCGCTTCCTCGGTTGCCGTTTCGGCGATGATCACGCGCGGCTGCGCCGGTGCCAGCCCCTGCTCGCATTCGGGCGGAACGGCGGCTTGGGGTTTTGGAAGGACTTTGACTGTCGGATTGAGTTGTGCGGACGCGCTAAGGACGCCGAGCGCGGCGACCACGAAGGCGGACATCAACGTGCCTCGCACTGATCCTTCATTCTACATGCTTAGGGCATCTGCTCGATCTTCTCACGATAACGATTGACTTCATCGGTCGCTTCGATGAACGGCAGCGCGCACTCGAGCTCTTTCTTCGCCTCGGCATAGCGTCCGGTTTCAAATAATGCCACCGCTTTGTAGTAGCGCAGGTCCTCTTCTCCTCGCGCAAAGGCGCCGAGCCTCTGAAATGCGCGGAGCGCGCCCGCGAAATCGCCGGTTCGATAAAAACCTGTGGCCACTGCGGCGATCAGATCGCGCGACGCGTTCGGGGTGTTCAACAAGCGCGAGTACATCGCATTCGCGTCTTCGACATCTCCGGCGAGGGCCATCCCTTCCGCTCTGCGCACCGTGGCCACGGTCGTCTTTGCCACTTGCTGCGCGCCAGCCGCACGGATTTGTGCGATCTGCTCCTGCGTCTGCCGTTCGATTGCTGCGCGTTCGGTGGCAATTCGCCGCTCTGCTTCTTTCTCGAACTCCGCGCGCGCTGCGGCAATCCGCTGCTCCGCTTCTTTCTCGAACTCCGCTCGGGCGGCGGCAATGCGTTGCTCGAGCTCGCGCTGCTGCTCGGGAGTGAGCGTCGTCTGTGTGGCGCGTACGCCGGCCGTCGCCGCCGGGGGCGGCGGCGCCACACTCGTCATCGCCAAGCGATTCCGAAGGCCTTCGAAATCGCCAAGGTCGGGCCCGAGCACAAGTGTGGCGTACGTCGGTGCAATCGTTTCGGCCGTCATCAGGCGCTGAATCTGCTCGCGCGCTTCTGCGTCGCGCCCGAGCTTCGCGTACGACAATGCGAGGTAGATGACCGCTGTCTCGAACGCCGGCAACGATTCGAACTTGCCGTTGTTCACGTAAGACTGCATCTGCGCCGGAGTGAGAATCGCGTCCGCTGCGGCGCGCAAATCGTTGATCGCCTCCGCGTAGCGGCCGGCCTGGTAACTGGTGCGGCCGCGCGCGAGCAAATCATCGGCAGAAGGACTGGGCGGCGCTTGCGCCAGCAGTAGGCAAACGGCCAAGACCGTGATTGTTGCGCGCACGCTCGATCAGTGTCCTTCCAAACGGCCTCTCGTTTCAAGTGCGATCGAGTGCTATGCTCACCGCCGGTGCCGCCCCGACACCGTGACCTCGCCCGACTCTTGTAACGCCACGCCATTTCGGGCCGGAGCGGCACCTTCTCTGCACACAGCGTTGCGGCGGCATGAATCGAGTTACCGAGACGGTCGCACAGCCCGTCCAAGCCGGCTGGAAACGAGGGGATTCGCTCGACGCGTTGCTCACGCGCGAATGGCTGATCACCAACTCCCTTGGCGGATATGCCTCGGGGACCATTGGCGGTGCGTGCACGCGCCGTTTTCACGGACAACTCATCGCCTCTCTTCGCGCGCCGTACGGCCGCACGATGATGCTCAACCACCTCGAGGAAGTCATCGAAGGCGACCGCCTCTGCTACCGCCTCAGCGGCGACGAGCATGGTGGCGGCAAAGAGATCGCCTATCCCGAGGCTGGATTCCTCGAAGAATTCGTTCTCCAGTGCGGGATCCCGGTCTGGCGATTCTCGAAGAACGGCATCCGCATCGAAAAACGCGTGCTGATGCCGCACCTGCAAAACACGACTTACATCATCTATCGCCTGCTGGAAGGTCCGCCGGGGCTGAAGTTGAAACTTCGTCCTTCACTTCACTTCCGGCCGCACGAAGGATTGCTGACGGCGCAGGTCTCGGAGAAGTGGTCCGTGCGTGTGCAGAAAGATCACGAGCTGGAAATCGACGACGGCCGGGACTTCCCTCCCCTGCGGCTATACCTTTTCGGGCAGCAAGCCCATCTTCGACAGGACGTCCGCGCATTCGAACACGTGCTCTACCGCCTGGAGAAGAGCCGCGGGTATGAATATGAGGGGCCGCTGTGGAGTCCGGGTGTCGTCGAAGCGGACCTCACGATCGGCGAGGATTGCGGAATTGTGGCGTCGGTCGAGCAGTGGGACGTCATCCGCGCGCTCGATTACCGAGATGCAATCGAAGCATCGATCGACCGGCACCAGCGGCTTCTGTCGATCGCGTCGGTCGATCCGTCGCGCGAGTTCGCGGCGCAACTGGTCCTCGCCGCCGATCAGTTTCTGATTCACCCGCACTCAGACGTTCTCGTCGTACATCCGAAATGGTCTGATCCCGAATCTCTTTCCGGAGGGCGAGCACGCCGGGCTCTATCACACCGCGGACGCCACCATGTGGTTTTTCCACGCGGTGTGGAGATATTTCAAAGCCACCAACGACCAGCAAACAGTGCGGTCGCTCGTGCCGAAGCTGGTCGACATCATCGATCATCACATTCGAGGCACGGATTTCAACATTCACGTCGACCCGAAGGACGGCCTCCTCGCGCAGGGCGCGGAGGGCTACCAACTGACCTGGATGGATGCGAAGGTCGAGGGGTGGGTGGTGACCCCTCGCCGCGGCAAAGCGGTGGAGATCAACGCCCTCTACTACAACGCGCTGCGCATCCTCGAGCAATTGCTGCTCATGCAGGAGAACGCCGAAGAGGCGCGTCGCATCGACGAGTACGCGACCCGCGCCCGAATCTCGTTCAACGAGCGCTTCTGGTATGACGATGGTCAATATCTTTACGATGTCGTCGATACCGAGGGCGGAGGGGACGATCCGTCGCTGCGGCCGAATCAGATCTTTGCCGTCTCCCTCGATTTTCCGGTCCTTGACGAAGCGCGATGGAAGCGCGTCGTCGAAGTGGTGCACGACGCGCTGCTGACGCCGTGCGGATTGCGATCGCTCTCTCCGAAGCATCCGGAATACAAATCGGCATACGACGGCGATCTCCGCGCGCGCGACGCGGCGTATCACCAGGGGACCGTCTGGGCGTGGCTGATCGGGCCGTTCATCGACGTGTGGCTCAAGGTGTATCCGAGCGACACCGCCGTCGCCCTCCGTTTGCTCAGCGGCTTCAAACTTCACCTCGGCGACGCCTGCATCGGCACCATCAGCGAGGTCTTCGACGCCGAACCGCCCTACCGCCCGCGCGGCTGCGCCGCACAGGCGTGGAGCGTGGCGGAAGTGTTGCGGTGTTTGTATAAGCTCCGCGCCTGACGGCGCGTCGCGTTGTCAGTTGTCGGTTGTCGTTGTAGACTCGAGGCCCCACACGAGATCCGCTCCAGCTCCACCTTTCAGCACCACACAATTGATGAAGAATTTCGAAGAACTGGACGTGTTCCAGCGCGCAGTTGAACTCAGCGTTTGTGTTTATCGCGAAACGAATTCCTTCCCTGTCGAAGAGCGGTACGGCTTGACTGCACAGGTCCGTAGAGCATCAGTTTCCGTTGTCAGCCACGTCGCTGAAGGTCAAGGCCGGCTCACGCTCGGTGAGTGGCGGCAGTTTCTGAGTCAGGCCCGTGGGTCGCTGTATGAGGTGCAAGCGCAACTGATCGTCGCGCGGGCTCTGGGGCCGCGAATGGTGGCATCGGGCACCGGCGCGAACTCGCTCGAATGCAGCGACGGCAGGCGCGCGCCGGACGCGATCTTCGCCGGGTCGACCGCGCCGACGTTCAGCATGCAAACCGGGATTTTGCCGCCGAGGCCGAAGCGGCCGAAATCCTCGCTGACCATCAGCGGATCGATCCGCACCACATTCTTGTCGCCCATGTCGCGCTGGAGCGCGTGCGCGAGCCGCTCCGTCAGCGCTGGATCGTTGTAAGTCGAATCCGCCGATTCGGAGCGCACCACCTCGACGACCGGCGCGCGATCCTCGGGAATCCCTGCGGCGAGCGCGATTCCCTTGGCCACCCTTTCGATCGACGCGAGCACGCGTTTGCGCACTTCCGGTTTGAACGTTCGCACGGTCAACAGCAGGTTGACTTCGTCGGGAATCACATTTCGTTTCGCGCCGCCGTGGATGGCGCCAACCGTCACCACCGCGGGGTCGAGCGGCGAGTTCTCGCGGCTGACGATCGTCTGCAGCGCGAGCACCACTTCCGACGCGACCACGATCGGATCCTTCGTGCTCTGAGGCGAAGCGCCATGCCCGCCGACGCCGCGAATCGTGATGTTGACTGAGTCGGCGTTGGCCATGAAGTATCCGGGACAGTACGCGATCTGCCCCGCCGGCAGTGAGGAGTTGTCGTGAAGCGCGATCGCATACGTCGGGCGCGCGAATCGCTCGTACAGGCCGTCGCGCAACATCGCCGACGCGCCCTGCACGACCTCCTCGGCGGGCTGTCCGATGAGCATCACCGTCCCATGCCATCGGTCTTTGAGTTGCGCGAGCATCGTCGCCGTGCCGATCAGCGTCGCCATGTGGATATCGTGACCACACGCATGCATCACGTTCGCGACGCGGCTCGCGTACGGCATGCCGGTCTGCTCCTGCACTGGCAATGCGTCCATGTCGGTTCGCACGAGCACAACCGGGCCGTCGCCATTTTTCATCATGGCCACGACCCCGTAGCACGTCTTCCCGGGCTGCTGGTAATCACCGACGTGATCGGCGACCGTGTAACCCAGCGCGCGCAGACGAGCGGCGACCGTCGCCGACGTCTTCTCTTCCTGCATCGACAATTCCGGTGACGTATGGAGCGTCTTGTACGTCTCGATCAACGATGGCAACTCGCGGTCGATCATCGAATCGATCGATTGTCCGGCGGCCGTCGCCGCAACGAGAAGAACAAACGCGAGAGGTTTCATCAAGCGGCGCCGGTGCCTTCCGCAGGCAGCTCTGCGGCCATGGCCACCTGATTCTTCCCGTTCTTCTTGGCGAAATAGAGCGCTGCGTCGGCACGGGCGATCAGGTCCGTCGAGGTCGTTCCGTCCGCCGGATACACGGCGACGCCGATGCTCACCGTGATGCGCAGGCTGCGATGGAGTTGCGGGATCGGAAACTCCCGCGCCTCGATGAGCTCGCGCATCCTGTTCGCCGCTTCTTTCGCCGATGCCGCGGGCGTGTCGGGAAAAATAATCGCGAATTCTTCGCCACCGTAACGCGCGACGACATCGCTGTCGCGCGCATTGCGCATCAGCTCCTCGACCAGGCCCTTGAGGATCACATCGCCGACCGGATGGCCGAACGTGTCGTTGATCCGTTTGAAATTGTCGATATCCAGCATGCCCAGGCCGAGCTCGTGACTACTGCGGTTGTGGCGGTGGATCTCCTTCGCGAAGGTCTCCTGGAAGTAGCGATAGTTGAACGCCGGGGTCAGGCCGTCGATGAACGTCAGCCGGCGGATTTCTTCATAACGGTGCGCCGACTCGATGGCCATCACCGCCTGGACCGCAAAAATCTCGAGCGTACGCACGCGCTCGATGCCCGGCGGTTCCCCTCCGCTGCGATTTTCCGCAGACAGGTAGCCGATCATGTCGCCCGCGCTCATCAGCGGCACGAGCAGCACATTCGTTGCGAGCCGCGTGTCAGGGCCGCTGCGAGAAATGTAGTACGAGTTTGATATACGATATTCATCATTGAGATTGGCTACGATTTCGCCCGCCGGCACCGGTTTGCTGCGCATCCCTTCCCATTGCGCATCGGCCCCCGCTTGCGCGCGGCGCACGAATTCATCGCGCCTGGCATCGCGGACCGCGAACACCACCGTGTCGAAGCCGATGGCGTTGCGGATGGCGATGGCAACGCGAGTGAGACTCACTTCGACGGCCGTGGATGCGATCAGACTCGTGGAAAGCTCGAGCAGGGTGGACATCGTGGCCGCATGACGCTCGAGCTCCGCGTTCTTGGCGGACATGGCCAGCCGCAACAACTGATCCTCGAGGGAGATCGCCATCTGCATCACGAGAAGAGTCAGCAAGTTCAAGCTCCCGCTCTGCAGAATGGTCTGATCCTCGGTCTCGAACACCAGCACGCCGTGGATCCTGTCGGCGGTCTGGATTCCAATCAGCACCTGGATTGCCGGACCAGGCGCGAGAGGAAAACGCCGCAGCTCGTCTTGAAAAATGAATGGCCGCGTCGGCGCCGACTCGGCGAATGCCGCCGACGCGACCCAGCGAATCAAATCCTGATCGGAGGGCAGGCATTCGCCGAATCGGTAAACGGTCGCGCTGCTCATCGCTCTCGATTCCCACGTTACGGCTGCCGCCGCTTTCAATCGTGCGAGCTTCCCGAGCAGCAGCACGATCTGGCGCACGGTTTCGCCCCTGGTATTGGCCAGAAGAACCGATGTCGCACTCTCCGTCAGAATCGACAGCTCGCGATTGCGGTTCGTCAGCTCCACGTTCCGCTCGCTCGTTTGCAACTGACGTCGCGTCATGTACGCGATGAGGGCCAGCGGCAGAGAGGCGACCGCGAATCCCATGCGGCCGTACGCGGAGTCGCTCATCACTTCAAGCGCGACGATTGGGGTGATGGCCGCAACGATTCTGCTTTGAATGAGGATCAGCCGCTGGTTCGCGGCGAAGAATGCGATTCGAATGGCAATGAAGCCAACCACCAACAGGACGTAGCCGGAGACCTTCGCGAGCACTTGCGCGTTTCTGTCCACCGCCGATGCGTAGAGAAGCGCGACGACGAAGTACGACGTCGCAAGGATTGCAGAATCGATGACCGAGCGCCGCCGCGCCAACTCGAGCACCGCGAGACCGACAAACGCCGCGACCAGCGCCACTGCGGGATCGTGCAGCAGGACGATCGCCGCGAAAATGACGCCAGCCTCGAAACCGAATCGCACGGTTTCCACTTCGATGGCGAAGAACGAAACGAGTGCCACGAGTGCGGCGAAGAAGAGGAGCTGCTCCAGATAGGCGGCCGGACGCTCGAAGAGAATCCACGCTGTCGCAGCAATCGGAAATGCCGTTGCCGCCAGCGATATGAGACGCAGCCACGCGGCCCGAGACATGAGACATTGTAGTGCTTCCCCTTCTCCCTCGGGAGAAGGTGGCCCGAAGGGCCGGATGAGGGGGGTGCGCGATAATCGCCGGGTGATGGAGTGGGAAGCGGTCATCGGCCTGGAGGTGCACGCGCGTCTGCTGACGCGGTCGAAGATCTTTTGCGCGTGCCCCACGGAGTTCGGCGCGCCGCCCAACACCCACGTCTGCCCCGTTTGCCTCGGATACCCCGGCGCGCTGCCGGTGCTCAATCGCACTGCGGTGGAATTGGCGATGCGAGCGGCGCTGGCGACCGGCTGCACGATTCACGAGCACTCCATCTTCGCGCGCAAAAACTATTTCTATCCCGACCTGCCGAAGGGCTATCAGATCTCGCAGTTCGAGGAGCCGCTCGCCACCGGCGGCCGGATCGGCAATGTGCGCATTCGGCGCATCCACATGGAAGAGGACGCGGGCAAGCTCATTCACGCGGCGGACGCGTCGCTCGTCGATCTGAATCGCGCCGGAGTGCCGCTGATCGAGATCGTCTCCGAACCGGACATTCCCTCCGCCGTGGAAGCGGATGCGTATCTCACGCGGGTGCGACAGATTCTGATGTACGGCGAGATCTGTGACGGCAACATGGAAGAGGGCTCTTTGCGTTGCGATGCGAACGTCTCTGTGCGACGTGTAGGGCCGGCGCCCTCGCCGGCCGCCGGGGGCGGCGGCCCCACAGCCGCCGGGGGCGGCGGCCCTACAGCCGCCGAGGGCGGCGGCCCTACACTCGGGACGCGTGCGGAGGTCAAGAACCTCAACTCATTTCGCTTTCTCCGCAACGCGATCGAATTCGAAATTCAACGGCAGATCACGATCGTGGAGGGGGGCGGGCGGGTGTCGCAGGAGACGCGCCTCTTCGATCCCGCGAGCGGAGAAACACGAGCGATGCGATCGAAAGAGGAAGCGCACGATTACCGCTACTTCCCCGAGCCCGATCTCTTCACACTGCGCGTCGACCGCGCATGGATCGAAGATGTGGCGCGCTCACTTCCGGAGATGCCGCAGATGCGCGTCGAGCGATACAAGGAAATGGGCGTCGCGATAGCCGACGCGGAGGCGCTCGTCGCCACGCGTGAGCTCGCTGATTACTTCGAAGCGGTCGCGCGCGGCGGAAATCCGAAAGCGGCCGCCAACTGGGTGCGCAACGAAGTCCTCCACCTCGGTCACTTCCGCATCGATCCGGCGATGCTCGCGCGCCTGATCGCCATGATCCACGCAGGAACGATCGGCAGCAAAGTGGCGAAGGAAGTGTTTCAGGAAATCGCCGACACGGGCGAGGCGCCCGAGACGATCGTCGAACGACGCGGTCTCGCACAGGTCGCCGACCCCGCGGTCATTCGCAACGCGGCGCAGCGCGTCATCGACGAACATCCAATGCAGGTCGAGCAGTACCGCAGCGGAAAGACACAGGTCTTCGGATTTCTCGTCGGTCAGTTGATGAAGCAGACGCGCGGGAAAGCGAAAGCGGAAATGGCGAACGAGATTCTCAAAGAGTTGCTCGGTCCCTAAGTTGCTCGGTCACCAAGCAACCTACTGGTTCACCTGCTTCAATTGATTCATCACCTTCGTTACCGGATCGTCGACCTTCGTGTAGCCGCTGGGCATGGCGAAGAGTGACCCGTCGACAGCTTTCTTCTCGATGTTGGTGACCGTCGACGTCGTGTTCATCACGATGTCGCTCGTACCCTGCACAACATGGACGGTGCTGACCTGTTTGAGCGGAAAGCCGCGCATTCCGCTGCTCTGGGCTTCGATCAGCTTGTCCAGACTCTCGACGCCGGTGCGAATTCCGCGCATCTGCAGGAAGGTGCTCATCTCCGCCGCAAGCTGATCGGTCGTCCAGCTTTCGGTATTCATCGCGAGATGTGTCTTCATCTTCTGCCCCATGGCATTGATGTTCATATCGTACGATGCGTCGACGATGAATTTATGCGTCGGAAAGCCTTCGATCATGCCGCCCTCGCCGGCATCGCGAATGGAGACCTGTGGATTATCGAAGCTCACCTTCACCATGTCGCCGAGGTTCTTGAGCATCGAATTGGTGTTGCCGAGGACCTGGTCGAGTTGGATGTCGTAGTAGTTCTTTGTTGACGGATCCAGTACCGTCATCGTTTTCCCGCCGTCGCTGGACAACACGATGCTGTTGTCCTTGAACATCATGTTGTCGCCTTTGGCCACGTCCATGCGCACGCGAGATCCGTCGACCATGACCGTGCCGGTGATCGTCACAGAGTGAAAACCTGTGGTGCTGCTTTGCGTCTTGTATGTCAGTCCGGCGAACGCGGTCGATGCGACCAGAAGTGCGGCGGCAGTGAATAAACGTTTCATTTGCGCTCCAGGAGAGAATGGTATCATTCGCGCCGTTCCCGGCAGCCTTTCTCGCGCAAATCGAGTGACTTAGGAGGTTTATCTTGGGTGCGATGCGCAGCAGATTCCGGCTCCTGATTTCCCTTGCCGTCTTGATGATCAGTACCGCCGCGTTCGGATCGGGCTTCGCCCTCTTCGAGCAGGGCGCCAAAGCGGTGGCGATGGGTGGCGCATTCGCGGCGACGGCGGACGATCCCAGCGCGATTTTCTACAACGTCGCCGGACTGGCTCAACAGCGACGCGGCGAAATCCTCTTCGGCGGTACGGCAATCACCTTTCAGAACGAATTCACCGGCGATCCGAATGATCTCTTCACCGGCGGGACGCGCGGCAGTTTGTACCGAGCGCATACGTTCGTTCCGCCGAACGCTTATGTGACCGTCCCATTCGGCGGCAACCTCACGTTCGGCGTCGGCGTGTTCACGCCCTTCGGTCTGCGAACGAACTGGGCACAGCCGTGGCCCGGTCGCTACGTCTCCTCCGATGCGAACATCAAAACGATATCCGTCGAGCCGGCGATCGCCTGGCAGACATCCGACGGACGTTTGGCGATCGGCGGCGGCCCC
>WNGA01013179.1_pt1 | contig 10617 bp, 6 predicted proteins | sample 5400061 | NCBI WGS metagenome assembly WNGA01 (sample SAMN13153366, study PRJNA577476) | soil metagenome | isolation source: 100 cm soil or saprolite under grassland replicate 2 | place: USA:California | collected 2016-06-15
GCCGCGAGGCGGAGTCCACCCTGCGCGGTATGATCGAGCGCGATTACAATCACCCGGCCATCTTCGCCTGGGTCCTGTTCAACGAGACGTGGGGCCTGCTCTCCAAAGAAGGGGAGCGGGAGGCGTACCGGCCTGAGACGCAGGCGTGGGTCGCCTCCCTCTATCGCGCAGCGAAGCAGATGGATCCGACGCGGCTGGTCGAGGACAACTCCCCCTGTTGCGGCCGCGGCCACACCGAGACCGACATCAATTCGTGGCACGCCTATCTGCCGGGATGGGCGTGGGAGCAGCACGACAGGATGGTGAGCGATAGCACGCTTCCCGGCTCTCCCTGGAATTTCGAGGCCGGCTATCGCCAAGCGCGGCAACCGGACGTCAACAGCGAGTTCGGCAACGTCTGGGGCTACCAGGGGAGCACGGGCGACGTCGACTGGAGCTGGGACTACCACCGTGCGGTCAACGCGTTCCGCCGCCACCCCCGGATCGCCGGCTGGCTGTACACCGAGCTGCACGACGTGATCAACGAGTGGAACGGGTACTGGCGCTTCGACCGGTCCGAGAAGGAAACCGGCTTCGGTGAGCTGGTGGAGGGGATGACGCTCCGCGACCTCCACGCGCCGCTGTACGTCGCCGTGGGCGAGCAGCTGAGCGATAGCGTCTCCACCGGAGCCCAGGTGCGTGTGCCGCTGTACGCCTCCTTCCTGTCCGGCGAGGCCCTGGGCGACAGCCTCACGCTGCGCGCGCAGCTGTACGGCTGGAACGCCCTCGGCCAGAAACAGACCTACTTCGAGACCCGGCGCCGCGTACCCTACCGCCCTTGGATGACCGGGCCGCTGGACTCGCTCGACGTCCCGATGCCCAGCGAACGTGCCGTCCTCGTGCTGGCGGTGCGGCTGGAAGACGCCAGGGGCACGGTGTTGCATCGCAACTTCTGCGCCTTTGTCGTGGAGGGCGACGCCCCGCGGGGTACTCTCTCGATCAACCCGGCGCGCTTCCACGCGGCGTCCTGGTCGCTCAAGCAGTGGAACGTGCTGGACGGGCTGAAGGTGAACGGCGCTGGCTCGGGGTTCTTCGAGTACCGGATCGCATGGCCCCTGGGGACGCGTCCTGCGGACTTGGAGAGCGTCACATTTCTGGCCGAGGTCTCGTCCAAAGAACTGTTCGGCAAGGACCGGGAGGGCGCCGGTCGGATCGAGGGCGACTTCATGTTGGGGCGGGGCACGGTCGATCCGAGCCTGAACCCCAACGCCTATCCCATGACCGATGGGCGGCGCTATCCGAGTGCGGTGACCGTGCGCGTGAACGATGTGATCGCGGGGCGGGAGTTCCTCGAGGACGATCCGGCCGACAGCCGCGGCATCCTGTCCTGGCACTTCCAGAGGCGCGACCGGCGCCTGCGTGAGGCCGGTTCGTACGGCACGTTGCTCCGGGTGACGCTGCCGCGGGAGGCGCTCGAGCGGGCGGCCAGGCGCGGCGAGCTGGTCATTCGCCTCGAGGTCGATCCGGCGCTGCCCGGTGGACTCGCCATCTACGGCCGCCACTTCGGACGCTACCCGCTCGATCCGACGCTCGTTTTCGTGGCCAAGCCGTAGGGAAGCTCTAGTTGGAGGATCATGGCAGGATGCTCGCGACGACCGCGGTCGTCCACTCGCCGTGGTTGTTCTGGTACGTCCCCCGCATCCACACGAGGGCCGTCCGCGGGTCATCCCACTTGGGCACGATCGGCCGCAGGTTGTCCACGTTCGAGTTGGCGGTCATCGGCTCCCATTTCCACGTCGCGCCGAAGTCCCCGGTCGAGCCTCGGTACAGCTCCCGGTGGCGCCGGCCATCGGCGCGGCTCACGAGCGGCGAGCCGGTGACGGGATCCGCGTCGGTCGAGATGTAGACGACGTTCGGATTCTTGGGATCGAGCGCTGCTAGGCCCGTATAGTCGTCTTCCCCAGGGTACAGGCGCGTGCCGGCGTACGCGACTTCGTGCACCCGCCAGGCCGAGCCGTCCCAGCGGCCGTAATCGAAGCGGTGGTCCATCCCGCCCTGCCCACGCGGCAGACCGCGGCCGTCTTTCTGGACCGAGAACACCACGTACGGCCGCCGCTGGGCGTCCAGCTCGAGGTCGATCACCCAGGCGACGTTGTCCGGGTCCCCCTGAAAGACCTTCGTCAGGTCCCACGCGTTGATCTCAACATTCGTCGTCTCGCTCAGCTTGCCGCGGCGGGTGCCGTCGGACAGGTAGATGGCGCCATCGCGCACGAACCCGTGATAGACGCTGTTGTCGTAGTTGCGCGGGTGGTCTTCGGTCATCACGAAATGGATCGTGTTCCGGCCATCGAACGCGTACTTGAGATACGGGCTATAGCCGTCGCGGCCATGCGCGAGCCGCCCGCCATACCGCCAGGTGCGCCCGGAGTCGTCGGAGTACATGTAGTTGGGGTCGAGATCGACGCCGCGGAAGAAATTCATGATGCGGCCCGACGCGAGCCGGAACAGGTTGGAGTAGGTGACGTTGTTGCCGCGGAGCGGGCTCGCGGAGTCGCCCGGCGTGTCGAAGACCGCCGCCGGCCCCCAGGCCAGCGGATCGTGGGGCTCCGACACGCGGTAATAGATCCGTCGCTCCACGCCGTGCTGCGTGTACACCGCCAGATAGCGGCCGTCCGGCAGTGCCAGAAACGCGGGATTGTCATGATCGTCCTGCTGCAGGTGGCGGTGCAGCACGGTCCGCTGCACCCGGCCCGAGGCGAGGTCGTAGACCGCGATCTCCACGTTGCCCCAACCGGGGGCGCTGTCGGTGCGATAGTCGCCGACGGCGCGAACCGATCCCACGATGAGCTTGCCCTCGCGCACGATCGCCCGCTCGTCCATGAACCAGGACCACGCGCCGTTGTCGTTCAGCGTGACCGGGGTTCCGGCCACGAAGTTCGTGCCGCCCTGCAGCAGGAGACAGGCGAGGAGGCGGGTCATCGCGCGAGCGGGTCGGGCCGCAGCTGGAAATGCACGACCTTGCTCGTCGTGCCTTTCCCCCCTTCCATGTGGAAGGGCGCTCGGGTGCTCACGGTCGCCCACAGTCCCCTGCCCTGCCAGCCCGCGCCGGGATCGTCGATCCGGCCGTCCAGCCACTTGGTGTAAAACCCCAGCGGATACGGGACGCGGAGCACGATCCACTGCCCGTCCTTCAGGGCCAGCAACCCCTCGGACCCGTTGCCCGTGTTGATCGGCACGTTGCTGCCCAGCCCGAGGATGTTGAACTGGTCGACCCACGTGTAGTAGCTCGCCTCGGCGCTGCCCGGGTCCGTCACACCCTTGAGCTGCGGGAGCGGCTCGCGATAGAACGTCCACCCTTCGGGGCAGTGCTGTCCGGTCGCCGTCGGCCCATTGAGCGGTCCCCGGCATTTGCGCCGGTCGAAGCTCGCCAGATGCCCGCTCGCGAGCGCGGTCCAGTGGACGCCGTTCCGGTCCACGTCTCCGCCCCGCGGTGAAAACCCCTCGACCGGCGCCCCGGACGGGCTCAACGGGAGCTCGAACAGCTCTGCCAGCGCCGTTTCGGGCGGATGCGGCCCCGGCGTCAACCGGATGACGGCCCCCGGGTAGCCCAACGTCGTCCCCCACACGGAGCCGTCCGGGGCGGGCGCGACAGCGTACAAACCCGCCGCGATGCGCTTGTCCTTGGCGGGATCGACCGGCTGGTCGGGCTCCACGTACGCATCCCGCTTCCCGTTCCCGTTGGCGTCGAGCACGAGGGCGGTCCAGCCCTGGGCCTGTTCTTCATCGCCGGTCTGGTCGAACAGCCGCGTGTTCAACCACCCGACCACCGGTCCACCGCCGCTGGTCCACAGCGTGTTGTCGGCGTCTTCGGCGAACATGAGGTGGTGCGTGCTGAAGCAGGTACCGATGTGCGTCAGCTTCCCGGTCTTGGGATCGTAGACGGCCAAGTGGCGGCCCGCGCGATTCAGCGGGAACAGCTTCGCGGACGGATGATTCGACCCTGCCCGGCAAACTGGTGGATTGTCCGGTGGGCGCACGCTAGACGTGATCCACACGCGGCCCCGGTCGTCGAACATCGGGTTGTGCACGTTGTTCTTGCTGGTCCAGATGGGTTCGTCGCCCCAATACGGCGACGGCTGGGGCATCTGCGGCCCTGCCGCCGGCCGCGTGCTGGTATCGCGCACCGTCAAAGGCACGCGGCTCGCGGTGTTCCGCAGCGGATCGAGGACCGGCAGGTAGTCGGCACTCAGCTCCAACGCTCCGTAGATCCTGCCGTGAGCGTTGAGGGTGGGGTGCCGGCGGTCGGTCGAGACTTCGTCGTGGAGATAGGCCTTGGGATCGGCCCAGTCCCACTCGGTGATCACCACGTTGCGCTCCACACCCTGCGGCCGCGGCGGTGCCGGCGGCACCTCGCCAGCGGCGATCCGATCGGTCCAGTCCGCGAACATCGCCAGCGCCCGCTCGCGCCCGAGCTGGGCCAGGGCGCCCATCATCGACCCGCCCGCCTGTCCGGACTGCAACCGCCGCTCCCAGGCGGCGACGGAGGTCTCGAAGTGGCCCAGCGACGCGGGAATCTCCCGCGTCCCTTTGCTGCCGAGTTGATGACACGCCCAGCACGTGCCCGACTTCAGCATCCTGAGCCACTCGGCCTGGCTCCTGACGTTCGGCGACGCCAACTCGCTCTTGTCCGGTACGCGCATCAGGGAGAACCAGTAGCCGGCGGGGTAGTACTCAGCGGCGGCGCGCGGATTGGGCGCCGCGACCGCCGTGAGGTTGAGCGTCGTCCCCGGCGTCGCCGCAGCCTTCGGCCCATCCACGAGGCCATACCCGCGCACCCACAGGGCATAGCGCGCCTTGGGGAGGTCGGGCACGAGGTAGCGCCCCTGATCGTTCGTGACCACGATGCGGACGAACTTGGTGGGCAGGTCGTGCGTCTCGGCGATCACCCAGACGCCGGCCTCGGGTCCGTTCGGGCCGGTGACCGTTCCGCCGATGTCATCGCCGTCGATCCGGATCGCCGGACCGGCGAGCAGCCCGGCTGCCACTGCACCGCAGCACAACACGCTCGTCGTTACACGCATGAGAGATACCGCTCCTTGATCAACGGCAGCAGAGTATCGAGCGGCGTATTCCACACCGCTTCGTTCATGATCTCGACCTCGATCGGCCCCTCGCCGTAGCCGGCGCGCTCGACCGCCGTGCGAATGGGGCGCAGCTCGATGACGCCGTCGCCCATCACCCCTCGATTCATCAGCACGTTCTGGACCGGTACGAGCCAGTCGGAGACGTGGAAGCCGATGAGCCGGCGGGCGGCGCGCGCGAGCTCGTCGAACAGCTCGGGGTCCCACCAGATGTGGTAGACGTCGGCGACGATGCCTACGGTCTCGGCGTCGAACCGTTCCGCCAGGCAACGCGCCTCGCGCAACGTCGTGATGCAGGAGCGCTCGGCGGCGAACGCGGGGTGCAGCGGCTCGATCCCGAGGCGCACACCCCGCTCCTTGGCGTACGGGGTGAGCTCCGCGATACCGTCGGCGACCATGCGCCGGGCGGCGGCAATGTCCCTGTCGGGCGCCGGGCCGCACACGAGGATGAGCACCTCGGCGCCGAGCGTCGCCGCTGCGTCGACCGCCCGCCGGTTGTCCTCGATTCGTGCCGCGCGCTCGGCGCGTGTGGCCGCTGGAAACATCCCGCCGCGGCACACGCTGGAGACCCGGAGGCCCGCGTCGCGCACCAGACGCGCAGCCCGATCGACGCCCGTCTCCGCGAGTTTGTGACGCCACAACGCGATGTACGGCACGCCGTGCCGGGCGCAGGCGTCGACGGCGTCCGCGACGCTCGCCCGCTCGACGGTGATCTGGTTGAGGCTGAGCCGCGCCGCGGTGTCCATCGGGTGTCAGGCCACGCCCGCGAGCGCCAGCACGCGCCCCATGCGCTCCACGGCGCGCTCGGGGTCCGCGAGCAGTCCGGCGCCGTCCGCCAGCCGGAACAGCTCGGCGAGATGCGGGATGGAGCGCCAGCTCTCCGCCCCGCCGACCATCCGGAAGTGCGTCTGGTGTCCGTTCAGGTAGGCGAGGAACACGATGCCCGTCTTGTACGCGTGGGTGGGACGCTGGAAGATGTGGCGCGCGAGCGGCACGGTCGGCCCGAGCGCGGCGTGGTAGCCGGCGACATCCCCGCGGTCGAGCGCCCGCAGGGCGTCCGACGCGGCCGGAGCGATCGCGTCGAAGACGCCGAGCAGCGCGTCGCTGTGCGCCCGCTCGTCGCCCAGAATGAGCTGCTCATAATTGAAATCGTCGCCCGTGTACATGCGCACGCCGGCGGGGAGGCGCGCGCGCATCGCGATCTCCCGCTGCGCGTCGAGCAGGGAGATCTTGATCCCATCCACGGTTTCGCGGTGCTCGCCGATCACCTCGAGGCACAGGTCCATGGCCGCGTCGAGATCGGCGCTGCCCCAATAACCCGCCAGCTGCGGGTCGAACATGTCGCCCAGCCAATGGAGAATCACCGGCCGCCGCACCTGTCGCAGGATCGTTCCGTACACGCGCCGGTAGTCGTCCGGCCCGCGCGCCGCCCGCGCCAGCGCCCTGCTCGCCATCAGAATCACCCGTCCGCCCCGTCCTTCGACGTAGCCGACCTGCTCCTCGTAGGCGCGCTCGATCATGTCCAGGGTCTGGCATTTGTCGGGCGCCAACTGGTCGGTGCCCGCACCACACACGATGCCTCCCCCCGTCACCTGCGCGTCGGCCAGGGACCGCCCGATGAGCTCTCGCGCCTCGGGCCACGCGAGCCCCATGCCGCGCTGCGCGGTGTCCATCGCCTCGGCGACCCTGAGTCCCAGCGACCACAGGTAGCGGCGGTAGGCCAGCGTGGCCTCCCAGTCCAGGGTGGCGCCGGAGAGCGGATCGCGGTCGGCGAGCGGGTCGCACACGACGTGCGCGGCGGCGTAGGCCACGCGGCTCCGGATCGGGCCCGTCGCCGGAGCGGCGGGGAACGGCGATGCCGCCGGGCCACGCAGCGCGTACAGCGCGACGCTGCCGTCAGCGCGCGGCAGCCGAATGGTGCGCGGCATCGGTCCTCACGTTCAGCGGCGGCACGTCCACCCAGCACCGCTCCTTCCACGACCGCAGGCCCAGCTCCGCGAGCTGCACCCCCTTCGCTCCCTCGACGAAGTCGTGCGGGAACGGCTCGTCCGCGGCGACGTGGCGCAGGAACAGCTCCCACTGGGCCTTGAACGCGTTGTCGGCGTCGGCCGTGTCGGGTACCTCGCGCCAACTCCCGTAGAAGTCGACGGCGTTCGGCACATCGGGATTCCAGACCGGCCGCGGCGTGTCGGCGCGCGACTGCGTCTTACAGCCGCGCAGGCCGGCGACGGCGCTCCCCAGGGTCCCGTCCACCTGGATCTGCAGCAGGTCGTCGCGGTACACGCGCACCGCCCACGACGAGTTGAATTGCGCGACGATCTCGCCCTCGCGGCCCGCCAGGACAAAAGTCGCGTACGCGGCGTCGTCGGCCGTCGCGGCATAGCGCCGCCCGCGTTCGTCCACGCGCTCGGGGATGTGGGTCACGCCGGTGCACTGCACCGCCGTCACCGCGCCGAAGGTGTGGTCGAGCAGGTAGCGCCAGTGGGCGAACATGTCGAGGATGATCCCGCCGCCCTCTTGCTGCTTGTAGTTCCAGGAGGGTCGTTGCGGCGTCGGCCCACCGGGGTCGCCCTCGAACACCCAGTACCCGAACTCCCCCCGCACGCTCACGATGCGCCCGAAGAAGCCATCGTCCGCCAGGCGCTTCAGCTTGCGGATGCCGGGAAGGAAGAGCTTGTCCTGCACGATGCCGTGCTTCACGCCCCGGCGGCGGGCCCGCTCCACCAGGTCGAGCGCTTCGGCCAGGGTGGGCGCGAGCGGCTTCTCGCAGTAGACGTGTTTGCCCGCGGCGATCGCCCGGCGCACGTGATCGGCCCGGAGGCTGGTGAGCGTGACGTCGAAGTAGATCGCGTTCGCGGGGTCGGCGAGACAGGCGTCCAGATCGGTGGAGACGCGCTCGATGCCGTGCGCGCGCGCGATCTCGCGGAGCTTCGCCTCGCTGCGCCCCACGAGGATGGGATCGGGCAGGACGCGCGCGCCGTCGCGCAACGACACGCCGCCCTGTTGCCGGATGGCGACGATCGACCGGACGAGATGCTGGTTCAACCCCATGCGTCCGGTGACGCCGTTCATGATGATGCCGATGTTCACGGCCGGGGCAGGAAGGCGATCGCAATCGCCCCCAGGACCGCGCAGGCGATCAGCGCCGCAAACCCGGTGGCGTAGCTCGCCGTCGCGTCCCGCATGCGGCCTACGAGCCAGGGCGCGACCGCCTCGGCGACGCCGTCCGCCGTCAGCACGACGCCCATCACCCGCCCCAGCACGCGCACGCCGAACAGCTCGGCGGCCATCAGCGGGATGACCATGTACTCGCCACCCAGGCCGAGACCGAAGACCACCGCGAAGAGGTAGATCGCGCCGCGGGTTCCCGTCGCGAACAGCAGCGGGATCGCGGAGGCGACGAGCAGGTAGATCAAGACCATCACGTACTTCTTCGGCATGCGGTCCGCCAGCCACCCCATCCCCAGGCGGCCGACGAGGCTCGAGAGCAGGACCAGCGAGGCGATCTGCGCGGCCCCGGCCTGCGAGTACGCGTGGTCCAGGCTCAGGAAGAGTTTCAGATGTTGGTTCGTTCCGCCGACCGCGGCGATCGAGCACATGCTGCCGACGAGAAGGAGATAGAACGCCGGCGTGCGGAGCACTGGACCCATGGGACTGGGGCCTGGGGGCTGGGGCGACGCGGCGCCGGCCGCCGGGGTCGGGGGGGACTCCCGCACGAAGAGCGCCAGCGGCAGAGCGACTACGAGAATCAACGCGCCGAGCACCTGCAGCGCGCCCTGCCAGCCCACCTGCTCGGTCAGCCACACCGCCAAAAACGGAACGCTCGCGCCCCCCAGGCCGATGCCGAGGTACGCGAGCCCCATCGCGCGACCGCGCGCCGTCGTGAACCAGCGCGACAAGAGTACCTGGTTTGGGAGCGGGCCGCCGCAGACGTAGCCCAGCGCGTTAAAGAGATAGAAGAGGTAGAAGCCCGCCAGCGTCTGGATCATCCCGAGACCGACGAGGGCGACGCTGGCCATGAGGATGCCCGCCACCATCAGGCGGCGCGGACCGAAGCGGTCCACCATCCAGCCGGCGAGGAATCCGAACAGCGGCCCCACCACCAGCTTGCTGAGCGCGTTGCCGGACGTCACCTGGGCCCGCGACCACCCGAACTCGCGCACCATGAAGTCGTAGAAGAACGGCAGGCCATAGAGCGCGATCCCGACGATCGCGAACAGCGCGAAGAACGACGTCGCGGCCACGTACGTCTGCGCGGCGCGCGGACTGCGGGCGTTCACAGGTTGCGACGCGTGAGCTCGCCCACCGCGTAGTCCGCGGCGCGGGCGGTGAGGGCCATGTAGGTGAGCGACGGATTCACGCACGACGAGCTGGCCATACAGGCGCCGTCGGTGACGAACAGGTTGGGCACGTCGTGCGCCTGGTTGTGGCCGTTCAGCACGGACGTTTGCGGATCCCGGCCCATGCGCGCCGTCCCCATTTCGTGCACACTGAAGCCCGGCGGGCCGTCATCGTCCCAGGTCTCGACCTCCCGGCACCCCGCGGCTTCGAGCATCTCGGCGCCCTGGGTCTTCACGTCCTCCCGGATCGCGCGCTCGTTCTCGCTCCACACGCAGTGGACGCGCAGGAGCGGGAGTCCCCACTGGTCCGTCTGCGCCGGGTCGAGGTCCACGTAGTTCTCGTGGCGCGGCAGGCACTCGCCGTATCCCTGCAGCGTGATCCGCCACGGCCCCGGCTCGCGCAGGCGCCGCTTCAGCTCGACCCCGAGTCCCGGCTCCGCCGCGCCCCGGCTCCACCCCTCGCGACCGGCTCCCGCCTGGATCCCATAGCCACGGAGGAAGCCGACTCTCGCCTCCCGGGTGACGCCCAGATTCCGGAAGCGCGGAATGTACGTCCCCGTCGGCCGCCGGCCGTAGACGTACTTGTCCATCAAGCCGGGCACGACCCCGCGGGCGCCGGCCTTGGAAATGTGATCCATCAGGTTGTGGCCGACCTGGCCGCTCGAATTGGCCAGGCCGGTAGAAAAGCGCGGCGTGCGCGAGTTCAACAGGATCTGCGCGGTGCCGAGAGTCGAGGCACAAAGGAAGATCAGGCGCCCGAAATACTCGCGCGCCCCCTTGGTCTTCGTGTCGATCACCCGCACGCCCACGGCGCGGTCTTTCCGCTCGTCGTAGATCACGCTGTGCACGATCGCGTCGGTGACGACCGTCAGCCGCCCGGTCTTGCGGGCCGCCGGCAACGTCGCGGAGAGGCTCGAGAAATAGGCCCCGAAGCTGCAACCGCGCGCGCACTGATTGCGTGCCTGACACTGCCCGCGGCCCTGATGCCCCCCCCCCTGCGTCAGGTTCGCGACCCGGGTGATCGTCATCCGGCGCCCTGGAAACGCACGTTCCAGCCGCTGCTTCACGGCCTGCTCGGCACAGTTCATCTGCCAGGGAGGGAGGAACTCTCCGTCCGGCAGGTGCGGCAGGCCGAGCCGCTCGCCGCTCACCCCGAT
>WNGA01019207.1_pt1 | contig 10617 bp, 9 predicted proteins | sample 5400061 | NCBI WGS metagenome assembly WNGA01 (sample SAMN13153366, study PRJNA577476) | soil metagenome | isolation source: 100 cm soil or saprolite under grassland replicate 2 | place: USA:California | collected 2016-06-15
CCAGGACGCCCCGCGGCGTCGTCATCTGCGCCGCTCGGCTGGGTACGAACGATCTCGAAGAGGCGATCGCCTGGTGGAACGGAGAAAAGGTTCCGATCTGGGGCGTGATCCCAGAACGCGTCGGCATCGCGGCCGGGCCCGACGCGCGCCTTTACAGGGAAGGCCTCGAGAAATATGACGCGGTTCTGCGGCGTGTGCTGCGAGGAAGACGCTGAGAGCAGCGGGCTTGATGGCGAGCACTGGCCACCAGTCGGCCCGAACCAGGTAACCGGCGCGTAGAGGCAGCCGCACACGAGTTCTAGACCCTGTGCGTGCCGAAAACTCAATCGCTGGGATGGGGTACCTCGGCGCCTGGCTGATCGTCCGGTTCGCGGCCACCCATCCGCAGCGATAAACCTCCTGCAACAGCAATGAACGGGGTAAGCGTTCAGCCCTCTGTCGGTCAGGTGAGGCCAGGGATTGGGTCGCCGCGGTTGTGGGCGTTGATGACCTGCGTGAGGTAGGCGTAGAGCGATTGTTTCCGGAGCCGGCAGGTGATCGAGGCGGAGAGGAGCCGTTCGATCGTTCGCTCGCCTTGTTCGGATTGGCTGCCGAGTGAGAGCTTGCGGTAGATGACGGCGCCGCGGAGGCCGCGTTCGGCGTGGTTGTTGGTCGGTTCGACGCCGTCGGTGTGGGTGAAGCTCCAGAGCGCGGGCCAACGGTTCAGGAGGTTCTTCGCGAACTGCCGGTGGTACTTGGTTCTCGGGCTCTTGCGAGTGGCGTGCTCGAGGAGCGCGCGGAGCTTGTCCTGGAGCGGGGCGGTCTGGGCTTGGAGACGGGTCCGGTCGCCGTCTTGTTGGTAGACGTCCCAGGCGGCGAAGAGGTCGTGGGCGATCTGGAGGCCGTCGTGGCCGAACTGTTTCTGGTCGGCCATGCCTTCGCTGTGGGCGGTGAAGTCTCTGACCAGGTGGGCCCAGCAGAGTTGTCGTTGGCTCGGGTCGAGGTAGTCGTAGCCGCGCCAGCGGTCGGAGCAGACGATCCCGGTGAAGCGCTCGCCGAGCAGCATCCTCGCCTCGGACGCGTGGCGGCCGGGCGCGATCCGGAAGACCGCGGTTCGGCTGGTCAACGCGCCCCACAGTGTCCGCCGGCCGCCGGCGGTCTTCCACCCGGTCTCGTCGATATTGACGACCGAGGCCGACTTGATCCGCTGCTCGAGCTGCGTATGCGGCGCGGCGAGCGCCTCGCCGACGCGCTGCATGATCGCGTCGACTGATCCCGTCGATACCTCGATCCCGAACAGCTCCCGCGCGAGCTCGGTCGTGTCGCGGCGTGAGACACGGTTCCTGACCGCGAGCGTCACGACCGCGGCCTGCAGCCGAGGCCCGAACGCCGACCGCGGCACCTCGCAGGGAAGCTCGGCGCGTGTCTGGGCCGCGCACTCGCCGCAGCGCACACGGTGGAGCCGATGCTCGCTGACTCGCACAGCGATCGGCGGCAGCTCGGCGACCTGGTGCCGCGACGGCTCCGCGGCGTCGACGCGCTCCAGCTCTCCGAACGTGTGCGCGCACACCCGGCAGCGCTCGGGCCAATGCTCGACGACCTCGTCCACCTGGTCGGGAGGAAGCAGCCGCCGGTGCTTGCCCTCATGCCCGGGCTGGCCACCTCGCCCCCGACCCGACCCTTTCGTGCCCGGACGCGACGGCGCCGACGGAGGGTCTTGCGAGGGCGGCAGCGACGAGTTCCGCGAACTCCGATTCAGCCGCTGCTCAAGCTCCGACACCCGAGCCTCGAGCCGCTGGTTCGCCTCGACCAGCTCCCCCACCCGCAACAACAACGCCACAGCCGTCTCCCGATCACCATCGAAGATCGCCTCGGCCTCAGCCCGCTCCACACCAAAACACTTCGCCGAAAAACGCCTGGTCCCTGCCCAGGGCCTGAACGCTTACCCGTCGGCTTGTGTCGCCAGTGCCCGCGGGTGATCGCACGCGCTCAGGCTGACGTACCCGTCTCGTACCCGCGGCGCGTTGTCTGTTCCCGCAACGGACAACGAGAGCCGTATGCGCGGATTTGCACCTCACGACATCGAGATCCGATGACGTGCGTCTGGCTAATCACCACCATGAACCCTGCCGGTTCGGCGTGCGGAGCATTGATGACAGGTGTGACGCAGACCGTTGCGCCGAGCTTCGCCTCGTCGCCCGGTCGTTTCCATGATGTTTCCAGGGCGTGAGGTCAATGCGATGTCGACGCGGCGCCTCGCTCAACGGCCGCGGCGGCATCGGTGAGGCCGCTTTGGTAGGCGAGGACGACGGCTTGGACGCGGTCGCGGAGGTTGAGCTTCTGGAGGACGTGGGTGACGTGGGTCTTGACGGTCGTCTCGCTGATGTAGAGGCGTTCTCCGATTTCCGCGTTGGAGAGGCCTTCGGCGATCAGGCGGAGGATGTCGCGTTCTCGTGCGGTGAGTTCGTCGAGTTCCGGCAGCGGTGTGGGGCGCGGGATGTGCGTGAACTGCTTGATGACGCGTTTGGTGACGGAGGGTGAGAGAAGGGCGTCGCCGGCGGCGACGGTGTGGATCGCGGCGATCAGCTGCTCGGGTGGGTCGTCCTTGAGCACGAACCCGCTTGCCCCGGCTTTGAGCGCTTCGTAGATGTATTGGTCGAGGTCGAAGGTGGTGAGGATGAGGATCCGTGCTGCGGGGTCGGCGGCGAGGATGCGCCGTTCGTTGGCGAGGAGCATGCGGAAGCCGGCGCGGACCATCGACTGGTCGTCGGCGACGAGGACGCGGATGCTCATTGTCCGCCCCCTGCGAGCGGGAGGCGGGTGCTGAGGACGAAGCCGCGTCCGTTGGCGGCGCCGGCGTTCATCTCGCCGCCGTAGAGCTTGACGCGTTCGCGGATTCCGACGAGCCCGTGGCCTAGCCCGTCGCTCGTGGAGGGTCCGTGGCCGTCGTCGCGCACGTCGATCTGGAGTTCGTCGGGCCGGTAGCGCACGACGACGTCGGCATGGCTGGCGTTGGCGTGTTTGAGCGCGTTCGTCAGTCCCTCCTGGACGATCCTGTAGGCGGAGAGGTCGATGGCATGGGGAAGGGGCACTCGCTCTCCCTCGATGTGCAGGTCGACGGCAAGTCCAGCGTGGCGGATCTCGTCGAGCAGCGGCTCGAGGCTGCCGAGACCCGGTTGCGGTGTCAGCTCCACTCCGTCCCCGTGGCGTCGCATCGCGCCGAGTAGGCGGCGCATCTCGGTCAGCGCGGCACGCCCGGCGCCTTCGACATCCCGAAGCGCGTCGCGGTCGTCTGCGAGCTCGTCGGGCAGTCTGTGTCGCACCGCGCCGACTTGGAGCACCATGACGCTGACTGCGTGGGCGACGATGTCGTGCAGTTCGCGGGCGATTCGCGCGCGCTCCTCGGCGACCGCGAGTCGGGCCACCGCCTCGCGTTCACGCTCGGCCTGGTTCGCCCGCGCCTCCGCCGCCTCCGCCTGCACGGCGTGCCCGCGCAGGGCGAAGCCGACGAGCCAGGCGATCGCGAACAGGAGCGGGATGAAGACGAGCTCTCCCGGGGTGTGGTTCGGATCGTTGTAGGCGATGATCGCCGCGCCGCCGACCACGATCGCCAGCCCCGCCCGCGCCTGCTCGGCCGAGCGGACGTTGCCGAGCAACAACGCTGCGGCGAATCCGGCCAACTCGATGCCGTAGGTGAAAACGACGAGCCGCCCGTCGAGGAAAGAGACCGCGGCTGCGCCCAGCCAGAAGATCGCAGGCGCGCCGAAGGGAAAGCGACGGCGGCCGAGCAGAAGCAGGACCCCGCCCGCGACGGCCGGCACGGCGAACCAGAGAGTCGTCTGCGGTGATCGCCCGGGGTTGTCGCGGAAGGCCACCTCGAGCGCGCTCTCGACGGCCGTGATCACGATCAGAACGTCGAACCCGTGCCTGCGCGCGAAGGGCCATAGCCGGCTCATACCGCGACCGTACTCCTGCCGCGCTTCGGACGCCTCCTACCTGAGTAGGAGAGGAGATCGTCGCCAGGTCTGAGAGCGAACGCGACCCCGCGACGACGCTCGTCCGATCGCGGCCTCCTAGCGTGGAGGCATCGACTCGATCAGCGAAAGGACGGTCACGATGAGCACTCCGACACCCACGTCCCTCCCACAACAACACGGTCTTGCTGCCCGCATGGGCCGCTGGAGTGCGAGCCACTGGAAGACAGCCACCTTCGGCTGGCTCGCATTCGTCGTCGTCGCGTTTGCGCTCGGCGGCCTCGTCGGCACGAAGAACGTCGACAGCAACGCCGGCCCCGGCGAGTCGGGTCGGATGCAGAAGATCCTCGACGCGGGCTTCAAGCAGCCCGCCGGCGAGAGCGTGCTGATCGAGAGCCGCTCCGCACGGGTGGGCGACGTTGCCTTTACGGCGGCGATCAAAGACGTGATCGGCGCCGTCTCGAAACTCACGGTGGTGCAGCAGGTCCACCGCGGAGCGATCTCCAGGAACCAACACGCCGCGCTCGTCGACTTTCAGATCCGCGGTGACAAGACCAAGGCAGCCGACAAGATCCAGCCGGTCCTGGACGCGGTCGCCGCCGCGCAGCGGCCGCATCCGGGCTTCGCCATCGGCGAGTTCGGCGATGGCAGCGCGCAGAAGGGCGTCGAGACCGCCTACGGCAACGACCTTGGGAAGGCGGGGATGCTTTCGCTCCCGGTCACGCTGCTCATCCTCGTGCTCGCGTTCGGCGCGCTCGTCGCGGCCGGGATTCCGCTGCTGCTCGGGCTGACGGCCGTCTTCGCGACGTTCGGGCTGATCGCGCTGCCCAGCCACCTGCTGCCGGTCGCGCTCGAGGCCCAGGCGATGGTGCTCCTGATCGGGCTCGCGGTCGGCGTCGACTACTCGATGTTCTACTTGAAGCGCGAACGCCAGGAGCGAGCGGCCGGGCGCAGCGCGGAGGCCGCGCTCGAGGCCGCCGCGGCGACCTCCGGACGCTCGGTGCTGATCTCCGGGCTGACGGTGATGGCAGCGATGGCGGGCTTGCTCCTCACGGGCGACTCGATCTTCGCGTCGCTTGCGGTCGCCACGATTCTCGTCGTCGCCGTTGCGGTGCTCGGCTCGCTGACGGTGCTCCCGGCGCTGCTCTCGCGGCTCGGCGACAAGGTCGACCGGCTGCGCGTCCCGCTCGTCGGCCGCCACCGCCGCGACGACGGCGAGGGCCGGTTCTGGGGCGCGATCGTCGACCGCGTCCTGCGCCGGCCCGCGCTGTCGGCGGCCCTCGCCGCCGGGCTGCTGCTGGCGCTCGCCGCGCCGGCGCTGCAGCTGCATCTCGCGCCCCAGGGGGCGGAGTCGTTCCCGAAGTCGCTCGAGGTGATCAAGACGTACGAGCGGATGCAGCAGGCGTTCCCCGGCTCGGCGCTGCCAGCCAACGTCGTCGTCAAAGCCCCGAGCCTGCACACGCCGGCAATGCGCGCAGCGATCGCGCAGCTCGAGCGGCGGGCGCTCGCGAGCGGCCGCGCCTTCGAGCCGATCATTCTCGACGTCAACAAGCAGGGCACGGTCGCGAACATCACCGTCCCAATCGCGGGGAACGGAACCGACGCCGCCTCGAACGCTGCCTTCCACCTCCTGCGCGACACGATCGTCCCCGAGACGGTCGGCGCCGTGCCGAATACGGAGGCAGGCGTCACCGGGCTGACGGCAGCGTGGAAGGACCAGGCCGCCGCACTGAAGTCGAACCTGCTGCCCGTCGTCGCCTTCGTCCTCGTGCTCGCGTTCGCGCTGATGCTGATCGCGTTCCGCTCGCTCGTCATCGCAGCCAAGGCGATCCTGCTCAACCTGCTCTCGGTCGGCGCCGCCTACGGCGTGCTCGTGCTCGTCTTCCAGCACCGCCTCGGCAAGGGCCTTCTCGGCGCAGGCTCCGCAGACGGGATCGAGGCGGTCGTGCCGCTGCTGCTGTTCGTGATCCTGTTCGGGCTCTCGATGGACTACCACGTCTTCATCATCAGCCGCATCCGCGAGACGTTCGACCGCGGCGCCACGATGGACGACGCAGTCCGGCACGGGATCAAATCGACCGCCGGCGTCGTCACCAGCGCCGCGATCGTCATGGTCTGCGTGTTCGCGGTCTTCGGGACACTCTCGATGCCGTTCTTCAAGCAGTTCGGCGTCGGGCTTGCCGCGGCGATCCTGATCGACGCCACCATCGTCCGCGCCGTGCTCCTGCCCGCAACGATGAAGCTGCTCGGCGACTGGAACTGGTACCTGCCCAAGTGGCTCGAGTGGCTTCCTCAGTCCGAGCGGCGCGAGCCGGAAGCCGCGCCGAAGGCCAAGCCGACGCCCGCCTCCGCGTAGTTCCGACCGCCAAGCAAGAACAGAGAAAGGGATCTCGCTCATGACCGCTTCAGCAAACAATCCGAAGAAGCGCACCGGTCTCACGATTGGAGCCTGGGTCGCAGCCGTGCTCGGCGCGATAATGGTCGCGGCGGGCGGAACGTCAATCTGGGCCGACACCTGGGAGCGGGACGGCAACGGCTACTTCTCCGCGAACGCGCACAGCTACCAGACGCATACGCGCGCGATTGCGACCGAGGGCATCACGGTCGGGAGCTACGTTCCCACGTGGCTCGCAGGCAATGTCCGGCTCGACGCCTCCGGCGCCAAGCCGTTGTTCGTCGGCATCGCGCCGAAGGCCACCGTGGACGCCTACCTTGCCCGCGTCGAGTACACGGAAGCGACCAATCTCGACCTCGATTTTCAAGGTCACCTACGTTGACCACACGGGGACGGTCGACCCCGGCCGACCCGCAAACGAACTGTTCTGGGCAGCAGCCGTCTCCGGTACCAGCAGCCCCCTGGCGTGGAAGCTCCGCTCCGGCACCTGGTCGATCGTCGTGATGAATGCCGACGGCTCTCGCGATGTCGCCGCGACGATCGGCGTCGGCGTCAAGGTCCCGGCGCTGCTCTGGATCGGAATCGGGCTGAGCCTGTTCGGAGGCGCGCTGCTCGCGGCCGCCGGGCTGATGTTCGCTGCCCGCTCGCGGAGCTACCGCCGCGCGGGGACGACAGTAGCCTTAGCCAGCTGAGACGCGGGCTTCGCCGGCGGCTTCGAGTCGAGAGTGTTGGCCTCGCAAGTCCTGCGGATCTTCGGGTTCGCAGGACTTGGCGTCTTTTGGGACCACAGAGACCTCATTATCGAAGGAGGGGGCACGTCCGCGTCAATACGGGCAACACAGATTTGGCGCTTTGCAGGAGCTTTTCCGGCGGCGGGTCGCGATCGAGTGTCTTGAGCAAATCGTGGCGTAGCTCCCGCAAACTCCAGGGCGCGCATGGCGGACTCATGAACGGAGCAGCACGGTGGCCGGGCCGATCTACTCCGTGATCGCATCGCTCGACGGTTACGCGGCGGGCGGGTTCGATTGGGCTGAGCCGGACGATCGAGAAGGGCGCCGGGAAGACCGAGAAACGCGTGTCAGGCGGCGCATCACAGTAGCGCGGGTCCGCACTCGAACTGCGGCGAGGTTTCCAAGCCAAGTCGGTGTGAGGAGGTTTCTATGAGCCCAAAGAAGGACACGCAGAAGTCCGCCAAGAGCACCACCGCGACCAACAGGAAGTCCAACGGATTCACGGACGAGGAACGAGCCGCGATGAAGGAGCGCGCCCAAGAGCTGAAGGCGGACGCGCGCCGGAAGAAGGTCAAGGCGGACGGGGAAGGCGACGTGCTCGCGAAGATCGCCGCGATGCAGGAGCAGGATCGCGCCATGGCTGAGCGGCTCCATGCGATCATCAAAGCCAGCGCGCCAGCCCTCTCGCCGAAGACCTGGTACGGGATGCCCGCGTATGCCAAGGACGGCAAGGTCGTCTGCTTCTTCCAAAGCGCGCAGAAGTTCAAAACGAGGTACGCGACCTTCGGCTTCAGCGACAGGGCGAACCTCGACGAAGGCGCCCTCTGGCCGGTCGCCTTCGCGCTTAAGGAGTTGACTGCCACCGAAGAGGCAAGGATCGTCGCGCTCGTGAAGAAAGCGGTGAGCTGAGGACTGATCTCGCCACTGGCCCGGCTTAGACCTGATCGACAACTCGGTACCGGCACACCTCGACGTTCACGTCGTGCTCGACAACTCCTCGACCCACAAGACCCCCTCGATTCAGCGCTGGCTCGTTCGCCATCCGCGCTTCACGCTCCATTTCACGCCCACCTACAGCTCCTGGCTCAACCTCGTCGAGCGCTGGTTCGCGGAGCTGACGACGAAGTGGATCAAGCGCGCGCCTCGATCCGCACTTGGATCACCAACTGGAACGAAGACCCAAAACCCTACGTCTGGCACAAGAGCGCCGACGAGATCCTCGACAGCCTCGCCTCCTACTGCCAGCGGATCAACGACTCACGTCACTAGCACGCCGACCCTAGACTCGCCGGGGATATGTCAGATGGGGAAACGGGCATGACCGGGCAGCACAGCCGAGAAGGCGATTTAAGCGAAGGAAAAGGAGCACACGCCGATGCTCCCAGAGCCCACCGCAGGCAGTACGACCAAGAGCCCCCGGGGTTCGACGCGCCTTCACCAGTCAGTTGGGAGGCCGGGCATAATCTCGTATTCGCGCGTAAACACGAAACAGCTCTCCGCCGGGCGGTGCGCGCGAACCGGCATTTTGAAACCCCTCAAGAGCTAACCGCAGCCAGTCGCTCGATGGGAGCACGGCTTGACCGTGGGGCTTGCGCCTCTACGCGCCGAGCGCGCCCCGGGCAGGGCGCGCTCCGAGCCGTTTCGGCTCCTCAGCTCACGCGGATGGTAAGCACAAGCTTGTTGTCGCGCCCGATCGTCTTCGCCTCGGGCATTCCGCGCATGTCGGCGACGCGTGTGTGGAACCGGTAGAGGCCAGCCTTCGTGAAGCGGACGAGGACGCGCTGGTTCATCATCATGAATGGGCCCGCAGTGGTTGGCGGGCCGGCCACCTGGACGAGCTTGTGCATGTCGAGGTCCAGGTTCACGACCGTGAGCCTGGCGCCGCGATGCAACGTCAGGTGGAGGCTGGCCGTCTGCGTCGCTCCCACGCTCCACAAGTGGCAGCCCTTCTGAACGTGAACGATCGACACACGCTTTGTCACTGCCCCGGCCGCGAGCGTGTCGGAGACGACGAAGGCGCCAGCCGCGACCGCGACGAGCGTAACGAGCAGCTTTTTCATCGATTCACCTCCTTGGCTCGACCAGTTTGCGGCCGTGCCGAGGGCACGACATCGGGGCGGGCTCTGAATCGTCGTGCGGATTAGTACCGACCGTCGCCACACTCGCGAGCCACAGCGACGTTTGCTTGATGTGGCGCCTACGCGACGCTCACGGGCGCGCAAGCTGCCGGGCGCACGGCCCTAACAATCCGGAAGTCCTTGTCTCGGGCTGCTAGCGCTCGGGCGCAGCGGGTCCGAGCGGGAACAGGCTATCGGCCACCATTGTGGAGTCGCATCCGGCCGGCGAACTCAGTATTTACCCTCACCAGGTATGTGGGATCGCCCGATGTCCTGCGTTTGCTCGGCGCGCATGCTCGTCTTCAGAGAAAGGAGAAGCCCATGTACCACTGGATGGACGGCTGGGGCTGGTTTTGGATGAGCTTCATGATGGTCTCCTGGGTCGTTGTTCTCGCCGCCGTCGTCTACGTCGCCGTCCGACTCGCACAGCGGCCTACCCGCCCGAGGCAGCAGTGACGGTCGCCGGCGGAGAGCCGCTCCTTGTCGCCGTCTCTCCACGCCTGACGTGCGCGGGCCGGGCTCGCAAACGCGATCGCGGTCGAGTGTTATCGTCGCCGACGCTGCTCGGAGGAGATGGTTGAGGCGATGACGCGGGTACTGATCGCCGGCGGGGGCGTCGCCGCCCTTGAGGCCGCGCTCGCGCTGCGGGAGCTGGGGGAAGGTCGCGTCAGCGTTGAAATGCTGGCGCCCGAACCTGAATTTTGGTACCGGCCGCTCGCCGTCGCCGAGCCGTTCGACCTGGGCGAGGTGCGGCACTTCGACCTGGCCGAGCTCGCCGCGGCCGCCGGTGCGACCTTCTCTCCGGGGGCACTCTCCAGCGTCGACGCTGGAAGCCGGCTTGCCCAAACCTCGGTCGGTAGCTCCGTTTCTTACGACGTTCTGCTCGTCGCTTGCGGAGCCGGGCCGACCCCGGCTGTCCCCGGCGCCCTGACCTTCCGCGGCCCGGCCGACACCGAGCGCATCCGCCAGCTGCTCGAGGAGATCGTCGCCGGTCAGGTCGGGCGCCTCGCCTTCGTCGTGCCCTGGGGAGCCGTCTGGTCGCTGCCGATCTACGAGCTTGCCCTGATGACGGCGGCCCACCTCGCCGAGCGCGGGCTCGACCGTGTCGAGCTTGCGCTCGTCACCCCGGAGGAGGAGCCGCTGCAGCTGTTCGGCCGCTCGGGCAGCGAGGCGGTGCGAGAGCTGCTGGAGGAGCGGGGCATCGCCCTTCAGACGGGCTCCTGCCCGGTCGAGTTGGTCGACGGGGAGCTACGCCTCGTCCCCGAGGGAACGATCGCGGCCGACCGCGTGGTCGCCCTGCCACGCCTGCGCGGGCCGCGGATCGACGGCCTGCCGCAGACGGTCGAAGGGTTCCTCCCCGTCGACGCTCACGGTCAGGTGCACGGTCTTGCCGATGTCTTCGCCGCCGGCGACATCACCAG
>WNGA01026028.1_pt1 | contig 10613 bp, 10 predicted proteins | sample 5400061 | NCBI WGS metagenome assembly WNGA01 (sample SAMN13153366, study PRJNA577476) | soil metagenome | isolation source: 100 cm soil or saprolite under grassland replicate 2 | place: USA:California | collected 2016-06-15
CCACGAACGGGTGCAGCTCGGCAGGTCGCGGGCCGGCGAACAGCCGGTCCCAGGCGTCCGAGCCGATGCTCGTGACGCAGGACAGGTTGCCGGCCGGCACCCGGAAGCCGACCGATCGGGTAAGACCGCTGACCCGCTCGAGCAGGTCGCGGGCCGTCTCCTCACCTCCGGGCTCGATCAGAACCACCAGGAAGATCGCCGAACCGGTCAGAGGCATCAAGACCGACTGCGGCAGCGCCCGCGTCGAGGCGGTTGGTCCAGGTGTCGGATCAGTCACCACTTCGTTCTCCTCCGCGTTGCAGGACAGCTAGTTGTCCCGATCTTCTAGAGTCCAGTCATGGACCCGCAACAAGGCGAACCGCGCCCGCAGGATTCGCCGCCCCCAGGTAGCCAGCCGCAGCCGTGGGTCCCGCCGTACCCTCAACAGCCCGGCCCATCCTCGCAGCCCGGGCAGTACCCACCCCCGCCGCCCCACCCGCAGCAAAGTCCCTACCCGCAACAAGGGCCCTACCCGCAGCCTGGCGGCTACCCCCAGCCGGGCGCTTACCCGCCGCCGGGGCAGTATCCGGCGCCCGGGCAGCCGCCGTTCTGGTCGCCGGAGCAGCCGCCGCCGTGGGGTGTGCCGCAGCCCTACCAGGGTCAGTACGCCTACCGCGAGCCCCGGATCATCCCGGCGCCGTCGAGTACGCCGTACCACCGCCTCGCCCGAACCCCGAAGCATTCGTGGTGGCGCCCGATCATCGGCACGGTGTTCCTCGCCGCCGGCGCGTTCTTCCTCACCGCGGCGGTGCTCGTCATCTGGGAGATCGTCCACACCATGGCGGCCGGGCAATTTGTCGAGCCGCAGGGCAACGACATCTTCCCGAGCGACACCGAGAATCTCGCCGTCACCCTGGTGATGCTCGGCGTCCTCACACCGCTCGTGGTGTTCACCGCATGGCTTGTGCAGCGCCGACCGGCCTGGAGCGTCGCGTCGGTCCTCAACCGCATCCGCTGGCGCTGGCTGCTGCTGTGCTGCCTGCCCGGTCTCGGCTACATCGTGCTGTCCTACATCCTCGGCATCGTGGTCGACCAGATCTTCCCGGGCGGGGATCCGATCGCGTCCGACGAAGGCTCGTGGGTCGGTTTCAGCCGGTTCGTCGTACCCGCTCTGGTGATCGTCGTCCTGGTGCCGTTCCAGTCCGCGGCCGAGGAGTTCCTGTTCCGCGGCTGGCTGATCCAGGCGATCGGCGCCTACGGCCCGGAGCAGAAGGACGGCCGTGCGCGCCGGCTCAGGGCGGCACTGCGTTCGCCGTGGCCGGCGATCGTGATCAGCGGCGCGTTGTTCGTGTCGGCGCACGGGTACACCGGCTGGGCGATGCTGGACATCTTCCTGTTCGCGCTGACGATCGGCTGGCTGGCCGTGCGGACCGGCGGGCTGGAGTCCGGGATCGCGCTGCACGCGCTGAACAACCTGTTCGCCTTCTTGTTGCCAGCGGCAACTGGTCAGCTGGACGGCTGGGCCGACCAGGGCGGCGCACCGTGGACGCTGGTGCTGGTCGACGTGCCGTGCCTGGCCTTCTTCGCCTTCGCCGTCGTCTGGCTGGCCAAGCGGAACCGGCTCGCCAGGGTCAGCTAGCGAAAAACCGGGAGAGAACTGTCGGCGCGGTCTGGCAGGGTATCCGTCGTGACGAACGTGAAGACCGAACAGATCGAGGCCGTCCTGTTCGACTGGGGCGGCACGCTGGCGACCTGGCACGACATCGATCTGTACGCCGTGTGGCGGTCGGTGGCCGAACTGATCGACGACGCCCGCGCGGACGAGCTGGCGGAGCGGCTGGTCAAGGCGGAGGGCTCCGTCTGGCAGCGCTCCCGCGACGAGCACCTGAGCAGCACACTGGAGGAAGTGTGCCTGCTGGCCGACGTGGTGATGACGCCGGCCGCGCTGGCGGAGTACGAGCGTCAGTGGCACCCGCACACCGAGCTCGACCCGGACGCGCTGCCGATGCTGCGGGAGATCCAGGCGCGCGGGCTGAAGATCGGCGTGCTGTCGAACACGATCTGGTCGCGTCGGCGACACGAGAACATCTTCGCGCGGGACGGCGTACTGGAACTGCTGGACGGCGCGGTCTACACCAGCGAGATCCCGTACACGAAGCCGCACCCGGAGGCGTTCCTCGCCGCGATGAAGGCTGTCGGGTCGGACGACCCGGCCCGGTGCCTGTTCGTCGGCGACCGTCTGTTCGACGACGTCTGGGGCGCGCAGAACGTCGGCATGCGCGCGGCGCACATCCCGCACAGCGCGATCCCGGTCGAGCAGATCGGCCACACCGAGGGCGAGCCGGACGCGACACTCCAGCGGCTCTCCGAGCTCCCCGCGCTGATCGACACCTGGAACGACGCGGCCGCGTGAACCTCTACGTGACGTACTCGACGCGCTACGGCTAACAGTCGGTCAGGTATCTGATTGAGTTGCCCTGACGTAGAGGGACCCCCGGGCCGGGAGGGCGGCTCGGGGGTCCTTCGTCGGGGTTTCGGGTGGTGTACTACGCGGCCAGGGTCGGGTCGGCGAGCAGTCGGAGCCGGCCCAGGGCCTCGCGCTCGATCTGGCGGACGCGCTCGGCGGAGATGCCGTGCACGGCGCCGATGTCGGCGAGCTTCGCCTGGCGGCCGTCGTGCAGCCCGTACCGGCGCCGGATCACGTCCGCGGACCGCGGGTCGAGCTGATCGACCAGGCTGAACAGCCCCGAGCGGTCCGACGCGTCGGCGACCAGCTGGTCCGGCCCCGGCGCGGTCTCGGCCGCGATCAGGTCGCCCAGCGAGGTCTCACCCTCGTCGTCGATCGGGTTGTCCAGGCTGATGTGGTCCCGGCCGATCCGGATCAGCTCGGTGACCCGATCCTCGTCCAGGTCCAGCTCCGCCGCGATCTCGTCGATCTCCGGCTCACGGCCGAGCTTGCGCTCCAGCGTCCGCCGGGCCGACCCGATCTGGTTCAGCTGCTCCACCACGTGCACCGGCAGCCGGACCACTCGGGCCTGCTGCGCGATACCGCGGGTGATGGCCTGCCGCACCCACCAGGTCGCGTACGTCGAGAACTTGAAACCCTTGCGGTAGTCGAACTTCTCCACCGCGCGGATCAGGCCCGTGTTGCCCTCCTGGACCAGGTCCAGCAGCGGCATCTGGGACCGTCCGTAGCGGCGGGCGATCGACACCACCAAGCGGAGGTTGGCGGTCACGAACCGCTGCTGTGCGCGCTGGCCCTCCTCGGCCAGCCACTCCAGCTCCTCCTCTGTCGCATATCTGGGCGCTCCGCCCCTCTTACGTCCAACCCGCCCCTCGGCCAGCAGTTGCTCCGCCAGGAGTCCTGCCTCGACCGTCTCAGCGAGCTCGACCTCTTCCTCTGCGGTGAGCAGGGGCGTGCGCGCGATCTCTTCGAGGTAGAGACCGACGCTGTCCTTGCCGTCGATACCGTCGTCCGCGGTGCGGACACGAGTCATGCGAGCCACCGAAACTCCCTTCGTCGTTACATGGAGAGCAACGCTCGAGTGAGGTTCAAGATTCCACGACGAGTGTGTAAACAGCCTGAAGGTTCCCTGAGAGTTCTCCGCAGCGATCCGCGCTGGAAACCGGTGTCCGGCAGCCGCGTGGCGCCGGGTGCCGGGTGGCGCTGGGCCGGACCGGACGAATTCCCTTGCTTTTCAGGGCAATTCGGTTCCGCTGTCCGGTGGCGCACCGCTGGGGAGACCTGAGAATCTCCGCAGAATCACCGGCCCGGCGTCGGCAAATGTGTTGCACGACACACCGAGGGCGGCGACCGGTGTGGAAGGAAATGAGCATTTGGCCTCTCCGTCGAACTGCAACGCCGCCGGTACCCGCCGTGTTCCCGCCCAAACGAGGGCGTGAACCGTACGGTGCCGGCGACGTCGCGCGCTGTCAGGTGGACCCAGAGCGTCCAGCCGCAAGGCCGGCGCGCTGTCAGGCGAGGTCGAGAGTGTCCAGCACCCAGGCGAGGCTGAACGCCAGTTCCCGCCAGGCGTCGTACCGGCCGCTGCGGCCGCCGTGGCCTGCTTCCATTTCGGTCTTCAGCAGTACGTCGACATCTCCGATGGCGGTCGCACGGAGTTTCGCGACCCACTTGGCCGGCTCGACGAAGAAGACCCGGGTGTCGTTCAGGCTGGTGATGGCCAGGATGCGCGGATACTCCTGCGCCGTGACGTTTTCGTACGGCGCGTAGGACTTCATGTACTTGTAGACAGCGGCGTCCTCGAGCGGGTTGCCCCATTCCTCCCACTCGATCACCGTCAGCGGCAGCGACGGGTCCAGGATCGTCGTCAGGGCGTCCACGAACGGCACCTCCGCGACGATCCCGCCGAACGCCTTCGGCGCCAGGTTGGCGACCGCACCCATCAACAGGCCGCCGGCGCTACCGCCCTGGGCGACGATCCGCTCCGGCCGCGTCCAGCCCTCCTTGACCAGGTGCTCGGCCGACGCGATGAAGTCGGTGAAGGTGTTCCGCTTGGTCAGCATCTTCCCGTCGTCGTACCAGTGCCGGCCGAGCTCACCGCCACCCCGTACGTGCGCGATCGCGAAGACCACACCGCGGTCGAGCAACGACAACCGCGGAATCGAGAACCACGGGTCCATCGAGCTCTCGTACGAGCCGTACCCGTACAGCACGACCGGCGCGTTCCCGTCCTTCGCCACGTCCTTGCGCGCGACCAGCGAGATCGGCACCTTCGTGCCGTCGGACGCGGTCGCCCATTCCCGGTACTGCGTGTAGGCGCCGAGATCGACACCACCCAGGACCGGCTGCTGCTTGAGCAGGCGACGCTCGCCGGTCGCCACATCCACGTCGTACGTCGAACCCGGCGTGACCAGCGACGTGTAGCCGAACCGGTACCTCGTGTCGTGCCACTCGTCGTTGCGGCCGGGGGAGACGGTGTAGATGGGCTCGCCGAACTCGAGCACCTCGGGCGCTCCGAAGCCTTCGGAGGTACGACGCATGATGGCGAGCTCAGTGAGCGCGTTGCGGCGGCGGTACAGGATCACGTGGTCCGCGAAGGCGTCGACGCCGAGCAGCCGGCTCGTCTCGTCGCCCTCGATGAGGGTGGTCCAGTCACCGGGGGAGTCCAGTGGCGCGGTGGCCAAGGAGAAATTGGCCGCGTCCACGTTGTGCGTGATCAGTAGCTGGTCGCCCGCGTGCTCGACGTCGTACTCGACGCCCTCGCGGCGCGGCGCGACGACGACGGGTTGGCCGGCCGGGTCGTTGGCGTCGAGCAGCCAGACCTCGCTGGTGAGCTTGCTGCCGAGGGCGATCTGGATCGCCTGCTCGTTGCGGGTCAGGTCGACACCGACCCAGAACCGCTCGTCCGGCTCCTCCATCACCAGGACGTCGGCCCCGCTCGAGCCGAGGGCATGCCGCCAGACCTGGTACGGCCGCCAGGCGTCGTCGACCTTGACGTAGAAGATCGTCGACCCGTCCGCGGACCAGGCCGAGCCGTAGTGCACCTCGGGCAGCTCGTCCGGGAGCAGCTCGCCGGTCGACAGGTCCTTGATCCGCAGGGTGAACCGCTCGTCGCCCTTCAGATCGGCGGAGTACGCGAGCAGCCGGCCGTCGGGGGAGACGTCGACCGTCCCGAGCGAGAAGAACTCCGAGTCGCCGGCCACCTCGTTCCCGTCGAGCAGCACCTCCTCGCCGGGGATGTCGCCGTCGGTCGCGGGCGGCTCGTCGCCGTCCACCTTGACCCGGCAGTGGATCGCGTACTGCTTGCCCTCGATCGTGCGCGAGTAGTACCAGTACCCGCCGCGCCGGGCCGGCACGCTGAGGTCGGTCTGCAGGGTGCGGTCCGAGATCTCCTTGAAGATTGCCTCGCGCAACGATTCGAGGTGCGCCGTACGCGCCTCGGTGTAGTCGTTCTCGGCGCGCAGGTACGCGAGCACCTGGTCGTCGGTCTTGTCGCGCAACCACTCGTACTCGTCGACGAACACGTCGCCGTGGTGACGACGTTCAACCGGCTTCCGGGCAGCGACCGGAGGCTTCACAGAAGAGTTCAACTCGGACATGCCGCGAGACTACCCGCCGATCCCGACAACCGGTCACGAGATTTCCACAGGAGTCCGTTCAGACCTCGTAGGTGGCTACCACGGGGGCGTGGTCGCTCCAGCGTTCCGCGTACGTCGGGGCGCGGTGGATGGCGCAACCGGTCGCTGACGCGGCGAGTTCGGGCGACGCGATCTGGTAGTCGATGCGCCAGCCGGCGTCGTTGTCGAAGGCCTTGCCGCGCCAGGACCACCAGGAGTACGGACCGGGCCCTTCGCCACCGAAGCGGCGGCCGAGATCGACCCAGCCGGAGTCGAACAAGCGATCCATCCACGCGCGTTCCTCGGGCAGGAAGCCGCTCTTCTTGCGGTTCGCCTTCCAGGCCTTCAGGTCGACCTCGCGGTGGGCGATGTTCAGATCGCCGCACATCAGCACGTGCCGCCCGTCCGCCCGCAGTTCGATGAGCCGTGCCGTGATCGCGTCCAGGAACGCGTACTTCTCGGCCTGCCGCGGCGGTGTCTCGAACTCGCCGGTGAACACGTACGTGCTGATCGCCGTCAACGTCGACCCGTCACCCAGTACGACGTCGGCCTCGATCCACCCTTGTGCCCGTCGATCGACGGCTCGGCATGAGCGATGTTCCACTCTCCGCCGAGGTGCTCACGCAGTACGTCGTCCGATGCGCGAACCTCCTGCATCAACAGCAACTCCGGATCCGTCCGCTCCAGCCACGGCGTCATCCCACGCCGAAACGCAGCCCTGATCCCATTCACATTCACCGTGGCGACCGTCAGCACGCCCAAACCCTAACGCCCACCCACCGACAGATCGCGCAGCGCCAGATACCCGCCGATCGCCGGCGCGAACGACAACACCTTCGCCCGCGTCGTCGCGCCCGTCGTGGACACTGTCGTCACGATCGTCACCAGGTACGCCGTTCCATGCGTCGGGCCGAGCGCGGACGACACGGCCGGCCAATGCACCGTGAACAGGTTCGCGAACAGCAGGCACACAGTCACCGCTTCGACAGCGGCCGCGATCTTCAGCACCTTGAGGCTCGTCATCGTCAGACCCCCGTCGTCGAGCCGGGGCGAACGACCATCAGGACCACGACGACGGCCCACAGCAACGCGAAGATCCCGGTCGTCATCGACAGCGCCTTCGCCTGCGGCAGCAACCCGTCCCGTACCTGACGCGACGCGTCGGCGGCGGCCAGCAGGCGACCCTGCGCCGGCAGTACGACGAACGCGAGTACGGCGGCCGCAGCGGCCGTCAACACCATCGAAACGATCAGCCACGCGTCGCCGAGGACTCCGAGTCCAGCGGCGACGGCGATTCCGAACACGGGCACAGTCAGCCCGCCGATGGCGTACCCGCGACTGATCCGGTGAAGCACCTTCAGTACGCCGGCATCCGGCTGATCGGACGTGAGCATCCGGCGCGCGATCGGCGGGAACATGCTGGCCGCGACCGTCACCGGCCCGACGAAGATGATGGCGGCGAGGACGTGCACGCTGAGCAGGAACTTGTTCATCCGGGTCCGATCTCACAGGCGGCGAGTTTCAGGCAGACTGTAACTCATGTATCAGCGAAGCTGAAACCGCGACCTTGCTGCGATGATGTGCCGATGGAAGAGACCGGTCAGCCACCGATCAGCCCCGCGCTCCTGCTGATGATGCTCGGCGGCCAACTGCGTCAGCGGACCGAGGCGGAACTGCGCCAGCAGGGACTGTCGATGCGTCACTTCTCGGCGCTCGGCCATCTCGCCCACCAGCCCGGCCTCTCCTACAGTGAACTGGCCCGCCGCGACGGCATCACCGCCCAGAGCATGCAGTCCACGCTCCTTCAGTTGCAGGACATCGGCGCCGTCGAACGCCTCACTGCCCCCGGCCGCGGCCGCACCGCCGACCTCCACGTCACCGCCGCCGGCAACGCCCTTCTGAACCGCTGCCGCGCCGTGCTGAACGGAGTCGACCAGAACCTCCGTGAAGCGCTGGGAGCCGACAACACCAACCAACTCGCGGCTCTCACCCTCCAGTCGCTCGACGCTCTCGCAGCCCAGCAATCGCCGTCTCCAAGCTGAGAGGCGAGGCGGTTGGGAAACAAGTGTGCGCCAGGTGCAGATTTGTTTCCCAAGCTCCGGCCGCGACTCAGGGGGTTGCGGTTGTAAGGATCGCGTCGAGGGACTGTTCGCACAGGTGCTCCAGGGCCTCGGCGGAGATGGTGGGGTTGTCGATCCAGGTGAGGAGAGTCTGCTCGACGTACCCCTGCCAGCCGTGGCAGGCGAGTTGGACAGTGGGAGTGATGGCAATGCCGCGTTCGGCAACGGCGTTGATGACCCAGGTGCTAAAGACTTGGCGGAGTTCGGAGTGCAGGGCGCGTACGGCGGGATCGCCGGCGGCTGACATCAGCAGGGTGGCCCGGTAGAGCTGCGGGGCCTCGAGGACGGCGCGGACGAAGGCGCGGATGCCGGAGCGCAGTTGTTCGTCGGGCGGCAGCGATGGGTCCGGGGCGGTGCGGAGCATCACCTCGGCGGCCGCTTGCTCGATGACGGCGTACTGGAACTTCTTCTTGGAACCGAAGTAGTGGAAGAGGAGAGCGGGGGAGACGCCTGCCTCGGCGGCGACGAGTTCGACGGTGAGCTCGCGGTGCGGGTCGGCGAGCAGCACCCGGCGCGCGGCCTCGAGGATCTGGGACCGTCGCTCGTCGGGTCGCAGCCGCGCGGACTTGGGCGCTTCCGGGGGCTGCGACCGAGCGGACGAGGTCTGGGTCATACGGCCAGTCTATTGAGCAAACGGTCAACAGGCACTTATTGTTGAGTGCCCGCTCAACAAGCTGGAGGTACCGATGCCGTTGCCTGGCCAGGTCGTCCTGATCACCGGCGCGTCCCGTGGCATCGGCGCCGCGGTCGCCCGGAAGCTCGCGCTGGAGGGCGCCACGTTGGCGCTGATCGGGCTGGAGCCGGACGAACTGAAGAAGGTCGCCGAGGACTGTGGCCCGGACGCCGGCTGGTGGGAGGCCGACGTCACCGACACCGAGTCGCTGCGGACTGCGGTGGAGGCCGTGGCCGAGCGGTACGGGCGGATCGACGTGGTAATGGCCAACGCCGGGATCGCCGCACCCGGTTTCAGCCGCAGCATGGACCCGAAGGTGTGGGAGCGCGTGCTCGACGTCGATCTGTACGGCGTCTGGCGCACGGTCCACCTCACCTTGCCGTACCTGCTGAAGAGCCAGGGTTATCTCCTCCTGGTGTCGTCTCTCGCGGCGATCGTCCACATCCCCGGACTCGCGTCGTACAACGTGGCCAAGGCAGGTGTCGAGGCGATGGGCGACACCCTCCGGGCCGAGCTCAAGCATCTGGGCGTCAGGGTCGGCGTCGCGCATATGACGTTCGTGGAGACGGATATGGTGCGTGAGGTGGACGCTCACCCGGTGTTCGGCAAGGTGCGGACCGGCGTACCGCTGGCAGGCAAGGTCTATCCGCTGGAGTTCGCGGTGGACAAGTTCGTGCAGGGCATCAGGAAGCGTTCACGGGTGGTGCATGTGCCCGGCTGGATCGGCGCGATGAAGGTGTTCCGTTGGCTCATCCCGCACGTCATCGAGGCCGGATCCCGGTTCAGCGTGCCCAAAGCCGACCGGGCCGCCCTGGCCTACATCAACGCTCAGAAGGCTTCCGAAGAATGAGCCGCCAGTACGACGTTGTGCTCCTCGGTGCGACCGGGTTCACCGGCGCACTGACCGCGGAGTATCTCGCGAAGCACGCGCCACCGGGGCTCAGCTGGGCCGTTGCCGGACGCAACCGCCAGAAGCTCGAAGCTCTCGGCCAGGACGTCGTCGTCGCGGACGTCACGGACCGGGAGTCGCTCAAGGCCCTGGCCGAGTCGACCAGAGTCGTGGCGACGACGGTCGGTCCCTACATCCAGTACGGCGAACCGCTGGTGGCGGCTTGTGCCGACGCCGGCACCGACTATCTCGACCTGACCGGCGAGTCCGAGTTCCTCGACCGTATGTATGTCGGCTACCACGAGCGAGCCGTCGAGACCGGCGCGCGGATCGTGCATGCCTGCGGCTTCGACTCGATCCCGCACGACCTCGGCGTCCAGTTCACCGTCGAGCAACTGCCCGAACGTGTCCCGATCCAGGTCGACGGACTCCTTCGCGGTGGCGGCCGCCCGTCCGGTGGCACCTTCCACACGGCGATCACCGCCTTCTCCCGGCCGAGGCAGAATGTCGATGCTCACCGCGCGCGTCGCCGTACCGAACCTCGTCCTGAAGGCAGACGAGTGCGCGTCGTACCTGGGAAACTCCACCGCGAGCAAGGGTTCTGGGCTGTACCGCTGCCGACCATCGATCCGCAGATCGTCGCCTACTCGGCCCGGTTGCTGGACGACTACGGCCCCGACTTCCGCTACTCGCACTACGCCGCGGTCAAGCACCTGCCGATGGTTGCCGGGGGCATCGGTGGTGCCGCGCTCCTGTTCGCCGCAGCCCAGATACCTCCGGCCCGCAACGCGTTGCTCAACAGGCTCAAGCCCGGCGACGGCCCGAGTCCGGAACGCCGTGCGAAGTCCTGGTTCAACGTCCGCTTCGTCGG
>WNGA01013185.1_pt1 | contig 10612 bp, 7 predicted proteins | sample 5400061 | NCBI WGS metagenome assembly WNGA01 (sample SAMN13153366, study PRJNA577476) | soil metagenome | isolation source: 100 cm soil or saprolite under grassland replicate 2 | place: USA:California | collected 2016-06-15
CGCTCGATCCGGGCCACGCCGGCCACGGGTACGTCGATCGCCCACAGTTCCGGAGTTGTCGTCGTACGGCGATAGACCTCGGTGCCCGAGCAGTCCGACACTACGAGGTCGACCGGTTCAGACCCGGCGCCTTCGACCAGGATGCGCGGCTCGCTGCCCCCGTTCACCAGCACCACCGATCGGTCGGAGTCGCTCAAACGCACGACAGGGTTGGTGAAAACGGCCACCACAGTCTCTGAGCCGACCGCCCGCACTTGGGTGTAGCGCGCATCCGGACGCGAAGGAGTCAGTACGCCGTGCAGTAGCGCATCGGCGTGGTCCCGCAGGAACCCGAGCCAGAACCGCACGACGCGTTCCTGCTCGACCGGCATGGCGTCGAGCTCGACCGACACCTGCGGCGTACTGAACATCGCGCCGATGAACTGCTGGGCGACGGTCTCCGGGGCGGCCGACGGAGGCCACATCAGCATGTCCGAGTGGACCGCGCGATCGCCGGCCAGCAAGCGACTGTCGACCGTGCGCACCCGGTTCTCCACCGGGTCCATCGCGCAGTCGCCGGCGCGCAGGAACGTGCCGAACTGCCACAGTCGCGGGTTCACGTAGTCCTGCCGGAACTCGATCAGCAGGTCCGGACGCAACCGGCGGAGCTCGGCCGTGATCGCGTGCAGGATCAGCTCGACGCCCTCGTCGACCGACGAGCAGTCGCCGTCGGGCGCAGGTGGAGGAGAGGACGAGGCCCACGAGTCGAGGAAGTCGAGCTTCAGCCCGTCGACTCCCCAGTCCCGCACCGGCCGGACACAGCTCTCCACGATGTGGTCGCGCACCTCGGGGTACCGCGGATCCAGCACCGAGGCGCTCAGACCGTCGACGTAGCCGAGGGTGCGGTCCTTCATCCGGTCCCACGCCTTGGAGTGCTCACCGATCAACGGCGGCGCGATCCACAGCACGTAATCCAGTCCGAGGTCGTGCACCCGACGGACATGACCGGCCATGTCGGGGAACGTCCGGCTGGTCGGCTCCCAGTCGCCGCAATGGGCGTAGCCGCGCGCGGTGTCGTCGGTCTGCCAGCCGTCGTCGACGATCACCGCGGAGCACCCGTACGACGCTCCGGCGCGGGCGTGCCGTTCGACGGATGCGGCGGAGACGTGCTGGTGGTCGCTGTACCAGGTCGAGGACATCGCCTGCCGGGCGAGTTCGGGCACCGGTGCGATCCGATCGCCCAGCTCGGCCGTCCAGTCGTCGGTCGCACCCCTCAGCGCCTCGGCGAAGTGCAGATCGCGCAGGTCGATCCGCAGGGTGAAGCGGCGGAGGCCTTCGGTCGGCTCGATGTCGTCGACGGTGAGCTGGACGAGTTGTTCCGCGCTCTCTTCGTTGACGCCGACGGCGAAGTCGCACCCGCGGACCATGGCGAACAGCGAGATCGTCAGCAGACTCCGGTCCTGACCGTCGACGAGGACCGCGACGGGCGCCGAGCGGACCGACCGGATGTCGCGGTGCGAACCCCAGTCGGTCGGCAGCTCGCGATGCGATCCCTGTGTCGCCCGCCACAGCGTCACCGCGGACTCGGCCGGCCAGGTCCACCGGATCCCGACGGTGCCGTCGGCCACCACGTCGTACCGCAGCACGCCGGGCTCAGTGGCCGGCCGTTCGGTGATCGAGCGGGCGCCGGAGACCGAGCCGGTGCGGAGCGTGCGGCCATCGGGGGAGCCGATCTCGAAAGTCGTCACGCCATGGACTATAGCGGTAAAACTGACTCCCAAGAAGGTATTGACGGAATTGCTGGACGCTCCTAGTTTTAGCGCTAATATCCGATTCTTCGAGGAGTAGCCGTGCTGGCTGTGAGCTCCGACAACCCGGTCGTCGAGGACGCCTTCACATGGGCCCGGAAGCGGGCGCTCGGCTGGGTCCAGACCGACGCCGCGCCGGGCAACCTGCCGTCGTACTGGGCCGGTTACCCGTCCCGCGACATGTTCTACTCGCGCGACGTCTGTCACCAGGCCACCGGCGCACACCTGCTCGGCCTGGACGCGGAGAACTTCGCGATGTTCCGGCACTTCGCCCGCTCGGCGACGCCGGCACGCAAGTGGTATCCGCTGTGGGCGTTCCACTTCGACGGGCGCATCGCCGCGCTCGACTACCACCACGACGAGCACTTCGTCCGGGAGATCCCCGCGGTGTTCGATCTGACCTATCGGGCGCTGGAACAGTACGACTGGACCGGCGACCGCGACTGGCTCGACGACCCCGACCTGGCGGCGTACTACCGCCACAGCGTCGGTGAATTCGTCGATGCACATGACACCGACGGCGACGGCGTGCCCGAGGCGGGCGGGAGCGGAGACATCTTCCTCGGCACCGCCACCTACAACGAGCGGGAGGCGCCGCTCCTCGTCGCGGGCGACGGCCTGGCGCTCCAGTACGCCGTACTCCGCAAACTCGGCCGGCATGCGGAGGCCGACCGGATCCAGGCGATGTTCCTGACCGACTGGTGGAACGGGGAGCAGTTCGCGCGCGGCCGGACCAAGGACGGGTTCGACTACGGCTGGGGCCTGGAGTCGCACGAACTGGTCCCGATCTTCGGGCTGAGTGGGACCGGGGAGCGCAACGAGCGGCTCCTCGACTACATCGAAGCCCAGCTGGAGACGCAGCCGCCGCTGAACATCGAGTCGTTCAGCTACCTGCCTGAAGTCTTCTTCAAGCATGGTCGCGACGAGTCCGCTTGGCGCTGGACGAAACACCTGATCGACAGTCGCGACGACTACCCGGAGGTCTCCTTCACCGTTGTCCAGCACCTGGTGGCCGGACTGCTCGGACTGGAACCGGACGCGGCGTCGGCGTCCCTGACCATCGAATCCCACCTGCCCGCCGACATCGGCCGGCTGACCGCCGACCACGTCCGGGTCGGCGAGTGGGACCTACGCATCAGCCAGGAAGCCCGGCACACCACCGAGATCACCGTGCACAGCGGACCGGGGCCGCTGACGGTAACGGTCGGCTCTGACGTCACAGCCGGCTCCCACACCCTCGAACCCGGGCGGACCGCTCGGGTCAGCACTCATCCGAAGGACCCCTCATGATGCTTCCCAACCGCCTGATCCCGGTGATGGCCGCCGTACTGCTGGCAGCGGGCTGTGCCACCGGCAGCCAGCCCGCCGCCAACAACGGCGGCGAGAACAACACCGCCGACATCAGCTTCTCGTTCTGGGGCACGAACTCCGAGGCCGCCTCGCTGAAGGCGATCGCGGCCGCGTTCGAGCAGGCGAACCCCGGCATCAAGGTGACCACCAACTGGATCCAGTCCGACTACGAGCAGAAGCTCCAGACCTCGATCGCGGCCGGCACCCAGTCCACCGTGATGGAGATCAGCAACACCAGCCTGGCCGGGTTCGCGCCCAGCTTCGCCGAGCAGCAGGTGGACCCGGGCAGGTTCGTCCAGCCGAACATCTCCGAGTCGCTGAAGTTCGACGGCAAGTACTACGCGATGCCGTTCACCGCCAAGCCCAAGGTGATGGCGATCAACGTCGACGCGTTCAAGGCGGTCGGTCTTCCGTTGCCGAGCGCAACCACCCCGCTGACACTGGACGAGTACGAGGCGATCGCGGCGAAGCTCTCGCACGGTGAGGGCAAGAGCCGGGTGTACGGCGCGAGCAACCTGTGGTTCAAGGGCTGGCTGACCGCGGCCGGTGGCGGGTTCTACAACGCCAACGCGACCGCCTGCACCTTCGGCGATGCACAGGGCGTGCGGACCGCGCAGTACGTGGTGGACATGCAGAAGCACCGGTACGCGCCGACCTCGCTCGACATCCAGGGGCAGGACCAGGCGCAGTGGTTCGCGGCCGGCCGGCTCGGCACGTTCAGCGACTTCGGTCCGTGGACGGTCGCCGACTTCGCGAACATCAGCAAGCCGAACTGGACCCTCGTCCCGGTCCCCGGCAAGGGATTCCCGATGGAGGTCGGCGGGTTGGCGATCTCGAAGCGGGCCAGCGGCAAGCAGTTGGAGACGGCGAAGAAGTTCGTCGAGTTCGCCAGTTCGAATCCCGAGGCGCAGAACCAGTTGATCCAGGGCAACACCGCGCTCGGCGTGCCGATCATCGCCGAGTCGACCGGAACGCTGGAGAAGGTGCTCCCGGCCGAGCGGAACCTGGCCGCGTTCACCACCGCGATGAAGACCGGCCTGGTCAGCCCGTCGGTGCCGCGGGAGGCGCAGATCTCCGGTGACGCCGACAAAGGCATCACCAGCTACACCCCGCTCGGCAGCGGCAAGGACGACGTCGCGAAGATCCTGCCCGGGCTGAACGACAAGTGCACCGCGGCGCTGAAGCACTGAGGTAGACCATGAACCCGACCATCGGCTGGATCCGGCAACTCGCGGAGTCGTGGGGCGTTCCCGCCGTACTCGTCCCGCTGGTCCCGTTCCTGCTCCTGCTGATCGCCCTGTACGCCGTCATCGGGCTGGCGGCGTACGGGGCGAAGCGGAAGTGGCCGCGGGCCGACAAGACGATCGCGTTCTGGCTGTTCATCTCGCCCTGGCTGATCGGGTTCGCCGTCTTCACGGTCGGCCCGATGGTGTCGTCGATCTACGTCAGCCTGACCTCGTGGGACCTGATCACGGCGCCGAAGTTCGTCGGTCTCGCCAACTACAGCGAGGCGTTCCAGGACCCGCGGGTCGCGCAGGCCCTGAAGGTGACTCTGCTGTACGCCGTGATCAGCGTCCCGCTACAGACCGCGCTGGCATTCCTGGTCGCGCTGCTGCTGAACGCGGACCTGCCGGGGATGCGGTTCTTCCGGACGGTCTGGTACCTGCCGAGCCTGGTGTCCGGCGTGGCCCAGATGGTGCTGTTCCTGTGGGTGTTCAATCCGCAGTACGGGCTGGCGAACGACGTACTGAGCAAGCTCGGGATCGACGGACCCGGGTGGTTCAACGACGCCTCCTGGGCGCTGCCGACGGTGATCCTGATGAGCCTGTGGACGGTCGGCGGGGCGATGGTGATCTACCTGGCCGGGCTGAAGGACGTGCCGACGAACCTCTACGAGGCCGCGGCACTGGACGGGGCCGGCCCGGTGCGCACGTTCTGGCACGTGACGCTGCCGCAACTGTCGCCGATCATCCTGTTCAACGCGCTGACCGGGATCATCGGCTCCCTGCAGATCTTCACCCAGGGGTTCATCGCGAACGGGGGACCGAAGGACTCGTTGCTGTTCTTCGTCTACTACCTGTACGACAACGCGTTCCAGAACTTCCGGATGGGTTACGCGTCCGCGCTCGCCTGGATCCTGTTCGTCGTCATCGTGGCGCTGACCGCGGTGACGGCGCGGGGGAGCGCGTTCGCCGTGTACTACGAGACCGAGCTGTCCGGCCGCCGTCGCCGGCTGAGGAGGAAGTGATGGCAGTCCTGGCCGCGTCACGTCCGGTTGTCGCCGCCTACCGGGCGGATCGCCCGTTCTGGCGGCGTAACCTGCCGCTCACGATCATCTTGCACGTCGTCCTGGCGCTCGGCTCACTGGTGTTCGTGTACCCGTTCCTGTGGATGATCGCGACCTCGCTGCGGTCGCTGGCCGGGGTGGGCAGCTCGGGGGCGAGCGTGTGGCCGCGGGAGTTCCTGTGGGACAACTACACCCGCGCAGTGACGTCGTTCCCGTTCTGGCGGTACACGCTGAACTCGTTGCTGACCACGCTGATCCCGATCATCGGGACGGTGTTCTCGTGTGCGCTGGCCGGGTTCGCGTTCGCCCGGTTGCGGGTGCGGTTCACCGGTGTCGTGTTCGCCGTCGTACTCGCGACCATGCTGCTGCCGGGGGAGGTGACGATGGTGCCGCAGTTCATGCTGTTCAACAACCTCGGCATGGTCGACACCCTCTACCCGCTGATCCTGCCGGCTTTCTTCGGGTCGCCCTTTTACATCTTTCTTTTTCGGCAGTTCTTCTCCCGCATGCCGTCCGAGCTCGCCGACGCCGCGGTCGTCGACGGCTGCGGGTGGTTCCGCATGTTCCTGCTCGTCTACCTGCCGCTGGCCCGCCCTGCCGTCGTCGCCGTCTCGATCCTGCTCTTCATGGGCTACTGGAACAACTTCCTCGGCCCGGCCATCTACATCAACTCCGACAAGTGGAAGACGCTCCCGCTCGCCCTGGCCGGCTTCCAGTCCGTCAACGGCACCGACACCCCGTTGCTGATGGCAACCTCAGTCCTGATCACCCTGCCCTGCCTGGTCATCTTCTTCGTCGCCCAGAAGCACCTGACCAACGGCATCACCTTCACCGGCGGGAAGTAGGCCCTCGGTGTGGAGTGCGGGCCGTTACTTCGTGTAGAGGGCTTCGACGTCGGATTCGTGGTTCTTCATCACTATGTGGCGGCGGAGGGAGAGTTTCAGGGAGAGTTCGCCGGACTCCTGGGTCCAGTCGGTCTGGAGGATGGAGAACTTCTTGATGCCCTCGGCCTTCGAGACCGAGGCGTTGGCCTCGTCGACGGCCTTCTGGATCTCGGCGATCAGGTCGGGGTCGTCGACCAGGGATGCCACGTCGGTGGGCTTGCCGTGCTGGGTCGCCCACGGTACGACGTTCTCCGCGTCGATGGTGATCAACGCGGCGATGAACGGCTTGCCGTCGCCGACGACCATGCACTGACTGACCAGCGGGTGCAGGCGGATCTGGTCCTCGAGCACGGCCGGTGCGACGTTCTTGCCGCCGGCCGTCACGAGGATCTCCTTCTTCCGGCCGGTGATCTTGATGAACCCGTCGACGTCGAACTCACCCAGATCGCCACTGTGGAACCAGCCGTCGCCGTCGATCGCGGCGGCGGTGGCTTCGTCGTTCTTCCAGTAGCCCTGCATCACCTGGCCGCCCTTGAAGCACAGCTCGCCGTCGTCCGCGACGCCGACCGACACGCCAGGAAGCGGGCGGCCGACGGTGCCGACGCGGATGTCGTCGGGCAGGTTCACCGCGAGCGCGGCGGTGGTCTCGGTCAGGCCGTAGCCCTCCAGGACAGGTACGCCGATGCCCCGGAAGAAGTGGCCGAGACGCTCACCCAGCGGCGCGCCACCGGAGACGGCGTAATCGACGTTGCCGCCGAGGACGTTGCGCAGCTTGGCGTAGACCAGCCGGTCGAACAGCGCGTGCTTGGCCTTCAGCCCCCAGGACGCGCCGCCCTTGTCCTGCGCCTGCGAGTACGCGATCGCCGTATCGGCGGCGGCGTCGAAGATCTTTCCCTTGCCCTCCGCGTGCGCCTTCTGGCTGGCGGAGTTGAACACCTTCTCGAACACCCGCGGCACGCTCAGGATGAAGGTCGGCTGGAACGCGCCGAGGTCGGCCACCAGGTTCTTCACATCGGCGCTGTGGCCGACCTTGACCCGCATCATCACGCAGCCGACCTGGATGATCCTGGCGAACACGTGCGCCAGCGGCAGGAACAGCAGCGTCGAGGCGCCCTGTACGTCGAACAGGTCGTCCAGCACCTTGACCGCCGTACCCAGCTCGTCCATGAAGTTCGAGTGGCTGATCTTGCAGCCCTTGGGCCGGCCGGTGGTGCCGGAGGTGTAGATCAGCGTCGCGAGGTCGGTGGGCACTACCGCCGTACGTCGCTTGTCGAATTCGGCGTCGGTGATCTCCTGGCCGAGCACGGTCAACTGCTCGACCGCGCCGGCCTCGATCTGCCAGACCTCCTGCAAGGTCGGCGCCTCGCCCCGCGCTGCCTCGACCACGGCGCCGTGGGCGGCGTTCTCGACGACCGCGACGACGGCCTCGGAGTCGGTCAGGATCCACTGGATCTGCGAGGCCGACGACGTTTCGTAGATCGGCACGGTGACCGCGCCGATGCTCCAGATCGCGTAGTCGACCAGGGTCCACTCGTACCGGGTCGCGCTCAGCAGGGCGACGCGGTCGCCGTGCTTCACGCCGGCCGCGATCAGGCCCTTCGCGACGCCGGTCACCTGGCGGGCGAACTCGGCCGCGGACACATCCAGCCAACCGGTGCTGCCCTCCGCCCGGCGACTGAACACGGCGGTGTCAGGATGGGACGACGCGTTCGCCCAGACGGGATCGCTCAGGCTGCCGGTCGTGGGTGGCTCGATCACAGCAGGAACGGTGTACTCACGCATCCGCGTCTCCTCAGTCGGTCGTGAATCGACGGCTCCGGCGCACGCTACAGTCACCTACCCGCAAGTAGCCAGGTTTATGTGACCCAAGGAACTAGCTATGCCATCGCTCGACATCAGTTGCGACGACCTGGTCGTTGCTGATCCAGCCTACGTTGCCGAGCGGCTCGGCTCGGACACCCTGTGGCGCGAGTGGTGGCCGGAACTGACCCTGACCCCTACGGAGCGGCGCGGGCTGGAAGGTGTCCGCTGGGCCGTCACCGGCGCGGCCATCGGTACGGCGGAGTGGTGGCTGGAGCAGGTCCGCGACGGCGTCGTCGTGCACTGGTACCTGCGGGTCGACCCGCGCGAACCGGTTCGCGGCCGGGCGCTGGAAAGGCTGCAGGAGCGATACGTCGCGCGGTACCGGGATCACCTCTGGCGGTTCAAGGACGACGTCGAAGCGGGCCGCGCCGCGGGCGAGCGCCGTACGGGGTCCGATCGCGCGATAGTCTCCCCTGAGGGCATTGACGATCCAGCCGATGTCACAGCGCAGTCCCCGCACGACCCGGCCCGGCAGCGAAGAGGTGAATCGATGGCGGAACAGACCACCTCGACCATCGTGGTGAACGCGACCCCGAAAGAGATCATGGCGGTGATCGCGGACTTCGCGGCGTACCCGGAGTGGGCCGACTCGATGCGGGAGACCGAGGTGCTGTCCACCGACGAGGCAGGCCGGCCGAAGCAGGTGCGGTTCAAGGTCGACGCCGGGGCGATCTCGGACGAGTACACCCTGGACTACACCTGGTCCCGTAACGAGGTGACCTGGACCCTGGTGCGGGCCAAGATGGTGAAGGGGATGGACGGCGCCTATGTGTTGCACGACCTGGGCGCGGAGGGGACCGAGGTGACGTACCGGCTGGCCGTTGACGTGGCCATCCCGATGATCGGGATGCTGAAGCGCAAGGCCGAGAAGGTCATCATCGACACGGCCCTGAAGGGGCTGAAGAAGCGCGTCGAGTCCTGATCTCCAGTGACTCGGGTTCTGCTGTATACGGGTAAGGGCGGCGTCGGCAAGACGACCTCCGCTGCGGGTACCGCCACGCTCGCCGCGTTGCGCGGGCTGCGCACGCTGGTGCTGTCGACGGACGCGGCGCATTCGTTGTCGGACGCGTTCGACTGCGAGGTCGGTGGTGAGCCGACCGAGATCGACGACCTGCTGTTCGTGCAGCAGATCGACGCGCAGCGGCGGTTCGAGCGGTCCTGGGGTGACATCCAGGCGTATCTGCGGTCGGTGCTGCACATGGTCGGGGTGGACCCGATCGAGGCCGAGGAGTTGACCCTGCTGCCGGGCGCCGAGGAGGTGCTCGGGCTGCTCGAGGTGCGCGACCACGTCCGGTCCGGGCGCTGGGACGTGATCGTGGTCGACTGCGCCCCGACCGCGGAGACGCTCCGGCTGCTCGCGTTGCCGGAGGCGCTGAACTGGTACATGGACCGCATCTTCAACGCCGAGCGCAAGGTGATGCGGACCTTCCGGCCGTTCCTGAGTGGTACGTCGGGGATCCCCATGCCCGACGACACAGTCTTCGACGCGCTGCGCCGACTGCAGAGCGACCTCTCCGACATTCGCACGCTGCTGGCCGGGCCGGACGCATCCGTGCGGCTCGTGCTGACCCCGGAGGCCGTGGTCGTTGCGGAGGCTCGTCGGTCGCTGACGACGCTCTCGCTGTACGGCTACCGCGTGGACGGCGTGGTCGCCAACCGGGTCTTCCCGGCCGCGGGTGCCGACAACTGGCGTCGTCAGTGGGTCGCGGCGCAGCGCGGGATCCTCGAGGACGTCGCGGACTCGTTCCGGCCGCTGCCGATCTGGGAGTCGCCGTACCGGGCCTGTGAGCCGGTGGGCGTCGAGGAACTGGCTGCCTTTGCGGTCGAGATGTACGGCGGGGACGACCCGTTCGCACGCGCTACCGACGAGACGTCGTTGTGGGTGGATCGGCACATCGACACCGACGGGCGCACGTACACCCTGACGATGCCGCTGCCGCTCGCTTCCGCGGACGAGCTCGAGTTGGCGCGGCACGGGGACGAGCTGATCATCACGGTCGGGTCGTACCGGCGCGTGCTGCCGTTGCCGGCCGCGCTGGCGCGCGGAGTCGTTGCAGGGGCTCGGTTGGACGACGGGCGATTGCAGGTGAGGTTCGCGCCACGCGAGTCGGTCCGGCTGGCGGTATCCGAGGTGCCCAGCGGGACGGGACCGTTGGAGTCGGCGCAGGAGCTGGCGCAGGGGCTGACGGCCGAGTACCACCAGCGGCTCGAGCGCGAGGCGGCGATTGGGGAGGGGCGTTGAGTAAGGAGCCGATCGGTTCTGTCGCCGAGGAGGCCGCCAAGCTGTTCGCCGTCCTCCAGCACGCCGCTGCCGACCCCCGAGGTACGACGTCAGCCGACGCTGCGGCCGAGGACGCCGTACCGGAGGATGACGGCGTACGGGCGGATTCTGCGCATGAGCACAAGCTGGGACCTGACTGTCAGTGGTGTCCTGTGTGTCA
>WNGA01020994.1_pt1 | contig 10612 bp, 8 predicted proteins | sample 5400061 | NCBI WGS metagenome assembly WNGA01 (sample SAMN13153366, study PRJNA577476) | soil metagenome | isolation source: 100 cm soil or saprolite under grassland replicate 2 | place: USA:California | collected 2016-06-15
GGCCGGCCCGGACCTGCTCCACCGCATCGTGACCTTCGCCCATCCTCGCGCGGCAGTTGCCCTCGAGGCCGAGGATCCGCGCCTGGAGGTCGACCCGTCCCGCCGCGCGCGCCTGCTGCCCGGCGGTCTCCAGCAGGCTCAGCGCCGCCCGGAAGCTCGCGGCGGACCTGAGATGGGCCGCCGCCGCCAGGCGCTCCGCGGCGGCGTCCGCCGGGAGACCGCCGGTGGTGAAGGCGGCGGCGGCCTGCTCCCTGCTCGCCAGCGCCTCCTGCCAGCGGCCCTGCAGCTCCAGCACGGCGGCCAGCCGCCGGTGGGCCGTCCCGAGGCGCAGCGGATCGCCCTCCCGTCTGCGCCCGTCGGCGACCTCACGCCAGGCCGTGATGGCCTCCGCGAGGTCGCCGGCGAGCTCGGCGCAGCGGGCGAGGCGCTCCAGGACGTCCAGGCGGGTGCGCTCGTCGCGCTCCTCCGGCCACAGCTCCAGCGCTCGGCGGATGGTCCGCTCCGCGTCCCGGTACGCGTGCACGGCGCCGAACGCCTCCGACGCCCCCAGCAGCGACGCCCGCGCCCGATCGGGCCGCCGACCCAGCGCCCAGTGCTCGGCGACCACAACGGCGGCGGCACCATCGGCCTCCAGCCGCTGCGCCACGGCCCGGTGCAGGGTGACACGCCGTGTCCAGGGGATCTCGCCGTAGAAGGCGTCGCGGACCAGGGCGTGCCGGAACGCCATGCGCCCGGGGGCCGCCTCGGTCACGATGCCGCGACGAAGCAGCTCATCCGGCCATTCGTCCAACCCGGCGACGGCCGTCACCAGCTCGGGATCGAACGTCTGCCCGGCGACGGCCGCCGCCATGACCGCGGCGCGAGCGTCGCCGGACAGGCCGGCCGCCCGCAGCAGCACGGCGTCCCGCACGCTGTCGGGGAGCGGGACGTCCTCGCCCTCCAGCAGCTCCAGCCCGGACGTGCCCGACGCGAGCCGCCCGCTGGCCGCCAGCGCCGACCCGAGCTCCTTGACGAAGAAGGGAACGCCGTCGGTCCGGTCGAACACGGCGCGGCGCAGCGAGGGCGCGGCCCTCCCAAGGGTCCGCTCCAGCAGGGTGGCGGTGGCCTCGGCCCCGAGGGGCTCGACCGTGACCTGCCGCAGATGGCCCGCGCGGCGCAGCTCGCTGCGCATGCGCCGGATCGGGTGGCCCCTGGGCAGCTCGTCGCTGCGGAAGGCCCCGAGCAGCAGCAGCGGCTGCTCGTCCACCGAACGGGCCAGCGCGGGCAGCAACTCGAGGGTCGCGTCGTCGGCCCACTGCAGGTCGTCCAGGAACAGCGCCGCCGGATGCCGCGCCGCGACCGCCGCCAGCGCCTGGCGGATCGCCTCGAACAGCGTCGCGCGGTCGCCCTCGGGCGCGGCAGGGCCGAGCTCCGGGAGCAGCAGCGCCAGGTGCGCGGCGAGCGGCCCCTCGACGAGCGGCCCGGCGTCCTCCGAGCGCAGGCGCGACCGCAGCACCTCGACGATCGGCCCGAATGCGGCGGTGCCTCCCTGAACCCCGAAGCCCTCCAGGACCTCGAGGCCGGAGCCGGCCAGCACCTGCCGCGCAAGGGTGGTCTTGCCGACCCCGGCCTCGCCGGCGAGCAGGACCAGCGACCCCCGACCGGCCAGCGCCTCCGCCACCCAGGCCCGCACCTGCGCGTGCTCGTGCTCCCGGCCGATTAAAGAAGGCTGCGCATCACCAAGAGCACGGGATCCCTGAAGGCGATCAGGTCGGACGCCGTGGTGATGCGCAGCCTTCTTTAGCTGGTCGTCCACGCCTCATTCTGCGGCGCAGCGGAGGATCGCCGCCACCGAGCGGTCCACGTCGGCCTCGTCGGTCGACCAGTTCGACACCGAGATCCGCATCGCCGCCCGGCCCCGCCAGGTGGTGCCGCTCATCCAGCAGGTGCCGTCCTGCTGCACCCGCTCGACCACCCTGCGGGTGTGGGCGTCGTGGTCGCCGTCGGCGGCGCGGAAGCGGACCAGCACCTGGTTGAGCACCACCTCGTTGAGCACCTCGACGCCGTCGTCGGCGGCCAGCCGCTCGGCGAAGCGGCGCGCCAGCCCACAGCAGCGCTCCACCAGCGCGGCGACGCCCTCGCGGCCGAGCGCGCGGATCGCCGCGTACACCGCGAACCCGCGGGCGCGCCGGGAGAACTCGGGGTTGTAGTCGAGCGCGTCGCGTTCCTCGCCGTTGCCGTGGATGAGGTAGCCGGCCCGTATCCCCATCGCGGCCCGGTGCGCCTCGGGGTGGGCGCAGAAGACCAGGCCGGAGTCGTAGGGCACGTTGAGCCACTTGTGCGCGTCGGTGGCCCAGGAGTCGGCCAGCTCCACCCCGGTCACCAGCGGCCGCAGCCGCGGGCTGGCCGCGGCCCACATCCCGAAGGCGCCGTCGACGTGCACCCATGCACCATGCTGGTGCGCGACCTCGCAGATCTCCCCGACCGGGTCCACGGCGCCGCTGTTGACGTTGCCGACCTGCGCGCACACGATCGCCGGCCCATTTCCCTGGTCGAGCGCCGACCGCAGCGCCGCCGTCCGCATGCGGCCCTGGTCGTCGCAGTCCACCGGGACGATGGCCGCGCCACCCACGCCGAGGAACCGCAGCGCCCGGTCGATGCTGCCGTGGCGCCCCTGGCCGGCGAGCACGCGCAGCCGCGGCGCCCCCCACAGCCCGGCCGACTCCACGTCCCAGCCGGCTCGACGCAGCACCTCGCGCAGGGCGATGGCCAGCGCGCTGAAGTTGGCCATCTGCGCGCCGGTCACGAACCCCACCGACACCCCCGCGGGCAGGCCGAGCAGCTCAGCCAACCAGCCGCCGGCCACCTCCTCGACCACACCGGCGGCCGGCCCGAGGATGTACAGGCCGGCGTTCTGGTCCCAGACCGAGGTGAGCCAGTCGGCCGCCAGCGCCGCCGGGGTGGCACCGCCGATCACGAACCCGAAGAACCGGCCACTGGACGACGCCACCACGCCCGGTTCGGCGGCCGTGGCCAGCGCCGCGATCACCTCGCGCGGCTCCAGCGGCTGCTCCGGCAGCGGCCCGCCGAGCGCCGCCCGCATCTCCGCAAGGCTCGCGCGACTGGTCACCGGACGCGCCGGCAGCCCTTCCAGATATCCCAGCGCATGGTCGAACGCCTCGCCCAACGGTCCCTTCCAGTCCGGCGCTTCCATATCTCACCCTCCTCGGTCCTCCTGCAGGCTACGAGGTCGGGCGCCGGCCAACATCCGGGAAACCACGGGGTTTCCGATGTTGGCGGGTCAGGCCGTGTCCCGGAGCCGCTCGAGGCCGTCCAGCATCAGGTCCAGCGCGAACTCGAACTCGAACTGATCATCGCAACCTTGACCGACGACGGACGCTTCGTCGTGGGCGATCGCCATGACCAGCTCGGTGATGTGGGGGAACTTGCCGGCCATCTGCTGGACCATGACCGCGGTCGCCTCTGGATCGAGGTCCACCGAGTCGTCGTACAGCTCCTGGGTGAACCCCAGCAGGCGGCTGCCCATGGCGTGCATCGCGTGGTGGGTCAGGTCGATCGAGAAGCCTCCGGCCCGGAACATCCCGATCATCGAATCCATGTACTCCAGCACCATGGGAGACGGGTCGGTCCGCGACTCGATGACCCGGGACGTCCACGGGTGGCGCAGGAGCGCGCCGCGGGCCGAGAGCACCCTCTGTCGGATGGCCGTCTTCCAGTCGGTCCCGCTGGGGGGAGGATCGATCTCGCCGACGACGACATCGACCATGCCGTCCAGCAGCTCGTCCTTGTTGGACACGTGCTTGTACAGCGCCATCGGCACGACGCCGAGCTCCTGAGCGATCCTGCGCATGCTGAGTGCGTCGACGCCGCCTTCATCGGCCAGGGCGACGGCGGCGCGCAGAACCCGCTCCCTGCTCAACGGCACGCGGGGCTGTGCGCCGACGTCGACCTGCGTGGCCATCCAACCCGCCCCCTTGTCCTCCTCTTGACAGGTGTACGGCGTACACCTACAGTACCACCACGCGGGTGTACAGCGTACACCTCCGCGTAACGCCACCAGCCTATTGGCGCCGAGGGCAGAAGGGAGACAGATCATGACGCCGGAGAAGCGGCTTGCGAGGATCGCAGGGCTTCTGTACCTGATCGTCGCCGTGTGTGGCGGCTTCAGCGAGCTCTACGTTCGCTCCAGCGTCACGGTGCCGGGGGACGCCGCCGCCACCGCCGACAACATCTCGGCGTCGGCGACGCTGTTCCGCATCGGCGCGCTGACCGATCTCGTCAACCTCGTGTGCTTCCTCGTGCTCGCGCTGGTCCTCTACGGGTTGCTCAAGCCGGTCAGCGCGAAGGCCGCCCTGGCGATGCTGGTGTTCAACGCGGTCAGCGTGGCCGTCATGACCGGGAACCTGGTCAACCATCTTGCCGCCCTGCAGGCGGCAACCGGCGGGGACGACGCGTTGGCGATGCTGTTCCTGGACCTGCACGCGCAGGGGTACCTGGTCGCCGGGACCTTCTTCGGGCTGTGGCTGCTTCCCCTCGGCTACCTGCTGCTCAGGTCGGGCTACGCGCCCAGGGCGCTCGGGGCCCTGGTCATGGTCGGGTCGTTCGGCTACGTGGCCGACCTGGTCGCCAACGTCCTCGTCCCGACCGTCGCTGAGACCCTCACGCCCGTGACGGTCCTGCCAGCCGCACTCGCGGAGATGTCGCTGGTCCTGTGGCTGCTGGTGAAGGGCCTGAACGTGCAACCGCGAGCCGACCACCTTCCCACCCCGGCCGAGCGCGTTCCCGCCTCGGCCTGACCGAACCGATACCCAGAGGAGAACACGTTGAAGGCGATCACCTACCACCGCTACGGCGCACCCGACGTCCTCGAGTTCCAGGAGATCGAGGAGCCCGCCGTGCACGACGACGACGTGCTGGTGCGCGTCCGCGCCGCCTCCGCCAACCCGCGCGACTGGCACTTCATGCGGGGCCTGCCGGCCTTCATGCGCCTGCAGTTCGGCCTGCGCAACCCCAAGCACAGCGGCCTCGGCAGCGACATCGCAGGGCAGGTCGAGGCGGTCGGCAGGAACGTGACCCGGTTCCGCCCGGGCGACGAGGTCTTCGCCGACGTCGTGATGGGCGGCTTCGCCGAGTACGCCAGCGTCCCGGAGGAGTTCCTGGAGCTGAAGCCGGCCAACCTGACGTTCGAGCAGGCGGCGGCCGTGCCGCTGGCCGCGTTGACCGCCCTCCAGGGCCTGCGCGACCACGGGCGGGTCCAGCCCGGGCAGAAGGTCCTCATCATCGGCGCCGCCGGCGGCGTCGGCAGCTTCGCCGTGCAGCTCGCCAAATCGCTCGGCGCGGAAGTGACGGGCGTCTGCAGCACCAGGAACGTCGACCTGGTCCGCTCGCTCGGCGCCGACCACGTCATCGACTACACCCAGACCGACTTCACCCACAGCGGCCAGCGCTACGACCTCGTCTTCCAGTTGGCGGGGACCGCGCCACCCGCGGACTGCCGGCGTGCGCTCACCCCCAGGGGGATGCTGCTCCTGAGCAGCGGAGAATCCGACGGTCGCCTGCTCGGGCCCGTTGACCGGATCATCAAGGCGCTGCTGCTGGCGCCGTTCGTGCGCCAGCGGCTGGTCCCCTTCGTGGCCAAGCGGAGCGGCGAGGACCTCCGGGTCGTCAAGGAGCTCATCGAGGCGGGCACGGTCACCCCGGTGATCGACCGGACCTACCCGCTGAGCGACGTCCCGGAGGCCATCCGCTACCTGGAGGAGGGCCACGCCCGAGGAAAAGTCGTCATCACCGTGTGAGCCGCAATGCGCCCCGTCGCGGCTCAGGCGCCGGTGACCACCACCCGGCCGTCCATGCCGCCGTGGAGCGTGCAGCGGTAGTCGTAGGTGCCCGGCCGGTCGAAGGTGCGCCGGTAGGTGCCCTTGGACTGCGGGTCGCCCGACTTCCAGCCCTCGCCGGTGACGTCGTGGGGCGTCCCGCCGTCCTCGAACCTCCAGGTCACGGTCGTGCCCGCCGGAACCTCCACGGCCACCGGGGCGAAGCGGTTGTCCTTGGCGACCACCTCGCCCGACTTGACCGGGGTGGCGCCGGCGGGGTCGCCGCCGGCGGCCGAGCAGGCGGCCAGGACGGCGGCGGCAAGCAGCGGCACCAGCAGCCGCAGCGCGGTCCGCATGCTCACCACCCCCGCCGCGGCCGGCCCTCGAGCTGGCCGACGCGCTCCAGCAGCCGCCGGCCGAGCGTCTCCCGCTCGGCCGGGCCCAGGCGGCGGCGCAGCTCCGGGACCAGCAGCGCCTCGGCGTCGCGCGCGTGCTGGCGGAACACCTGCATCAGCACCCGTACCTTGGCGTCGTAGCCGCGGTCGCCGGGGACCATGCCGCCCAGCTCGACCAGCAGCAGGTCCAGCAGGTGGTCCTGCTGGAGCTGGCGGTTGATCTCGCCGTCGTGGCGGCCGGTGTGGGCGCGCACCGCCGGGTACAGCAGCTCGTCCTCGACGGCGACGTGGGTGGCGAGGGCCTTGGTGATGGCGCCGACGGCCTGGTGCTGGGCGGTGTGGCTGCCCTCGGCGGTCTCGTAGGCGTCGAACTGCCGCTCGACGCGCTCGTGCAGGGCGACCAGCATCCGGGCGCCGTCGACGGCGGCGTCGACGTCGACGGGGACCAGGACGCTGCCCCCGCTCGGGCGGGGGAGGGGGATGGTGGTGGCGTGTGCCTCGGTCATGGGTGGGAGCCTCCGTGTCGGGTCGGTGCTGCGCTGACCCTCCGATGGTGGCGCCTCGCGGTCCCGGCGGCGTCGGCTCCGGGGCGGCACTTTGCCTACGCCCGTCGTGGCAGCGGGTGGCCGGCGCCTGCGGCCGGGGGCGTAGGCGCACCGCCCGCACCCATCCGTTGGGCGGTCGTGCGTCGAACGTTATTCAGACGTGAGCGGCACCCAGGACGATCTGGACCCATGAGCGATTCACCTGCACTTCCCGCCGTCGCGCCGGCTCGCTGCGTGTTCTGCAGCCGGCCGGTGGTCGCGGCCGAGCGCTGTCCGCTGCTGCCGAGCAGCCACTGGACGTGCTGCTGCTGCGAGGCGCCGGCGGCCGGCCACGAGCGCGCCCGCCCCGAGACCGGCGACGCGGCCTGACCCTCCTCCGGGCGTGCCGGTTCCCGGCGCCACGCCCCGCGGAGGAAGATGGGCGCCATGGACGAACCGGCGACGCCGCGGACCGGGGGCGGCCACGTGGTCCTCTGTGGGCTCAACGAGCTCGGCTACCGGACGCTCGAGGAGCTGGCCCGCATGGGCGCGGAGGTCGTGGTGGTCGTCCGCGCGGCGGCCGCGGACCTCGCCGCCGGTGCGCGGGCGCTGGGGGCGACGCTGGTGCAGGGCAGCTACCGCGACGAGTCGGTGCTGCGCGCCGCCGGCGTGCCCACCGCCGCGGCGATGGTCGTCACCGAGGACGACGACGTCGGCAACCTCCACGCCGCGCTGACCGCCCACGACCTCAACCCGGCGCTCCGCATCCGCCTGCGCATGTTCAACCAGGAGCTCGGCCGGCGGGTCGAGCGGGCCTTCGGCATCGACATCTCCCGCAGCCCGTCGCCGCCGGCGGGGAGGTGGTGGTGGTCGTGCCCCGCGGTGAGCTCGGGACGGTGCTGGCCTGGACCGAGGCCGGTGTCGGGGCCGACCGCGACGCCATGGCGTAGCCGGTGGCGCCGGTGGCGGCGGCCTGCCCGTACGGGCCTGGTCGGCCCGGGGGAGGTGCAATGCGCATGCGATGGGAGTCCTCGGTCACCTCGATCTCCTGGATCCCGATGAAGGCGATCGAGGGGGTCGTCAAGATGCCGTTCGAGATGGGGGTCGCCCATTACGACCTGCCGCCGCCTGACGTGCTCACCGACCTGGAGGAGCTGATCGCCTCCAGCGCCATCCGCTTCGCCAACGAGCTGCGGGCGTGGATCGAGGTCGAGGACGGGCGGATCGCCGGGCACGGCTACTCGGGGCGTGGCCACATGGGCCACACCAGGATGCGGGTCGGCGGCCTCAACCTGACCTTCTGCGGGATCGCCTTCCCGGACCTCCAGGGCGAGCCGGAGGTCGGGGAGGACTTCGTGCGCTTCACGCAGACGGCCGGGGGGCGCCCCGGCATGCCGTCGCCGCGGCGCGTCCGCCGCCGGCCGTTCGTGAAGGTCGCCGGGCCGGTGGTGTGGTCGACCCTGGCGCTCACCGTCCGCGCCGACGGCTCCTCGGACTTCGAGGTCGTCGGGGCCAGCTCGTTCCCGCGGCACTGGCTCTACGACCACAGCGGCAGGCTGGCGGCCAAGACCAGTTACATCGACTTCGATACCTGGTACCGGGAGTCGTTCGGCGGGCGGAACCCATGGGGTGACCAGGAGTCGCCGGCGATCGTCACCGCCGTGGAGAGCGCGCTGGAGCGGGAGCTGTCCCACATCATCATCGGGTCCAACCCGCCGTTCCGGCGGTTGCAGCCCGGCCAGACCCTCGTCGAGCAGGGCGAGCCGGGCGACGAGCTGTTCCTGCTGTTCGACGGGGTCCTGGCGGTGGAGCAGGACGGGCAGCCGGTGGTCGAGGTCGGCCCGGGGGCCATCCTCGGCGAGATGGCGCTGCTGGAGGGGGGCACGCGCACGGCGACCCTGCGGGCCGTGACCCCCTGCCGGGTGGCGGTCGTCCCCGGCGACCGGGTCGACCGTCAGGCGCTCGCCGAGGTCGCCAGGCGCCGCCGTGAGGACACCCCGTAGGCATGGCGCGAACGGCGTGATCTGCGCGAGCTGCGGCGAGGCCAACCCGGCGCGGGCGCGGTTCTGCTCGACCTGCGGGTCGCCGCTGGCCGCCGGGCGGCGGCGCGGCGTCCGCAAGGTGGTGACCGTGGTCGTCTGCGACATCACCGGCTCGACGGCGCTGGGGGAGCGGCTGGACCCCGAGTCGCTCGGCCTGGTCATGGCCCGCTGGTTCGACGCCATGCGGGCCGTGCTGGAGCGCCACCACGGCTCGGTGCAGAAGTTCATCGGCGACGCGGTGGTGGCGGCGTTCGGGGTGCCGGTGGTCCGCGAGGACGACGCCCTGCGGGCGGTCCGGGCGGCCGCGGCGATGCAGGACGCCGTCGCCGAGCTCGACGCCGGGGCTGCCGCTCCGCGAGCCAGGCCAGGGGCTGCCGCTCCGCCGGCCAAGCTTGGCCTGGAGGTCCGCATCGGGATCGCCACCGGCGAGGTGATGGTCGGGGACGCGGTGGTGATGGGCGAGACGGTCCAGCTCGCCACCAGGCTGCAGGCGGCGGCCGGCCCCGGGCAGGTCCTGCTGGACAGGCGCACCTGGCGGCTGGCGCGCGACGCGCTGGTGGTGGTGCCGGCGGTGGCCGGCAAGGGTGCCGGCGGGAGCCAGAGCGTGGCCGCCTTCCGCCTGGTCGACGTCTCGCCCGACGCTCCCGGCCGCGCCCGCCGCCACCAGGGCCCGCTGGTCGGCCGCCAGGCCGAGCTGCAGCTCTTCGACCTGGTCTTCCGGCGCAGCGTGCAGACGTCGAGCTGCCACCTGCTCACCGTGCTCGGCGCCGCGGGCGTCGGCAAGACGCGCCTGGTCACCGCCGCCGTCGACGCCGTCGGCGAGGCCGCCACCGCCCTGTTCGGGACCTGCCCGTCCGACGCCGAGGGCAGCAGCTTCTGGCCGCTGGCGGAGATCGTCCGCCGCGCGGCCGAGATCAAGGCGGCCGACTCCCCGGAGCAGGCCAGGGCCAAGCTGGAGGAGCTGCTGGCCGGCGCCGAGGACGGGCCGGAGGTCGCCGAGCGCGTCGGCCGCCTCATCGGGCTGGAGGCGTCGCCGGTGCCCGCCGAGGACTCGGCCTGGGCGGTGCGGCGCTGCCTGGAGGTGGTGGCCGGGCGGCGGCCGCTGGTGGTGGTCGTCGACGACCTCCACTGGGCGCAGCCCACCCTGCTCGACCTGCTCGAGCAGGTCGTCTCCCTGGCCATGGACGCGCCGATCCTGCTGGTCGCCGTCGCCAGGCCGGAGCTGCTGGAGCAGCGGACGGGCTGGGCCGGTGGGCAGCGCAGCGCCAGCACGCTGCTGCTGGAGCCGCTCGCCGCCGACGAGGCGGCGACGCTGGTCGAGCAGCTCGCCGGGGACGCGCCGCTGCCCGCGGACGCGACCGGGTACCTCACCAGGGTCGCCGAGGGCAACCCGCTGTTCCTCGAGGAGCTGCTCGCCATGCTGATCGAGGAGGACCGGCTGCGGCTGGAGGACGGCCGCTGGGTGGCCGACGACCTGGCCGCCGCCACCATCCCCCCGACCGTCCAGGCGGTGCTCGCCGCCCGGCTGGACCGGCTGGCCGCCGAGGAGCGCGCGGTGCTGGACCGGGCGTCGGTGATGGGGCAGGTCTTCGACCGCTCGGCGGTGCTGGCGCTGTCGCCCCAGGCGGCGCGCGCGGACGCCCCCGTCCACCTGCTGTCCCTGGTCCGCAAGCAGCTCCTGCGCCCGTCGGAGGGCTCCCTCGGCGGCCGCGACGGCTTCCAGTTTCGCCACCTGCTGGTCCGCGACGTCGCCTACGAGTCGCTGCCGAAGCAGACCAGGGCGGCGCTGCACGAGCGCTACGCCGCCTGGCTGGCCGAGACGGCCGATGCGCGCGGCC
>WNGA01013189.1_pt1 | contig 10610 bp, 8 predicted proteins | sample 5400061 | NCBI WGS metagenome assembly WNGA01 (sample SAMN13153366, study PRJNA577476) | soil metagenome | isolation source: 100 cm soil or saprolite under grassland replicate 2 | place: USA:California | collected 2016-06-15
ATGCCGGCGACCCAAAGCGCTGATGGACGGAGAGCGAGGGTCAGGTGCAAGCGTGGTGTCAGGTCTTGCAATCACGCATCCAGCCTAACTATAGTTCGAGCGGACGCGCATAAAGCCGCGCGCCGCTCAACAAGACGTTCGGTGGCACGGTGGCAGCACCGCCGGACCCCATAAAGGTATGACGGCTTGCGACCATCGCCTGACGTTCGCCGCCTGGATGTGGTCTACGTTAAGCGGCCGATCGCGCGCCACGAGCAGCCCAGTTACAGGCAGACGCAACTGCGGAACGAGTACGGCCCGTCGCCACGTGAACTCCGGCGCTGATCACAACGGTTAAGAAGAGAGTTCGATGCAGGAGTTGCGACGATGAAGAATGATGCCAAGCCGCGCGTGTACGACATCCTCGCCAAGGCCTTCGCGCAGGAGGATGTGCGAACATGTTTTGCTCTTCTCGGGGATGCGAACATGAATTGGGCCGCGCGCTTGTCCGAGGAGGGATGCCGCATGGTCTATGTCAGGCACGAGCATTGCGCGCTCGCTGCCGCCATGGCGTACTCGCGAAAGAACCGGGAAGTGGGCGTGGCGAGCGTCACGTGCGGGCCCGGTGTGACGCAATTGATCACGGCGCTCCCCGCAGCCGTGCGCGCCCATCTGCCGCTGGTGGTGTTCGCCGGGGAAGCGCCGCTGAAAAGCGGTTGGTACAACCAGGAAATCGACCAGGCACCGCTCATCACCGCAACGGGTGCCGCCTATCACAGCCTGCACATGCCCGAGCGCATGCCTGTTGCAATACGCGACGCGTTCCTGCAGGCGCGTCGCGAACGTCGCCCCGTAGTGATCGGTATTCCGTTCGATCTGCAGGCCCGGCCGTGGGACGGACCTGCGGATCTGCCCAGGCCCTCGCACAAATTGTTGCCGCACCCTTCGCCGATTCCGCCGCATCCCGACGACGTGGCGAGCGCCGCGCAACTGGTCGCCGGTGCCGAACGGGTTGTCGTGCTGGCCGGCCTGGGTGCGGTCGAAGCCCGGGCGGGGGGCGCTTGCCGGGCGTTGGCAGGCAAGACGGGTGGACTGCTGTCCACGACGCTTCCCGCGAGAGGGCTGTTCCACGACGATCCTTTTTGCATCGGCATCTCGGGCAGCTTCACACCGGAGGCCGGCCTTGAGTACCTCGCGCAGGCCGACCTCGTCGTCGCGGTCGGCTGCTCGCTAGCCTACCACGCGGGCGGCGGCGGCCAGCTCTGGGCGAAGGCGAAGATGCTGCAGATCGATATCGACCCTGTCGCGGTCAGTCAAGGCCAGGAAGTGGCGCGTCATCACCTGCGGGCCGACGCGCGCCTGGGAGTCGAGGCGTTGATGGCGGCGTTGCCGACCCGCAGCGTCGGGAGAAGCGGGAGCTGGCGAAGCGATGCGATGGCTGCGCGCATCCGCGATTCGAAACCCGACAGCCACGTGTTCGAGATCGAGCCGGGGCTGCTCGACCCGCGCCACGTGGTCGAGGCGCTGGAAAAAGCCTTGCCGCACGATTGGGAGATGGTGAACTCGGGCGGCCACTGTTCATGGTTTTTCGCGCAGATGCCTTCGCGTCCACAGGAGAAGTTCCTCACCATCCGCGAGTTCGGCGCGATCGGCAACGGCATCTCGTTCGCCATGGGGGTCGCGGCGGCGCGTCCGGATAGAACCGTCGTGCTGTTCGACGGCGACGGCAGCCTGATGATGCATGTGCAGGAGCTTGAAACCATCAAGCGTCATCGGCTGAACATCCTGATCGTCGTGATGAACGACGGCGCGTACGGCTCCGAACTGCACAAGCTCCGCTCGGAGGGGATGCCCGAGGACGGGTCGGTGTTCGGCTACTGCGATTTCGCGGGCATCGCGCGCGGATTCGGGCTCCCGGGAAAGACCTTTAGGAATCTCGATGATCTGTCGAAGCTCGTGGCGGAGTTCGCTGCAAGCGGCGGCGCTGCGGTCTGGGACTTTCACGTCTCCGCTAAAGTCGTGTCTCCGACCATACGCCGCGCCCATCCTCATCCTGCCAAGGAAAAGAGGGCTGAACGATGAAGACTCCGGAAACGATAATACTTTCACAACCATGAAAATCGACATCTTCAATCACGTCATGCCGGTGCCTTACCTCGACATGATGAAGCGGCACCTGAAGGACCAAGGCATCCTCAAGCGCATGAGCAATCTGCGCATGCTCTGGGACATCGAGGCGCGGGTGCGGATGCTGGATGAAAAATTCCCCGACGTGCAGCAGGTGCTGACGCTGTCGCTGCCCTCCCCCGAGCTGGTGGGGGGGCCCGATCTCGCGCCCGAGCTCGCGCGCATCGCCAACGACGGCATGGCGGGGATGACGGCGAAATGGCCGAAGAAATTTCCCGCCTTCGTGGCCTCGCTGCCGATGAGCAACGTGCCCGCGGCGCTCGAGGAGATGGACCGCGCCATCGCCAAGCTCGGCGCGCGCGGCGTGCAGATCTGCACCAGCGTGAACGGCCGCGCGCTCGACGAGCCGGAGTTCTTCCCGGTGTTCGAGCGCGCGACGAAGAAGCACGACGTGCCGATCTGGATGCACCCGGCGCGGCCCGGTTCGCGCCCCGACTACGTCGGCGAGCAGAAATCGAAATACGAGATCTGGCAGGTGCTCGGATGGCCGTTCGAGACGAGCATCGCGATGGCGCGCATGGTGTTCTCGGCCTTCTTCGAGAGGCTCCCGGATCTGCGCATCATCACGCATCACTGCGGCGGAATGATCCCGTATTTTTCCGGACGCGCCGAGACCCTGTGGGCGCAGCTCGGCAGCCGCACCGCCGACGAGAACTACGAGGACGTGCTCAAACGCATGTCGAAAAAGCCGATCGAGTACTTCCGCATGTTCTACGGCGACACGGTGCTCGGCGGCTCTGCTTCGGCGCTGCGCTGCGGGCTGGATTTCTTCGGCGCCGACAAGGTCGTATTCGCGAGCGACTGCCCGTTCGATCCGGAGGGCGGGCCGATGTTCATCCGGGAGGGGATACGCTCGGTCGAGGATCTCAAGCTGCCGGAAGCCGACAAGCGCAAGATCTATTTCGGAAACGCGATAAAGCTGCTGCGCATGCCGCTCGAGCAGAAAAAATAGCTTGGCCCAGCACAAATAAAAGGGGCCTCACGGCCCCTTTTATTGAACATAACCCTATTTCAGTACAGCGAGCCCCGCAGCGGCGCACTGGGCATCCTGCTCGCCCGTGGCGCCCGAAGCGCCGATGGCGCCGACAATCTTGCCGTCCATGACGATCGGGAAACCGCCATCGAGCGGCACCGCGCCTTCCAGCCCCAGAATGCGCAGCCCGGCACCGCCGCCCGCCACCGCGTCCTGGAACACCTTGGTCGGCCGCTTGAACAGCGCCGCCGAGCGCGCCTTGCCGATCGCCACCGCGACACTTCCGGTCTGGGTGGCGTCCATTTTCTCGAGATAGACCAGATCGCCGGAGATGTCGGTCACGGCGAACGCCATTTTCCAGTTGTTCTTGCGCGCTTCGGCCTCGGCCGCGGCAGCGGCTTTCTTGGCGTTTTCAAGACTGATCGGCGCGCCGTAGGGATTGGGCATCTGGGCAAAGGCGTACGAAGCGCCCAGCGCCAACAGCATTGCAAACAGAGACCTCAGAACAGATTGCAGCATGGTTTCTTCTCCTCGAGTTGACTGCGACTATCAAGCAACCGATCCGCCGGTGAACAGGCAGGACCCTGAAGTAATTCCCTAGCCGAGCGCCGCGATTCCGGCGTCATTCTTTCAGCGCACTTCGAATCTGCTCCAGCGCGGCCGGGTCCTCGATCGTGGTGAGATCGCCGGGGTCGCGCCCTTCGGCGAGCGCTTGAATGGAGCGCCGCAGCGTCTTGCCCGAGCGCGTCTTGGGGAGCAGGGACACGAAGTGTACCGCACGTGGCCTGCCGATGGCGCCCAGTTGCCTGTCGACGGTCTCCATGACCTCCTTCTCCAATGCCTTGCGGCCCCCGGCCGAAGTCAGCCCGGACGGATCCTTCGCCACGGCAAACGCAAGCGGCATCTGGCCCTTCAGGGAGTCGGCCACGCCCACCACGGCGCATTCGGCAATGTTCGGGTGCATGCTGACCGCTTCCTCGATCTCGCGCGTGCCGAGGCGGTGTCCGGCGACGTTGATCACGTCGTCGGTGCGGCCGAGGATGAAGTAGTAGCCGTCCTTGTCCCGGATGCCCCAGTCGAAGGTCGTGTACACCAGTTTGTTACGGAACGTGCCGAAATAGGTCTTGACGAAGCGCTCGTCGTCGCCCCACACCGTCGTCATGCAGCCCGGCGGCAAAGGCGGCGCGATGGCGACCACGGCTTTCTCGTCGATCCCGGCCTCGGCGGCGTCGGCCTCGCGCAAGAGCTTCAGGTCGTAGCCGTAGGCGGGAAAGCTCGGGCTGCCGAGCTTGATCGCCGTCTTCTCCACGCCCGGAACGGCTGACAGGATCGGCCAGCCGGTTTCGGTCTGCCAGTAGTGATCGATGACCGGCTTGCGCAGCGCCTCCGCGATCCAGCGGTGCGTCGGCTCGTCGAGCGGCTCGCCCGCGAGGAAAAGGTGTTTGAGCGAGCCGAGGTCGTATTTGCGCAGGAAAGCCGGATCGTGCTTCTTCAACACCCGGATCGCGGTCGGCGCGGAGAACATCACGTTCACCTTGTGGTCCTGCACGATCTTCCACCAGATCCCGGCATCGGGCCGGATCGGAACGCCCTCGTACATGATCGTCGTCATTCCCGCGATCAGCGGGGCGTAGATGATGTAGGAATGTCCCACCACCCAGCCGATGTCCGAGGTGGTGAACATCGTCTCCCCCGCGCTGCCGCAGTAGATGTGCTGCATCGACGCGGCGAGCGCGACTGCGTGGCCGCCGACGTCGCGCTGCACGCCTTTCGGTTTGCCGGTGGTGCCCGAGGTGTAAAGGATGTAGGAGGGCTCGTTCGACTCGAGCCAGGTGACGGGCACCCTGGCGTCGAGGTGCTTTGAGCGCAGCTCCGCGTAATCGAGGTCGCGCCCGGCGACGGCTTGCATCGCCTTGTCGAAGCCGCGCCGGTATATCAGGACCTTCTCCGGCGGGTGCCCGGCGAGCCGGATGGATTCGTCGACGAGCGCCTTGTAAAGAACGACCTTCCCCATGCGGCTGCCGCCGTCGGCGGTGACCATGAGCTTCGGCCGCGCGTCGTCGATGCGCGCCGCGAGGCTCGCCGCGGCGAACCCGCCGAACACCACCGAATGGATCGCCCCTATCCTCGCGCAGGCGAGAATGACGAAAGCGGCCTCCGGGATCATGGGCATGTAGACGATGACCCGGTCGCTTTTGCCGACCCCGAGCGATCGCATCATGGCCGCCGCGCGCTGCACCTCGGCATGCAACTCGCGGTAGCTGAAGCTCCGCTCTTCGCCGGTCTCTGTGGAGATGTAGACCAGTGCCTTCTGATCGCCGCGTGTTCCGACATGCCGGTCGAGCGCGTTGTAGCAGAGGTTGGTTTCTCCGCCGACGAACCATCGAGCGAAGGGCGGCCGGCCGTAGTCGAGCACTTGCGCAGGCGGCCGGTGCCAGTGCACCAGTTTCGCCTGCTCCGACCAGAAGCCCTCGCGGTCTTCGATGGAGCGCCGATGGAATTCGCGGTAAGTCGTCATCGGGTCCGGTCCCTGCCCCTACTTCGGCCGGTTCCTGAGCGCCTGGGTGATCTTGTCCAGCGGAAGCTCGACATTGAGGCGCCGGCACACGGCCAGAAGGAAAGGCAGCATCCGCCGCAGCATTTCGCTTGCCGCGTCGCCCAGCTGCTGCGCATCGGCGTGCTCGATGATCTGCACCGCCCGGTCGATGTCACTCGGCAGGGTCGCGGGCTTCAGCGGGGTCGCTTCCTCCTGCTCGGCTGCGCGCTGAAGCTTGCGGCTCGCCGCATCCTGCAGGCGCTGCAGCGCCATCTTCATCAGTTCCTCGATCGAGGCGACGGTGTCTACGTCGAGCGCCGCAAGACCGAGGCTCGTGCGAATCTTGAGCACCTGGTCGCGGTAGGTGACCTGGGCTTTCTCCAGCTGCTCGTGCATGCGCCGCGCAAAATTGAGCGCCTGCTGGGAGGAGGTCCCGGGGAAGATCACCGCAAAGGTCGCCTCCGCGGTGCGCCCCATGGAATCCTCCGCACGCAGCGTGCCCATCACGAGCTTGGCGACTTTCGCGAGCAGCTGGTCGGCCACGTTCTTCCCGACTTTCTCGGTGATTTCGCCGTAGCTGTCCATCCGGAAGGTGAGGACGGCGAGCAGACCGCCGTGCCGCCTCGCGTGGGAGTAATGCTTGCCGCCTTCGGTGACGAGGTAATGCGGCGTGAACGCGCCGGTGACCGGGTCGCGGGTGGCGGTCTGGTCGAGCGCCTGCTTGCTGACGACCAGCTGCTGCTTCGCCTCGACCAGGTGCAGGAGATTGTCGATGCGCGAAAGGAGCTCCGTGCCGTCGGTGGTCTTGGTTATGAAGTCGTTTGCTCCGGCCGCGCGCGCGCGCTTCTTGGTGGCGTCGTCCTCGTCGCCGGAGATCACGATCACCGGCATGCCCTTGATGCGCGGGTCCCCGGACTGCCGGATGCGATCGAGAAGCGCGAAGCCGTCGAGCACCGGCATCTGGATGTCGCAGAACACCACCTCGATGGAGGGATCGGTCGTGATCGCCTGCCAGCCGGCCTCGCCGTTCACCTCCTCCCGGACGTCGAAGCTCTTGCGTATCAGGCGCGCGAGCGTCGTGCGGACGATCTTGGAATCGTCCACCAGAAGCACGCGCTGCTTCGGTATCTGAGTGGACACGCCGGGAATCGAGCTCATGTCAGGCCGCCAGATCGACGACGATGCGCCCCTTGGCCGCGCCCTTCAGCAGGCCCTCGAAGGCCGGCGGGAGCTCCTCGATCGGGATGGTTCGCGTCAGCTGCTTGAGGTGCGCCGGCCGCATGTCGCCCGCCAGCCGGCGCCACACCTCCTGGCGCTGCGGCATCGGCGTAGCGCCGGAGTCGATCCCGAGCAGGCTCACGCCGCGCAGAATGAACGGCGCGACCGTGGTGTTCAGGCTCATGCTCGCCGCGAGGCCGATCGAAGCGATGGTTCCGCCCGGCATCATCGTGCTCGCCATCCAGGCGAGCACTTCTCCGCCGAGATTGTCGACCGCCCCGGCCCAGATCGCCTTGTCGAGCGGCTTGACTTTCGAGAGATCGAGGCTTTTTCTGGACATCACCTCCTTTGCCCCGAGTCCCTTGAGGTAGTCGGCTTCGCTCTCCTTGCCGGTCAGCGCCACCACCCGATAGCCCAGGCGCGAAAGGACGTCGATCGCGATCGAGCCCACGCCGCCGGTCGCGCCGCTCACGATGACGGGACCCTTGGCGGGCGCAAGGCCGTTCGCCTCCATGCGCACGATCGCGAGGCCGGCGGTGTACCCGGCAGTTCCGAGGGCCATGGCCTCGAAAAGACTCATTCCCTTCGGCATGGGAACCACCCAGTCCGCCGGGACCCGGGCGTACTCGGCGTAACCGCCGTCGTGCGCCACGCCCAGGTCGTAGCTCGTGCAGATGACCGCGTCTCCGCGCGAAAAGCGTGCGTCGGCCGATTCCGTCACCGTCCCCGACAGGTCGATCCCGCCGACGCAGGGGAAGCGCCGGATGATCCTTCCCGCGCCGGTCGCGGCGAGCGCGTCCTTGTAGTTGACGCTCGAATACGCGACGCGCACCACGACCTCTCCCTTGTCGAGGTCATCGAGGGCGAGCTCTTCGAACCCCGCAACCACTTTTTTCTCGATCTCGCGGATGCGATAGGCTTTGAATTTTTCCATGAGCGATTATACCGGCGGGGCGGCGCGCTCCGGCACGCTGCTCAATCGGGGGTGCGCCGGCGCTCGGCGAGATACTCGCGCGACTGCATCTCGACGAGACGGCTCGCGGTGCGGTCGAACTCGAACACCATGGCGCGCAGCTGCGCTTCGCCGGGGTCGTCCTCGATCTTGAGCAGCTTGTCCGGGGCGGTTTCCGCGGAGACGATCAGCTTGACCCGGTTGTCGTACAACACGTCCACCATCAGCGTGAAGCGGCGCGCCTCTTCCGCGAGACTGAGGCCCATTCGCGGCACCTCGGAGACGATCACCGTGTGGAAGCGCTTGGAGAGGTCGAGATAATCGTGCTGGGACCGGCCCCGGCCGCAGATCACCTTGAAATCGAACCAGACGACGCCGCCGGCCCGGTGGCGGTAGGGAATCACGCGGCCCTCCACGTCGAGCTCGTGGAATTCCTCCTCGACTTCCGCAATTCTCCTGAAGGTCTCCAGCAACGCCCGGTCGGTTTGATCGCCGAGCGGAGTGTGATAGACCTTGACGCCTTCGAGCATGCGCTGGCGGTAGTCCACGCCGCCGTCGACGTGCAGAACGTCCAGGCGCTCCTTGAGCAGCGCGATCGTGGGCAGGAAATTTTCGCGCTTGAGCCCGTCCTTGTACAAATCGTCCGGACGGTAGTTCGAGGTCATGCAGCAGACGACTCCGAGATCCATCACCCGGCCGAGCAGCCGGCCCACGATCATGGCGTCGGCGATGTCGTTCACGTGCATCTCGTCGAAACAGATGAGGCGGTAGCGCTTGGCGATTCTCTCGGCCAGCGCGCCGAGCGGATCCTCCCGGCCTTTCAGCTCCTCGAGCTCCCGGTGCACGTCGCGCATGAAATGGTGGAAATGCACGCGGCGTTTTCTCACCAGCGGCAGGCACAGGTAAAAGCTGTCCATCAGGAAGCTCTTGCCGCGGCCCACGCCGCCCCACAGGTACACCCCGCGCGGCAGCGGCGGGCGCACCACCAGGCGCTTGAGCGCCGTGCTGCGCCGCGCCTTGTAGGCGGTCCACTCCTCGTAGAGCTGCTGCAGCCGCTCGACCGCGCGCAGCTGCGAGGAATCGCTCGTGAATCCGCGACGTTGCAGCGCCCGGTGGTAAAGATCGACGACCGAAAGCGATTCGCCCGCGTCCTGCAATTTCTCGGCGGCCTCCGGCGGGCTGTCGTTCATCAGATATTGAGTGCGCGCTTGTCCACCGCCAGCGCCGCGTCCTTCATCGCCTCCGAGAGCGAGGGATGCGCGTGGCAGATCATGCCGATGTCCTCGCTCGTGGCGCGGAACTCCATCGCGACGACGGCTTCGGCGATCAGCTCGGAGGCGAACGCCCCGATGATGTGCACGCCGAGTATGGAGTCGGTTTTCGCGTCCGCGAGAAATTTCACCAGCCCGCTCGTGTCGCCCAGCGCGCGCGCCCGGGCGTTGGCGGAGAACGGAAAGGTGCCGGCACGGTAGGCGACACCTTCGGCCTTCAGCTGCTGCTCGGTCTTGCCCACCCAGGCGATCTCCGGCGCGGTGTAGATCACCCAGGGGACGGTGTTGAAATCCACGTGCGGGTGCTGCCCGGCGATGCGCTCTGCCACGGCGACGCCCTCCTCTTCCGCCTTGTGCGCGAGCATGGGCCCGCGCACCACGTCGCCGATCGCCCACACGCCGGCGAGACTCGTGCGGCAATGCTCGTCCACGGCGACGAAGCCGCGCTCGAGCTTGAGGCCGACGCCTTCGACGTTGAGGCCTTCCGTGTTGGCGATGCGGCCGATCGAGACGATGAGCCGATCGAAAATCGCGCTCTGAGCCTTGCCCTCGGCGTCGGTGTATTCGACCGTGACGTCCTTTCTTATCCTCACACCCGTGATTTTCACGCCGAGCTCGATCTTCAGACCCTGCTTGGTGAAGATCTTCCACGCTTCCCTGGCGATCTGCTCGTCGGCGGCGCTCAAGAAAACCGGCAGCGCCTCGAGGATCGTCACCTCCGACCCGAGCCTGCGCCACACGCTGCCCATTTCCAGCCCGATCACGCCCGCGCCGATGACGCCGAGGCGTTTCGGCACTTCGGGAATGGCGAGCGCACCGTCGTTGCTGAGGATCAGCTTCTCGTCGAATGCCGCCCCCGACAGAACGCGGGGACTCGAGCCGGTGGCTATGATGACGTTGCGCGCCGAGAGGGTCTCTCCGCTCACGGCGATTTCGCAGCCTTCGGTCCCGGCTTTGACGAAGCTCCCGCGGCCGTGGAAGAAGGCGACCTTGTTCTTCTTGAAAAGATACGCCACGCCGTCGTTGCTCGCCTTTACGACCTGGTCCTTGCGCTTGAGCATCTGCGCAAGATCGAGCTCCAGGCCCTTCACGCGCACGCCGTGATCGGCGAAATGATGTCCCGCCTGCTCGAAATTCTCCGAGGACTGCAGCAGCGCCTTGGAGGGAATGCAGCCGATGTTGGTGCAGGTACCGCCCAGGGCGGGCTTCCCGTCGGCCGTCTTCCAGTCGTCGATGCATGCGGTCGAAAGCCCGAGCTGCGCCGCGCGGATCGCGGCGACGTAGCCGCCAGGGCCGCCGCCGATCACGACTACGTCGAATGACTGCGCCATTGTGAGTGGCTCAACGTCCGCGCTCACCAGCAGGAGCCTGCGAGCGAGGCGTCCGAGTGGAACGCGTTCTTAGGCACCTCTCACCTTCTCGCCTGGACCATGCCGCTCAGTCTTAAGCCACTCCGCCGGCTTAAACCCCAGCTCTTTCCAACGCTGATAGAAG
>WNGA01016779.1_pt1 | contig 10610 bp, 10 predicted proteins | sample 5400061 | NCBI WGS metagenome assembly WNGA01 (sample SAMN13153366, study PRJNA577476) | soil metagenome | isolation source: 100 cm soil or saprolite under grassland replicate 2 | place: USA:California | collected 2016-06-15
ATCGTGTTCACCTCGGGGTCCACCGGCGTGCCGAAGCCGGTGTTCACGACCACGGCGGCGCTGTTGCGAGCGGCGAACGCGAGAAACCGCGCGCTGACTCTCGAGCGCGGGGCCGGGATCCTGATCGGAAGCTCTCCCGCTCACGGACAGGGCATCCAGTATCCCGTGGAGCTCCTCGAAGTGATCGTCGCGTGCGAAACCGAGTTCGGCATCACGTTCGAGCCCGCGAGCGACCTGCTGGACGACGCCCTTCGAACGCTCGGGACACTGGCGGCCGTGATCCAGACCAAGAATCCGGAGCTGTCACGCGCGTAAGACTCCGAGCCCGCTGGCAGGCTCGACTGCCGTCCTACTCACGCCCCCTCTGGGCATTGCTGATCGCCCTCGACAGCCTGCCGTGGCCGTGGGGCGAGGATGTCCTCGCCTTCCTGTTCATGGCAGCGGCGTTCGTGCGTCCGCGCCGGCTGCGAAGAGCTGTCACCTGGGCGTCCGCACAACGCGCCGACCGACCGTGGCGCCTGGCAGCGGCGGTGTGCGCCTTTCGCGGACGGTGGGTCGCGCGCTGGCGACTCCTCGGGCTCCATTCTCCGGAGCAGCTTCGCCGCAGCCTGGCCGTCGAGGGCGAGGAGCATCTCATCGGAGTGGAAGGCGGCGCCATCCTGCTCGAGTTTCATCTCGGTCCGCCCGGAGTGGAGTTGCCGCTGAAGCTCCTGCGACACGAGGTCCGGCACGTTGGATGGCATGACCGGAGCGCCGCCGCAGGGTGGTGGAGCGATGCCTGGCGCCCGATCATGGTGTCGGACGAGCTCTCGAACGCGGCGCAAGACCCGAGAAAGTGGCCGGCCGTGCTCTACAAGGCACGTCAGACGCTGCTCGACGGCGGAAAGATCTGCATCATGGCCGACAGCGAGGAGGGGCAGGAAGTGTTTCGCGTTCCTCTGCCCGGCGGCCCCATGGTCATCCGGGCCGGATGGCTGACGCTCCATCGACTGACCGGCGCGCCCGTGCTCCCCGTGCTCACTCATCTCCGCGGGCGGAGGCAGATCCTCACGATTCATCCGCCGTTGCCGACACGCGAGTCGGATCCGGCGCGGCGACTCGAAGTCTGGCGGGACATCATCACGTCGCTGGTTGTCGACTACGTCGGGCGGTTCCCGGAACAGTGTCCGATGCCGGCCCTCGTCTACCACTATGACCTTGCATGGCCGGGACGCCCTTGAGAAGGCGGAGGAGCTGGTCCGTGCTGAAGCGGAGGCGGTCGATCGCATGGCCGTGTTGACTATCCTCACACCGCGGATCTGACGGACGCCAGGGCGTTGCTCTGACGAGGGCGAGGACGTACGATCGAGGCCCAGGGCGAGGGAGCCGACCTGGGGGTCTGAACCACGGTGCAGGGCAAAGGAGGCCAGCCATGAAACTCGCGCTCAGCTTGGTCGCCGCAGCAGTGACGTCGCTGTTTCTCGTCGTGTCGGTCTGGGCGGACACCAAGCCGGCCGCCCGGGCGGGGAGCCAGGAAAAGCTCGGGCGCGTGCTCTTCAAGACCTCGTGCTCGCCCGAGGCGCAGAAGGAGTTCGAGCGCGCCCTGGCCATGCTGCACTCGTTCTTCTTCCCCGAGACGATCAAGGCGTTCTCGGCCATTCCCGAGACCGACCCGAGCTGCGCCATCGCGTACTGGGGGATCGCCATCAGCCAGCGGCCGAACCCGCTCGTGGGGCCCTTCGACGCCGCCACGCTCAAACGCGGGCTCGACGCCATCGAGAAGGGTGAGGCGATCGGCGCCAAGACCGAGCGCGAGCGCGACTGGCTCGCCGCCCTCAAGGAGTTCTACAAGGACTACGACAAGGTCGACCAGGACACGCGCACGAAGAACTACGCCAAGGCGATGGAGGCGCTGTCCAAGAAGTACCCGGACGACGTCGAGGCCAGGATCTTCTGGGCCCTCGCGCTCAACGAGACGTTCGATCACAAGAGCATGGATCCCCTGGTGAAGGCCATCCAGATCCTGGAGCCCCTCGACCGGAAGTACCCGGATCATCCCGGCATCACGCACTACCTCATCCACAGCTACGACTTCGCGCCGATCGCCAAGCGCGGCGTGCCCTTCGCCAACAAGTACGCCAAGATCGCGCCGTCGGCGCCCCACGCCCTGCACATGCCCTCGCATATCTACTCGATGGTCGGCATGTGGGAGGCCTCGATCGCGGCGAACACTCGGACCGTGGCCGCCAGCAACGAGTATGCGGCCAAGGCCAAGCTCGACGGCATCTATGGGGCGATCCCGCATTCGTGGGACTTCATGCAGTACGCCTACCTCCAGCTCGGCCAGGACAGCAAGGCCAAGGCGCTGATGGAGGAAGTGGCCGGGGTCAAGAAGATCTACGCGGCGCGCTACGTCACCGAGTGTGGCGCGGCGGCGGTGGCCGCGCGCTACATGCTGGAGCGCCAGGACTGGAAAGGGGCGGCGTCCCTGCAGGTGCTGGACATCGTCAAGGCGCCTCAGGCGCAGGCCATCACGCACTTCGCGCGCGCGCTGGGCGCCGCCCGCAGCGATGAGGTCGCTGCGGCGCAGGGCGACATCGACAAGCTGAAGGACCTACGGGCGTCGCTGGAAAAGGCCGGGCAGCCCTACTGGGCGGGACAGATCGAAGTCCAGATCCTCGCCGCCCAGGCCTGGGTCGCCCAGGCCCAGGGCAACAGGGAGGAGGCGCTGAAGTTCATGCGCGCCGCCGCCGATCTCGAGGATGCCAGCGAGAAGCATGTGGCGATGGAGAATCGACTCTACCCGATGCGCGAGCTGCTCGGCGACATGTTGATGGCGCAGGGCCAGGCGAGGGCGGCGCTGACGGAGTACGAGGTGGCGGTCAAGAACGCCCCGATGCGGCTACGCGGCTTCTACGGCGCGGCCAAGGCGGCGGAAGCGTCGGGCGACACGAAGAAGGCCCGCGACTACTTCGCCAAGCTGGCGAGCCTCACGCGCAACGCGGACGGCGACCGCCCCGAGGTGCGCGAGGCAAAGCAGCGGCTGGCGAGCAAGTGATGGCGTGATCGGCGTCCGGGCCTCGATCGCGCTGCTCGGTCTCGGGCTGGCGCTGCTGCCGGCGCCGGCCCTGGCCGACCCGACCGACGAGACGCCCGCCGGAGCGCAGCTCGACCCCGATTACGCGGCAGGGCGGGCGGCCATCGAGGCGAGGAACTGGGATGTTGCGATCTGGGCGCTCTCGTCCGCCGCGCTTCGTGACACGCGCAACGCCGACATCCAGAACTATCTGGGCTATGCGTACCGTCACACCGGGCAGCTTGAGCTGGCCTTCAAGCACTACCGGCGCGCGCTCCAGCTCAATCCGCGACATCGCGGTGCACACGAGTACATCGGCGAGGCCTACCTGATGGTGAAGGATCTGGCCAGGGCCGAGGAGCACCTCAACGCCCTGCGAAGCATCTGCTTGATTCCGTGCGAGGAGTACGGGGACCTCGAGAAGGCGATTGCCGCCTACCGTCTCCGCACGGGGAGATGAGCACGGTCACGCCTGAACTCGGCCGGCACGAAGCGAGCTCAATGTCCCGCGCGCGCGGTAATGCTGATGGTCGCCGCCGCGGCCGGCGGCATGCACGGTGTGTCTACGGGCCCCTGGGGCGGCCGGCGTCCGAGTCTGGGTGGTGACGTCACGGTAACTGGGCCACGGCCGGGGCGACCGCCGCCGGAGGGCATTCATGTTGCCCAGGCTCCGTGATCCAGCAGCGACAGCTTCGGCGCCGACGCTTCTACGTGTTGGGCCACGGGACGTGAGATCACGGTCGTTGGGAGGGTGACGATGGACGAATCCAAGCGCAGCTTCCTCAAGCGTAGCGTGGGCGTGCTCGGCGCGGCTGGCCTCATGGGCACCGGCGCCAAGAAAGCCGCGGCCGAGCCCCCGGGGGTCCCCCCGTCGATGAAGGTCCCCGGCGCCGGGATGGGCGAGTACGGGACGCCCGCCAAGTACGAGAGCAAGATCACGCGGACGCTCATCCGCTCGCAGCCCGGCACCACCGGGAGCGGCGCCTCCCGCACGCCGCTGGAGGCGCTCGACGGCATGATCACGCCGAGCGGGCTGCACTTCGAGCGGCACCACAGTGGCGTGCCCGACATCGATCCGGACCAGCACCGCCTGCTCATCCACGGCATGGTGAAGCGCCCGCTGATCTTCACCGTGGACGCGCTCATGCGCTACCCCATGGTCTCGCGCATCCACTTCCTCGAGTGCTCCGGCAACAGCCAGTTCCTCTACCAGCCGGCGCTGCCCAATCTCACCGCCGGCCAGACGCACGGGCTCGTCTCGTGCAGCGAGTGGACCGGCGTGCCGCTCCGCCTGCTGCTCGAGGAAGCGGGTGTCGACCGGAGCGCGCAGTGGATCCTCGCCGAGGGCGCCGACGGGGCGGCGATGAGTCGCAGCGTCCCGATGGCCAAGGGGATGGACGATGCGATCCTCGGGCTCTTCCAGAACGGCGAGCGGCTGCGGCCGGAGAACGGGTATCCCGTGCGCCTGTTTCTGCCCGGGTGGGAAGGGAACATGAGTGTGAAGTGGCTCCGGCGGCTCAAGGTTGTACAGGCACCGATCATGACCAAGGACGAGACGTCGCGCTACACGGACCTTCAAGGCGACGGCAAATCGCTGATGTTCACGTATCCGATGGAGGTGAAGTCGGTGATCACGCGGCCCTCGCACGGGATGACGCTGCCGGGCGCCGGGGTCCACCAGATCACCGGCATCGCGTGGTCGGGCAACGGGACGATCAGCAAGGTGGAGGTCTCGACCGATGGCGGGAAGACCTGGACGGCGGCGTCGCTCGGCGCGCCCGTGCTGCCGCGTGCGCTCACGCGCTTTCGTCTGCCGTGGAAATGGGACGGCAGCGCGAGCGTGCTGAAGTCGCGCGGCACCGACGATACCGGTGCGGTGCAGCCGGAGCGCGACAAGTTCATCGCCGAGCATGGCAACAACGCGATCTTCCACTTCAACGGCATCCAGGCCTGGAGCGTGGCGGCCAACGGCGAGGTGAAGCATGTCTACGCGTGATCTCGCCTGCGTGGCGCTCGCGCTCGTGGCTGGCGGCTGCGCGAGCGCGAGCAGTGTGGTGGAGACGCCGAACCTCGGGCGCGAGGCAATGCCGGCCCAGATCGCAGGATGGGACATCAGCGTGGGAGCCGACGGTATTGGGCTGCCGCCGGGCAGGGGCACGGCGGCGGCCGGTGCGGCTGTCTACGAGCAGAAGTGCCAAGTCTGCCATGGCGCGAAGGGCGCAGGGCAGCCGAACGACCGGCTCGTCGGCGGACAAGGGACGCTCGCGAGCAAGACGCCGGTGCGCACGATCGGGAGCTACTGGCCGTACGCGACGACCGTGTTCGATTACGTGCGACGCGCGATGCCGTACGCCCAGCCGCAGTCGCTCACCGACGACGAGGTATATGCGGTCACCGCGTATCTGCTCAGCCTCAACGGCATCATCGGCGAGGGCGACGAGATGAACGCACAGACGCTGCCGAAGGTGAAGATGCCGAACCAGGCCAACTTCATCGTCGTGTATCCGTTGCGGGCGAAGTAGAGGTCATTGCAGCGACGCTACTTGACAGGGCTCCGTCGCCGGAGTAGTGTCGCGCCGCTTGGGCTTGGCTTTATCCGAGCCGTGGCAGCGGCGATCCTTGACGCGCCCCAACGGACCTGCGGGGTGAGGAGAGCGCGGCTGATAACACGCGATCATGTTCCCTACGCTCTCACCCCATTCTCGTCTACGACTCGCAGGGGCTCAGCCTCGGAAAGGAGGAGAACGGAGTGATCGGCGGAGAGTCGTCGGGCGGGTCAGCGCCTGGACAAAGAGCCAACACAGGGACGTAGAGGGGGAGCCGGCCAAGCGCCAAACGAGGAGGGTGTGCCGTGTGCTTCGTCCACTCGGATATCTCGAGGAGAACCTTCATCGAGCAGTTTTCCCTGGGTGCGGCCGCCGCCGCGGCGATCGCCGGTGTCGGCGCGAGGCTGGCGGAGGCCAGCGAGGGCGTGGCCGCCGCGGGCGTCAGCAGCCCGGACCTGATCGTGGCCTCCGCCCAGGCCCCGCCGGCCGGCGGCGTCAGGACCATCGACGGGTTCTCGAAGGTCCTGCACAACCGCTTCAACCAGGACATCCCGGGCGTCGCCACCGTGCGCGAAGGCGAGGCCGTACAGTTCCTCTGCCGGGATGCGCTCGACATCGGCACCGCGGCGAGAACCCTCACCCCGGCCGGCATCCTCACGCTCGACCTGGGGAAGGTGCACCCCCTCACCGGTCCCGTCGAGGTCGAAGGGGCGGAGCCAGGCGACGTCCTGGAGGTCGAGATCGTGGATGTGGCTCCGCTCGTCGACTTCGGCTACGTCACCATCGGACCGGCGCTGGGCCTGTTCGGAGGCCTCCGCCCCGATCTCCTGGCGCCGTTCCACGCGTTCACCGAGGCCTCGCAGCTGAGCGACCCCAGCGCCGGCAAGGTTGCGGGGGCGATCCCGGAGGATCAGCCGTACAACAGCGGCGCCCCGTTCGTCCAGATCTTCACGTTCAACAAGGGACAGAACACCGGGTTCGCGAGCTTTGTCGGGAAGGATACCGGGAAGAAGGCGCAGATTCCGATCGCGCCGTTCATGGGCATCTACGGCGTCGCCCCGCTCCGGAAGGGCATGTATCGCACCGTCCCGCCGAACGTCAGCGGGGGGATGGGCGGGAACACGGACATCAAGCAGTTCACCAAGGGTTCGAGGATCTACTATCCGGTCTACGCGAAGGGCGCGAAGTTCTCGGTCGGGGACGGGCACATGGCCCAGGGTGACGGCGAGGTCTGCGTGACCGCCATCGAGACGCTCATGGCGGTGACCTGCCGGTTCAAGGTCATCAAGAACACCATCATCGAGTCGCCGCAGGCGATCGTCCCGTCGGCCAACCCGACCGACTTCGGCCTGACCAGAGAGATGCTGGCCAAGGGCTTCTACCATACCACCGGCGTCGGACCCGATCTGATGGAGAACGCCAAGAAGGCCGTCAGGGCGATGATCGACTGGCTGGTGCGGGATCAGGGCCTGAGCCTGCACGAGGCCTACGCCATCTGCAGCGTCGCGGGCGACCTCAAGATCAGCGAGGTGGTCGACATCCCGAACTGGATCGTCTCCATGACGGTGCCCCGCGGGATCTTCGAGTAGCGAGCGGTCGAACGCCGGCTCTCGAGGGCTCGGCCCCAGAGCCGCCGTGAACAGATGCCGGCGGCGAGGAGGGAGCTATGCCGCTCTACATGTACCAAGCTGCGTACACCGCCGAATCCCTGGCCGCCCAGATCAAGGACCCCAAGGACCGCATCGAAGTGGTCAGACCGGTCTTGGAGTCAGCCGGGGCGAAGATCGTGGCGGCCGGCTACTCGTTCGGCGACTACGATGTCGTGGCGACCTTCGAGGCGCCGAGCGATACCACCGCGGCCGCCATCGCTCTGGCCTTCGGCGCGGGAGGGGCACTCAGGTCCGCGAAGACCACAAAGCTTCTCAGCGGCCAGGAGTGGATCGAGGCGCTGCGGAAGGCCCAGACCGTCACGCCCCAATACCGCCCGGCGCGTTAGCAAGTGGTCAGCGCAGGCCGCCGGCGATGACCAGCGTTTCGCCGGTGATCCACGCCGCGTCTCGGGAGGCCAGGAAGACAGCGGCGGGCGCGATGTCCTGAGGCTGGCCGATGCGGCCGAGGGGGGTTTGCGCCTCGAGCTGTTTGCGGAAGTCGCTCTCCGCGAAGCCGCCGGCATGGACCCCTTCCGTTTCCACCATCCCGGGATTGATGGAGTTCACCCGGATATTGCGCGGGCCCAACTCTTTGGCGAGCGATCTGGTCACGGCGTCCACGGCCGCCTTGGTGGCGCTGTAGACCGAGGTGTTCGGGGGCGTGAGGGTGCTGGCGCCCGAGCTGATGTTGATGATGCTGCCGCCCGCGGCGTCGAAATGCCTGACCGCCGCCTTCGAAGCCAGGATCAGACCGAGGACGTTCACGTCGAACTGCTTGTGGAAGTGCTCCTCGGTGACGTCTTCGAGCGGGGAGAACTCATAGATGCCGGCGTTGTTGACCAGGATATCGAGCCTGCCGAACGCCTTCTTCGTCTCGGAGAAGAGACGGTCGATCTCGGCTTGCTTCGCCACGTTCGCCTGCACGGCAATGGCCCTCCCACCCTGGCGTGTGATCTGGGCGACCACGCGGTCGGCGCCCTCCTTGCTGGCGGCGTAGTTGACGACGACCGCTGCGCCCTCCGCCGCCAGATGCTTGGCGATGGAGGCGCCGATGCCTTTGGAGGCGCCGGTCACGATCGCCACTTTGTCCTTGAGCTTGCTCATGTTCGTGGGTCCTCTCTGGTTCCTCGATGTGTGGGAGCCTCGGTGCCTGTCCTCGATCTCCTGCTTCTGTTGATGCCGATCTGCCCTCGTCCGATTCCCGGGATGACGAGCGGATGCCGGAATTGCGCGGGGCGTGGGCAATACGGAGATCGGATCGGGCGGAGTGCCCGATGAGCACGAGGAGGACGGTGGCTGCCTGGAGCGCGAGGCTGCAGGTTGCTTCACCGAGGCCTTGCGCGGCCGGCGAATCAGGCGTGAAATCTGCGAGCCGTCCCTGACCGCGCAGGCCGACGGTGGTACCGCTCGCCGTCAGTCGCCGCTCGGGCGTGTGGCCTGGTCCGCGGCCAAGGTCTTCAGCGAGTCCTGCTCCAGCGCGAGTACATGCTTCGCCACGACTCGATAGGTCCACTGACCGGGCGCCGTTTCACTGTTGAACTGCTCGTCGGTCAGCCCGATCAGCGTGCCCACGAACCGCGCCCGCTCGGCCACCCACTCGGCGATCAGCCGTTGCATCGGCGAGGACGTGATCCGCGATTCGTAGCGCGCCTCGAGCACCTGGCCCGTGTGGATCTTCTCGTGGTCGATCTCGTTGGTGATCAGGGTCCAGAGGTCCTTTCCCTGGGCGCACGCGTGCGATGAGGGCATCGCATCGTGCTCGCGCCTGCTTTGGCCGAAACGTCTGTGTGGGAATGTGGCGTTGCTCCCTTCCGCGCCAGCTACGGACTCGCAGCGGCCTGACGGAGTTGGCGGGCGGCGGCCCCGATCACCTGAACGGCCGAGAGGCTGAACAGGGTCGCGATCGAGAGCCCGACGATCACGTCCGGCCATGACGCGCCGGTGAGCGCTACGCCCCACGCCGCCAGTAGGACACCGAGATTGGCGATGACGTCGTTCCGCGAGCAGAGCCAGGCCGAGCGCATGTTGACGTCATCGCCCCGGTGCCGCCACAGGAAGCCGAGCACGCACGTGTTCACCGCGAGGGCGAGGAGACCCATGCCGCCCATCAGTGGAGCGGTTGGCAGCATGCCCTGCGCCAGCTTCACGCCGGCCTCGCCGAGCACGCCGAGGCCGAAGAACGCCATGATGCCGCCCTTGAGCAGCGCGGCCCGCCCCTGCCACCTGGCCCCCCGCCCCACCGCGTACAGGCTGAATCCATAGACGATGGCATCCCCGAGCATATCCGCCGAGTCGGCGAGCAAGGCCGTCGAGTGCGCCAGCAGCCCGGCGACACCCTCCGCCACGAACATCGCGGCGTTGAGCCCGAGGACGACGCCCAGCACGCGGCGCTGGCGGTCCGGGATGTCGCTCGTGATCTCGCAGCACGTGGTCACAGGGCTATCTTACCCGGTTGTTGGGCACCCGATTTGTCACACATGCCCGTGACGTGTGTCTAAGGGAATAGGAAGGAGACGCACCATGACTCATTCATCTCGAATCCATCCGTTACGGGAGAGTCCTGGGCGACATGACCCGTGGCCGCCCACGGAGCATGAGCGGTGATCCGGCCCAATCCTCTCGCGGACCAGGCTCACACCGATCCGGAAGATCAGGCCTACGTGGCGCGCGCCCGAACCGGCGACCGCGCGGCGCTCGAGGCGCTCGTTCGCCGTCATCAGCCGTGGATCTACAACATTGCCGTCCGCATGCTCTACCACCCCCAGGACGCGGAGGACGCCGCGCAGGAGATCCTGATCAAGGCGCTCACCGGGCTCGCGTCGTTCGAGGGACGAAGCAGCTTCCGAACCTGGCTCTACCGCATCGTCGTCAACCACGTCCTCAACACCAAGCGCGGCCGGCTGGAGCCGGAGGCGATGACGTTCGGCTGCTACGGCCACGGGCTCGACAGCACGCCTGACCTCGACCTGCCCGACCAGAGCAGCGTGGGGGCCGACGTGAACGTGCTGGTGGAGGAAGCCCGGATCACGTGCACGTCCGGCATGCTGCTCTGCCTGGACCGTGAGCAGCGCCTGATCTACATCCTCGGCGGGATCTTCGAGGTGACGGACACGGTCGGCGGGGAGCTTCTGGAGATCAGTCGCGAGAACTTTCGCCAGCGCCTGGCCCGGGCCCGGCGCGACCTGCACAACTTCATGCACGACAAGTGTGGGCTAGTGAACCGGACGAATCCGTGCCGGTGCGCCAAGAAGACCCGCGGCTTCATCCAGGCCGGCTACGTGGATCCCGCGAACCTCCTGTGCGCGCGAGCCCGTCTGCAGCAGGTGCGCGAGGCCGCGCCGGTTATGCGCGACGCGATCC
>WNGA01013190.1_pt1 | contig 10609 bp, 9 predicted proteins | sample 5400061 | NCBI WGS metagenome assembly WNGA01 (sample SAMN13153366, study PRJNA577476) | soil metagenome | isolation source: 100 cm soil or saprolite under grassland replicate 2 | place: USA:California | collected 2016-06-15
GTCAACGCAAAGGGTTGCCCGGCGGTTCGCAGCGGCCGCGCTACGTTGTCGATCTCGATCCAGAGACAAATCGCGTAATCGTCGGGGGCGCTGACGACCTAGTCTGTGACGAATTCGAAGTTGATCGCGTGAACTGGCACCCAATTGCCGGGGTCAACGCCCGCGGCTACAGTAGCGAAATCGGAAAAGCCACTGTGAAGATTCGTTACAGTCATCCGGGTACGAATGCGACATTGACGCCGCTTGAGAATGGACGCGCACACATTCGTTTGCATGAACCACAGCGCGCCGTGACACCCGGGCAAGCAGCTGTTTTCTATGATGGCGATGTCGTCCTGGGCGGCGGATGGATTTGTCGGGCCGAGCCGGCCAGGCGGTACGAAGCGGCCATTCCCGCCTGACGCATGGCAGCAAACATTCTGCTGGCGCTCAGCACATTTCCTGATGCTGAAACCGCGCGTCGAATTTCAAATCAACTCGTAACAGAAAAATTCGCCGCGTGTGCAAATATCCTGCCCGCTATCGAATCAATCTATCGCTGGAAGGAAAAGATCGAGACTGCCGGCGAAGTAATCGTTTTTTTCAAAACCACGTCGGATCGACAAACGGCTTTTCAGGAAAAGTTGCGGGCACTTCATCCGTACGACGTGCCGGAGATAATTTTCATGTCGGTCACGAGCGGGTTGCCCGAGTATTTGGGATGGGTAATCGAGAATTGCTGAGAAACTCGATTGCTTTAAGCAGTCGAATTTTGCTGGGCGACGCGTTGCCTCTGACCGAGGGCAAAAATTGCTGCACCGATTGCATTGGCAGTCAAAGTCACGGCGACGATTTTGGTGGCAAAAATCAATGGACTGGGGACGTCGATGATCGGGTAGATGGTAAAGAAGATGGCCAGCAGAGAGACGACGAAACCGCAGATGGCTGCGAGTCGCAGCCATGTGCGCGCTCGGGCGCGTATCGCGGCTGCTCCCATGATCGGGATCGCAAACATCACAGCGTAAACGATTCCATAAAAAACGTTCGCGGCGTTGTCCACGAGTTGAAATGCTTCCTGCATTCCCGCGCCGATTTGACTTGAGATGGCAATCACCAGCGTGATCGCGCCGACGAATGCGATCGAATTAATAGGCGTTTTGTAGCGCGCGTGCAGACGCGAAAACCACGCCGGCAAAAGGTGGTCCCAGCCGGCCACCATCGGCAGGCGCGAGCTGCCGGTGAAATGAATGCTCATGGAAGAAATCGAGCGCACCGTCATTAGCACAATCGCGACGGAGGCAATCGTCCCGGCGATGCGAAATGAATGCAGGCCGAGCCTCAATGTCTGCGGCACCGGCCCGATCAGATCGATTTGATTATCTCCTATAAAAGCGAGCACCGAGCTTGTTCCGAGAACGAACATCAGAACAATGATCGGAGCGGCGATAATGACAGAGCGCCCGATGTTGCGGGCCGGTGCGTGAGTTTCCCCGGCCAGAATACCAACATATTCGAATCCGCTCAGTGCGCCGACTGCCAGTTTGGTAAAGATGTTGACGCAATAGAAGATCGACATCGTGGGCGCGGCGATTTGTAACGGCCGATACGTGCTGAGATTTCCGCGCGCCATCATAACGAACGGCAAAACAATCAGCGCGGCGTAAGCCAGAAGCATGGCGAACCCGCCGATGTTATGGAGCCATTTGCCTAATGCTAATCCGCGAACACCGCTCCAGCCAAGGCCGCTCACCAAGGCGCAACTGATGAACGCGACGCACCATTTGCTGTCTCGCATCCATCCGCCAGCTTCTCCAATCGCATAGGATAGATTTGTGGTGATGAACATTCCGCCCAGGGCAATCACCATGATCGACAAGAGCCAGAGATTCCATGCCACGATAAAGCCGACGAATTCGTTGAAAGCGAACTTTGCCCATTGGTAAATTCCACCTTCCAGCGGCATGAGCCGGTTCAGATAAATGACGACGGCGGCTTGCGGGATATAGAATAGTAAAATGGCAAGCAGCCAGAAGAAGAGATGCGAAGGGCCAAGCTTGGCGGCGGTGCCGACCCAGCTTGAGCCAACGATAAAGACGATCTGGGTGAGAACGAGATCACGCAGGCCTAGTGGTTTTTTGAGGGCAACGCTGTGTTCTTCGACAGCGCGCTCAGCGCGATTCAACTCGGATGTCATGAGTTCGTTGAAGCGCTAATGCGTTAAAGGGTTAAAGCGTTGAAGGGTTGCACCGTTGAATCATCAAATTGCCGAAGTGAACGACTTTCGATTCACGATTGTGCCGCTCGCTTTAACGCTTCACCGGTTTAACGGTTCTCAATCTTCGTCCTCGTGTTCGGCCCTTTTTGGCGGAGGCGGTTCGTTCCGAAATTCGCGATGACGAATTCGCCCGCCGGCATAAGCGATATAACCGCCAGCTCCCAAGGTCACTGCGCCGAGCAAAATAACAGCGACAACGAGCGCCGCGGCCGATTTTGGCCATTTGATCGGAACTGCAATGGCAGCAGCACTCAAAACAGCGAGCGCGTAAAAAACATAGATGAGATCCTCGGCACGATCCTTGTGTTCATCGAGCCAGGCATGACCGTCCTCATCCGTCATTGCCAGCACGCGGTCGTAACCTTGTTCACCAAACTCGAAGACCGGCCAGGCGGAAGCGGAGCTAATCAGCACGAGCGACAATGTTGCGATTTGCGCTCGCCGGCTCTTTAAGACAACAGCGATGATCAAGCCGATCCAACCCATCACCAATCCGTAGATCGGCAGCGGATTAATTAGTACATGAATGTATTCCGGCTGCCGCAAATCCCGAAGCAAGGTGTCGATCACAATTTGGATTCGGACGATTTCCCGGACATGCTGGCTTTCAAATTTGGATCGGGCACGTGGTTCTTCCACTCTGGCGCAATGAAATGCCACCACTCCCTGAGGTGCCCGTAAAAGCCGGCCGCTCCCATTGCTGCTTGTAATAGAGCTAAATTCGACTGGATATGCTGATTAGCGCCGCGATAAATTAACATCGCAGCCGGAGTAAAATCATCGAAATCGGTAGGCATCATGACGGGTTGGTTGCGAGAATTGACCAGAGTCGCATCAACCGCCACGCCCCACGTGTGCAGCGAACCATTGGCAGTTTCCGGGTCCGCAATATAAACGTCGCGAGGCGTGGCGCGCCAGAGTTGTACCTGCACCGATCTGGGGCGATACGCATCCCAGATTTTCAGGCGATGCCCATGCCGGCGCAGAAATTGTTGCGCGATCGCCAGACGCTGCGCGACTTCGGGCCGAACAAGGGCCCGTGTTCCGGGGGGATATAATGCATGTCCGGTGAGATTATTTGGAGTGGCATAGCGCAACTCGACGACAATTGAAGAATCAACGGATCGGATATCCACGAGTTCAAGTTTGCTCGCTTCAGCTCCGAGCGATTGTGCAGTGATGGCCACAGCGGTAAGCAGCAGCAGCGCCAGGCTTGTCCAGCGGCGCATCGAATGAAAACCGAATTCTGGGACGAGACTGAGCATATCGGTTTTATGTGTCAAAAGGTGGATGGCAAGGCGCGCGATCAATACGCTGTGATAACTGTGCCAGCATCTGTCTTTGCGAGGCGTTCGAGCAGCGCTCGAGCGCTATTCTCTGGGACGGTGAAACGCAATTCTAAATTCAGGTCGCCCTGCCTTTGGATTTCCGGTGATTGAGAGTAGAGCAACAGTTCCGAGTCCGCTAAACGCAGCCACCGCTGTGGATCGTCGTGCAAATTACGGGCAAGCTCGGCCGCATTTTTGGATGAATTCATTTTCAACAGCAATCTGGCTTTTACCGGATTTTGCAAAGTCACTGCAAGACCAAGTAATTGTGAGGCGTTTAGCAGCTCGGGCACGAAGATTGGATGGAAAACGCGTGAGAGATCGGGCGGATCGCGCGAAATGAGTCGCAGCGCGCTCTCCCGATCAAGCGCTTGGAAACGATCAAATAGTTGACCGCTGATTTTCAGGTCCGGCTTCATTCCGAGCCGCACAAGAACCAGTTCGTGCACTTCATCAGGCGTGCCGACCGCGAGCGTCGCTGGCCCCACCCGGGCGACAGCAAAGTTCGGCGGTCGTTCCCAAACTGGCAAACCGCTAATCGTGCGTTTTTGAAAGGTCTTGTCATCTTCGATCGTCCGGATCGCGCGGGTCACATCGCGGCGGGCTTCAAGCAGAATGAATTCTCGCGTTCTTTCGGATTCGTCGGTGGCTATGGCGCGAGTGATGCGAACCGCGTCGCGAGGCAATTTCAATCCCGGAGTTGATGCGGCGGCGCCGATCAAGCCGGGCCAGACTTTCGGCCAACTCTCGGGTTGATCTTTGCCCCAGCGCTTCGGGAGATCGGCGCGTTCGAACTGATCGGTATTGATGGACAAAATAGTGTCGGTCCTTTGCGGCAGCCATTCACGCTTGCGCGGCGATTGGAAAGCAAGGGGCAGGATGATTGCCAGCAGGGCGAGGACGGAGAAGACGCTGAAATAGAACTTCCGCAGCTCTTGTTTATCAATCTGGCTGGAAAGCAAATCCAGCTCCGCCCGGTGTTGCAGATGCCGTTCCATTGCCTCGCGGTGACGATGCGTCTCGGTGAGCAGATGCGGCGCGTTCGGAGGGGCGATGCCCTGCGCGGCAAGGTGACGACCGATGTTCAGATAGGCGGGATTCTTTCGTTCCTCAACTGTCTGATGATGCGCGCGCTCCTGTCGAAGCGCTTCTTCCTGGGCGCGGATGTTATCGTTCAATTTCCGGTCGCGCCCTTCAAATTCGCTCCGGACCCGCTCTATATTTTTTTCAACGATAGAAAGTTCCGCGGCCGTTGCGATTAACTTTTCCTTGGCAAGGCGCGCTGCATCGGCGCTGCCAAGGCGTGCTCGGACAAGTTCGGCGCGCTCTTCCGGTAGACGAGGGCGACGCGCGCTGATGTTTGCCGATCGGGCCTCCAGGTCTGAAGGCGGCGGATTGATCGCGTGCAGATCGGAGAGTTGTTTCAAAAGATCGCGCTCCGCCGCTTCGTTTTCCTGGATGCGGCGTCCCACCGCCGCCAGCTCGCGTTCACAGACATCAACGGCGTTCTTCGCTTGATTATGTTGCTGGAGAAGTGGCTTTTTCTCCGCTTCCAGCTTTGCAATGGCCGCATGTTGGTCGCGCGTATTTTGCTGACGTTCTTCCTCGATCTTTTTGATCCCTTCTTCAATCTGAGCGATCCGGAGCGCGACTTCCTTTTGTTCCTGCTCCAATTTCTTGAGTGCGACGATCTCATTGCGCAGCTCGGGAAAATTGGCCGCTTGGGCGGTACCTTCGCGTCCGAGATTGATTTCACTTTTTTGGAGCAGACGTTTCTCGTGACGCAGCGCCAATCGCGTTCGCTGCCGCTTAACTTTCAAGGCGATTTCGCGAAAGCCTGTGCGGATGAAACTCACGCCGTAATGCTAGCCGATTTGATATGACGACCAAATCTAAAAGTTGTAGCCCCGAAAGCATTCGGGGTCGCTTTATCGACTGTGATCAACCATCGCTCGTTGAGAACAGTGCGACGCTCATCGAGCAGCCCGCAAGGAATCATTCTTGCGACTCGCTCAATCTTGCCAGCACGCTGAAGTCCTCCAGCGTGGTCGTATCACCGGTGACTCTTGCGCCGCTTGCGATTTCTTTTAGCAGCCGTCGCATGATTTTGCCGCTGCGCGTTTTCGGCAGCGCTTCGGCGAAGCGAACTTCGTCCGGCTTCGCGATTGCGCCGATGTGCGCGCCGACGTGGTCGCGCAATTCCGTTTTCAGCCTGTGAGTAGCATCGACACCCGTCTTTAGCGTCACAAAGGCGACGACTCCCTGGCCTTTTAACTCATCCGGCCTGCCGACAATTGCGGCCTCTGCAACTTGCGGATGGCTGACCAGCGCACTTTCAATCTCCGATGTGCCTAGCCTGTGCCCGGCGACATTCAGGACGTCATCGATCCGGCCAACGATCCAGAAATATCCGTCTTCATCGCGGCGCGCGCCGTCGCCGGTGAGGTAATTGCCTTTGAATTCACTCCAAAATTGTCGCTTGTACCGCTGGTTGTCGCCATAGATCGTGCGCAACATTGCCGGCCAGGGGCGCCGGATGATCAATTTTCCGCCCACGTTCGGCCCCACTTCGTGCCCTTTTTCATCGACAATGGCTGGTTCGACACCGAAGAATGGAAGCGTTGCGCTGCCAGGCTTGGTTGGAGTTGCGCCGGGAAGAGGCGTGATCAGGATCGAACCAGTCTCCGTTTGCCACCAGGTATCGACGATCGGACAACGGCCGCCGCCGATGTTCTTGTGATACCACATCCACACCTCCGGATTAATCGGTTCGCCGACTGTCCCGAGCAGGCGGAGCGATGAAAGATCGTGTTTTGCCACCCATTGGTCGCCCCAGCGAATAAATGCGCGGATCGCCGTTGGAGCCGTGTAAAGAATATTGATGCGATAGTCTTCGATGATTTTCCAGAATCGATCGGGTTCGGGCCAATTGGGCGCCCCCTCGTACATGAAGGCAGTCGCGCCATTGGCAAGTGGGCCATAAACAATGTAGCTATGCCCCGTCACCCAGCCGACATCGGCGGTGCACCAAAAAATATCTTCATCACGGATATCGAAGACGTACTTCATGGTCGAGTAGACGCCGACAAGATAACCCCCGGTGGTGTGCAAGATTCCCTTGGGTTTCCCGGTCGAACCGCTCGTGTAGAGAAGGTAAAGCGGATGCTCGCTGTCGAGTGCCACTGGCGGGCACTCTGCATTGACATACTCCAGTTCCTGATGCCACCAGACATCGCGGCCTTCTTCCATGTGGATGTCGTCTCCGATGCGACGAAAAACGATCACGCGTTTGATCGATGTGCCGCCACGCAACGCCTCATCCACATTTTTCTTTAGAGGCACAATTGCGCCCCGGCGATATGCACCATCGGCGGTGACCAGAGCGATTGCACCGCTGTCGATGATGCGATCACGAATGCTGTCCGCGCTAAATCCGCCGAAGATCACGGAATGCACGGTGCCGATGCGGGCGCAGGCCAGCATGGCGATCGCCGCCTCCGGAATATTCGGCAGATAAATAATCACGCGATCGCCCGTCTTGATTTTGTTTCGTTTCAGCACATTCGCGAATCGGCAGACTTCGTGATGCAACTGCTGATAGGTGAGGGCGCGCTTGTCGCCCGGTTCGCCCTCCCAGAGAATCGCTGCCTTGTTTCGGCGCGGACCGTTTAGATGCCGGTCGAGACAGTTTTCCGAGATATTGAGTTTGCCGCCAATAAACCACTTCGCGAATGGCGCTTTCCATTCCAGAACTTTTTTCCATGGTGCCCTCCAGACCAACTCATTCGCTTCACGTGCCCAGAATTTCGCCGGCTGCCTGATCGATTCTCGATACATCCTCCGATATTGCTCGAGGCTTTTGATCCGCGCCGTGTTTGCAAAGTCGTGCGGTGGTTCGAAAACGCGCTCCTCGACCAAATGCGATTCTATGTCGTTCTGCATGAGCAGTCCCTAATATGCCGAAGAAATTTGTTCGGCAAGCGTTCCGTTTAGTGCTGTAGCCACGTCGCTGTGCGACGTGTCAGCGGCCAAGCGCGCGGCGCAGTGGCGCGGCGCCCGGTGGCGGAGCCGTCACCCCACTCAAAATCTCATCGGCCCTGACAGGCCGGCCGTAATAGCGGAAATTCGAATCCCTTTGCGTTCCAATCACTGCGCCTTCCAGGGATATGCCGGCAAAGAGACCCTTGCTCCTGCTGTAAGTGTAAACCGCAGCCGTCGGCGCGACTGCGCCTGACGCAGTGCGGCCTACCGGTCCGGCGGCAGCACTGACATCCGCGCCAATCGTCACGTTGCCTCCACGGGAAAATGCTCGCACGGCGCTGTCATTGTTGAGAACGATCACAAAATCGGTCACTTGAGCGCCGATCTGAAGACCCCAACCTGCGCCGCCGGTGGCGATAAACGATGGGCCGGACCAGCCATGCCCTGTGCGAGCGACCACCACGCCCTGGCCACCTTTGCCGCTAAAAATCAATCCGGCTTTGACGACGGTCATGATCGCCAGGCCTTTGGAATGTCGAAGCACGTCTCTCGGGATTCCTCTTTCTGGCATCTGTCGGAAATCGCGGATGATCGCAGCGCAGTGTTCGACGACACCCTGTTCGGTAGCGCCAGCTGTGACGAGTGAGAGAGACAATAGAGCAAGGATCGACAATAGTTTTTTCATTGGATTACAATTACTTCGCTGGCGTAGGTTTGCGAGGACGTATTTTGGCCGAGCAGATATCTGTCGTAGCCGCCTCGCTCTGCCTGCCGCCGAAGCGCTTTGGCGCGCAGGAGGCTGTCGAGGCGCACAGTGAAGCACTGCGACGGAGCGCTGTGACCATGAACTGAACCTTAATGATGATCGATTCGCCAAACGACGAGCATTTCATGCGCGAAGCGTTGCGACAGGCGGCAAAGGCTTATGAAGCCGACGAAGTGCCGGTCGGGACAGTCGTTGTGCAGGCGGGAAAAATTATCGCGCGCGCCTATAATCAGGTTGAATTGCTGAAGGACGCAACCGCGCATGCCGAAATGCTGGCGTTGACGCAGGCGGAGGCCGCCGTGGGAGATTGGCGCCTGACTGATTGCGACCTCTACGTGACGAAGGAACCGTGCGCCATGTGCGCGGGCGCACTTGTTCATGTGCGAATTCACCGTGTCATTTTTGGCTGCGCAGACCCTCGCGCCGGCGCGGCTGGAAGCGTGATCAATCTCCTGCAACTGCCCTCTTTAAATCATCAATGCGATATTACATCTGGCGTTCTGCAAAATGAATGCTCTCTGATTTTGCAGGATTTCTTTCGTAAACGGCGCCACCAGCAAGCCGGAACTTCTGCAAGATCGACAAATCGCAAATCTGAAGACTTGTCCTGAGCGAAGCGCAGCGGAGTCGAACGGATTGGAAATTGAATTGGGCTGCCGCGCTAGGACTCGAACCGCGTAAAAGCTTTGCGTCACGCGGCGTGACACGAGCACTAGCGCCACGTGAGGGCGTCAGACCTTTTACGTGGCTGCCTCGCTAGGACTCGAACCTAGACAAAGAGATCCAGAATCTCTTGTGCTACCATTACACCACGAGGCAACGAGCGCCAAAATTAGAACCGATTTGCCCTACTGCAAGTCGAGGGCCATTGCGCTCGCGCGTGATTTAAGCGGCTGCGGCTTTTGCGCCGAGCAGGATTTCAGCGCCTTCTTGAGCCGCTTCGACTTCCAAGTGCTTCCCACTTTTTGCCACCAATACGCGCGCGTGTTCCACCATTTTATCGATCATCTCGTCGTCATGATTCGGATCGTGATGGAAAAGCAGGAGCTTGCCCACGTTTGAGTCGAGCCCGAGGGAAACCACGCTGCTTAGTGAGCTGTGGCCCCAACCAATGTGCTTCGCATATTCCTCGTCGGTATATTGCGTGTCCATGATTGCCAGGTCGCAGCCCTGGAGAAACTCAACCATCTTTGCGCGCTCAGTTGCGGCAAAATCGCGCGCTTCTTCCTCGCTGATTCCATCGCGAGGAGCCAGGTGCAGCTTGAGCGGCTCGTAAGGCTCAGTGTCGGGGAAGTAGGCGATCGACGCCGAGCTGGTGAAGAGGCGGTACCCGGCGCAAATCCCTGGATGATTGGCAAACTTGGAACGGACCTCAACTTTTCCAATTTGAAAGTCCATTTCCTTTAGTTCCTCTATCGCAAGGTGGCTGGGGAGTTCGCGTAAGCTGACGGGAAAAAACGGCGTCTCCATTTGGCTGGCCAGAATCTTCGCCAGACCGGCGCGGGCTCCTTCGTAACCCAGGACGCGGATCAGGTTTTTCTGATTGTAAGCGGGAGAAAAAAACGGCAGTCCCTGGATATGGTCCCAGTGCGTATGCGAAATCAAGAGAGTCAACTTCATCGAGCGCGGTCCGAATTCTTTGTCTAATTCAAGCCCGAGCAGACGAATCCCGCTGCCGGAATCGAGAATGATGATCTCGCCGTCGGCACGCACCTCCACGCAACTGGTGTTTCCGCCATAGCGCACGGTGCCCTTTCCGGGAACGGGAATTGAACCGCGAACGCCCCAAAATCTTATTCGCGCAGGAGTCGACTCACCTCCCGCCGCAGGTTTTGGTTTGGGACGCCGCGGGATCTCAGGCAGGAGTCGCTCGATCGTGCTTGAAAGTAATTCCCACGTGATTGGCTTAAGCAGATATTCGTCGGCCCCGGCTTGGAGCGCGCTGGTTCGATCGACCCTGTAATCGCGTCCCGAGACGACGATGATCTTCGTTGGTTGCAGTTGCTCGCGAATGGTTCGGCACACCTGAAAGCCATTCGATCTCGGCATTAAAAGATCGCACAGGATAAGCTCCGGCCTATTGCGCAGCGCCAGCTCCAGGCCGACGTCGCCGTCATTCGCTTCCAGGACCTTCCAATCTTCGCGTCTGAAAAGATCTGAGATTAGCCGACGGTTTTCGGCGTCGTCTTCGATGATTAAGACACGAGGCATGAACGGAAACTGCTTGGCGCCTTTGTTTAAATCAAACCTGAACCCAAAGTGCCAGTCCTTTCTGCGACA
>WNGA01015655.1_pt1 | contig 10609 bp, 9 predicted proteins | sample 5400061 | NCBI WGS metagenome assembly WNGA01 (sample SAMN13153366, study PRJNA577476) | soil metagenome | isolation source: 100 cm soil or saprolite under grassland replicate 2 | place: USA:California | collected 2016-06-15
CGCCGCACCACTTCACGCTCAGCGAGGAGTGCTGCGCGTCCTACGACCCGTTGTTCAAGGTCAACCCTCCGCTGCGCTCCGCCGGCGACGTCGAAGCCATCAGGGCGGCCGTCGCCGATGGGAGCGTCGACGCCATCGCCACCGACCATGCGCCCCACGCGTTGGAGTACAAGGAGCAACCGTTCGACGAGGCCCCTCCTGGGATGCTCGGGCTCGAGACCGCGCTCGCCTTGGCGCTCACCGAACTGCCGTCCGTGCCGCTCGCCGCAATACTCGGCCTGCTGTCATGGCAGCCGGCCGGCATCGCCGGTATCGGTGACGAGCACGGGGGCCCGATCGTCGAGGGGCGGCCGGCGAACCTCTGTGTCATCGACACTGCCCCGTCGTGGACGGTGGACCCGAGCCGGCTCGCGAGCCGTAGCCGCAACACGCCGTACGCCGGCCGCACGCTGCGGGGCCGCGTCCGCCACACGATCCTGCGCGGCGAGCCGGTCGTGGTCGACGGGGCGGCTCAAAGGTGACCGTGCGCGACGCGCTCCTCGTCCTCGCCGACGGCTCGACGTTCGAGGGCGAGGCGATCGGCGCGGATCCGCCGGGCGGTGTGGCCACGGGCGAGGTCGTGTTCAACACCGTCCTGACCGGCTACCAAGAGGTGATCTCGGACCCGTCGTACGCGGGCCAGATCATCACCTTCACCTACCCGCACATCGGCAACTACGGCGTCACGGCCGACGACAGCGAGAGCCACCACCCGTTCTGCCGCGGCGTCGTCGTCCGGGACCTCGCCCGGCGGCGCAGCAACTGGCGCAGCACGGAGGACCTCGACGCGTTCTTGCGCCGCCACGGCGTGGCCGGCATCGCCGGCGTCGACACGCGGCGGCTGACCCGCCACATCCGCGAAGCCGGTGCGATGCCGGGAGCGTTCGGCGCGCTCCACGCCGCCGACGAGGCGGCGATCAAGCAGGCCGCGGTGAGCGAGCCGGGCACCGACGGGGTCGATCTCGTCGCGACCGTGTCGTGCGCGTCGCCGTACACCGTGAGCGGGGGTCGTCACCGGGTCGTGGCCTACGACTTCGGCATCAAGACGACGATCCTTCGTCACCTCGCCCGCATCGCGACCGTTGACGTCGTGCCTGCGTCGACCTCGGCCGACGATGTGCTCGCCCGCAACCCCGCCGGCGTGTTCCTGTCGAACGGGCCGGGCGATCCCGCGGCGGTCGGTTACGCGTCGGACGCGATCGGGAGCCTCCTCGGACGGGTGCCGGTGTTCGGCATCTGTCTCGGCCATCAGCTGCTGGCCACCGCGCTCGGCGGGACGACGTTCAAGCTCCCGTTCGGCCACCACGGCGGCAACCATCCGGTGCGTCGCATCGCCACGAACGCGGTCGAGATCACGAGTCAGAACCACAACTACGCGGTGGCCGAAGGAAGGCTCGCGACCGCGGAGGTCACCCACGTGAACCTCAACGACGGCGTGATCGAAGGTATTCGGGCCGTGCGGGTACCGGCGTTCAGCGTCCAGTACCACCCCGAAGCCGGTCCCGGTCCCCACGACGCCCGCTACTTGTTCGACATGTTCTCGGACCTCATGAGCCAGCACGCCTGATGCCCCGGCGCGACGACATCGAGACGATCCTGCTGATCGGCTCCGGACCGATCGTCATCGGGCAGGCCTGCGAGTTCGACTACTCAGGCACCCAAGCGTGCCGGGTGCTGCGGGCCGAGGGCTACCGCATCGTGCTCGCCAACTCGAACCCCGCGACGATCATGACCGATCCGGAGTTCGCGGACGCCACGTACGTCGAGCCCCTCGACGTCGAGATCCTCACCCGGATCATCGAACGCGAAGAGCCGGACGCGGTCCTGCCCACACTCGGCGGGCAGACCGCGCTCAACCTCGCCATGCAGCTCGTCGAGCGTGGAGTCGTTGCCGCCGGCCCCGGCACCCCTGAATTGATCGGCGCGACCGCAGAGGCCATCGCCACCGCCGAGGACCGCGAGCGCTTCAAGGCCGCGATGCAGGAGATCGGCCTCGCCGTGCCCGCGTCGGGTGTGGCGCACTCACTCGAAGAGGCCGCGGCCGTGGTCCAGCGCGTCGGCCTTCCGGTCATCGTCAGGCCCGCGTTCATCCTGGGCGGCAAGGGCACGGGCATGGCCGCGACACCGGAGGAATTCCGCAAGGTCGCGGCCACCGGCCTGACCGCCAGCCCCATCCGCGAGATCCTCATCGAGCGCTCGATCGCGGGGTGGAAGGAGTACGAGCTGGAGGTCATGCGCGACCGCGCCGACAACTGCGTGGTCGTGTGCAGCATCGAGAACCTCGACCCGATGGGCGTGCACACCGGCGACTCCATCACGGTGGCGCCGGCCCAGACGCTCTCCGATGTCGAGTACCAAGCCATGCGCAACGCCGCGTTCAAGTGCATCCGCCGGGTGGGCGTCGAGACCGGCGGCTCCAACATCCAGTTCGCCCTCGATCCCGTGACCGGCGAGATGGTCGTCATCGAGATGAACCCCCGGGTGTCGCGGTCGAGCGCGCTCGCCAGCAAGGCCACCGGGTTCCCGATCGCGAAGATCGCCGCCCGCCTCGCGGTCGGCTACACGCTCGCCGAGATCCCGAACGACATCACCAAGCTCACCCCGGCCTGCTTCGAGCCCACGATCGACTACGTCGTCACGAAGGTGCCGCGGTGGGCGTTCGAGAAGTTTCCCGGCACTCGGGGCGTGCTCGGTACCCAGATGCAGTCGGTGGGCGAGGCGATGGCCATCGGCCGCACCTTCCCGGAGTCGCTCCAGAAGGGGATGCGCTCGCTCGAGCACGGCCGGCTGGGCTTGAACTGCGACCCGGCCGAGGTCGCGATCGACGGCCTCACCGACGACGAGCTCGTCGAGCGGGCTGCCATCGCCACCCCCGATCGCCCGTTCCACCTCGAGGCTGCCTTGCGCCGGGGGATCGACCTCGATCGCCTCGCCCTGGCCACACGGGTCGACCCGTGGTTCCTCGACCAGCTGCTGCTGATCGTCGAGGAGCGCGCCCATCTCGCCGCCACCGGGTTCACGGCGATGACCCGCCGAGACTGGCGGCGGGCAAAGCGCGTCGGCTTCTCCGACGCGCAGCTCGCGTGGCTGTGGCAGGTGCCCGAGGGCGACGTGCGGTCGGCGCGCCTCGCCGCCGGGGTACGGGTGACGTTCAAGACGGTCGACACCTGCGGCGCCGAGTTCGCGGCCGAGACCCCGTACCACTACTCGACCTACGAGGACGAGGACGAGGTCCGCTCCTGTGATCGGCCGAAGGTGCTCATCCTCGGCTCGGGGCCGAACCGGATCGGCCAGGGCATCGAGTTCGACTACTGCTGCGTCCACGCCGCGTTCGCCCTCGGCGCCGTCGGCTTCGAGACGATCATGTTGAACTGCAACCCCGAGACGGTCTCCACCGACTACGACACAGCCGACCGCCTGTACTTCGAGCCGCTCACCTTCGAGGACGTGATGAACGTCATCGAGGCGGAGCAACCGATCGGCGTGATCGTCGCCCTCGGAGGGCAGACGCCGCTGAAGCTCGCGCACCTCCTGCCCGAGGGACTGGTGCTCGGCACCAGCCCCGCGTCGATCGACCGGGCCGAGGATCGCGAGCGGTGGAACGCGCTGTGCGCGCACCTCGAGATCCCGCAGCCGGCCGGCGGCACGGCCACGACCGTGGACGACGCGCTCGCGGTCGTCGGCCGGGTCGGGTATCCGGCGCTGCTCCGCCCGTCGTATGTGCTCGGCGGCCGGGCGATGGAGATCGTCTACGACGACGACGGGCTGCGCCGGGCGATGGACGAGCTGGCCGGGTTCGGCTCGCTGGGTCGCGAAGGGGGGCTGTCGGCGGAGCGGCCCGTGCTCATCGACAGGTTCCTCGAGGACGCCACCGAGGTCGACGTCGACGCGCTGCGCGATCACACCGGCGACGTGCTCATCGGTGCCGTGATGGAACACGTCGAGGAGGCGGGCGTGCACTCGGGCGACAGCGCGTGCGCCATCCCGCCCTACTCGCTGACGGAAGAGACGATCGGGGTCATCGGGGACTACACACGGCGGATCGCTGACGCCCTCGACGTGCGCGGTCTCGTGAACATCCAGTACGCAGTGAAGGCGAACCAGGTGTTCGTGATCGAGGCCAACCCGCGGGCCAGCCGCACCGTGCCGTTCGCGGCCAAGGCCACCGGGGTGCCCCTCGTGAAGGCCGCGGCCCGCGTGATGGTCGGTGCCACTCTCGCCGAGCTCCGCGAGGAGGGTTTGCTCATCGAGCCGTCCTCGGGCGATCACGTGGCGGTGAAGGAGGCGGTGCTGCCGTTCAACCGCTTCCCGGACGTCGACAGCGTGCTCGGTCCCGAAATGCGGTCGACGGGTGAGGTCATGGGCATCGACCGCACCTTCGGGCTCGCGTTCGCCAAGAGTCAGATCGCGGCGGGTGACCCGCTGCCCGAAGGCGGCACGGTGTTCCTGTCGCTCGCTGACCGCGACAAGGAGTCCGGACTGCGGGCCGCCACGAAGTTCGTCGAGCTCGGGTTCGCGATCGCCGCCACGTCGGGCACCGCGGAGTTCCTCGAGCGTCACGGTGTCGCGGTGGCGACAGTGGTGGCGAAGGTGGGGGAGGCCACTGGCACCGACGCCGTCGAGCTGATCTCCACGGGCAAGGTCGATCTCGTCGTGAACAGCCCCCGGGGCGGCGGGGCGCGCGCCGATGGCGATCACATCCGCGCCGCGGCCAACGTCCACCATGTGCCGTGTCTCACCACGGCGGCCGCCGGCCTCGCGGCCGCCGAGGGGATGGCGGACTGGGCCCACCACGAGCTCCGCGTCCGGACCCTGCAGGAGTACCACCGGGGCGAGACCGACCAACTCGAGCTTCCTCTGTGACCCCAAGCCCAGCCCCGCGTTCTCGACGCTCACGGGGACGGAAAACGTCCCCGTCACCGTCGAGCATGAGCTTTGGAGTGGATCTGCGGGTCCGGATCGGGTCGGTGGAGCTGCCCAACCCGGTGATGACGGCGTCGGGGACGTCGGGGCACGGCGCCGAGCTCGACGCCTTCTTCCCGCTCCGCGACCTGGGCGCGGTGGTAGTGAAATCCCTCGCCGCGGAGCCGTGGGCCGGCAATCCCGCGCCGCGGATCCACGAGGCCGCGGCCGGCATGCTCAACAGCGTCGGCCTTCAAGGTCCCGGCGTGGAGGCGTGGCTGGCCGACGACCTCCCCGCGCTCGAGCGCGCCGGGGCCCGGGTCGTGGCCAGCATCTGGGGTCGCAGCGTGGACGACTACGCCAAGGCGGCGGCGATGCTCGCCGACGCGCCGCCGTCGGTCGTGGCGGTCGAGGTGAACCTGAGCTGCCCCAACGTCGAAGCCCGCAAGGAGATGTTCGCCCACTCGCCGGTGGCCACCGCCGATGCGGTCGCGGCCACGGCCGTCGCCGGCCGGCCGCGATGGGCGAAGCTCAGCCCGAACGTCACCGACCTGGTCGAGATCGCAGCCGCCGCCGTCGACGCGGGCGCCGACGCGGTCACGCTGATCAACACCGTGATGGGGATGGCCATCGATCCGGAGACGCGACGACCTCGATTGGGGGCGGGCGGCGGTGGGTTGTCCGGCCCCGCGATCCGGCCGGTGGCGGTGCGGGCCGTGTACGACGTGCACGCCGCCCTCCCTCAACTGTCGATCGTCGGCGTCGGCGGCGTAACCCGCGCCGAGGACGCGGTGGAGCTGCTCCTGGCCGGGGCGAGTGCCGTGCAGGTCGGCACCGCGACGTTCGCCGATCCGCGGGCCCCGAGCCGAGTCCGGCAAGGACTGGAACACTGGTGCCGCGCCCACGGTGTGGAGCGCGTCGCCGACCTGACGGGAGGGACCCATGGCTGACGACACCACATCCACCGCCGAGCTGGCGCCGGCCCCCGCCGAGATCCGCTCGAAGCTCGCGCTCGCCCTCGATGTCGACGACCTCGTCGTCGCGGTGCGTTGGGCGCGGGAGCTGCGCCCGTGGTTCGGCGTGGCCAAGGTCGGGCTCGAGCTCTACAGCGCGGTGGGACCCGACGCCATCGGTGCGCTCACCGACTTGGGTTACGACGTTTTCTGCGATCTCAAGCTCCACGACATCCCCACCACCGTCGGCCGGGCCGCCCGCGTGCTCGGCGCGATGGGGACGCGCTACCTGAACTTCCACGCGCAGGGCGGGGTCGACATGCTGCGAGCCGGCGTCGAGGGCCTCGCGGAGGGGGCCGAAGGTGCGGGCCTGCCGCCCCCGATCGCGCTGGCGGTCACCGTGCTCACCAGTGACCACACCGCGCCTGCGCACGTGCTCCTCGACCGCGTCCGCGGCGCGCTCGACTCGGGATGCGGCGGCATCGTCTGCGCGGCCGAGGACGTGCGCGAAGCCAAGCACTACGGGCCGCGCTTGGTCGCGGTCGTGCCGGGCATCCGCCCCACGGGCGTGCCCCTGCAGGATCACGCGCGCGCCGCCACGCCCCGCGTTGCGCTCGACGCCGGCGCCGACGTACTCGTCATCGGGCGCCCGGTGACCCAGGCCGACGACCCGCGCGCCGCCGCTGCCGCCATCGCCGCCGAGCTCGCGTGATCGCCTGACCTGCGGCTCCCGATCGAGGGATCCCGGTGCCAGCCAATACGGCGAGCTAAGGTCGCCGCATGCCTCTACCTCCGCAACTGACCCCTGAGCAGCGTCAGGCGGCCCTGGCCAAGGCTGGCGAAGCCCGCCGCAAGCGGGCCGAGCTGAAGCACAAGATCAAATTGGGCAACATTTCGCTCAAGGAGCTCTTTGCCCAGGCCGGCGATGACGTCGTGGCGAAGACGAAGGTGCTGGCCGTGCTCGAGTCCCTTCCGGGCGTGGGCAAGGTGAAGGCTCGCCGGACGATGGACGAGATCGGCATCGCCGAGTCCCGCACCATCAAGGGCCTTGGCACCCAGCAGCGCGAGGCGCTGCTGAAGGCTTTTCCCGGCTGAGCTGACCCCCCTCATCATCGTCCTGTCCGGTCCCGGCGGGGCCGGGAAGGGCACTGCCGTCAAGCGCCTGGTGGCGCGCGACCCACAGGTGTGGTTGAGCCGATCGTGGACGACTCGCGCCCGCCGGCCGGGTGAGGCCGAAGACGCGTACCACTGGGTCGATCGCGCCACGTTCGAGCGCAAGGTCGACGCGGGCGGGTTCCTCGAATGGGCGCCGTTCCTCGACTACCTCCAGGGCACGCCGCTCCCGGACCCGCCGCCCGACCGCGACGTCCTGCTGGAGATCGACGTGCAAGGTGCTCGGCAGGTCAAGGAGCGGTACCCCGCCGCGCTGCTGGTCTTCCTCGACGCGCCCTCGGAGGCCGCCCAGCGGGCACGCCTGGAGGAGCGGGGCGACAGCCCCGACCGCATCGAGCAACGGCTCGCGTTGGCCGCAATGGAACGCGATGCGGCCCGCGCCCTCGGCGCTGTCTTCGTCGTCAACGACGACCTCGACCGCGCCGTCGCCGAACTCGCTTCCGTCATCGAGGCAGCCCGCACACCGCGTAGAGCGCGTTCTGGCGAGCGTGACTAGTCGCCACGACTAGTCGATCTCGCCAGAACGAGGCTTGGTTATGCGAACGCGGTGAAGAAGCCGGCGAAGTCGCTCTTGGAGCGGGTGTGCTCGAGGACCTCGCTGTACATGCCGCTGTTGCCGTCGATCGTCCCGATGGTGTCCCCGTCGACCGAGGCGATGATGCAGTGGTGCTGGTTGTCGGTGAAATAGCCGACGTCGCCGACCTTGGGATGCGTGGTCTGATGAATGCCACCGACGCCGAGGATGCCGCTGCCCATCTGCCACGTCGCGGAGATGGCGCCCGCCTGGATCAGGCAGTACGTCGCGAAGATGCCGCACCACGACGGCAAGTGATGGGTGTCGGGCTCGTTGCCCGTGTAGTACTTCACGACGTCGTCGTGCCAGACGCCGGGCGCCGCCGTCTGGAAGATCTGGAGCAGCGTCTCCCAACCGGTGCGGACGTGCTTGCCGGTCTCGTCGGCCTCGGCGGGAGTCTTCGCCTGGATCGAGCCGACGTAGCCGCGAGCCCAGCTCACGATGTTGTCGCGGATCCCCTGGTTCGGGTCCGGCTCCGGTTCGGCGTAAGGGTCGTCGTCGCTCATGCCGGCATCTTTCGCCAAAAACGCTCCCGGGCCAGGGGGTGCCGGTTCACGCGTCCGTGCACGTCGCGTGGCCCGATCGGGCAACGTGAGTTCGTGACCGCCCGGTCGGCGCTGGTAGCCTGGTCCGTCCACCACCCGCCGTCCCCCTGAGGTGCATCGCCGCCTATGCCCGCCTGGCGCCACGACACGATGATGACCCCGCCGATCGAGGAACTCCTCGAACGGGCCGGATCGAAGTTCTCGCTCGTCACCTTGAGTGCGAAGCGAGCCCGTCAGATCAACTCCTACTTCGGCCAGCTCGGCGAAGGACTCGGCGCGATCATCCCGCCTCAGGTCACCTCCGTGGCGCGCAAGCCCCTGTCGATCGCGTTCGAGGAGATCGCGGCGGCGAAGATCGAGGGCATCACGCCGCCCGAGGAGACCGAGGTCGTGGAAGAGGCCGAGCCGGCCGAGTAGGCCGCGCATCGGAACCATGTCGCGGCTCGCAGGGCGGCAGGTCGTCCTCGGGGTCACCGGAGGGATTGCGGCCTACAAGGCAGTCGAGGTGTGCCGCCGCCTCGTCGACGCCGGCGCGCATGTGGCGCCGGTGCTCACCGAGGGCGCCACACGGTTCGTCGGGGTCACCACATTCTCGGCGTTGGCCTCCGAGCCGGCGCACACGTCGCTGTTCGACGACGCCGACCCCATCCCGCACACTCGCCTCGGGCAACGGGCTGACGTGGTCGTGGTCGCCCCCGCCACCGCTCGGCTCATCGGCAGCTACGCCGCCGGCATCTCCGACGATCTCCTCACCGCGACGCTGCTCGCGACCCGGGCGCCCGTGGTCGTGTGCCCGGCCATGCACACCGAGATGTGGGAGCACCCCGCGGTCCAGGACAACCTGCGCGTGCTCGCCGGCCGCGGCGTCCATCTCGTCCCCCCGGAGGAGGGACGGCTGGCGGGCGGCGACGTCGGCGCGGGCCGGCTGGCCGACCCGGCCACCATCGTGGCGGCCGTCGAGCGGGCGCTCACCGAACCCGACCTGGCCGGACTCCGAGTGCTGGTCACCGCGGGCGGGACCCGCGAGCCCATCGACCCGGTGCGGTTCATCGGCAACCGCTCGTCGGGCAAGCAGGGCCACGCGCTAGCCGACGAAGCCGCCGCGCGGGCAGCGAAGGTCACCCTCGTCACCACGACCGCTCGGCCGGCCGCGGCTGCGGTCGAGGTCGTCCGGGTCGACACCGCGGCGGAGATGGAACACGCGGTCCTGGCCCGAGCCGATGCCTACGACGTCGTCATCATGGCCGCCGACAAGCTGGCCCGGAAGGGAGCCGACCTCATCGTGGCGAACGATGTATCGGCCGCCGGTGCCGGCTTCGAGCACGACACGAACGAAGTTGTGATCGTCTCGACCTCGGGCCTCGACCAGACCGTGGGGTTGAGCGACAAGCGGGCCGTCGCCCGCGCCGTACTCGACGCCGTCATCTCCTACAGGAGCAATCAGTGAGCAAGCACTACACCTTCACGTCCGAGTCGGTCACCGAGGGTCATCCCGACAAGATGGCCGACCAGATCTCCGACGCCGTACTCGATGCGATCCTCGAGCTCGACCCGCACGGGAGGGTGGCGTGCGAGACCCTCGTCACTACCGGGCTCGCCATCGTGGCCGGCGAGATCACCACCGAGGCGTACGTCGAGATCCCGCGCATCGTCCGCGACACGATCGTCGGTATCGGTTACGACCGCGAGTCGTACGGCTTCGACGGCAACACCTGTGGCGTGATGGTGTCGATCGACGAGCAGTCGCCCAACATCGCGCAGGGCGTCGACCTGGCGTACGAGACGCGTACGGGCACCTCCGGCGAGGACATCCTCAACGCGCAGGGCGCGGGCGACCAGGGGATGATGTTCGGGTTCGCGTGTGACGAGACCGACGACCTCATGCCCATGCCGATCTGGTTCGCGCACCGGCTCTCACACCGCTTGGCCGAGATCCGCAAGGCCGGGATCCTCCCGTACCTCCGTCCCGACGGCAAGACGCAGGTCACCATCGAGTACGAGGACGGGCGGCCGAAGGCGCTCAAGACCGTGCTCATCTCGACGCAGCACCAGCCCGGTCTCGACGCCGAGACGCTCATCAAGCCGGATCTCGTCGAGCACGTGATCCATCCGCTGCTGCCGCAGCAATTCGCGGGCGACAAGTTCGAGGTGCTGGTCAACCCCACCGGCAGCTTCGAGCTCGGCGGTCCCCATGCCGACTGCGGGCTCACCGGCCGCAAGATCATCGTCGACACGTACGGCGGGATGGCCCGCCACGGCGGCGGCGCGTTCTCGGGCAAGGACCCGTCGAAGGTCGACCGGTCGGGTGCGTACGCCGGCCGCTGGGTCGCCAAGAACCTCGTGGCCGCCGGCGCGGCCAAGCGCTGCGAGATCCAGGTCGCCTACGCCATCGGCGTGGCCCAGCCGGTGTCGATCATGGTCGA
>WNGA01014412.1_pt1 | contig 10607 bp, 9 predicted proteins | sample 5400061 | NCBI WGS metagenome assembly WNGA01 (sample SAMN13153366, study PRJNA577476) | soil metagenome | isolation source: 100 cm soil or saprolite under grassland replicate 2 | place: USA:California | collected 2016-06-15
GCTCGTCGGCCCGCTACAACCCCCTGCTCGAGGTGCGCCCGTGGCCGAACGACGTGCGGGACGCGCAGCTCATCGCCGACATGCTCATCGACCCGGACGGGCAAGGCACTCGCGACCACTGGGACCTGACCGCGCACGACCTCCTCGTGGGCACGATCCTCCACGTCCTCTACGCCGAGCGACGGAAGAACCTCCACGGGTGTCTGGCCCTCCTCTCCGACCCGACGCGCACCATCGAGAGCACGCTCACCACCATGCTGAAGACGGTACACGATCCCGAGCGCCAGTACGGGTGGGTGGACGGCGTGGGACACCCGACCCGCACGCATCCGGCGGTGTCCGGCGCGGCCCGGGCCCTCCTGAACAAGTCCGAGAACGAGCGCTCCAGCGTCGTGTCGTCGGCCGTGAAGTTCCTGAACCTCTACCGGGATCCGGTGGTGGCGAGGAACACGGCCACGTCGGACTTCGCGGTCAAGGACCTCACGCACCACGACCGGCGGGTGAGCCTCTACCTGACGATCCCGCCCTCGGACATCTACCGGACGCGCCCGCTCCTGCGGCTGCTGCTCCAGCAGATCGTGAGCCGGCTCACCGAGACCATGGACTTCACCGACAGCCAGGCAGGCCATCGACATCGGAACCCGGTGCTGCTCATGCTCGACGAGTTCCCGACGCTGGGCCGGATGGACGTCCTGCAGACCGCGCTCGCGTATCTGCCCGGCTATGGCATCCGGGCGTACCTGATCGTGCAGGATCTGACCCAACTGGCCCACGCCTACGGGCGCTACGAGGCGATCATCTCGAACTGCCACGTCCGCGTGGCCTTCGCCGCGAACAAGGTCGAGACCGCCAAGCTGATCTCCGACATGGTGGGCACCATGACCGTGCACAAGGAGACCCGCACCTACACGGGGAGCCGCCTCAACCCGGTCCTGATGCACGTGATGGCGAGCGAGCAGGAGACGTCCCGGCCGCTCCTGACCCCGGACGAGGTGATGCGGCTCCCCGACGACGCGGCCCTGGTCTTCGTCGCGGGGCACCCCACGATCTATGCGCGGAAGATCCGGTACTACGAGGATCCGACGTTCCGGACCAGGGCCGCGCTGCCGCCGCCAACGGAATCGGATCGGATCGAGCACGACTGGTCCGACTGGACGTCGCGCGCGATCCCGAGAGTGTTCCCCGCGGCGACGCCGGAAGAGGCTCAGACGTCGCTGATTCCCGAGGAGGAGCCCGACGAGGAAGAGGCCGAGGCGATCCGGCCCCGGGAGGCGTTCTGAGCATGGTAGCCATGCGCGACCACGTCCAGGCCTACGTCGACCGCCCCGAGAAGCAGCGTCTGCAGCGCGAGGCGGCCGCGCGCGGGATCTCGGTCTCCCAGTGCGTGACGGACTGCCTGCGCGAGTACTTCGCCTGGCGAGAGGAGATGGCCGCGTCCATCGACACCCCTGGGCAGCCGGGCGACGCGCATGGCCGCGGACCCATCCAGGTGCTCCTCGCGCGCACGGAGTCGCGCCTTGCGGCGACGCTCGACGCCCGGGTTCGAGAGCTCGTGGGAGAGCTGGTGCTGCTGCAGAGCATGATCGACCGCCAGACGGTGAGCTACTTCCTGCACACGCCAGAAGTGGCGCCCGAGCTCCACGCCGGCGCGCTCGCCAGCGCGACCCGGCGGTACCGGAACTGGCGGAGGACCGTCGAGCGCCTCGTGCGGTCGGGGGGCGTGAACGGCCAGGCGGCGGTGCAGCTGAGTCTCGACGGCGGAGCCGACGCATGAGGGCGATGCACCCGGAACAGCAGCAGCGGCTCTACGCCAAGCTCTGCCGCGAGCTCGGCCCCGCGACGGTGGCGGCGCTGGCCGACCCTGAGGTGACCGAGGTGATGTGCAACCCGGACGGGGCCCTCTGGATCGAGTCGCACGGGCAGGGGATGCGGGAGATCGGCGACCGTCTCACGGAGACCCAGGTCGAGAGCCTCATCGGCACGGTGGCCGCGCTCCTCGGCACGGTGGTGCACGGCCGCGCGCCGATCGTCGAGGGGGAGCTGCCGACGAACGGGTACCGCTTCGAGGGCATCCTGCCGCCCGTCTCGACGCGGCCCACCTTCGTCATCCGGAAGCGCGCCAGCCAGGTCTACACCCTCGACGAGTACGTCAATGCCAAGATCCTGTCCGCGGCGCAGCAGCAGGTGCTCCTCGAGGCCGTCCGCGACCGGTGGAACATCGTCATCGCCGGCGGGACCGCATCGGGCAAGACCACGCTGGGGAACGCCCTGATGCGCGAGATCGTGGCGCTCGGCGACCCGGCGGAGCGGATCGTGATCCTCGAGGACACGCGCGAGCTCCAGTGCGAGGCGCGGAACGCGGTCCAGCTTCATACGGGAGACGTGGCGGACCTGACCCGGCTGGTCCGGGTCACCATGCGGCTCCGCCCGGATCGCATCATCGTGGGAGAGGTGCGGGGCGGGGAGGCCCTGGCGCTGCTCAAGGCCTGGAACACCGGACATCCCGGCGGGGTCACGACGGTGCACGCCAACAGCGCGGCCGCGGCCCTGCTGCGGCTCGACAGCTTGATCCAGGAGTCCGGCGTGCCGCCGCAGCCGCGCCTCGTGGCCGAGACCGTGCACCTGGTCGTCTTCATCGCTCGCACACCGGAAGGGCGCCGCGTGCGAGAGGTCGCGCGCGTGAACGGCTACGACGTCGTTCACGGAAGCTACGTTCTCGAGCCAGCTTGTTCCACACCAACGGAGGCCGACTATGCCTGACCATCGAAAGCGCGGTGTGCACGTCTTCTCCTGGTGCCTGTTGCTGCTCGGCTGCATGAGATCGCTCGCCGAGGCGGCGTCCTCGGGCCCGGCGATGCCCTGGGACACGCCGCTGAACACGATCCTGAACAGCCTGAGCGGCACCGTGGCGCACGTGCTCATCACCGTGGCGGTGATCGTGACCGGTCTCGTCTTCGCGTTCACCGAGCACGGGTCAGGAGCGCGGAGGTTGTTCGGAGTCGCCTTCGGGGGCGCGCTCGCCCTCGGGGCGCTGAGCTTCATGACTGCGGTTGGCTGGTCGGGGGCGACGTTCTAAGTGGGGAAGTACCGTGCTTTCGGTGTGCCCGGGCGGGGACCGGCTGAACCCGGAGCCCGGTCCGGCGTGCAGCCTCGTACTCTGATCTCGCCCCCTCCGTGTTTGCGCATCAACGCGAGGACGAGATCACGACGCTTTCGCGCCAGATCAGGATGGCGGTCGGGGGAGTACGTGCGCATAAGAAACTCAAAGGGCCCTTCGGGCGCGGGGCGGCGCGGGAACCCGGCATTCACGAATGTGATCGTCCGGCCAATCCCGGGCGCATCGACCGCGAACCCCGGCGTCGGCCCCGGGGACGGGGCGCCTCGGGGAGGCGAAGGTGAGCGCGGACACCGCAATCGCCCGCTGACGCGCGGGCATCCGGCTCCGCTGCGTCGGCGGGGCCAACGAGCAGGCGGAGCGATGCGGCTGCGGGCCCCGGTGGGGCCCGGCGAGAGTGACACCTTGAGGGGCTGGCCGCGCGGCGAGTCTAGCTGCTCCCGGCCGGGACGGGCGGGGCTGGCCCGGGTGCCTCAGTGGAGAGCGAGCAGCCGAGGCGGGCGAGGATGGCCTGCACAGCGAGGGGATCCTGCACGGCTCGAGCGTGAAGCGATGCCCCGCGTCCACATCGCCGTCGAAGAACTGCTTGCCAAGGCCGAGCCGCTTGGCGAGCTCGCACGCGATCCAGGTATCCGAGCGCGACTCGCCGAGCGGCGCGATGACAGCCGGCCTGAGCTGGATCCATTGCTCGCCGTCGTGCGTCGGGCCGAAGCCGACGCGCAGGCCTTCGCGCTCCCACGCCGACGAGACCGGCAGCACGACGTCGGCCAGCGCCGCCGTCGGCGTGAGGAAAAGGTCCGCGAACACCAGGAAATCCAGGCGCGTGAGCGCCTCGCGGGCCGCCCGTGCGCCCGGCTGCGACAGCAGCATGTTGCCGCCGAACCCGACCATCCCGTGCACGCGATACGGGATGCCGTCGACGATCGCGCGCCAGAGATCGGCGGCGAGGATCCAGCCGTGCCGGCTGATGCCGAGCGGGCGGCTCTCGAGGCCGAGCGCTTTCTCGAGCTGACCCTTCGGGAGCAACGACAGCGCGCCGAGCTCGTCGCTCGGCGGCCGCGTCGTTCGAACGTTGCCGCCCGGCTCGTCGAAGCTCCCGGTGAGCGCATAGAGCAGCGAGATGGCGCGCACGGTCTGCGTGGAGTTGGTGTGCTGCTCGAGCCCTGTCCAGTGGAAATAGGACACGGGGCGGCGGTCCCACAAGAGGTGTGCGGTCGCGACGATCTGCTCTGCCGGCACGCCGGTGATCCGCGCAACGCGCTCGGGTGGGGTACTCGCGGCAGCGCGCCGCATAGCGCTCGAATGCCGGCCGGCACACGACAACACCACTGCGCGTTGCGACGCGGACGCTCCCGAGGAGTTGCGGCTCCTTCACGTCGTCGACGTAACGGCCTGCCACGGGATCGTAGACGGCGGGCCGCGCCGCGGCCGCATTCCATACGACGTAGCCATTGGGGTCGCCGCCGAACTCGGCCGCGCTGAGGAAGCGCCCGTTGTCGTCGCGCACGAGGAACGGGCCATTCGACCAGTCGCGGATGAAATCGTGATCGTACCGACCATCGCCGATCATCACGCCCGCGAGCCCGAGCGCCAGTGCCCCGTCGGTTCCCGGCCGCACGCGCAGCCACTGATCCGCCTTCGCGGCCAGCCCCGCGCGTCGCGGATCGACGACGACGAGCGCGGCGCCGCGTGCCTTCGTGTCGGCCATCGCCGTCGCCTGCGCGAGATACGAGGTCGACGGATTGTGGCCCCACAGCAGCAAGCATCCGGTGCGCGGAAAATCCGGCGTGCCGATGTCGACGCCAAACGTGTACGCGGTCACGTAGTCCCGGTGCCAGGCGCACAGCTCTTCCGCCCACCTTAGATTGGGGCTGCCGAAGAGACGGATCAGCCGGTTGATCCACGGAAAGCCGTCGGAGACCGCGGTGCCGGATGGCGTGGTGACGGTGAACGCCACCGCCTCGGGCCCGTGGCGCTCGGCAACGGCGCGCATCTTGTTCGCCGTCCAGTCGAGCGCCTCGTCCCAGCTGATGCGCACCCAGCCGGGGTCCAGATCGCCCTTGGGCCGCGTACGCTTCATCGGATAGAGGAGGCGGTCCTCGGCATAGACGAGCTCGGGCGCGGCGCGGCCCTTCACGCAGAGCGCGCCACCGGTCGGATGAGACGGATCAGGCTCGACCGAGACGAGCTTGCCGTCGACCACGGTCGAGACGCAGCCGCAGCGGGACCGGCACAGCGCGCAGAACCCAACAATCCGCGTTTCCATGGCCGGAGATGGTACGCGAAGCCGGCGGCGCTATCTAAGAGGATGCGGGCCGGCCTGGTCATCATTCGGGCCGACGAGCGCAGGCGTCACGTGCATGGCAGGATACGCCGTAGTGGAGGCGCGATGACCGAGGCGGAGATCCTCGTGATCGGAGGCGGAATCGCGGGCGCGTCGGCCGCGTATCACCTCGCCATGCGCGGGCGGCGCGTCATCGTGCTCGAGCGCGGCGAGGTGGCGTCGGCGGCGTCCGGGCAGAATATGGGCGGCATCGATTCGTACGGTTGGGGAGACGCGCCCGACCTGCAGGCGCATCTGACCGTGGGCAGCCTGGACATCTTCGAGACCGTGCAATGCGAACTCGGCGAGGACATCGAGTTTCGCCGCTCGGGCGGTCTCCAGGCGATCCGGACACACGAGGAATACGAGTTCGAGCGCGAGCGCGTGGAGACGCTCGCCAAGCGCGGGCAGATCGCCGAGCTGCTGACCACACGCGAGGTGCAAAGCCTCGAGCCGGGATTCTCGCCCGCGTTCCTCGGGGCGCTCTACGCGCCGCGCCGCGGACAGGCCGATCCGGTGAAGGCGACCCGCGCGTTCGCGCGCCTGGCGGAGCGTCACGGCGCGCGTGTGCTCACGCAGCACGAGGTCACGGCGATCATGCCGACAGCCGGCGGCTACACCGTCGCCACGTCGCGCGGCGAGGTGCGCGGGACATCGCTCGTGCTCGCCGCCGGCGCGTGGTGCGGTCGGCTCGGCGCGATGCTCGACCTCGACATCCCGATCGTGCCCGTCCGGGGGCAGATGTGGGCGACGGGGCCGCTGCCGCCGTGCGTGTTCCAGACAATCTCGGCCGCCGAGTCGGCGATGGCGTGGACACGCGACCACGGCGGCGCGCCGCCCGATCTCACGCATCGAGAGGGCCGCCGCGTGACGCGTCATCTCTACGGGCGACAGCGGCGCAACGGTGAGGTGATCTTTGGCGGCGACCGCGAGCTCTCCGGCTACGTCACGACACCCGATCCGGACGGCATCGCAGTGAATCGCGAGCACGCGGCCTCGGTGCTGCCGCTCCTCACCGATGCGCCGATCGCGCGGACGTGGGCCGGGCTCATGCCGTTCTCGCTCGACGGCAAGCCGCTCATCGGCCGGATCCCCGGCCGCGACGACGTCTGGATCGTGAGCGGGCTCGCCTCGTCGGGCTTCGGACGCGGTCCCATGGCAGGCAAGCTGCTCGCCGATTTCCTGGACACCGGCTCGCCCGCACCGGTGCTGGGCGAGGCCGATCCCGCACGCTGCGTGCGCGAGCGCCACCCGGCGCGGAAGGAGCGCTGATGCTGAAGCCGGTCCGCCGCATCGTCACCGGCCACAAGCGCAGGGCCGTTCCGTGATCGTGAGCGACGGCCCGTCGCCGCACGTGCTGACGATTCCGGGGCGCCCGGACTTCGGGCTCACGAACCTGTGGGTCACCGACACGGCGCCCGCGAGTAACGCGGGGAACGCCGACGCGGCGGCGCGTCCGGTCATGCTGGAGCCGCCCGCGAACGGCACGATCTTCCGCGTGGTGGAATTCCCGCCGGACAGCGCGCCGGGCGGCTTCGACCGCCAGGCCGCGTTCGACGCGATGGGCGCGGGCCACGCGATGGACGCGGACGCCTCGCGTCACCCGGGCATGCACAAGACGTCGACGGTCGACTACGCGATCGTGCTGAGCGGCGAGATCTGGGCGCTGATGGACGAGGGCGAGACGCTGATGCGCGCGGGCGACGTGCTGGTCCAGCGCGGCACCAACCACGCGTGGAGCAACCGCGGCAGCGCGCCGTGCCTCGTCGCGTTCATCCTCGTGAACGCGAAGCCGGTCTAGGCAGCTACTCGGGAGGTCCACATGCAGACCAATCGCGTGAAGAGAATTCTGCGCGAGGGCGGCCTCGCGATGGGCACGTACACGGGCGGCATCGCCGATCCGCAGATCGTCGAGATCATCGGCCACGCCGGGTTCGACGCGGCGTTCATCGACATGGAGCACACGAGCTTCGACCTGCGCGACGTGCAGCTCATGGTGATGGCGGCCGAGCGCGTCGGCATCACGCCGATCGTCCGCACGCCCGGCTTCGACCCGGCGTTCATCCTGCGCCTGCTCGACATGGGCGTGCAGGGCATCCAGGTGCCGCACATCACCGACGCGCGGGCGGCGCGCGAGGCGGTGAAGGCCGTGCGCTATCCACCGCTGGGCGAACGCGGGATGGCCGGCGCCTCGCGCGCCGCCGACTACGGCAAGACCGGCGTGAAGGAGCACATCGAGCAGTCCAACCGCGAGGTGACGCTGGCGGTGATGATCGAGGACCTGCCCGCCGTGGACGACATCGACGCGATCTCGTCGATCGAGGGGATCGACATCGTGGCCGTCGGCCCGTCGGACATGTCCCGCGCGCTCGGCGTGAGCGGCATGCCGGATCATCCGAAGCTGCTCGACGTCGTGCATCGCGTGGCGGAGGCGGTGCGCAAGGGCGGCGTCGCGCGGCTCGCGCTGGCGATGAACCACGCGCAGCTACCGCGCAACGCGCGCCAGCTCCGCGAGCTGGGCGTCGGCTACTGTAACTGCGCGCCCGCGCCGGAAGTGCGGATGCTGAAGTCGATGCAGGCGCAGGTCGCGGAAGCGCGCGCGCTGCTGTAGCGCATGCTGTGTTTTTCGCCAATATCCAACTTGGTGTTGCGACCCGGGGTCCGCGCTCGCTGGACGGGGAACGGAAACGCGCTGCGGGAAGAGCCGACGTGCATACATGTCAGACCTGGATCGTCGCCGGAATGCCAGCATGTCCTCCGCGCGCGCGGCCCGGTTGGTCGGCCGTCGAGCTGACGAACGCCGATGGCGCCCAGCAGCGCGGAGTGGAATAGCGAACGGCAAGGGGCTACTGCCGACGTTCGGCGCACGGTGAAGACAGGAATGGCCGGTGGTCGCGAAACCGAATCCTTAAACGGAGGAACGGACATGCAGAGCGTCAAGTTCAAGAATCGCGAAGTCGAAATGGCAGGCAACCTCTATATGCCGCCGAATTTCGACGAGAGTCGAAAGTACGGCGCGATCGTCGTGGTCCACCCGGGCGGTGGTGTGAAGGAACAGGCGGCTGGCCTGTATGCCAAGCTGCTTGCCGAACACGGTTTCGTCACCCTGGCCTTCGACTCGTCCTATCAAGGCGAGACCGGCGGCAGCCCGCACTTCCTCGACGTGCCGATGAATCGCGTCGACGATGTCTACAGCGCGATCGACTATGTGACGACACTGCCTTACGTCGACGACGACCGGATCGGCGTCGCGGGCGTCTGCGCCGGTGAGAAGCGTCCATTAACCTTGCCTTAGTCTCATTTGATACCGTCGATGCTGGGTGCGGGCTGACCTTGCCATCCGCCCCCTAGCGCCCGGTACAGCTGGACCACGGCAGTAAGCTGATCCCGCGTGGCCGAGGCGAACTCCAGCTCCGCGCTGAAGAGCTCGCGTTGGATGTCAAGAACCTCGAGTTGGCTGGAGAGACCACGCTCGTAGCGAAGCGTGACGAGCGAGAGCGCTCGGCGGTTCGCCGCCACGCGGCGCTCGCGCTCCGTGCGGACCTCCCGAACCTTGCGGTGGAAGACGAGGGCGTCCTCGACCTCGCGGAACGCTTGCTGGGTCGTCTGCAGATACCGTATGGCCGCCTGCTGCTGACGCGCCTCGAAGCCCTTGACCGTGTTTCTGGTCCGCCCCGCCGTGAAGAGGGGAACGCTCATGGCGGGACCGATCGACCAAAACCGTGACCCGCCGGTGAAGAGGTCGGACAGCGCCACGCTCTCGACGCCCAACACCCCGGTGAGCGTGATCTTTGGGAAGTATTCCCCCTTGGCCACACCGATTCTGGCGTTGGCGGCGACGAGCGTCTGTTCGACCTGGCGGATGTCGGGCCGGCGCTCGAGCAGGGCCGAAGGCAACCCCGCCGGCACCTCCGGCGACAGCCGTTGCCCGTCGAGTGGGGTCCCGCGAGCGATGGGGCCGGGATTGCGGCCCAAGAGGACGCTCAGACCATTTTCGTTCTGGACAATACGACGCTCCAGATCGGGCACGGTGGCGGCGGCCACCGCCGCTTCGGCATCAGCCCGATCGACGTCCAGCTGCGTGGAGAGCCCCTGCTCGAAACGGCGGCGCTGGAGCTGCAGGGACTCCTGGCGGGTCTGGAGCGTGCGCCGCGCGATCTCCAGCTCCCGGTCCAGCTCGAGCAGATCGAAGTACGTCCGAGCCACGTCGGACACCAGCGTCATGAGGACGGCGCGTCGGTTCTCCTCGCTGGCCAGCAGCTCCGCGCGGGCCGCCTCGGTGGCCCGCCGCAGTCGCCCCCACAGGTCCAGCTCGAAGGTGAGGTCGACGCTGGTCTGGAAGTCGTCCCCCGTAAATGGCCCCCTCGGCGAGCCGTTCAAGACGGGACTGTTCGCCGAGAACGGGCGCGTGTACTGGTAGCTGGCGCCGGCATTGACCTGGGGGAACTGGGCGGCGCGCGCGATCCCCAGCTGGGCGCGTGACTCGAGCACCCGGGCCACCGCGACCTGGAGGTCTCGGTTGGCGACCACCGCATCCTTGAAGAGCTCCCACCAGCCGAGATCGCCGAGCGAGTCGCCTCGCTCCGGGCTGTTTCGCCAGTCCGCCGGCACGATGACCTCGGGCCGCTTGTAATTCGGTCCCACCGTGCAACCAGCGAGCACACCTACGACAACCAGCACCGTGGCCAGGCATCGCCATGCAGAGCCGAGAGGTCTCATAGCCGCTCTCCCTCCCCGGAAGGGGCGTCACCAGATCCGCCTTGGATCGGAGCCAGAGCAGGGGCAGGCACCGCCGCCCTCTTGCGCTTCGACAGGAAGCGCTCGCTGACGTCGCCCTCCGCGACCGGTTTGATCTTGAACCAGATGGCATACAAAGCCGGCAAGAACACGAGCGTGAGAACCGTCCCGCCGAAGGTTCCGCCGATCAAGGTGTACGCCAGCGTTCCCCAGAAAACCGAATGGGTGAGCGGAATGAACGCCAGCATGGCCGCGAGCGCCGTGAGAATGACCGGACGGGAGCGCTGCACGGTGGCCTCGACCACCGCGGCGAATGGCGCCAATCCATCCTTCTCGTTCTGGCGGATCTGGCCGATCAGGATGAGCGTGTTGCGCATCAGGATTCCGGACAGCGCGATCAGGCCGACCAGCGCGTTGATGCCGAACGGCTGC
>WNGA01024924.1_pt1 | contig 10607 bp, 7 predicted proteins | sample 5400061 | NCBI WGS metagenome assembly WNGA01 (sample SAMN13153366, study PRJNA577476) | soil metagenome | isolation source: 100 cm soil or saprolite under grassland replicate 2 | place: USA:California | collected 2016-06-15
CCTTCCTAACACCGCCAAGACCCCTGCTATGGAGGATGCCGAGTTCCCGAGTACGACGTGAGACCGCAAACGACATCACCCCGTACAAACCGATTGCGGCAAGTAGGAGCGCCAACAAACCAAAAACACCGAGTAGAATGGCACCCATTCGTGCCGCATACAGTGAGTTCGTTATCCACTCGCTAATGGGCGCCGGATTGTTGATGGGCAGGTTCCTTTCGAGTGATTGCACCTCACGTCGCACGGACGCGATGATTGCCGACGGATTCGCGCGCGCGCGGATGTGCAACACCATTCCGGTTTCGTGATTCTGTTGCAGCGAGAGATAGGCAAGGGGCGTCGGAGACTCTCCGACACTGATGTATTTGCTGTCACGCACGACGCCGACGATCTCTTGCCAGGGACCAGCCGAGCCATTAAAACTCAACCGTTTGCCTAGAATTTCCTGTCCCGGAAAATGCTTACGCGCAAAAGCTTCATTGACGATGACCGCGCAGAAGCGGAATGCCCATCGTTTCGAAGTATTTCGGCCCGACGACATTTGAGTTGACGGAGGTATCACTTACCAGTCCGCCACCCGTTCCTTCGCTACGAAACTGATTGTCTGATGCGCCGCTGCCTTCTATTAAAAGACTGCGAGTTGAGCTGCCACCGCTAAGTGCAACTATGCGAGCCAGGCTCGTCGATTCGACTCCGGGTAAGGCTTCTACACGGTCAACGGCCTGCCGGTAGAATTCACGTCCCTGCGGCTTTGTGTAACGCAAGAGATTGATATTCAGCGGTACGATCACCAGCTTGTCCGCGTCAAATCCGGGATCGGTGGTCTGCGCGTGACGAAGGCTGCGTAGAAACAGTCCGGCCGCAATCAGCAACACAACCGATAACGCCACCTGTGTAACTACCAGCAAGTTTTTAAGGCTGAAGTAGCTCTTGCGATCGCCCGGCGTCCAGGATCCATCCTTGAGCGCGCTCACTATCGCCGGTCGCGAAATACGCAGGGCCGGTGCTAGCCCGAACACGATTCCGGCGAGCATCGAGAGCCCAAACGTGAAGAGGAGAACGCGTAGATCGATCGCAAAGTTGGGGGTAACCGGTAAGGCCCCGGGGGGAGGTGGCATGGCTCTGAATGACGCCGCGGACCACCAGGCGAGTAGTAAACCCAGCGTGCCACCCAAGGTGGCGAGCAAGACACTTTCTGTCAACAGTTGGCGAACGATCCTCCAACGAGTTGCGCCGATGGCCAGTCGCACGGCAATCTCTTTGCTGCGAGCTGAGCCTCGCGCCAACAGCAAGTTAGCGACGTTCGCGCAGGCAATTAACAACACGAGACCAACAACCGACATCAGCAACGTGGCTACTGAACCCAACTGTCTGCGACTGTCGGGATCGGAGCTCTCACTGAAAGCCGAAACGGTAACGATGCGACCTCGGTTCGTATCAGGGTTAGCCTCTTCCAACTGCTTAGCGATAGCGGCTAATGATGTCTGCGCTTGCTCGAGCTTTACTTTCGGCTTTAACCTGCCGATGCTGTAAAGCCAGCGGTTCCTCCGCACCTTAAGCAAGTCAGGGTTCATCTCGCCGGAGTAGCCGGCGCGAGGCGGACGCATCGTCGCCTGCATCGCCATCGGGACGTAGAGATCCCTCACTACTCCCAATTGGGCGCCGCCAAATTCAGCCGGCGCAACGCCAATGACCGTGAAGCTGTGACCATTGAGCAACAGTTGCCGCCCAACGATATTTGGATCGCCGCCAAAGCGCCGCTGCCATAAACCGTGACTGACTACAGCGACCGGATGTTCGCCCGGAGTCTTGTCATCTTCCGGAGAGATGACACGGCCCATCTCTGCACCAACACCCAACACCTGAAAGTAGTTGCCGCTGACGATTGCACCATTAACTTGATCAGTTTGATCGTCACTATTCAGGGCCGCCGAGATGCCCCCCCAAGCAATCAAACCGTTCAGCACCTGATTCTGATCGCGAAAATCGACATAGTCTGGATAGGAGAACACACCTCCCGGACCGCCGCTGAAAACAAATACGAGGCTTTCAGGATGTGAAACCGGCAAAGGCCTCATCAGGGTCGCGCTGACAACGCTAAAGATTGTGGTGTTAGCCCCAACGCCGAGCGCCAGCGTAACTATCGCCACTGCGGCAAAGGCGGGATGCTTGAGCAAATTTCGCACGCCGAAGCGAATGTCATTGATTAGGTTTTCCATGGTTCGATTTCGGCTGTCGGATTTCGGATTTGGGATTCCCGGTTTCGATTTTGGGACTTAGAATCGGGAGTTTTCCACCTGCTTTTCCAATCCTTAACGCCAATCGGAGCGCGGTTCGGGGAAATAGCGACCGATGTTTTCGATTCAAAACCCCAGATCCGGCATCTGAGATTCCCACTTCGCAATCCGCGATCCGCAACCGACCACCGAAATCCAGATAGGGGTAGGGAGAGAGATGGGTCACCTCTGAGAGGATTGACGAAGCTGCGCCTGGGCGGTAACAAGAGAGAACAGCCCCTGCGCCGCAAAGAAAGCATTGGGCCAGCGTTGATTGTCAGGCAGCCGGGCACGCCCACGCCGCTTCCGGCGTTTGCGCAGCAGGCTACGCAAACGCATCCGTAGCCATTTATCCAGCCGCGGAAACGTCGTGTAATGGCTGTGTTTGAAATAACCAAACCAGCCACGCGTGACCGTGTTGACGCGCGCGATGATCACCTCCAGGCTCTGCCCATTGTTGCGCTTGGTGAGGACGCGAAGCTTGTCCTTGAACTTCTTCAGGCTCTTCTTCCGCGGCCATTTATACCCGCGCTCGAAGTGATACCCGAGAAAGTCAAAGCCGCCATGTTGCCTGGCAGCCACAATGCGCGTCTTTTCCGGATGCAGCGTGAGACCAGCCTGCGCCGTCCATTGCTGCACCAGAGCCAAGGCCTGCTGAGCTTCCGCCTCGCTGCGACACAGGATGACAAAGTCGTCGGCGTACCGCACCATCTCTATACCCTGTTGGGCCACCAGGTGGTCCAAGGGATTGAGATAGATGTTTGAGAACAGCGGACTAACTACTCTGACTTACGTAGAAGACACGTTCCTCAGGTTTCTCGTAAATCGCCTTCGTCAAACTGATGCGGCACGTGAGAACGTTCCTGGGATCGAATCCGGGGGGCACACTTACCAGTTGCGCAAAACTTCTAATCATCAATCCGGCGCCCACGAGCAAAACCAAACTCAGAGCAACTTCGGAAACGACAAGCGAATCACGCCATAAGCGCAACGAACGGCCAACCGTTGCAGCTTTGGTCGCCGCCTTCAAGATTTCATTGACATCCGAACGAGATGCTTTGAGAGTCGGAACAAGGCTGAACAGCAGGCCAGTCAATATCGAAACCACAAGGGTAAAGCCGAGGACGCGAGAATCGACGTGAACTTCATCGAGTCTGGGCAGTTGATCTGCTCCGTAATACTTGATCGCACCCAGTCCCCATACTGCGATGAACAATCCTGCGCCGCCCGAAAGCAGTGACAGCAGCATGCTTTCGGTGACTAAGTAGCGAGCAATATGCCAACGTCTGGCGCCTAGTGCGGCGCGAATAGCAATCTCCTTTTGCCTGGCGCTTGCCCGCACCAGCAGCAGGTTTGCCGTATTGGTGCATGCGATCAGGAGAATGAAACCAACTGCTCCCAACAAAAGCCACAGCGCGCGACGAACATCACGTCCGACAATTTGTTCGTGTGCGCTCACCAGATAAGCGGTTGTATCTCCGTTGGATTGGGGGTATTCATGCGCCAGGCTCGCCGCGATCGTCGCCATCTCACTTTGTGCATGCTCGATGGTGATATCCGGCTTTAATCTTCCTAGAGCCCGGAGAACCTTCGCGCCCCGCTCGTCGAGGTTTGATGCCTCACCTGCGACGGTGGTCCAAACCTGCGCATCTCTGACGGATAGAGGAAACTCAAAACCTGGAGGAAGAATCCCTATGATCGTGTGGGGCTGGCCATTTAAAGGAATCTGCTGGTCCAAGGCGGTTTCGCTGCCGCCGAATCTACTTTGCCAGAATCCGTAACTTATGATCGCGACCGGCTGACTGCCGCGTTTCTCTTCTTCCACTTGAAAGTTGCGTCCGCGAAAAGCCTTAACTCTCAATAATGGGAAGAAGTTTGCTGTAACCCTCATTCCTTGAATTCGTTCGGCCTCACCGTTATCTATTAAATTGAAACCGTTCGGTTTAAAGCCCGCTATGTCTTCGAAACTCTGATTCCTTGTGCGCCAGTCCTGCAAATCCAGGTAGGAAGCAAACCCTTCGGTACGCTTCTCTCTGGGGGTCCTCCAGATGGCGACGACCCGATCCGGTTCTGCGATCGACGGCGGACTTAAGATCAGCGCATTGATGAGGCTGAAAATAGTAGTGTTCGCACCAATGCCGAGTGCCAAAGTGATTACCGCGATGGCGGTAAAACCCGGCTGTCTCGACAAGCTGCGCACGGCGTAGCGGATGTTCTTTAATAGGGTTTCCATGGCTTATTTCCGAGTCGAATTTCGGATTGGGAATTTCGGACTTCGGATTGCGGATTTCTCGTTTCAAACCTCGAATTTGATACCTAAGTTCAAGCAACCCAAGTCGTTTCGAATTTCAGTGGTGAACTAGTTGAAAAACTTTCTGTATCTCTGTGTTCTCTATGTCTCTGTGGTCAGTCTTTCCTGAGCTTTTCGTCACCACAGAGACACCGAGAACACGGAGATTGCAGAGCGCGACCCTAGCCACAACCAAAAATAGTTTCACGCAAATCAGCTACACCAAGTCGAGTTCGCCCGCGCAAGAACAAAATCCGCAATCCCAAATTCTCTTCACTCGTATCTAAGAGCGATCAAAGGATCGACCTTCGTCGCGCGTCGCGCAGGTACGTAGCAAGCGATCACGGCGACGAGAGCCAAGACTCCGGCGACTGCGGCAAATGTCAGCGGATCCCTGGTGCCGACTCCAAATAGCAAACTAGAAATCAAACGCGTCAAGGCGAACGCTCCGGACAAACCTATTGCCAAACCTGCCAACACGAGTTTGAATCCCTGGGCGACGATCAGGCTCAGCACATCACTTGTCTGCGCGCCCAGGGCCATGCGGATGCCGATCTCGTTTGTGCGTTGCGCAACTGAATAACTCATCACGCCGTAAAGTCCGACGATGGTAAGTACTAAGGCCACTGCAGCGAATACTCCGAGCAGCGTGGTATTGAACCGCGGCGCAGCTATTGAAGCGGCAAGGTATTCGTCCAGTGTCTTGATGCTAAAAACGGGCAGATCCTGATCCAATGACCCTACCACCCTGGTAACCGCGGGAATCAGTCCATGTGGAGCGTTGGCGGTTCGAACCACCAGGGTCATCTGGCTAAATGGCGTTTGAGTTTGCGGAGCGTAATAGGCCGGTTTAGGCGCGGCATTCAAGCTGCGATTTCTGATATCTCCCACCACACCGACGATCTCGCGCATCGCGGCTTTCTCACCATCGTAAGTGGAAATGCCAGGCTTGACCCGCTTTCCGATTGGGTCTTCGTTAGGGAAGAATTGCTGCGCGAATGTTTCCGTAACTATGATTACCTGCGTCGACTTGTGTTGGTCTCGGTCGGAGAAGTCACGGCCCTTCAGCAGGGGAACCCCCATTGCTCGGAAATAGCCCGGAGCGGCGATAAAGAAATCAGCAGAGGGTTGATCGGCCTTTGCCACCGGCCGCCCTTCCGTCTCGAATGCCAGACTGAAGCGGTCTCCACTGAGAGGCAGAGGCAACACCGCGCTCGCGGATTGCACTCCCGGAATGGACTCAACGCGCTGAATCAGATCCTGGTAAAACTGACTTTGTTTTTCAGTGGGGTACTTGACGTCCGGCAATGAAACGCTGAAGGTCAAAACATTTTGTGAGTTAAATCCGGGGCTGACCTGACGTAGACGCCAGAGACTTTGAATAAGTAGTCCGGCACTGACGAGCAAAACCACCGCGATTGCGAGTTCAGCCACTACCAGAACCCCTCGGATGCGGTTGCGCCGGGCGCCCTCGCCCGAGCCACGGCCCCCTTCCTTTAACGATTCCGTCAATTGAGATTTTGAAGAATGGAGTGCGGGCACAATACCGAAGACAAGGCCCGTGGCGACGGAAACGATCATCGTAAAGCCGAGCACACGCCAATCAAGTCCCACTTGCATAGCGCGTGGAATGTCCTCCTTGCCGAGCGCGACCAGTACATCCGCCCACCAGACGGCGAGTAATAGCCCAAGGGTTCCGCCGGCAAGCGAGAGCAAGACACTCTCCGTAAGTAACTGTCGCAGTACGCGCGTGCGACTAGCTCCCAACGCAGAGCGAATGGCCATCTCTTTGTGTCGCGTCATAGCGCGCGCCAACAAGAGGTTTGCTACGTTCGCACACGCGATCAAAAGCACACAGCCAACCGCGCCCAGCAAGATCAGCAAAGCCGGACGAATATCGCCAACTATTGCAAGCAACGTGGGTTCCACTGAAATGCCTTTGCGAGTGTTTGTATCCGGATACTGCTTTTCCAGCCGGGCGGCTATTGTGTTCATTTCCGCCTGGGCTCGTTCTTGAGTGACATCGGGCTTAAGCCGCCCAATCACATGCATGTAGTGTGCGCCGCGTTGGCCGGTGATAGGCTCTTTGCCCTCTGCATCGCCGGCGACCGTGGTCCAAAAATCGACTGGATCGTTCTGCACCGGAAATTCAAACACGCGCGGCATGACGCCGACGACGGTGTAGCTCTTACCGTCTAAGGTCACAGACTGATTCACGACACTCGAGTCTGAGTTGAATCGCTTTTCGAATAGCGCTTGACTCAGCATTATCACGCGACCGGCGTTGCCCGGCTTGTCTTCCTGAGGCAGAAATTCGCGTCCGAGGATCGGCGCCACACCCAGCAATGAAAACAAATCCGCATTGACGACTCCGCCCTGCAACCGGGCCGGATCGCCGCGGCCGGTCATGATGAAGTCGCCGACGTGAAAGGAAGCCATTCGTTCGAAGACGTGGTTCTGCTCGCGCCAGTCAGCAAAGTTTGGATAAGAAGCCGAGCCGCGCTCAAGGCCACGCTGAGAATCAGTCTCCCAGAGGTTCATCAGTCGTTCCGAATTCGGAAACGGCAACGGCCTTAGCAAAACTGCATTGACAACACTGAAGATGGCGGTGTTCGCGCCGATTCCCAACGCGAGGGCAATAGTCGCCACGATGCTGACGCCGGGCGTCTTGAGCAACATTCTCAGACCATATCGAACGTCTTGCCACAAGTTTTCCATAATTGCTTTCCTCCTTAGAAGCTTTCCTGCGACTCAGCCGTCATCGACCAGACAAAATCTCGGCTGGTGGATTGCGGATTTCAATCGGCAATCGCAAATTGGCAATCGGAAATTTCTCTATTCGTATCTGAGTGCTACCAACGGATCGACTTTTGTCGCGCGTCGCGCCGGCAAGTAAGAAGCAACAAGCGCAACCGCCACCATCAATAGCGAGACAACAATGAAAGTTGCAGGATCCGTAGCGCTCACACCGCTAAGCAAACTCGTAAGCGCTCGGGTCAACAAAAACGCTCCTGCCAATCCCAGAGCAACTCCGATTGCGGTCAGCTTCACACCGTTACTGAGAATCATCCTGAGCACGTCGCTCAACTGTGCACCCAGGGCTATTCGGATGCCGATTTCGCGCGTGCGCTGCGAAACGGCGTAAGACGTCACACCGTAGATGCCGATGGCCGCCAACGTCAGGGCAACCAGGCCAAAGCCACCCAGCACCGTGGCCGCAACCCGGGCTGGAAACAGGGCAAACCGCATATGCTCAGTCAAGCTTTTGACGTCAAACAGAGGAAGGTTTGGATCAAGCCCTCGGATTGCGTTACGCGTGACGGCAATTGCGGCTTCGGGATTGCCCTGAGTGCGAATGATCAAGTTGGCGCTGCTCTGGTAATTCTGGCTTAACGGTCCCCAGATGAATGAGCGAGGCTCTTCGGCGATGTTGAAGTACTTTCCGTCTTTCGCGATCCCTATGATCCGCACGAAAGGACCTTTTGTGCCATTGAAACTGACTCGGCGCTCCAGAGCATCAGCACTCGATTTCGCGTCAGGAATGATGCGACGAACGAACGTCTCGTTTACCACCACCACCAGCTCCGAATCTTTCTTGTCCCGATCGCTGAACTCTCGACCTTGCAAAATAGGTGTGCCCATCGTTTCGAAGTACCTGGGCCCAATCGATGCCGTCATCGCAACAGGCAAATTGCTCCCGCGTTCGGCAGGCTGGCCTTCAACGTAGATGTTGTTGCTTGAGTAGTTAAGAGAGAGCGGAGTGCTGCTCGTCAGCGTGGCTGACTTCACTCCTGGCAGAGACTCAACGCGTTCGACCACCTGACGGTAGAACTCCTGCCCTTTATTTTGATCGTAGCCCTGAAGACCCACATCGAATGACAGCGTCAGCGCGTTCTGAGCCTCAAACCCGGGATTCATTATGCGCAGCTGCTGCAGCGCACGTGCGACCAAGCCGGCAGCAATCAGGATCATCAGCGACAGAGCCAACTGGGCGACAACTAGTGTGCTGCGCAATCTCGAACGTGAATGACCGGCCTGCGCAGTGGTGTCTTTCAGTGCGGACGTTAGCGCGGGTCTAGTTGCCTGTAATGCGGGCGCCAGTCCGAAAATCGCGCTAGTGCCCAGAGACACGGCCAGTGTGAAAAGCAGCACACGCCAATCGACTCCGATTTCAACCGTAAGTGGAAAGTCGATCGGCGGACGGAAAGCCACAACAGATTAATTATCGAGAGGGCCAGCCAGAACCCTATGATCCCGCCGACGATCGAGAGCAAAACATTTTCGGTGAGTAACTGTCGTATCAAGCGCCTGCGGTTTGCCCCCAACGCAAGCCTGATGGCGATCTCTTTCCGTCGATCCGTAGCTCGCGCGAGCAACAAGCCGGCCAGGTTGATGCAAGTAATGAGCAACACCACCGCCACCGCACCCATCAATATCCATGTGAATGTGACTACAGATGCGCGAAGATCAGGGATGATGAAACCTGGTGGAGTGAGTGTTACTGACTGACCCTCATTAGTATCGGGATACTCTTTGGCAAGTTGCTGTGCTAATAAATTAAGCGAAGCTTCAGCTTGACTCATCGCGACGTCCCTCTTCAGTCGGCCAATCGCTAACAGATTAGCCACCTGACGGTTGTCAAGCCATTGGGCCCCAGGCTTAAGCAAGACTTCTTTTCCGACGACATTGGGGTCGGCGCCGAAACGTCTTTGCCAGGCTCCATGACTGATCACAGCAACTGGGCTTGAGAGACGAGTGCGATCTTCCTCAGGTAAGAAGGTTCGACCCTTGAAGGCTTGCACGCCGAGCATGTCAAAATAGTTAGCGGAAACTTCATAGCCCCACACGCGCTCGTTGTTGCCTTCGCGGCTGAGGCTAATCGGCACGAAGCGGTAAGCTAACAAGCCGGACAACACTTGATTGCGGTCGCGAAAGTCTTTGTAGTTAGGATATGAGAAAGCGAGAATCGGATCGCTCTTCCCGCGCAACGCGACGGATACGATCTGTCCCGGATTTGGCACTGGCAGCTGGCGCAGCAACACCCTGTTGACCAGACTGAAGATTGCGGTGTTTGCTCCGATTCCCAGTGCGAGTGTGATAACGGCTATTACCGTAAAGGCCGGGCGCTTCAGAAGACCTCGAATCGCAAACCGAATATCCTTAAATACGCTCTCCATAATCTTAGTTCCCTTTTGCCGACTGGCGCTCCACCTGAGTCATGTCGGTCTTGCGGCTGCCGCTCCATTTAATTAGTGATTTTATCTTTCGATTTTGCGAACCCTTTGTTTGTTTCAGTTCGTGTGTTTTAGTGGTTCGTCTTCTACTCACATGAGAAAGCTGATCCACGAAATCACACGAAAGACAAGAAAAAACGTTGCTCGTATCTATTGCACTGAAATTCTCGTAGCGGTATGCAGCCATATCCTCAAACGCCTGGCTTTGAGCTCGCCAGTCGAGAAAGTTGCCGGCGGCTACTGCTTCTTCGCTGCCACTTTGGAGGTTGCTTTCCCACAGAGTGACTAGTTGGGCGGGCTCTGGATAGGGCAAGGGGCGCAGCAACACTGTGTTGACCACGCTGAAAATCGCCGTGTTCGCGCCGATCCCCAGCGCCAGCGTGACGATGGCGATCGCCGTGAAGCCTGGATGCTTCAGCAAGCTTCTTAACGCGTAACGGATGTCCTTAAGTAATGATTCCATAGTGTTCCCATGAGAATTTCGGATTTGGGATTGCGGATTTCTCGTTTCGAACATCGAATGTGACACCAAAGTTCAAGTAACCCAATCAATTTCATCCGCGCAAAAAAGAAAATCCGCAATCCGCAATCCGACATCCGAAATTCTTCATTCGTATCTCAGTGCCACCAGCGGATCGACCTTCGCTGCCCTTCGCGCAGGAAGGTAGCAAGCCAAAAGCGCCGTCAAAGCCAGCATCACGGCAGTAATGGTGAAAGTTGGGAGATCGGTGGTTTTCACCTCGAAGAGCAGGCTGCTCATCAATCTCGTCAACACGAACGATGCCGCCAAACCAATCGTTACTCCTA
>WNGA01013194.1_pt1 | contig 10606 bp, 7 predicted proteins | sample 5400061 | NCBI WGS metagenome assembly WNGA01 (sample SAMN13153366, study PRJNA577476) | soil metagenome | isolation source: 100 cm soil or saprolite under grassland replicate 2 | place: USA:California | collected 2016-06-15
TGGGTGACCCCCACCGACTGCAACGCCGGCCCCAGGGCCCCAGCCCCGCCAAAGAGCAGAGCCGCCCAGAAGCAGTACAGCGGCTCCCAGCGCGCAAAAATGACCAGCGCCACCGCCATCAATCCCTGCCCACTCGACAGGCCCTCATTCCAACTGCCAGGATAGTACAGCGACAGAAATGAACCACCAATGCCCGCCAGGAAACCGCCGAGGGCTGTGGCCGCCCAGCGTACATACATTACGGAGTAGCCCAGCGCCCGGGCCGCGTCGGCGCTATCGCCCACCGTCTGCAGGATGAGTCCCCAGCGCGTGTGAGTGAGCCCCCGGGCGAGGAGGGGGGTGAGCCCGGCGCCCAGCAGAAATAAGACATTCACCTGCAAGGCTGCCTGCACCTGTGGTACGGTACTCCACCAACCCAACGGGATGGCAGGTAGGCGTGGGGCCTGGGGTTGAATAAACGGTTTGCCGAGATAAAAGGCCAGGCCTGTCCCGAATAGCATGACGGCAATCCCCAGGGCGATGTCATTCACCCGTGGCAAACTACATATGGCCGCATGCAGACTGCCCAGCACAGCACCGGCACACCCGGCGACGAGGACCCCGAGCCAGGGCGAGCCAGTCAGAAAAGCGATGCCGTAGCCACACATGGCTCCCAATACTAAAATGCCTTCCTGGCCGAGGTTAATCCGGCCACTCTTCTCCGTGAGCAGTTCCCCTAAGCTCACAAACAGAAACGGCGTGCTGGAACGAATAGCCCCGGCGAACACCCCCAGGGGTACGCCCCACCAGCCTAACACCGTCTCGGTCATGATGCAGCCCTCCCGATGAGCTGCAGGCGATCACGCAGGGCCTCACTGGCGAGGATCACCACAAACAGGATGCCTTGCAGCACCAGGACAGCCGCATCCGGCAAGCCCAGACGCCGCTGCAGTAAACCACCACTGGCGCCAATGCCGCCGAGCAGCAGCGCCACGGGGATAATCGCCAGCGGCTGGTGGCGGGCCAGGAAGGCCACCAGAATACCCGTATAACCATAGCCGACGACCAGCGAGGCGTTGGCGCGTCCATGCACCGCCGCCACCTCGACCATGCCAGCCAGACCTGCTGCGGCCCCGGCCAGGAAACAACCAGTGAGGATCAGCCGACCAATTGGCAACCCGGAGAGCTGCGCCGCCCGGACATTTCCACCGACTATACGCGCGGCAAAACCAAAGACGGTACGGGACATTAGCACATACATCACCACACAGGCCAGCAGCCCGTATAGCAGGCCCCAATGCACGTCCATCCTAGGCAACATGCCCAACATATTCGCCTCACCAATGGCGGCAGTGGAGGGTTTGTTGAGGCTGGCCGGGTCACGCATGGGGCCTTCCACCAGGTGATGAAAACCGGCGATAGCAATATAGGTGAGAAGTAAACTACTAATCGTTTCGTTCACCCCGCGGTAATGTCGCAGCGCACCAGCCACGAGGATCCATAACCCTCCCACTACCATACCTCCCAGGGCCATCGCCACCTGCACCAGCCACGGCCCGCCCAGCGGAACATGGCGAGCCATGACCACGGCGGCCAGCCCGCCCAACACCAGAGCGCCCTCACCGCCAATGATAACCAGGCCCAACTGGGCCGGGATGGCCGTGCATAGAGCCGTCAGGATCAGGGGGGCCACCCGTTGTAGGGTATTTTGCCAGGAAAACCAGGTCCCAAAGCCACCACGGTACATCAGGGCATAGGCAGCGAAAGGATTGGCCCCGGAGCAGGCCACAAACACTCCAAACACCAGCAGCGAGACCAGCAGTGCCCCTGCAGACAGACACCATGCGACGACGATCTCGTGTTGCTTGGCGTAGCGCATATGGCCTCTCATTTGGTGGAGCCGATGACGCCCGCAACGAGCCAGTCCAGCGATTCCAGGCGCAGATCAGTCTGCATCAACTCCTCGCCGTCCGGAATCATGGTGGCCCCGGTATTGGATTGCAACGGTCCTTTGCAGATGACAAACGTGCCCGCCATCAACTGTGCGCGCGCTGCTTCGGCCTGCTGACGCGCCACCTCGCCAACTGCTGTCCCATAGGGGGACGTCCTGACCATGCCTGCCTTCAGGCAGGCCACGCACCAGATTCGGGAGCTTCTCTCCAGCCTGGAAACGTTTGACAAAATCGGTATATACGCCTTCCCAGTTCCACTCGGCTCCAGTCAAATAGCCCTTGGGGGCCAGGGTTGCCTGACTGGCATGATAGCCGGAACAAAAAATACCCCGCCGTTCACAGGTCTCCATAACGACTTTGGGGCTATCGACATGGCACGTGATCACGTCGATCCCCTGATCGACGAGGCTGTTCGTCGCCTCGGCCTCCTTGACGGGTAAGGCCCAATCGCCGGTAAAGATGACCTGCGTCGTCGTCTGTGGTTTCGCGACTCGGGCCCAGAGTGTAAAGGCATTAATATTGCGCAGCACCTGCGGAATGGGTTTGGCAGCGACAAAGCCCAGCTTACCGCTGCGTGAGGTATGGCCCGCCACGATGCCAGCCAGATATTGCGCCTCGTCGATATAGCCAAAATAGCTGCCGACATTTTTCGGGTGTTTGCCTTCCTGATACAACCCACCGGCATGTAAGAAGGTCACTTTCGGGTATTGCGGGGCGACTTTGAGAATGTGTGGATCAAAGTAGCCAAACGAGGTGGGAAACAGCAGAGTGGCACCATCCAGGGTGATCATGCTCCCCATGGTTTTCTGGACGTCCGCGGTTTCCGGCACTTTTTCTTCTTCGACCACCTTGACCCCAGCCATCTTGGCCACGGCGGCGGCGCCCTGTGCGTGCGCCTGGTTATAGCCAAAATCATCCCGTGGTCCGACGTAGATGAACCCCACTACAGTTGGGCCTGCCGCTCGGACAGGCAAGGCTGCAGCGCACAACCCCGCCGCCGTGGTGGCGGCGCTGCGGAGCAACGCACGACGCGATAGCATACGGTCGTAAGGCATCCCATCCTCTCTGTTCATAAACATGGCGCCCCACTCACAGGAGTGCTGGCAGGAGACAGGCCACACAGGCGGTCCTGACCTGCAGTGCCTGTGGAGATCAGAGGAGCATCATCTCCCCGAGCTGGACAAACGCCCAACTCGGCCTCCAGGATCTGCGTATGGCCTGGAATGGGAGAGTATGCTGCCTGATGAATCATGCAGATTCTATACCAGATATGTCGTGGCTGCGCCAGAGGCGATGAGCATTGATGGCCCAGAGACGGCGTCATCTACCAAGCGCGATCCCCCCTGGCCAACTTAAAGACATTTTTGTTATATACGGACACTAAAGTGTGAGCAAGTCAACAAAATATGGGACGGTAAACCGTGACTCATTGACATGGCTACGCTGACTCCGGTAGACTGCTGCCACTCCCAGAGAGGACAGAGGTATTCTGGTGTCTCTGGGGCGTTGAGACGCTCCAGGTGTGTGGCACCCTGGCAACGTGGCAGGGTGACTATGACAAGGGACTGTTACCCCGACCAAGGATGGGCGCGCCATGCGAGAATATCTTCTGCGTCGCTTGTTCCTCCTGATCCCGACGCTTCTGGGTGTGACGCTCATCGTCTTTTTGATGATGCGCTTCATTCCGGGTGATCCCATTACCAACATGATGGGGGAAACGTACTCCGCGGAAGATGCCCAGAAATTGCGCCATGAGTTCGGACTCGACCAACCCCTGGTGGTGCAATATGGCAAGTGGCTTGTCCTCCTGCTGCGTGGTGACTGGGGACGTTCTATCCTGAGCAACCGCCCGGTCTTACCTGACATCATGTACCGCCTGCCTGTCAGCATTGAACTCCTCATCTTGTCCATGGCGATTTCGCTCCTCATCGCGCTGCCCGCTGGGATCATTGCCGCGGTCTGGCCGAACTCCTGGAAGGATTACAGCGCCATGATGGTGGCGATGGCGGGGGTGTCTATCCCCGAGTTTTTCTTAGGGGTGCTGCTGTTTCTCATCTTTGCCCTCATGCTCCGTTGGTTCCCGGTCTCGGGGCATATCGCCCTGCTGGATAATCCGAGTGACAATTTGCGCCATATGCTGTTACCGACCATCGCCCTGGGGCTGCCCCGGGCCGCCCTGTTGACGCGTCTGGTGCGGGCCAGTCTGCTCGAGGTGCTGCGGCTGGAATATGTCACGACGGCGCGCGCGAAGGGGCTCAGCGATTGGGTCGTGACCCTGAAACACGCCTTGAAAAACGCCCTCATCCCGACGGTGACGGTGCTCGGGTTGCAGGTGGGGTTTTTGATTGGCGGGGCGATTGTGGTCGAGACGCTGTTTGCCATGCCAGGCATTGGGTCGTTTGGGGTAGATGCCATTATCAAGCGGGATTATCCCCAGGTGCAGGCGTTTGTTTTGGTGGGGGCGCTGGTGTTTGTGGTCGCCAATCTGAGCGTGGATCTGCTGTACACAGTGATTGATCCACGCATTCAGTACGGCAAAGAGGGCACATAACGAGCCGGCCGGAGAAGGGCTGCCACGGCTTGGCGCCGAGCCATAGGGCAGTCCATTGCGAGAGGCTCTCAGCAAAAGGAGGAGAGCGTGAGCGAGGCGGTCATTCTTGAGCAGGGAATCAAAGTAGCCCAGCCGGTCGCCGCGGGGCAGAGTCTCCAGGCGATGGCCTGGCGGCAACTGTGGCGCAAGCGCACCGCGCTCGTTGGCATAGGGATCATTGTCGTGCTCGTACTGACGGCCCTGCTGGCAGACGTGCTGGCGCCCTATGAGCCGACGGCCACCGGCAGCGGTGAGCCCATGTTGCTGCCCAACTGGCAGCATCCGCTGGGGACGGATATGCTCGGGCGCGACATGCTGAGTCGGGTCATTCACGGCAGTCGGGTGGCGATCTATGTCGGGGTGCTGTCGCTGCTGCTGCCGATTGTCGCGGGCATTCCGCTGGGGGTCATCTCCGGGTTTTACGGGGGTATCATCGACAACGTGATCATGCGTCTCATGGACATCATGCTGGCCTTCCCGATCTTTCTCCTCGCCATTGTCGTCATGGTCATCTTAGAGCCGAGCACCACCAACGTGGTGATTGCCCTCGGGATCGTGCGCATCCCCATCTACGCGCGTATCGTCCGCGGCAGCGTGCTCTCCGTGAAAGCCCTGGCGTACATCGAGGCCGCCAAAGCCCTGGCGGTGCACGACCCGCGCTTACTGTGGCGGCACATTCTGCCGAACTGCATGGCGCCTATCATTGTCACCTCGACGCTGAGCGTGGGGACATCGATCATCGCCGAAGCCTCGCTGAGCTTCCTGGGACTCGGGACGCAGCCCCCCACGCCGAGCTGGGGCTGGGACTTGAAAGCCGGTCTAATGATTCTGGAGATCAACCCGTGGATCTGTATCTTCCCGGGGGTGGCGATTTTTTTAACAGTACTGGCTTTTAACCTGTTCGGCGATGGCTTGCGCGATGCGCTCGACCCGCGTCTAAAGATGTAAGAAAGGGGTAGTTGCTAGACACGACGAAGCGACAGGGTACGGACGAGAGTTGGTGTGAGCCGTTGCTGCCTGGTTCGATAGACGAGAGCTGGTGTTGAATGTTGTCGCCTGGTTCGGGTACCTCCCTGGTTGTGCTGCACGCTAATAGTTCATGGCTCAAGGCTTATGTGCACAGGAGGTCCATATGAAGATGCGTTTGAAGATGCGTTGGGTGGTATGGCTCAGCTTACTCGTCATTGTTATGCTGTGGATGGGCCTGGGTTGGGCCCAGCAACCCCGCTATGGCGGGACGTTACGTCTCGCGCTGGAAGGGGATCCAGCCTTCTATAATGCCAATCAGGGCCCTGCCCCAGGAGGCCCGGCGTTCTGGACTGGGAACAACATCTGGAACTCGCTCCTGACCATTACCCCACCTCCTGAGTTAAAAATCGTGCCTGACCTGGCAAAGTCATGGGAAATACTGGATGCAGGCAAAACGTATGTTTTTCACCTGGAGGAGGGCGTCAAATTCCACGACGGCACGGATTTCGATGCAGAGGTGGCGAAGTGGAATATCGACCGCATCCTCGACCCGGAAGTCAAATCGTGGGTACGACCGTACTACGAGGAGATTGACAAGGTCGAGGTCGTTGACAAGTACACATTGCGCATCCACATGAAGGAACCCTCCGGCGCGCTCCTCACTACCCTCAGCGGATACTTCCAGGGTATCCCGATGATTTCCCGCAAGGCGTTCGAGACCTACGGCAAGGACTGGCTGCGCAATCCCGTTGGCACCGGCCCCTATATTTTCAAGGAGTGGATCCCTGGCAAGCATGTGATCCTGGAAAAGAACCCCAACTACTTTAAAAAGGGGCTCCCCTACATCGACACGCTCGAGTTCCGTATCATGAAGGACCCCCTGACGGCCAGCACGGCGCTGCGGGCGGGGGAGATCGACTTTGCGATGCGGGTGCCGATGCAGCAGGTGCCCCTGCTCGAAAAGAGCCCGGGCGTCAAAGTCGTCACCGGGCCAGAAATGGCCCCCACCATCGGCTTACTGAACCTGCGCGTCAAACCCTTTGATGACGTGCGGGCGCGGCGCGCCATTGGGGGCTATGGGCTCAATCGTGCGGAAATTGCCAGGGTGGCGTTCCAGGGCCGTGCCCACCCGCTGGTGAGCGTGGTGCCGCCTGGCGCGCCCGACGCCATTGACCTGAACGAGATGTATCCCTACAAGCCGGACGAGGCCAAACGTCTGCTGAAAGAACTCGGCTTTGACAACAAGAACCCGTTAAAATTTACCATCCTCACCAGTAATGTGGATGTGACCTTTGCCGATGTGGCGGCGCTGATCAAGGAGCAGATGGCCAAAATCGGGGTTGAGGCGAAGATCAATGTGATGGACTCCACGGCGTATGTCGATCGCGTGCTGGTCAAGCACGACTTTGACATGACGGTCCACAGCTTTGCGAACCTGCGCGATATCAACCAGCGCTCGGTGAGTTTCTTCAAGGGCCATCAGTCGGATTACGTGGGCATCGACGATCCCAAGCTGGAGGAAATGGTGCGTCAGTGGCGACGCACGCTGGATGAAGCAGAACAGAGGAAAATCAGCGCCGACATCCAGCGCTTGATTGCTGACCAATTGTACTGGGTGAACGTGACCGGCTATCCCTTCTTCCAGGCATACCGCGACAATGTCAAAAATTATCCGTTCTACATCGCGGCACTGGTGAAGTTCGGCACGACCTGGTTAGAGAAGTGACGGCTCACAACCGGGGTAGGTGCTCTGCCTGCCCCACGTTTGTATAGTCTCAGGTCAAAGGAGCTCCATATGCAGAGACGTTGGCTTGTGCTTCTCAGCCTCTTCATAGCCTTGGTCTTCTGGTCAGATCCGGGCTGGACTCAGCAGCCCAAGCCCGGTGGCACGCTGCGCCTTGCCATGCCCGGCGATATGACCTTTTTCAACGCCAACCAGGGGCCTGCCCCCGGTTATTTCACCTTCTGGGTCTGGAACAACATCTTTAACTCCCTCCTCACCATGACCCCACCGCCCGAGTGGAAGGTGGTCCCCGAGCTGGCCACATCGTGGGAAGCCCAGGATGGAGGCAAGACGTGGGTCTTCCACCTCGCACAAGGGGTGAAATTCCACGATGGGACGGACTTCGACGCGCAGGCCGCCAAGTGGAATATCGAGCGCATCCTCGACCCGGAGGTCCATGCCTGGGTGCAGCCGTACTATACGGCCATTGACCGGGTCGAGGCCGTCGATACGTATACGCTGCGCGTGCACATGAAGGAGCCATTCGGTTCATTCGATAGGGCCCTGGCCGGGTATTTCCAGGGCATCCCGATGGCCTCCCCCAAGTCGTTTGAAACCTATGGCAAAGACTGGGTGCAGCATCCCACCGGCACCGGCCCTTTCATCTTCAAAGAATGGAGCCCCGGCGAACGTGTCGTCCTGGAAAAAAATCCCCAGTACTTCAAGCCGGGGTTGCCGTACCTGGACAAGCTGGAGGTCCGCATCATGAAGGACCCGCTGACGGCCAGTACGGCGCTGCGCGCGGGCGACATCGATTTCATCCCCCGTGTCCCGATCCAGCAGGTCCTGGTGCTGGAGAAGAGCGCGGGCATCCACCTGGTCACGGGCCCTTCTATGGCCCCCACCGTGGCCCTGCTGAACTTGCGGGTGAAGCCCTTCGATGACGTGCGGGCGCGGCGTGCTGTGGGAGGCTATGGGATCGATCGTGAGGAGATCGCCAAGGTGGTGTTCCACGGCCGCGTGCAGCCGCTGGTCAGTGTGCTCCCCCCCGGTGTGCCCGACGCCATCAACCTGAATGAGATGTATCCCTATAACCCGGCGAAAGCTAAACAATTGCTGAAAGAGCTGGGATACGACGAGAAGAACCCGCTGCGGTTCACCATCCTCGTCGGCAATCAGGATGCGACGCTGGCCGACCTCGCGGCGTTGATCAAAAACCAGATGGCGAAAATCGGCGTGGAGGCGAAGATTAACCTGGTGGACCAGACCACCCTGATCGATCGGTTCACGGTCAAGCACGATTTCGAGATGAACGCCTCTAACTTTGGCAGCCTGCTCGACATCAATATGCGCTCGGTGAGCTTTTTCCATGGGGCGCAGTCGGATTACGTGGGGATCAATGATCCGACGCTCGAGGCGCTGGTGCTCCAGTGGCGACGGACACTAGAGCCCGAGGGGCGCAAGCAGATCAGCGCCGACATCCAGCGCCAGCTCGCCGACCAGATGGAGTGGGTGAACGTCACCGGGTATCCCTTCTACCAGGCCTACCGAGAGCGGGTGAAAAATTATCGTTTCTATGATCAGGCGTACCTCTTTATGGAACAGGTGTGGTTGGAGAAGTGACAGACTGAAGCTCTAGGACAAAGGAGGTCTGCATGAAGGGACATCGGCTTGTACTTCTCAGTCTTCTTATTGCCCTGATGCCCTGGGGAGGGCAGGCCTGGGCGCAGCAGCCCAGGCCTGGTGGGACCCTGCGCATTGCCCTGTCAGGAGATCTGACTTTTTTGAATGCGAACCAGGGGCCAGCTCCGGGTTATGAAACCTTCTGGATCTGGAATAACATCTTTAACTCACTCCTGAGCATGACACCACCCCCCGAATTAAAAATTGTTCCAGAGCTGGCCAAGTCGTGGGACGTACTCGACGAGGGCAAGACCTACGTATTCCATCTGGTCGAAGGCGTGAGGTTCCACGACGGGACAGATTTCGATGCGCCAGCAGCAAAGTGGAATTTTGATCGGCTCCTCACCCCAGACGTGAAGTCGTGGGTGCGGACCTACTACGAGGAAATCGACACCGTGGAGGCCGTGGAGAAGTATACACTCCGGGTCCGGTTGAAAGAACCGTCAGGCGCCTTGCCGACGATCCTGGCTGGCTACTTCCAGGGCATTCCGATGGCGTCCCCGAAGTCGTTTGCAACCTACGACAAGGAGTGGGTGCACCATCCCGCCGGCACGGGGCCGTATATGTTCAAAGAGTGGGTCCCCGGTAAGCACATTATCCTGGAGAAAAATCCTACCTACTTCAAGCCAGGCTTGCCCTACCTCGACACCGTCGAGTTTCGCGTCATGAAAGACCCGTTGACCGCCAGCGCAGCACTACGGGCAGGTGAGGTTGACCTCATTGCCCGCGTGCCCATCCAGCAAGCGCTCGTACTTGAGAAGATGCCCGGGGTCACCGTCCTCACTGGGCCAGCTATGGCACCCACGGTGGCGTTACTGAACATGCGCATCAAACCCTTTGATGATGTGCGGGCCCGGCGAGCGGTCGGAGGCTATGGACTCGACCGCGTGGAGATCGCCAAGGTGGCCTTCCATGGCCGCAGCAAGCCACTGGTGAGTGTGCTGGCCCAGGGGGTCCCCGACGCGGTCGACCTGAATGAGATGTACCCCTACAACCCCGAGGAGGCCAAACGTCTCCTCAAGGAACTCGGGTACAATGCGCAGCATCCGTTACAATTCACCATCTTGGTCAGCAACCATGACAGCACGCTGGCCGATGTCGCAGCGTTGGTGAAGGGCCAGCTGACGAAAATTGGGGTTGAGGCGAAGATCAATCTCATGGATCTCACGGCCGTGATTGATCGCTTTGTCGTCAAACATGATTTTGATATGTGTGTGAGCAGCTTTGCTGACCTACTCGATATTAATATGCGCTCGGTGAGCTTTTTCAAAGGCGCGCAAGCAGACTACCTGGGCATGGACGATCCGCAGCTCGAAGAGCTGGTGCGCCAGTGGCGGCGCAGCCTGGAACCCGCCAAGCGTCTGGCCATCAGTGCGGACATCCAGCGTCTGCTGGCTGAGCAGATGTATTGGGTGAATGTCGCGGGGTATCCCTTCTTCCGGGCGCACACCGGCAAGGTCAAGGGGTTTCCGTTCTATGGCCAGGCCTATCTGTTCCTGGAATCGACATGGTTAGACAAGTAATCGCGGCACTACAGTGGTGACTGAGTCAGCGGTGGTTCTCACCCTGGCCTGCATAGCGTCGTGAGTGGCACAACCGGGGGTGGGCATGGTACCTGCCCCAGGGGAAGAGCCTCAAACACAGGAGGGGTCTACATGAAGGTCCGTTGGCTTATGCAGTTGAGTTGCATGATAGCCTTGATGCTCTGGG
>WNGA01013197.1_pt1 | contig 10605 bp, 8 predicted proteins | sample 5400061 | NCBI WGS metagenome assembly WNGA01 (sample SAMN13153366, study PRJNA577476) | soil metagenome | isolation source: 100 cm soil or saprolite under grassland replicate 2 | place: USA:California | collected 2016-06-15
GCACTGATCGAAACAGTACCGTCTCTGCCTCGTCTCCCTAACGGCAAACTGGACCGCTCGTCGCTGCCGCCTCCTCGCCTCCGAGCATCAAAGGAGATGGGACGAGTAAGCGAGACTGAACGAAAGATCGCCCATCTATGGAATTCACTCTTCCATCCACTCTCCGTCTCGATCGACGATGATTTCTTCCTAGACCTAGGAGGGCATTCGCTGCTTGCGGCTCGCATGGTCTCCGAGCTGAGAAAGGACCACGAGTTCGCCGAGGTCTCCGTCGCTGATGTCTACAGGCATCCAACCGTGCGGTTGCTCGCCAGGACGCTTGACGATAGAAGGGATCCGCCTCAAATTAGCCGGCCAGTATTCTTGGAACCGGTGCGAAACAGGGAGCGGGTAGAAGGGGTGGGGAATCGGCACGTTCTCGCCGGCTTGGTCCAGACGGTAAGTCTCTACTTCGTCTTCGGGTTCGCCGCCCTTGAATGGGTCACGCCCTACTTGGTCTTCTTCCTACTCTATCTCACAGGCCACCCAATTCTGACCTCAGCTGAATGGGCGCTCGTAAGCGCCATCATGATATTTCCAGCCCTCCTCGTACTCGGAATCGGTGCAAAGTGGCTCCTACTTGGACGGATAAGGCCTGGCCGGTACGCTCTCTGGGGAGGATACTATCTCCGCTGGTGGTTCGTGCAGGCTCTTCTATCCTCCGTCCCGCTCGACTACCTTGTAGGGACACCGCTACTCCCCCTGGTGTACCGGCTCCTTGGTGCACGGATAGGGAAGAACGTTCATCTTGAGACGGAAAACATCGACGACTTTGATCTTGTTTCCGTAGGCGACAATACCACAATCGACGAGGACGCGTCGCTCCTCTGCCACTCAGTCGAGAACGGGCAGCTGATTCTAGGACACGTACGGGTTGGCAAAGGCTGTTTCATCGGGCAACGATCTGTCCTCCGAGACGGAACAGTGATGGAGGAGGGGGCGCGGCTCGAAGACCTGTCGCTCCTCCCGAGAGGAGCGAGGATTCCACATGGGGAAACGTGGGCTGGGTCACCAGCAAGATATGTTCCCAAGGCGGAAGTATCTATCCCCGTACCAACCATCGCCAACCATCGCGCTCCACGAGGGATCTCACTAGTTTACGGGGTCCTCGTGCTCTTACTCCCCATACTCCTCCTCGCAACCATTGTACCCGGAGTTGTAATCCTCCTCCGGATCAACCCGCTCGCTCAGCCTCTGACCTATCTTCTCGCCGTACCGGCCGTTGGCATCTCGTTCGTCATACTTCTCATGACGGAAGTCGTGCTATTCAAGTGGCTCCTTCTCGGGAGGATCCGACCTGGAAGATATCCCGTTCACGGCTCGTTCTACATCCGGAACTGGATCTTCGACCAGATGCAAGGGCTCAGTCTCGACCTCGTCGCTCCCCTCCGAGCCACCATCTACTTGGCTCCATGGTACCGAGCCCTAGGAGCAAAGATCGGACGATCCGTAGAATTGTCGACCGCAGCAACACCAACGCCAGACCTTCTCGACCTCCAGGACGGAGCCACGATAGCCGACGAAGCATCCCTCGGCGCACCACGAGTAGAGGGAGGCTGGATGACCGTAGCTCCAACCCGTCTAGGTCGGCGCGCTTTTGTTGGCAACAGCGCCGTAGTCCCGGCAGGAACCTCGATGGCAGACGGGTCGCTCTGTGGTGTCCTCTCCCTCGCTCCGGCCAGACCCGAGGATGCCGGACGTCCGGGAGCCTCCTGGCTTGGCTCTCCACCACTACTCCTACCCCGTCGCGAGCAGAACACACTGTTCTCTGATGAAAGTACATATCACCCTACGAAAAAAGCCAGGCTGATCCGGGCCGCGATCGAAGTCTTCCGAGTGACACTGCCGCCCGCAGGGTTTATCGTCGTTACAACCGCCGTTCTCCAGAGCACGATTCTGCTCTGGCATAGTCAAGGATTGGCCCGTGCGCTTCTATTATTGCCAGTCGTCTATGCTGCGGCCTGCACAGGCGTGGCTCTCGGAGTCGTCATAGCAAAGTGGATCATTATGGGGCGCTACAAGCCGTTTGCGCGTCCACTCTGGACCACGTTCGTCTGGCGCCTGGAGTTTGTCAACGCGCTCTACGAGTTCCTAGCAACCCCGCTAGTTCTCGGAGCGCTCCAGGGCACGCCTCTGTTTCCGGCATACTTGCGCCTTCTCGGCGCACGAATTGGCCGGGGAGTCTACCTGAATACGACCGGACTCCTGGAATGGGACCTCGTCGAAGTTGGAGATCGCGCCGCCATAAACGATGATAGCGTCCTTCAGACGCATCTCTTCGAGGACCGGGTGCTCAAAGCATCCCGACTATACGTCGGCTCAGACTGTACTATCGGCGCAGGCTCCGTGGTCTTGTACGATTCTAGAATGGAGGATGGCGCGGAGCTCGACGCGATATCACTCCTCATGAAGGGCGAGACCCTACGGGCTCGGACGAAATGGGTGGGCATCCCGGCAACTCGGAGTAGAGAGGAAGCGGAAATAGTTGTTAGAGCCAAGTGAATTCATCGTTCACCAGTCCGCCACGGAGACTGTAAGAGACTTTGACCATGCCCACGTCTGGTTCTGCAACTTGGATGAGCAGAACATTCTAGACGAGCGACCAGTCCTTTCGGCAGAGGAGGTCGCACGGGCTACGAGGCTAAGAAGCCCTTTGGATCGTCGGCGATTTCTAGCAAGGTGCGCCTTCGTCCGTCAGATACTCGGAGGCCTTACATCCACATCACCTGAGACTCTAAAGTTCGACGAGACCGCAGAGGGTAAGCCTCTCCTCGCCGCCGGGACTCGAAAGGATGAGGTCTCGGGGACCCTGAATTTCAACCTCTCACATTCAGAAAACATTCTCGGACTCATCGCAGCCTTTGATCGAAACGTAGGGATAGATCTAGAACTGGTCAATTCTGGCCTGGATCTTCTACGAATGGGACGGGAACATCTCCCCGACGAAAATTTCAGACTACTCCTAGAATCAAAGGCTGAGGAGAGACTCGTTCTCTTCTATCGTCTCTGGACGAGGAGAGAAGCGGTCTGGAAGATGCGAGGAATCGGCATCGCTTCAAACCAACACGAAACCGCACCGTTGACGAGCTCCAACCTATATCCATTCGAATTTGTCTTTGGAGGAAAGCATGTCACAGGAGCTTTGGCGCTAGAAGCACAGCCCCGAGAAGTTATCGAGCCTCCCGCCGCGAGTTTCTAGGAAAGTCGTAACTTAATCTCCCAGAAGATTACCAACGAGGATCATCGCTATGCTTTTCTTCGCTCTAACCGGACTGCCCTAGGATTTCCAATCTTGATCGACGGGACCTCGCTCAAGGCTATCATCTTCGACATGGATGGGACGCTAGTCAGCAGCCTGTCCACCATCATGCACTGCGAAAACGAAATCTCTCTGAAATACAAGAACCAACCTTTGACACTTGAGGATGTCATTGCCAATTTTGGACCACCCGCACGGACAATCATCACAAACATAACCGCCAGTCTCTCAAAGGAACTACAGACTCGAGCAGTATCCGACTATTACGAATGCTACAGCAAGAATGCCCCAAGCAAAGTGTTAGTTTTTCCAGGTGTGATCCCGCTCTTGAAGAGAATCCGATCGTCAGGCAGACACTTGGCTCTCGTGACGGGAGTGGAGAAGATCATGATGCAGTACACGCTCGATCCTTTCGACTTGTCCAGATTCTTCGAAGCCCGCGTCACAGCGGACGATGTCCAAAGCGGCAAGCCGGACCCTGAAGGAATCATCCTGGCTCTGAAACAGGTCAAAGTTGAGGCCAAGGAGTCCATGTACATCGGCGACTCTCCTGTCGACATTCTTGCGGGGAAGCGAGCTGGAGTTTGGACCGGTGGTGCATTGTGGAGTCCCGAGAACCGAGGAAACCCTACTACCGAAAATCCCGACTGTGAATTTCGAAGCGTCCAACAACTGTCGGATTTTCTCTTTCCCAAGAGCAGGCGAGATCAAGAACCATACTTCGGCTCGGATCTACCGCCCACCCGCGACCCTCAATCCAAGAATCCTAGGGTCAAGGTTCATACCGAAAAGTCAAATGGTGGGCGCTAGGGTTGCATTTGCAAATTGAAGATCACGGAGATCGAAGTCTACCAGCTCGGCGAACAAGCGTCGCCCGGGAGTGCGACCTGGGCTGGAAATTCAATACTCCTTAAACTAACAACCTCCGACGGCACCGTCGGCTACGGGGAGGCCGTTCCAACACTCCGGGTCCAGCCCGTAATACAATCCCTCCACGAGGTAGCCCGGGTCTACAAGGGACGAGACCCGCTCGATATGGAGCTGAACCTTCACGAGTGGCACAAGCACGACTTCTACCTCCCAGTCTCGTTCGAGTCAACGACCGCCCTCAGCGCCTTCGATATCGCCTGCTGGGACATTGCTGGCAAGCACTTCGGGGCTCCAATACACCAGCTCATCGGGGGCATGTACCGAAACAGGGTTCGCGTCTACGCCAACGGCTGGTACGACAAGTGCGTCACTCCAGAACAGTTCGGAACGCGGGCCAAGAAATTCTCCGGCATGGGATATACCGCGTTGAAGTTTGATCCGTTTGGATCTCACTACGACAGTATCGACAGAAACGGAATCGAGCGGGCCTATGAGAGAGTAAAGGCCGTACGGGACGCGACGAATGGCCGGGTTGACCTCCTCATAGAGCATCATGGAAGGTTCGATCCTAATTCGGCCATAGCGATCGCACATAGATTGCGGGAATTCGATCCATTATTCATGGAAGAGCCAGTCCATCCTGACAACCTTGAAGGGCTCCGGAAATACAGAGAAGCTACTGACGTGAGAATAGCCGTAGGGGAGCGAATCCTCACCAAGGAACAAGCCGCCTATATCATCTCGAACAATCTAGCAGACTACATGCAAGCTGATATCACAAACATCGGTGGCGTAACGGTCGCTCGAAAAGTCGCCGCGATCGCGGAGGCCTACGGCGTGGATATGGCATTCCACAACGCCTTCGGACCCGTTCAGAACGCTGTGACTATACAAGTGGACGCGGCGCTTCCGAACTTTCTGATTCAAGAATCATTCTACGACTGTTTTCCAGACTGGAAGAGGCGACTGGTGAAGGACCAGTCGAAGATCGAAGACGGATACACGACGGTCCCGACACGGCCAGGTCTCGGGGTCGAAGTTGACGAGAAGGTGCTCGAAGACCATCGAGCGGAGGGACAGGAATACTTCAACCCGGACGAACCCGTCTGGGTGGTCAAGGACACTTGGAAAGACTAACGCTAAGCTCCTGGCTCTCTGTCAAGTTCTAGTCGGCTGGACGTATGGCCTGTTCAACTATCTGGGACCAGCGATGATTCAGGTTCACGCCAGGCTGTCTTCGAGCCGACGCCTCGACAAACTCCACCGTGACGTTCTCGCCGCAATGGACGAAGCTCTCCGGACCGCTAATCCCGCCAGCATCATACGGAGACACGTGAAACTCTACAAAGACACATTCCGGGTTTACAAGCTCAGCTTTCCTCTGAAGCAGCGGCGCATCTTCGTCATCGGTGCAGGGAAAGCAAGCGGCTGCATGGCCGAGGAGATTGAACGGATTCTTGGAAAGAGAATCACCGGCGGACTCGTGATCATCCCAGACTATCTCCGACCTCGTCCGTATGGTCACAGGATCAGATATCACCCCGGCACCCACCCCATCCCCTCTCAGGAGAATGCGCACGGGGTCGCGAAGATCCTGCAACTTGTGAAGAATTCGACAGCCGAGGATCTAATCATCGTTCTCCTGTCGGGCGGAGCTTCGGCGCTGATGGACTACCCATTGGAAGGGATAAGTCTAGAAGACGAGCGAAAAACAACCTCGCTGCTTCTCAAATCGGGAGCGAGCATCCACGAGATCAACACGGTTCGGAAACACATTTCGCGGGTAAAGGGAGGACGACTGGCAGAAGCAGTCGATGGTGCACGGGTCCTAACGCTCATTATCTCTGATGTTGTGGGAGACCAGGTTGACACGATAGGGTCGGGGCCGACAGCGCCGGACCCAACAACCTATCGTGATGCGGTACAGGTGCTTGAAAAATACAATCTCTGGACCATAATTCCGAAACATGTCAGAAAAACAATAGTAGCGGGAATAAACGGAGTTATAGCGGAAACGCCCAAACCACGTGACAGATCCTTCATCCACGTCAACAACGTTGTCGTGGGAAGCAACCGCGAAAGCTGCCGCACAGCGATGGCCTACCTGAATATGGTGGGCTACGATGCACAAATTCTCACAACACGTCTCGTGGGCAAGGCCCGCGAAGCAGGTCGAATCTTAGGATCAATCGCCACCGACATTCATGACAACGGATTGCCGCTTTCGCCTCCAGCCGCGCTGATATCAGGGGGAGAGACCACCGTGACCGTGAAGGGCATTGGTAAAGGTGGACGGAACCAAGAGTTGGCCCTGGCAGCGGCCATATCGATATCCGGCTACGAGCAGATAGCAGTCGGTTCTCTAGCTACGGATGGGGTCGATGGTCCGACCGACGCGGCCGGCGCAATTGCTGATGGAACAACGGTCAGGCGTGGCAATAGGCTCGGAATGGACGCGGGGGAATATCTTGAGAAGAATGATTCGTACAACTATTTCCGGAGGCTCGGAGATATCATCAGGACTGGTCCGACTGGGACGAACGTGAACGACATCATGATCATTGCAGCAAAATAGGCATGCCCGCTATGGATGGCTCGTTACAGTTGCCTGTCCCCGATAATTAGTCTGGACCAGTGGTCCAGACTACCTGTAGGGGAAGAGGTAGGATAGGCGGGGTTTGTCGTTCCAGTCCACATAGCATGTCTTCAACTGCGTATAGCATTCTAGCCCGTATCTCGAACCCTCCGCGCCGAGTCCTGACTGTCGAAATCCAGTGTGGGCTCCCTGCAACTGTTCCGGCCCGACTTGGTTGATGTAAGATTCGCCGAATTTGATCCGGTTCATCGCCTTCAAGACCCGAGTACTATCCTTCGTGAATACGTAGGATGCCAGACCATACTTGGAGTCGTTGGCGTAATCGATGGCCTTGTCGAAACTGTCAACCTCGAGGATCGGCACGACGGGCCCGAAGATTTCGTCCTGAACAAGAGTCGACTTCTGTTTGACATCCTCTATGACAGTCGGTTCGAAGAACCAGCCCTTATCCGGTGATTGCGGCCGGTCGCCGCCGATAATGATCTTGTCTCCTTCCTGTTTCGCTTTCTGGACGAAGCTCATGCTTGTCTCTCTCTCCGCCTTGCTAACCATCGGTCCAAGGTCCGTATCGGGCTGAAGAGGATTGCCAATTTTGAGGTCCTTGGCCATGCGGACGAACGCAGGGACAAACTTGTCTTTGATCTTCTCGTCCACGTACATCCGTTCCGAGCAGATGCACGTCTGGCCGCAGTTCCAGAACCGGGCCCAGATAGCACACTTCAACGCCCAGGCAATATCCGCATCATGCCAGACGATGAACGGTGCCTTGCCACCCAGCTCAAGGACGAGCTTTGGAAGATGATTCGAAGCATGTTCCATGATTGTTCGTCCCGCATCAGTACTGCCCGTCATCGTCACCAGACCAGTAATCCTATTCGTCACCAGCTCGTCACCGACTTCTGATCCGCTACCGGTCAGGAGGTTTACCACGCCTTTCGGGAAGCCGGCCTCCTCCATCAGCCGTACCATTTCGATCGTGCTGAGGGGAGTGTTGCTCGAGGGCTTCGTCACAACTGTGTTTCCGACAATCAAGGCTGGAGCAAGCTTCCTTGCAACGGTGGCAGAAGGAAAGTTCCATGGGGTAATCGACGCAACGACCCCGATGGGGAGCTTCAGTATCATAATCGACTGCCGAGGATTCTCGCTCGGCAGAACATCTCCCTCAATCCTCCGCGCAAACTCGGCATAGTACTCGAAGTTGGACGCAGCACCATCGATCTCTCCCCTCGCCTCGAACAATGGTTTTCCCTGTTCAGAGGTTAGGATTCTCGACAGTCTCTCCTTGTCTCTCCGTATCAGCTGCGCAGTCTTGAATAGGAACGAGGCGCGCTGGACGGGAGCCAGGTCCTCCCAATTGGGCTGAGCCTGTTCCGCCGCCTCAAGGGCAGCCTTCGTCTGTTCCCGACTGGCCTTCGGAACTGATGCGATTACCCTCTCAGTGGTCGGGTTAACGACCTCGATCCTTTCCTCATTTTCTGAGTCAACCCAGTCACCGTCAACGAACATCTGATACCGATTCCCTGAAACCAGTGCCGACTTTGCTCGAGCCGTCCTCTCACGCTCCGCGTTTCAACATTCCAGCCTCTCTAAGAAACCCTGCGACCTGCTCCTTCTCCCCTATTGTAAGGGACTGAAGGGGCTTCTTGACGCTGCCAACAGGCATTCCAATCAGTCTCATAGCTTCCTTCAATCCTGCAGGGAATCTTCCTATCCCTATCGCCTCTATCACGGGGAGGAGTCTCATCTGAGCTTGACGCGCGGCCTCAAAGTCGCCACTTTTGAATTCGTCGAATACAGAGCTCGCGAGTCTTGGCGCCACGTTGGCAACTCCTATCACTCCACCGTTCCCTCCAAACTCGAGGCTCGTGAAAGCCATCGCGTCGGAGCCTGTAAGGATCGAGATCCGATCGCCAGCAGCTTTGATGAATCTGAGGAGGTTCAACAAATTGTACTCGGTATATTTCATTCCCACGATCACCCGCTTCTCGGCCAGCAGTTGAATAACTCTGGGTGGCACGTACAGGTGTGTCCATTCGGGGATGTTATAGACAAAGAGAGGCAGATCGCTCTTGCTTGCAATTGTTTCGAAATGGTCAACCAGTTCCTCCTCGCCTGTGGTATAGTAGTACGGCGGCGTGCTTACTACCGCATCGGCCCCCGAATCCTTAGCGTCTTTTGCATGCGCGACCACATTGGCGAGACTGGTGTCGGAGACTCCCGCCAGTACCGGGACCCGGCCGTTAGTCTGGTCAACCACTGTCCGGATAACAGTCCTTCTCTCCTCATCGTTCAGTAACGCAAACTCGCCAGAGGTTCCGAGTGGGAAGAGCGCATCGATTCCTCCATCTATTAGAAAATCCACGAGAATCCTCGTTCTCTTCTCGTCGATATGTCCGTCGGGTGCGAGAGCGGTTGCCATCGGCGCCACTATTCCCTCAAGTTTCTTCATGAGCAGACAAACCGGCGACTAGATGATGGACTTTTAAGATTACCAGAAAACTGTCCGGTCGCTCTTCAGCCTCCGACCCCGCTCAACCAATGGGTACTGCGACGACTCTCGCAGGCGCTCCGTCCCCAGCCTCCAGCTTGATGGGCAGGCATACCATCAAGATCCTCTTTCCGAGAAACTGTTTGAGGGCGTTGCTTAGAGATTCTATAATGAAGATTCCGTTGCCCAGAAGGGTCTTGTGGGCTATCGGTTCCGGGGCGTTGAATTTCTCGACGCTGAGAAAGTCGATCCCAACAGCACGGACCTTCTTTGAAACGAGATACTCTGCCGCGTCTTGAGTGAGATAGGTGTAGTTGTGGTTGATGGAATCATCGCCCCAACGTTCGCTGCACCCCGTGTAGCAGACTACGATGTCGTCTTGCTGAATCTTCTCTTCGAGCTTGGGGAGAAGGTCGCGGGACATGATCCCGCTGCCTATCGGTGTCCGAGATAGGTCGGCCACGTAGGCCTCTCCGATCAGCCGGTCGACTGGGATCTGGTCGATTCCTGTTCCGCCTTGGATGAAGTGCCGGGGTGCATCAAGATGGGTCCCGGTGTGGGACCCCATTACTATCTTGGTGATGTTGACACCCTCCTTCTCTAGGGTGGCATAGCTCTTGAACGAGGGCGACGGGTCCCCAGGGTAGACAGGCATTCCATTGTGTAGACGGTGGGTCAGGTCAGCGGCTTGCTGGAAGAGATACAACGTGATACGGTTTTGACGGTTAGTGGGGGATACTAGAATGTTGTCATTATCGATTCTTCCTCCTAGACCTAGATTATCATTCGTTCCCATATGTGATCACTCGCAACAGGAGAACATTCCGATTCCAAAGTGACCTCCCGAGGCACGCTTCGGTTACAACGTGCCTAATTCTTCCCCCAGCGTTGCATCTCACGTTCCATTCGGTGCCATCGACAATGAGCGAGTTAGGAATCGAGAAAGTGGTCGTTGAACTGAACGGCTTCAGACAGCGAACCGCGATGATCAAAGAAGAGATGTCCAAGGTTAGCAGAGCGCTCAACGAGCGGGCGCAACAGCTGAACGATCTCGTGAACAAGAGCCTGAGCCAGCTCAGAGACCAGCTTGGAGGGACAACGCTGTCTGGATTCTTGGCGTTGCAGGGCAGATACCAGTCAGGTGAGATGAGCGACCAGGACTACAACGCTCAGAAGGATTACTACAAGGGCGAGATGGCGAACATGATCCGAAAGCTCGACGAGTCGAAGAAGCTGATGATGATAATGGCCCAGCTCGACTCGAGGCCTCCGGGAGGAGCACAGATGCCCCCAGGCCAACCGCGACCTCAACCATCTCAGCAATAATCTGATAATCCGACAACATTCAGCGTT
>WNGA01015734.1_pt1 | contig 10603 bp, 10 predicted proteins | sample 5400061 | NCBI WGS metagenome assembly WNGA01 (sample SAMN13153366, study PRJNA577476) | soil metagenome | isolation source: 100 cm soil or saprolite under grassland replicate 2 | place: USA:California | collected 2016-06-15
ATCACGACCGGCCAGAGGCGGCCTTCGACGCGCTGCGGAGGCTGCGCCGGCGCGAGCTGCTGCGGGTCGCCGTCCGCGACCTCGCCGCAGGCGTGCCCGCCGAGCAGGTCGGCGCGGAGCTCGCCGCGGTGGCCGAGGCGTGCCTTGAGGCCGGGCTGCGGACCGCCTGGCGCGCGGTGCTGCCCGACGGGGGCCTGCCGCTGCGGCTGGCGGTCCTCGGCATGGGCAAGCTCGGCGGGGCAGAGCTGAACTACATGTCCGACATCGACGTGCTGGTCTGCCATGAGCCGCTTGCCGGGACCTCGGCCGAGCGGGCGGGCCGGCTGGCGGCCGCGGTCGTGCGCGAGCTGGTCGGCGGGCTCGGCGCGGTCACCCCCGAGGGCACGGGCTTCCGCGTCGACCTCGGCCTGCGCCCGGAGGGGCGCAACGGGCCGCTGTCGCGCACGCTCTCCAGCTACCTGGCCTACTGGGACCGGTGGGCGGAGCCCTGGGAGCGGCAGGCGATGATCAGGCTCCGGCCGGTGGCGGGGGACCCGGAGCTGGCCGAGCGCTTCTGCGCCGAGGCCGCCAGGCGGGTCTACCCCGAGCGGCTCGACCCGGCCACGGTCGCCGCCATCCGCCGGATGAAGGCCCGTGTCGAATCCGAGCGCCTGCCGGCCGGCGCCGACCCGCGCCTGCACCTGAAGCTCGGCCCGGGGGGGCTCGCCGACATCGAGTGGACCGTGCAGCTCCTCCAGCTCCGGCTCGGCGGCCAGCACCCGGAGCTGCGGCTGCCCGGCACGCTGCCGGCGATCGAGGCGCTGGCGGGCGCGGGCGCGCTCGACGCCGGGGAGGCCGCCTGGCTGGCCGAGGCCTACCGGCTCTGCCTGCGGATCCGGAATCTGGCGTACCTCGTCACCGGCCGGCCGGCGGACTCGCTGCCGACCGACCCGGTCGCGCTCGAGCGGCTCGCCGAGGCGATGGGCGAGCCCGCCCCGGGCCGCCAGCGGCTGCTGGAGGCCTACCGCCGGGCCACCCGCCGCGCCCGCCGCGTGGTCATGGCCCGGTTCTGGGGTGAGCCGGCGTAAGGGCGAACCGACATAAAACGTCGCGAAAGCGCCTCCAAAGCATCTCCCAAGCATCTCCCAAGTTGCCCACCTTCCCGATACCCTTGATTCGCTCTCCTTTCGTCTCCGGGTCCTTGCAGTCGAGCGTGGAGGCACAAAAGAGATCACATGGATCGACGTCACGTGGATCGGCCCATCGTCGTCGCCGACCGGATCGCGACGGCCAGAGCTGTCGTCGCACTTGAGTCCAACGTGCTCGCCCACGGCCTGCCGTCGCCCGCAAACCTCGAGACGGCCGAGGCCCAGTCGGTCGCGGTGTCCAAGTCGGGCGCCGAGCCGGCCGTGGTCGGCGTCATAGGCGGCCGCATCGTGGTCGGGGCCGATCCCGACCAGGTGCGCGCGCTGGCCTCGGGCCGGGCGACCTGGAAGGTCACCGTCCGCGACCTGCCGTACGTCGTGACCCGCATCGAGACCTGGGGGGTGCTGGTGGTCGGCTACGGCACGGACCGCCTGCCGGGGTTCCTGGCCCGCGGCAGGCTGCCGCTCGAGCACGTGGCCGGCAACGTGGAGGAGGTCGTGGAGCTGGTCCAGGTGCGGCGGGCGCTCGACTCCCCTGGCGCCCTGGTGCTGGTCCAGGACCCGCCCGCGGCCGCCGCCATGGACCCCGAAGAGCTGGCCGAGCTGTCCGCGGCGGGCGCGGCCGCCGCCCGCAAGGCCGGGGTCGTCGGCAAGGCGCGCACGCCCTTCGAGCTCGACTGGCTGCACCGGCGGACCGGCGGCCGCAGCCTGGCCGCCAACCTGGCCCTGCTGGAGGCCAACGCCGGCCTCGCCGGCGAGCTCGCCGCCGCGCTGGCCGCGAGCTGACCCCAGCGCAAAGGGCCGGCGGTGCGACCCGCCGGCCCCGTGCGCAGCCCGGCCCAGGCCTCAGATGTCGTAGTAGAGGTGGAACTCCCAGGGGTGCGGGCGCAGGCGGACGGCGTCGACCTCGCGCTCGCGCTTGTAGCTGATCCAGGTCTCGATCACGTCGGGGGTGAACACGTCGCCCTCGAGCATGAAGGCGTGGTCCTTTTCCAGCGCGTCGAGCGCCTCGTCCAGCGAGCCCGGCACCTGCGGGACCGCGGCCAGCTCCTCGGGCGGCAGGTCGTACATGTCCTTGTCGAGCGGGCCGAAGGGCTCGATCTTGTTGCGGACGCCGTCGAGGCCGGCCATCAGCATCGCCGCGAACGCCAGGTACGGGTTGCAGGACGGGTCCGGCACCCGGAACTCGACCCGCTTGGCCCTCGGGCTCTTGGAGTACAGCGGGATGCGGCAGGCCGCCGAGCGGTTGCGCTGCGAGTACACCAGGTTGACGGGGGCCTCGTAGCCGGGCACCAGCCGCCGGTAGCTGTTGGTGGTCGGGTTGGTCAGCGCGGTCAGCGCCGGCGCGTGGGTCAGCAGGCCGCCGATGTACCAGCGGCCGGTGTCCGACAGGCCGGCGTAGCCCGACTCGTCGTAGAACAGCGGCTCGCCGTCGGTCCACAGGCTCTGGTGGGTGTGCATGCCGGAGCCGTTGTCCTCGAAGATCGGCTTGGGCATGAAGGTGACGGTCTTGCCGTTGCGGCGGGCCACGTTCTTCGCGATGTACTTGTAGAGCATGACCTTGTCGGCCATGCGCAGCAGGGTGTCGAAGCGCATGTCGATCTCGGCCTGCCCGGCGGTGCCCACCTCGTGGTGGTGCACCTCGATCTCGATGCCCGCCCTGGCCATCTCGAGGACCATCTCGCTGCGCAGGTCCTGGTAGTGGTCGGTGGGCGCGACCGGGAAGTAGCCCTCCTTGTAGCGGGGCTTGTAGCCGAGGTTGCGACCGCCCTCCTCGGCGCCCGAGTTCCACGCGCCCTCGATCGCGTCGACGAAGTGGTAGGCGGAGAACTGGTTCTGGTCGAAGCGGACCGAGTCGAAGATGTAGAACTCGCACTCCGGACCCCAGTACGAGCGCTGCGCGATGCCGCTGCCCCGCAGGTACGCCTCGGCCTTGCGGGCGATGTGGCGCGGGTCGCGGGTGTAGGGCTCGCCGGTCACCGGGTCGCCGACAAAGCAGTTGAGGACCAGCGTGGGGTGCTGCGAGAACGGGTCGAGGACCGCGGTGGTGGGGTCGGGGAACAGGAGCATGTCCGACTCCTGGATCTCCTGGAAGCCACGGATCGAGGAGCCGTCGAACCCGAACCCCTCCTCGAACGAGTCCTGGTGGAGCTCTGAGGTCGGGACCGAGAAGTGCTGCATCAGCCCTGGCAGGTCCGCGAAGCGCAGGTCGATGATCTGGACCCCGCGGTCATTGACCAAGTTGAGAACGTCGCCTACCGAATCCGTCACGGGGATGCCTCCTTCGTCGCCGAGGGAACGGTTCCAGGGGGTCGACCCCTGGCTCTCCGGGCCTGCCGAGGGTCACCACGACGCTAGCAACGGGGCTTTGCCGCCCGGTTGCCGAAGTGTTTCACCCCCGTTACGGGGATGTCAGTACCCACGCACGCGGGCGGCATGCTTCTTGCGGACCACCTGTCCGGAGACGCCTCTGGAGACGCCGAGCGTGGCGGCGGGTCCCCCGAACGCCGCCGCGCTGGAACGCATCGCCGCGGCGCGGTGTACCTCGACCAGTCACCCCACTCGAAGGGAGCTGGAGATGAAGGCGCGCATTCTCGGCGTGGCCGTGGCGGCGCTGGCGCTGCTGCTGACGGTCCCGTCGGCTGCCCTGGCCAAGGGCGCCAGCGCCGCCACGATCAACGGACCCGGGCCCGGGACCCCCGTCACCCTGCGGGGCGCCGGGGAGCCGGGCGCGGAGACGGAGCTCGCCAGGCTGGCCGACCAGGCGGGCCTGTTCTTCGCGATGTTCGGGGGCGGAGCGGACGGGGTCGGGGGCCAGATCCTGGCCGACCGGCCGAGCGGCGACCTCGGCCCGCGCTACACCGTCACCTACGACATCCCGTCCGACCAGGGCGGGGTCGCGGTCGTCCACCAGGACCTGTACCCGTACGCCCACGGCGGTCCGGTCACCTTCACCGGGCCGGGCCAGCGGCTGTCGTCGAACGGGCAGGAGGTGTCCGCCGGCTGGTTCCGCGGCCCGGCGGCGCTGCTGCGGATGCTGGTCTCGCTCGGCCTGCCGTCCAAGCCGCCGCACGTCGCCCAGACGGCCGCGCCGGCGCCCGCGTCCGCCCTCGCCGCCGCGGCCGTGCCGGGCCCGGACCCGGCGCCCGCCCCGTCCTCAGCAGGTGCCGCCGGCTGGTGGGCCGGCGCCGGTGTCGCCGGCAGCCTGCTGGTGGTCGCCGCGCTCGCCCTCCTCGTCCGGCGCCACCGGCGCGTGACGCCTCCCCGCTGACGCGTTGCCCGGCCCGGGCGCCCGGGGGTGGGTCCGGGCGCCCGGGCCGCTCGGGCTCGGAGACAGTCGGTCAATTGCCGCAAAGCAAACAGAGGCGTAGGATCTGGGACGTCGATGCTGCGGATCAGGTTCGACCGCGATGACCTGGTGCGGGTGCGCTTTGCGCTCTGGCCGCTGGGTGAGACGACGCTGAGCGCGCAGGCCCTGCTCCGCGACGACGGGGAGTCCCTGCTCGGCGAGTGGCGGCAGCGCGCACGCGAGCGGCTCACCCCCGCGGCGCGGCCCTTGCTGCACCTGGTCCCGCCACAGCGGCACCAACTGCGCACTGCCGCGATCACGATCCCCGACAGCGACCACGTCACCCTCCAGGAGGAGCTCAAGCGGCTGGAGGCCGTGTCCCCGGAGGCGGTGTCGTTGGACGCCGTGTCCCCGCAGGCGGCGGCCCGGGAAGCGGCGTCCCCGGAGGGCGGGCCGCGGCTGACTGGCGAGGTCCTGCGCGCCTACCACGCCGCCAGCATCGCCGAGGACTGGCCGAGGCTGCTGCGGCACCTGGACGTGGACCTCGCCTACCGGGCACGGCAGGTGCTCGGGCGCGGGATCGGGGGAGCGCTGGCCACGCTGCACCCGACCATCCGCTGGCGCAGCCCGTTCCTGGAGGTCAACGTGCGCTGCTACCGCGACGGCGAGGTCGACCTCGCGGGGCGTGGACTGGTGCTCGTCCCTTCGGTGTTCGTCTGGCCCCACCCGGTCTTCCTGCGCGACCGCGCCGGCTGCCCGGTGCTCGTCTATCCGGCGCACGACCCGTTCGCCTTCTTCTGGGGTCGGGACGCTCCGGCGCGCCCGGACGCTGCGGCACGCCGGGATGCTGCAGCGCGCGGCGCGCTCGCCGCGGTGCTCGGCCGGACCCGGGCGGCCATGCTGGAGACGATCGCCATGAGCGGCGGGTGCGGGGCCAGCGAGCTGGCCCGCGGGCTCGGCATCGGCCTGCCCGCCGTGGCCAGGCACCTGAGCGTGCTGCGCGGCGCGGGGCTGCTGGCCTCCCACCGTCAGGGCCGGGCCGTCCTCCACACCCTCACGGACCTCGGCACCCAGCTCCTGCGCAGCGCGGGCGCACCCGCCGGCGCACCCGGGGCGCAGGAGGGGCCGGACGCCGCCTACCCGCCCTCGAACCCCAGCGGCAGCGGGTAGCGCTCCCGCCACTCGGTGAGCCGGCGCCGCACCAGCTCCTGGAGGCACGCGGCGCACGCGCGGTACACGTGGAGCGGCTGCCCGACCGGGTCCGGCACGTCGGCCTTGGGATCCAGGCAGAACGTCCGCTCCGCGGCATGCGGGGCCATGGCGACGACCGCGTCCCGCTGCGCCCGGGTCATGCACCAGACCGCGTCGGCGGCCTCGATCAGCTCGGGGGTCACGGCGCGCGACCGGTGCCGGCCGGCGTCCACGCCGAGCTCATCGAGCACCTGCCCGGCCTCCCGGGTCATCGGCTCCCCTGGCCGGGCCGACACCCCCGCGCTCAGCACGCCCACCCCGTTGGCCGGGGCCAGCTCCGCCTGGGCGATCGCGGCGGCCATGGGGGAGCGGCAGGTGTTGCCGCCGCAGACGAACAGCAGCAGGCGCTGTCCGACCCGGGTGGCCGGCACGCCCACCGGCCGGCGCGCGGCGAGCGCCTCCACGATGCTCGGGTAGCTGAGCGCGAGCACCGCGAGCACGATGACGCCGGCCGCCTCGAACTGCGCCGAGCTCGGTCGGGCGGCGGAGAACAGCCAGGCCACCCCCATCGAGGCCACCACGCCGGAGAACAGGCTCGCGCAGCGGTTGGCCGGCACCCCGAAGGTGTACTCGCGCCGGTCGAGGTAGATCAGCGTGCCGAAGACGAACAGGCACTCGTAGAGCAGGCCGATGACGAAGGCGGGGATCGCCGCCGGGGTCGTCAGGAAGCTGGTGAACCCCTCCCGCAGGTCCGCCATCTGCGGCCCGTGGCCGATGACCGCCGGGACCGCGCACAAGGCGACCAGCCAGACGGGCGCGGCCACGTGCTCCTCGACGAAGTAGCGCCGGTCGACGTCCTCGACGCCTCGCTTGGCGTGCTTGCTCATGATGGTGAAGCGTCCGACGTACCCGGTCAGGTAGAGGCCGACGCTGACCGCGGCGAGCCAGACCAGGTGGTAGCTGGTGACGTCGCGGAGCGCCACCGCGACCGCGGCCAGGCTGAGCGCCAGGGCCGCCCACGAGTGGGCGTGGACCTTCCGGCGCCGGAGGGTGTCGACGATCGGCGACAGGATCAGCACGCCGCCCCGCATCAGCAGCAGCATCAGCAGGATCGAGGCGCCGATGAACGTATAGTTCAGGGTGGTGGTGCCGATGATCAGCGCCATCCAGAACCCGGCGGCGAGGGTCTTCCGCCCGGGCAGCGGCAGGTCGAGGCCGAAGGGCTGGCGGCGGCCCGAGTAGCGCCACCACCTGGCCAGCGTCAGGAAGACCGGCGCGCCGACCAGAGTCCCCAACGCCGAGGCGGGAAGGAGCACCAGCCCGCCGACCGGGCGGAGCCCGGGCAGGAGACCGCTGGACAACGCCTTGGTGAGACCGGCGTACGGGACGTACCACGCGAAGTACCCGGTGGCCAGGCCGAACAGGCCGGGCTTTGACGGGCGACCCTGAGCCATGCTCCCTCCTCGGCCCAGCGAAAGCCGACGCAGAAACCGCGACCTCGCTCGGCGTGTCCCCGGCCGGCGGCAGCCGGGAGCTTCGCGGCCCGCACGGCACGGCACGGCACAAAAGGTCCTTCTCAAGGACCCTCTCGGTGCTGAGCAGGGCGGTCAAGGCAGACCAAGCCGAGCACCCGGCTCTTCGCCTCAGTAACCCCAGTTTTCCCGACCTACTAAACGACCGTCAAGTGCTCAATATTCAGTTACTTAACGGTCATTTAATAAGTTGCCCTCTGGGTGGAGCTGCCGCTCAGCGCGGGCCGGAGCCGGCCGTCCCTCCCCGAGGGGCGATATACTCCTTCGTAGTTGATATCAAAGGAGCACTGCCCATGAGTCGCACCCTGATCGACGTCGACGATGATGCGCTCGCCCGCGCCGCCTCCGTCCTCGGCACCACCACCAAGGTCGAGACCGTCAACCGGGCCCTGCAACTGGTGGCCGAAAGCGCCGGCCACCAGGCCGAGCGGGACCGCTTCGACGACCTGCTCGACCTTGTCGGGGACCGGCTCGCCGAAACCGACGTCAGGTCGGATGCATGGCGCTAGGACCGCCGCACCTGACCGACAAGTCAGCCTGGGAGCAGGCGCGCTACGACAAGCGTGCCCGGCAGCGCCTGCACGAGCTGCGCGAGGCGGGGCAACTGGCCGTGTGCGTTGTGTCCATGGCGGAGCTGCTGTACTCGGCCCGCGACGCCGATGAGCTGGCCAGGCTGCGTCTTGACCTGTCGTCGCTGACCTACCTGCACATGACCCCGGGGGCCGAGCAGCACCTGGCGGACGTCATGGCCGCTCTGGCCCTTCGTGGACAGCACCGGACCCCGATCCCGGACCTGATGCTCGCCGCCGTCGCCCACGCCCACTCCGCCGTCGTGCTCCACTACGACTCCGACTACGAGCGGATCGCAGAGGTCACCGGCCAGCCTCATGAGTGGATCGTCCCGCGAGGAACCGGCCACGGGAGCAGCCGTCCGTAGCCGCAATCCCCTTGCCGGCGAAGGCTCGCGGCGGTCTACCGGCCCAGGGCGAAGTTGAAGGGGTTGACGTGCCGGGGGGCGAGGGAGGCGTCGAACCAGTGCAGCACGGGGGTGCCGTGGGGGACGCTGGAGGCGTCGTCGGGGGCACGGGTGACGATCGCCTCGAAGATGGTGGGCGGCCGAGGCTCGGCGGCGAAGCGGACCTGGGCTTGGCCGCGGGCGTCGGGCGCTGCCGCGGCCGCCAGCGACCAGCCGGCCCAGTTGCGCAGGAACACGAGGTAGCGCTCGCGGCCGCGCACCGGCGGCAGGCCCTCGAGCGTCACCACTGACAGCCAGACCCCGGGCCGGTACTGCAGGCGCCCGCTCACGTGGGCGTGCGCCCCCCCGGCGGTGGCCGGCAGGTCCCTGGTGACCACGTCGGGGGCGCCGGTCACCTCGCGGGCGAGGGCGACGTGGCGTGGCCGGTCGAACGCCCGGGCGCCGCGGGCGCCGAGCCAGACCAGCAGGCCGAGCGCAAGGACGGCCAGCGCCGGCCGCGCCAGGCGCGAGCGTCTCGTCGTGTGGGGCACCGGTGCCGTTTACGCCTCCGCCGCCTCGGGGACCGCGGCGGCGGAGGCCGCCAGGGCCCAGCGGGGCAGCACGCCGTGCTGCTTTGCGTACGCCGCCTTGTGCATCTGGCCGGCGTGATAGCTCGAGCGCACCAGGGCGCCGGACTCCACGTGGGTGAAGCCGAGCGACACGGCCAGGCGCCGGAGCTCCTCGAACTCCTCGGGCGGGACGAAGCGCTGCAAGTTCAGGTGCTGCCTGGTCGGCTGCAGGTACTGGGTGACGGTCAGCAGCTCCACGCCGACCTCGCGCAGGTGGCGCATGGTCTCCTCGACCTCGTCGCGCTCCTCGCCCATGCCCAGGATGAGGTTCGACTTGGTGGCGTGGCCGGTCGGGAGCCAGGCGCGGGCGCGGGCCAGCAGCTCCAGGCTGCCGGCGTAGGTGAAGCCCGGGCGGATGCGCTTGTAGAGGCGCGGCACCGTCTCGACGTTGTGGCCGAGCACGTCCGGCAGGGCGTCGGTGACCTGGCGGAGCGCCTCGGGCTCGCCGTGGAAGTCGGGGACGAGCACCTCGACCCCGCAGGTCGGCAGCAGCGCGCGCACCTGCCGGACCGACTCGGCGAACAGCCACGCGCCCCCGTCGTCGAGGTCGTCGCGCGCGACCCCGGTGATGACCGCGAAGTTGAGGCCCATGCGGGCGACCGCGTGCGCGACCCGGCGGGGCTCGTCGGTGTCGTACCCTTGCGGCCTGCCGGTCGAGATCTGGCAGAACGGGCAGGCGCGGGTGCAGCGCTCGCCGCCGATCAGGAAGGTGGCCTCGCGCGCCTCCCAGCACTCGAAGATGTTGGGGCAGCCGGCCTCCTCGCACACCGTGTGCAGCTCGGCGCCGCGCATCAGCCCCTTGAGCTCGCGGTAGTTCGGGCCGTAGGAGGCGCGCACCTTGAGCCACGGGGGCTTGCGGGCGAAGGTCGCCTCGGTGGGCGGCGGGGCGGGGGTGCGCGGCAGGACCGACAGGGTCCGCGCACCGGGCGGGACGATCGGCTCAGAGTGGGGCATTGGCGTTGGTCTCCACTGCTTCCTCGGCTGGCAGCTCCAGGGTAGCGAGGTCCACCAGGGAAGGCGTGCGCTCCAGCCGCTCGGCCAGGTGGCGCTCGACGAGCGGCAGGGCCTCCTCGACGGCGACCGGCCGGCCCAGCAGGCTCGACAGCGAGCAGACCGGCTTGTCCGGCATGCCGCAGGGGACGATGGCGTTGAACTTCGACAAGTCGGTCGAGCAGTTCAGGGCGAAGCCGTGGCTGGTGACGTCGCGGGAGACGCGCATGCCGATCGCCACCAGCTTGGCGTCGCCGACCCAGACTCCCGTGAGCGGGCCGGACTCGCCGCGCGCCCGGAGGCCGAAGCCGGCGGCCACGTCCACCATCGCCTCCTCGACCCGCCGCAGGAACGGCCAGATGCCCCTGGCGCGCCCGAGCACGGCGATGGGGTAGCCGACGAGCTGGCCGGGGCCGTGATAGGTGACCTGCCCGCCGCGGTCGGTGCGGACCACCTCGGCGCCCTGGGCTGCCAGCCAGTCGGGGCTCACGAGCACGTCGCCGTCGCTGCCCCGCTTGCCGATGGTGTAGACGTGCGGGTGCTCCAGCAGCAGCACCGTGTCAGGGACCTCGCCGGCCACGCGCCGCTCGACCAGGGCGCGCTGCCAGGCCCAGGCACGCCGGTAGGGGACCGTCCCTGCCCTGACGAGCCAGAGCGGCGGCCGGGTCACGGTCATCCCGACAGCCCCAGCTCGGCGGCGAAGTCGGCCTCCTCCAGGACCTCCTTGACCTTCGTGAGGAAGCGCGCCGCGTCGGCGCCGTCGATGATGCGGTGGTCGTAGGTGAGGATCGCGTACATCATGTGCCGCACGGCCACGACCTCGCCGAGCTCTGGGTCGTCAACGACCACCGGCCGCCGGACGATCGTCGGGGTGGCGAAGACGGCGGCGTTGG
>WNGA01013203.1_pt1 | contig 10602 bp, 6 predicted proteins | sample 5400061 | NCBI WGS metagenome assembly WNGA01 (sample SAMN13153366, study PRJNA577476) | soil metagenome | isolation source: 100 cm soil or saprolite under grassland replicate 2 | place: USA:California | collected 2016-06-15
TCACAACACCTTACTTTATTACACGCCTTATCATTCTTATATTTAGGAAATATTTTGGCTTTTTATGAAAATGAATTATTGTTTACGCTGTCTTCTGCAACCCATACTTTTTATTGTTGTTATACATAATGTATATGCCCAAACCTCACCCGTACAAAATATTTTTCCGAAGGGAACAATCACATACAGCAATGTGCCTTATGCAAATGATACTTTGAAAAAACATTTGCTTGATATTTATCTTCCTCAAAACGCGGGCAACAATACACCACTCATTGTCTGGGTACATGGCGGCGCATGGATGCTGAATGACAAGTATGCTGATATGGGTTACATGAAAAATACAATCAAAGGTTTTATTGACAATGGTTATGCACTTGCGTCCATTGACTACAGGTTTAGTACTAATGCTGTTTTCCCTGCCCAGATACAGGATTGCAATCAAGCCCTCGAATACCTCTATCAACATGCAGTGCAATATAAGCTTGATAAGAACCGGATTGCCCTTATTGGTTTTTCAGCGGGCGGACATCTTGCTTCATTAATGGCGTTATCGAACAACAATGCTGTAAAAGAATTTTATCTGGCAGGAATAAAAACTCATTTCAAAATAAAATGTGTGCTTGACTTTTATGGGCCATCAGATTTTGTAATACTGGGAGCGAGTCCAGATACATCCATCAATAATGCGCGTAATCCTGTTTCAATTCTTTTAGGCGCTTTACCATTAGAACGTCCTGATCTTGCAAAACGCGCCAGCCCTGTTACTTATGTAGATAAGAATGATCCGCCATTTCTTATTGTGCAGGGCGAAAAAGATGAATCAGTGCCCTACACACAATCAAAATTATTGAGTTCATGGTTAACCATCGCAGGGGTAAAAAATCAACTCATCATTGTACCAAATGCACCTCACTACGGCGAAATGTTTGACGCAGAAAATATAAGGAAGAATGTTTTTAGCTTTTTAAATGAATATTTAAAATAGAATTCCGAAAATATTTAACGGTACCAATTTTGATGCATTTTGATGACTACTGTAAGTAATGATTGCTCAATAAAGGTTTGAAACTAAAAGTCCTGCCGACTGAAAGTTGAATTTATATTGTAAGCAAGAGTAATTCCGGAAATGCTTTTAAGGGACATCCTAAAAGTTTTGCCATTTGTTTTGCAACAATCCATTCACTTATTACCCACCCCTGGTGAAGCGTAGGCTTATATGATCCGCCATACAGGTATTTAGCAAATACTTCACTTACAATTGCATTATTGCTTTCATTTTATTAATCATGTCTGCATTTACCAGCAGGTCGTGGTATTGCTTTCGAATCTCTCCTGGTTTTTGATTTACAGACATTTCGAATAACACTTTTACTTCTTAATTATTTTTAATATATCCGCGGTGGTTAAAGAAAAAGTTTAAAACTTTTGATAATTTTTTAAAAAGTCTATTATCTTCGTGTTAAATTTTGTAAAACGAACTGCCACATGGGAAAGAAGAAATTATCGTATAGGAAGAAAATTATAAAGCAGCTTTATTTCGGAAATATGCTTTCATGTGCTGATTTAAGCGATAAGATTAATAAAAGTTTACCTCTGACTACCAAAATGTTAAGCGAATTAATTAAAGAAGGATATGTGGTTGAAACCGGCTATGCAGTCTCCACAGGCGGACGCAAACCAGTCATGTATTCCCTTAAATCAGATGTAATGTATGTGGTATCTGTTTCCATGGATCAGCTCGTTACCAAAATTGCCATCATGGATTTGCACAATAAGTATGTAACAGATAGGGTGGAGTTTGAATTGCCTTTAGATAAAAACCCTGATGCTCTTTCCATACTTACTAAAAAAATTGATGACGTAATAAATAAATCAGGGATCGTAAAAAGCAAAATTGCCGGTATTGGAATAGGGATGCCTGGCTTTGTTGATGCCATAAAAGGAATTAATTACACTTTTCTTCCTGCAGAAGGCACAAGTATTAACCAATATATTTCTGAGAGAGTAAAGCTTCCGGTATATATTGATAATGACTCAAGCCTGATTGCCCTTGCTGAACTGAAATTTGGTTCAGCACGGAAGAAAAAAAATGCAATGGTAATAAATGTAAGCTGGGGCATAGGTTTAGGTCTTATATTAAATGGAGAACTTTTCAGGGGGCATAATGGATTTGCGGGAGAATTTAGTCACCTTCCTCTTTTCGATAACAATAAATTATGTGAGTGTGGCAAAACAGGTTGTCTTGAAACGGAGGCTTCGCTGTTGGTGGTAATAGAAAAAGCATGCAAGTCATTGAAGGAAGGAAAATTGTCCTTGTTAAAAGAGTTGCCCGCAAATCATTTTGAACAGGCTTGTGAAGCTATTATGGATGCGGCAGGCAAAGGCGATAAGCTTGCTGTTGAATTATTATCTGAAGCCGGATATACTATCGGAAGAGGAGTAGCTATTTTGATTCATCTTCTTAATCCTGAAATAGTCATACTAAGTGGTCGTGGTTCAGCAGCCGGAAAAATATGGCTGGCACCTATACAACAGGCATTAAATGAGCATTGTATTCCACGTCTTGGCACTAATACTGAAATACAAATTTCTGCATTAGGTTATCATGCTGAATTAATAGGAGCAGCAGCATTGGTAATGGAGCATTATGAAAAAGATGCAGTGAAAAAAGATATTGAACTCGAAGTAGTGCCAGATGTTTTTACCAATAATTAAAATATTTATACAAAAAAATGCTAACTGAAAATGATTAACACCTTTATTGATTTATTCCCTCATAAAAAGATGCTACTCCTTTTTTTGATCGAGGCTTTGTTACTGCTATGAAACATTCATTCCGGCTCAGGAGGACTCCTCTACTTTTAAAACTCTCTGTAGCAAGAGTAAAGAACAAGTATTATGGGGTCTGTCTACAATTCCTAGAGATGGATCTGTCTCGGTAAATTCATTTACATGTACAAAATATAATCATTCAAAATCTGCTTTTGTGAACGCTTTATTTTTTAATAATTTAAAAAACTGCTATGAAAAAGACCATGATCCGCTTACTCTTTCTCCTGCCGGTAAGTATGTGTGTTATTGCAGGTATTGCACAGGAAAAAAGAACTGTCACCGGTATAGTTAAAGACAGTGCCAACCCTCTGCCAGGTGTATCAATCATTGTAAAAGGAACAAAAACATCAACTGTTTCCGATGCCGCAGGAAATTTTAAAATTTCTGCATCATCCAACGATGTTCTTGTATTTAATTCTGTTGGTTATCAGGGTAAAGAAGTGCCAATCGGAAGCCAAACATCCATTTCCGTTTCACTAACTCCAACAACAACCTCTTTAGAGGGTGTTGTAGTTACTGCTTTAGGTATTCAAAGACAACAGAAATCTCTTGGCTATGCCACCACTACAATCAAGGCACAGGAGCTTACTTTAACGGCACCAACAAATTTTGCAAGTGCATTATATGGTAAAGCTCCCGGTGTGAGAATTGCAACTGCTCCAGGTGGTTCACTTGGTGGCGTTGCGATTCAAATCCGTGGCATCAACTCATTGTTTGGAAGAACACAGCCATTAATTGTTATGGATGGAGTTCCTATTCATGATGGGGATTTTAGTAATAATAATTATTGGGGCGATCAGAGATTAAGAGGTAATGGATTAATTGATTTGAATCCTGAAGATATCGAAAGCGTAACAGTTCTAAAAGGTGCTTCTGCTGCCGCATTGTATGGTTCGGAAGCTACAAACGGTGTGCTGATAATTACCACCAAATCAGGAAAAGCTAAAAAAGGTTTTTCAGTTGATTTTAGTGCAACTTATTTCCAGGATAGAGTGGCTTACCTTCCAAGACTCCAAAATGTTCGTGGTGCCGGTAGTCCTGTTCAATATGATGTATATGGCGAAGATGAAAATGGATTTAATAGTACCAAATACACTGTAAACGGACAAGAGTACCGGGCATTAGTATCAGGTTCATTAAACTTCGGACCTTTATTCGACGGTCAGTCGATTGCCACCTGGGATGGTCAGGTAAGACCTTACTCTCCCATTAAAGACGGATGGGCGCATTTATTTCAGCATGCCAATAACGAAGTAGAGAATATTGCTTTTTCTAATACAGGCGATAATTCATCAACCCGTTTCTCCCTTACACGTCAGCATTATGAAGGTGTGAGTCTGAACTCTGCTAACGATAAGTACACTTTCAATTTAAATACCACTTATAAATTCGGAAAACGATTCAGAACAAACTTCATCATTAACGATATCTACTCAAAAGTTAGTAACAGACCTTATCTGGACGACAGGTTGATAAACAATTTTACCGGAATGATGCCCACATTTGATGATGGCTTATGGTACCGAAATAAATATCAAACCAGTTTAGGATATAAATATGTTACCGGAGACAATCAAAGCTTAACACCGGATGAAAACATCACAATACCAAACTACAGAACTGATATTTTAGATTTTGTCTGGAACACTTTGAAAAACCAGGTGAGAGAAAATAATAACCGTTTGATTGCAAGTTCAACCAGTTTTTTTGACATCACAAATAATCTGCAATTAAGAGGAAGAATAGCAATGGATTTCACCGCTAATCAAGCTCAAACGAAAGAATACTCTCCTATTCCATCAGCTTTTGGTCCATCAGGAAGATATGCAATCGCCAACGACCGCTATTCTATTTTCTATGGTGATTTGTTGTTGACATACTCTAAAAAAGTCAATAATGATGTAGAATTGAAAGCAATGGCCGGATATACAGCGGATAAGGAATCGGGCAATTTCAATAGCGCAGGTACTAATGGCGGCTTAACTACAGCAAACAGGTTTGACCTAACTTCTTCTGCAAACCCTGTTACTGTTGATCCTAATGACTATAATCAATACCATAAAAGTTCTTTAACAAAAGATGCATTAATAGGAACTGTTAACGCAAGCTATAAGAACTACTTATTTATTGAGGGAACAGTAAGAAGAGACAGAACTTCTACCATGAATCCAAACAACAATGCTTTTGTTTATCCTTCTGTGAACGGCGCCTTTGTAATTTCTGATGCAGTTAAATTACCAAGCATTATACGTTACGCTAAACTTAGAGCAGCATGGGGAATTGTTGGTAACTATCCTCAGCCATACCAGGCAAATGTTGCCTATACTCTCAGTAATTTAGGAAATCAAGGTTCAGGTTCTGTACTTGCTACTTCAACCGCAACAGATACTTATGGCAATGACCAAATTAAGCCTGAAAAGAAACACGAATTTGAATTTGGTTTAGAAACAAGACTGCTGCATGATAGATTAAATTTTGATGTGGCTTACTATAATGCCAAGGTTGTTGATATGATTGTTCCGTTGCAGATTGCCACAACAACAGGGGCTAATCATATTCTTGCAAATGTGGGTACTTTGCGTAATACAGGTCTTGAATTCAACATTACCGGAACGCCTGTGGTAGGCAGGAATTTCAATTGGGAAAGCGGAGTAAACTTCAGCTTCAACAATAATAAGCTTTTGAAATTAACGACTGGATTGAACGAGTTCACACACGCAGATTATGATGGTAATGCAGCCGTACTAAAATCTGTTGTAGGAAGACCTATAGGTGATTTTTATGCGCATCCCATTTTAACGGATGATAAAGGACAATATGTGATCGCCGATTATGGCGGCGGTGAATTGGATTATCAAATTGATGGATCAAAATTGGAAAAGTATGGCAACGCAATGGTTAAAGCTACAGGTGGCTTCTACAATACTTTCAGATATAAAGGTTTCTCACTTGAAGCTTATACAGATTTCAGAATTGGTGGATATGTAATGCCAACCGGATTATTCTGGATGACAAGCCGTGGTTTGACAGAAGAAAGTTTGAATGCAATGGATGCAGCTCATGGTGGTGTTTCCTATTATAAAGATGCAAACGGCAATGGTATTGAAACCACAGCAGCTACTGGTCCTAATGGAGAAACCGTTTATCACGATGGTATAAAAATGGGTGGTGTTTTCCCTGACGGAACGCCTAACAACTATGTTACTTCGCAGTTTTTCTATTATTGGGATCATTATAATTGGGGCGGTCCTCAATACAGCAACTCCGAATATTTTAGATACATAGTAAAAAACACTTACTGGAAAATGAGAGAAATATCATTAGGATATACGCTGCCTCAATCTATTTCTAAAAAACTAAAAGCTACCAAATTGCAGATTTCTGTTTTTGGTCGCAACTTATTCTACCTGTACAGAACCATAAAAGATATGGATGCAGAACAACTTACCGCAGGTTTAAGCTGGAGTTCTTCATTAAACAATGCTGGAACACAGCCTTCAACCCGCACATTTGGAGTTTCTTTAAGAGCAAGTTTCTAAATCTTAATTCACAAATATCAAAATATATGAAAAAAATATTTTTATCTGTATTGGTCCCGATGCTTATCATCTCCGGGTGCACAAAGGATCAATTTTCAGATGCTTACACAAATCCTGTAAAACTTTCAGAAACAACTGTTGAGCGTCAGTTTGCAGGCGTTCTTTCTTCTAACCTTAATTATGTAATGTATCATTATTGGGATTACTTCGTTGTTTACCAGAATACATTGATCCCATGGAGTCAAACTGCAGTTACTTTAAATACGAATGGTAGGTATATTCCCGGAGCCGCTGCTGTCACTGATTTCTGGAACACTTATTATGGATTGGTAGCTCAATATAAAGAGTTGCTTAGACTTTATTCAACACTAAGCTCAACAGAGCAGGAAGACAACCGCATCTACATTATTGCTGCGACAATTTTCTATTATGATTATACACAAAAAGCTGTTGACTTGTGGGGAGATATTCCATGGAGCGGTGCCGGTTTATTAGGAACGGAAGGAGGCGATTATCAGGCTGCTACTGCCGATGCGAAATACGACGATGCAGCAGCCATTTATACAAAAATGCTGGACGATTTAAAAAGCTTTGCAGATGAGTTGAATACGATATCTATTAAAACTACTGTTGCTTCCATTTTACAAACACAGGATTTTCTGAATCATGGTGATATTACAAAATGGAAACAATATTGTAACTCGCTTCGCTTAAGACTTTTGACGAGAGTGAGTGGCGCTTCTTCATTCCAATCAAGGGCAAGCAGTGAAATTGCAAGCATAGTTGACGATCCCACTTCGTATCCACTGGTTACCACTTATACTGATAACATTATGGTGCAAGTAGTAGATCCAACTACTCCTGTCAATAACGGTACAAATACGGGCGACGCTTCTGATTTTTATCAGGGACTTATTGGCTGGGGACAAGCAGACAGAGCGAATAAGGTTATGATTGATTTGATGAACAACAATTCCGATCCAAGATTGCGTGCCATGTTTGAACCCGGTGATAGTGCAAATGGAGTTTATATCGGATTAGACCCAACACTGCCAAGTACCGATCAAAACGCCATCTTAAATGCAGGTACCATTGCACGGTATAACCGTTCTACACTTTCTCAAAATAATTATCTGCCCGGTGTATTGATTAATGCGGCTGAAGTAAATTTCTTGTTAGCCGAATACTATTTGAACGCAGGTAACGATGCAAGTGCAAAAAGCGCTTATGAGGCAGGAATTACGGAATCAATTAACTACTATTATTGGTTGCGTACTTTAAGTAACAGCAGCGTTTCAGGGCCATTAACTCCACTGGAGGCTACTGAAATCAGTACTTATCTTGCGAGCCTGGATATCTCTTGGTTGGCTGCTACAACTACTGCGGAAAAATTGAATAGGATCGCTATTCAAAAATGGATTAACTACAGCGTTTTGCAACCAATGGAAGCATGGGCTGAAATCAGGAGATTGGATTTTCCCGTACTCAATTTTCTTCCCGACGCAGGAACTCAAAAGCTTCCTCCAAACAGGTGGCTATATCCAACGAACGAGCTCACCTATAACGCAGCTAATTACCAGGCAGTACAGTCAAAAGACAACCTGACCACAAAAATATTTTGGGACTTGAAATAAATAGAATCCATTATTTTATGAATGAGGGTCAATAATTGATCCTCTTTTTTTTAAACATCAATAGTCAAGAAAACTTTTAAGGAAGACATTTAATGGTCAATAAAAAGAGGAATGGATTTTTTAAAGGGAAAGGGTTGAGTCAGGTAAAGGCTTTGGGTTGAAAACAATATTATGTTGTTACTTAAAAAGGAAAGGTTGAAATTTCACACAAGTGTTTTGGGTTGAAAAAATAATATATACACCATTCTTTTATTTTTTACAAAAAGGGAAGGGTTGAAATTTCATGCAAGGGTTTTGGGTCGAAAAAAATATTATGTTGTTACTTAAAAAGTAAGGGTTGAATTTTGGATAAGAGTTTCGGGTTGAAAAAATAATATATACACGATTCTTTTATTTTTTACAAAAAAGGGAAGGGTTGAAATTTCATGCAAGGGTTTTGGGTCGAAAAAATAATATATACACCATTCTTTTATTTTTTACAAAAAGGGAAGGGTTGAAATTTCATGCAAGGGTTTTGTGTTGAAAAAAATAATACACACGATTCTTTATAAAAAGTAAGGTTGAATTTTAGACAAGGTTCCGGGCTGAAAAAATATATACACCATGTTCACTTTTCTACTTTTTACCCCAAGTTTTAAAAAAAGCCTTGGTAAGACTACCAGGGCCGTTGCTAACCTATGAAAAACACCATTTTAAATTATTATAAGGGTTATCTTTTTCTATAGAGCAAAGATGAAATGGAATTTGGTGCTCTCCAATTATAAAGGAATTAATGTGGTTATAAGATGTATTAAAATATTGACAGTAAGACTTCATAATTTCAAATGATATTTTGGAAGATTGTATAAAAACATCAATGCCAATACTAAACCCAATCATATATTTTACTAAGGTCTTTTGCATTGACTTTACTGTAATTTAGTAGTCAATCACACCAACATGAAAAAGCTCAGCGAAGTACAACGCATAAAATGGAGAACTGTTTTTTATATTGTTATCTCCTGGGTTGTATTTGGCGAGATGATCAATATGCTTAATTATCTTTTTCTGCAAAGCATAAGAGAAAGCGGCGGAATTGATGCATATAATCTGAATATTTATTTTCTCTTTACTTTTTTTGTTATTCCGCTGGGAGGTCTTGCTACCGGCGGAGCAATTGTTTTTTATCTGCGTGAAAGTTTCAGGCGATACCCGCTTGGTGTAAGTTTTTTGATAACTGTTTTTACTATTTTGTTATTTATTATTCTGCTTAGTGTTCCGGGTTCGTTGGTATTTAACAGTCTTAGTTTATCCTTACCGCCATGGAGCCGCAAGGTGATTGCTGAATCAGTCAAAATTTTCAGAAGCTACACTTTCTGGTATAATCTTGTTTTGTGGGAATTAGTTGCTGCTGCTACGATTATTGTATTACACATAAATGAAAAATATGGACAGGGTGTTTTCTTTAAACTTCTTATTGGCAAATATTATCGTCCTAAAGTTGAAAACCGCATTTTTATGTTTCTTGATATAAAATCATCAACTGCAATTGCGGAAAAACTCGGACATGAAAAATGGTTTCGTTTACTCAATGATTTTTATAACGGCATCACTGAACCTATTCTGAATTGCAAAGGAGATATTTATCAATATGTAGGTGATGAGATCATAGTAAACTGGACATTGAAAAAGGGTTTGCCTCAAATCAATTGCATCAATTGTTTCTTTGCAATTAAAACTTATATTTCACAATGCAGCAGTTATTATATCCAACAATATGGCGTCGTGCCGTTTTTTAAAGCTTCTATACATAGTGGCAATGTTACAGTTGGTGAAATCGGCAGGATAAAAAAAGAAATTATTTTTACGGGAGACACACTCAATACTTCCGCACGCATAATGGAACTGTGCAATCAATATAAAGCGGAGCTGCTCATTTCTAAAAATCTGCTCGAACAATTACAGGATCAAACAACCTGTCAATATAAAGAAGTAGGCGAACTGGAGTTACGGGGCAGGCAACAGCCCGCAACTATTTATGAGGTAGTGGAAATTGCATAATTCTATTGAACTTATCGAGATTCGGTTTACATGCTTTAACTACATACTGCTATCTCTCATGAAAAATTTTATCCTGATTAAATTCTAATGCAACTATCGTTATTAACTCCATAACCTGTCCCATGATCTCACCGTATCCCATTCAGGGGTAGGACCAAAATAATTTTTGTTGTCAGGATCGAGATGTTGTTTAAGCACTTCATCATTTAACTCAATACCGAGACCGGGAGAATCGGGTACATGTGCAAAACCTTTTTCAAACAGTGGCTTGCCATCTTTTGTTTTTGCAAAATCAGTCCAGTAAGGAAGATCCAATGAATGATGTTCAAGCGCTACAAAATTTTGCGTAGCTGCAGCGCAATGAACGTTCGCCATAAAAGATACAGGTAAGCCTGCAAAATGCATGGCCATTGCTACACCTTTTTCCTCTGCATAATCACCGATCTTTTTTGTTTCAAGCAATCCCCCTGCAGTAGCAAGATCAGGATGTATCATATCAACAGCATGCATGTCAACAAGCTTTATAAAATCTTCCTTCAAATAAATATCTTCAC
>WNGA01022829.1_pt1 | contig 10602 bp, 8 predicted proteins | sample 5400061 | NCBI WGS metagenome assembly WNGA01 (sample SAMN13153366, study PRJNA577476) | soil metagenome | isolation source: 100 cm soil or saprolite under grassland replicate 2 | place: USA:California | collected 2016-06-15
AAAGCAATGGGTCAAGCCGCCCGACGCATATCGCTACCGCAGTGCCGTCACGCGCGCGCTGCGCGATGTCAAGACGCTGCCGAAGCTGCGCGCGTACGTACTGGCTTCGCAGCTCTCGCAGCTGTCGCCGTTCTGGGATTCGTACACATCGCCGCGCGCGCTCGCGCTCTTCTCGCAGCTCGAGGTGAACCTCGACTACTTCGAGACGCATCGCGTTCCCACCACGCGGGTCGACGTCGCGGACGAGGACGGCGTCGTGTACCGCTGGTTCCCGCGGCTCGGGCTCGAGTTCCATCCGCTTGCGAACTTCGGCGCACTGAACGCCGCGGCGGCGGCCGAGGATGTCGAGTCGACGCGCACGCTCGCGGACGCCCTGCTCGCACGCGCGATCCCGCGCGGCACGCGCCTGATCTGGGAGTACCAGTTCCGCTTCGCAGGCGGGCGGCCGCCGTGGGCCTCCGGCATGGCGCAGGCCGTCGCCGCGCAGGCGCTTGCGCGCTCGTACGCCCTGCTCCAGGATCCCGTGCTCAGCGCCGCAGCGGTGCGCGCGTACGCCTCGGTGCCGCCGTTCCTCCTGCCGCTCGCGAGCGGGCCGTGGATCCGCCTCTACGGCTTCAACAGCCAGGTCGTGCTGAACGCGCAGCTGCAGGCCATCGTCTCGCTGCTCGAGTACGCGCAGACCTCCGGCGACGGAGAGGCATCGGCGCTCGCGGCGCAACTCAGCGCTTCCGCGCAGGCCCTCTTCCCGCGCTTCGACACCGGCGACTGGTCGCGCTACCAGCTCGGCGGCGCGTACGCGACCCGCGAGTACCAGACGTTCGTCACCGACCTCCTCGCAAAGCTCGCGAAGCTGACACAGGATCCGTTCTGGGTGGATGCGTCGAAGCGCTTCCGCGCGTATCTCACCGTGGCGCCGCAGGTAACGCCCGGTCCGGCGACGCCGGCTGTGTGGCCGCAGCCGCTGGACGGCTATCTCGACACGGCGCAGATCCAGTTCACCCTCTCGCAGCGCGCCTCGGTCACGCTCGCAATCGGCGGAGACGTCACGACGTACCGCCTCGGCCCCGGCGCGCGGACGCTCACCTGGACGCCGCCGGAAGGGCTCGCGCCGGGGACCTATCCCGTGCAGATCGCGACCTCCAATTACGCCGGCAAGAAGGCAACCTTCAAGCTCGCGCCCGTCGTCGTCCGCTGGGACACGGCGCCGCCGACGATCACCGCCGCTTCGCTCGCCGGCACGACGCTGAACTGGCAGGCCGACGACCCGGGCACGCCCTGGCTCGCGCTCGCCGTCGACTACGCCGATCCAGCCGGAGTCAATCCCCCGCAGACGCAGGACCTCGGGCAGCAGCCGACGGGCGGCGCGATCGGGCTCGCCGTGCCGCCGGGAACCTGGCAGGCGACGCTCAGGGCGACGAACTCCGCCGGCCTGACGACGGCCTATCCCCTCGGAACCATCACACAGCCCGGATAACCTGAGCCGCCGTCATGCGGCGCCGCCTCTTGATCGTCCTCGCCATCGTCGCCGTGCTCCTGCTCGGTGGCGTCGCCGCGATCGTCATCTACCGCCTTCACGGCGAGGGGAACATCCGCGGCTCGTCGACCGAGGAGTTCACGATCTCGACGACCGCGGCAAAGCCGCCGCCGCTCGGGATCCCGTGGCCGCAGTACGGCTTCGACGCGACCCGCGACCGCGCGGTGCAGCTCGCGCTGCGACCGCCGTTCCGGCGCGTCTGGAGCTATCACGCCGGCAGCCTCGTCGAGTTCCCGCCCTCGATCGGCTACGGGCGCCTCTACCTGTCGACGAACTCCGGCAAGTTCACCGCCGTGAACATGAAGACCGGCAAGCCCGCGTGGAAGTACCTCTCGAAGCGCTGCGTCGCGGCGTCGCCCGCGATCGGGTCGTACAAGCACGGGACGGTGTACGCGGTCTTCCTGAACAAGCCGCCGTGCAACGCGAAGCACTCGAAGGGGACGGGCAAGGTGATCGCGTTCGCGGCGGGCTTCGGGAAGATCCGCTGGCAGAAGACGATCGCTCCGTCGGAGAGCTCTCCGCTCCTCGTCGGCAACCGCCTCTACGTCGGCGACTGGGACGGCCGGGTGTGGGCGCTCGACGCGCGCACCGGCAGGACGATCTGGCGTCACCGCCCGGCGCGTGGGCCGATCAAGGGTGCGATCGCGCTCGCCGGCGGCAGGCTCTATGTGGGCTCGTACGACGGTCACGTCTACTGCCTCGGCGCGCAGACGGGCCGCCTGATCTGGAAGGCGAAGGCGCAGCGGCGGCTGTACGGGGGCTCGCGCTTCTATTCGACGCCCGCGGTCGCGTACGGGCGCGTCTACATCGGCTCGACGGATGGGAAGGTCTATTCGTACGGCGCGTCGACCGGAACGCTGCGCTGGTCGCACGGCACCGGCGGCTACGTGTACGCGTCGCCGGCGGTCTGGAACCGGCTCGTCCTCGTGGGGTCGTACAGCAAGCGGTTCTATGCGCTCGATGCGGCAACCGGCGACGAGCGCTGGAGCTTCAAGGCCAACGGCAAGATCTCCGGCTCCGCGACCGTCATCGGGAACGTCGTCTACTTCGCGACGTTGAACGAACGCGGCAAGGGACGCACGTACGCGCTGAACGCTCGCACCGGCAAACAGCTCTGGACGTATCCCGACGGCCAGTACACACCGGCCGTCGCCGTCAAGGGGCATCTGTACCTCGTCGGCTACGGCACGGTCTATGGGATGGTCCCGAAGTGAGATACGTCGTCACCGGAGCGGCGGGCTTCATCGGCTCGACGCTCGCACGGACGCTCCAGGAGGCGGGGCACGACGTCGTAGGTGTCGACTGCTTCACGGACTTCTACGACCCGGCCGAGAAGGAGGAGAACGCGAGCGGGCTCGACGTCCGGCGGCTCGACCTCGCGGAGGAGTCGCTCGACCTCGACGGCGTCGGCGGCGTCTTTCACCTCGCTGCGCAGGCGGGCGTGCGGAGCTTCGGCGACGTCTTCTCGCTGTATGTGCGTCGCAACCTGGTCGCGACGCAGCGCGTCTTCGAGTCGGCGGCGTCCGCGGGCGTCCGCGTCGTCCTCGCCTCGTCGTCGTCCGTCTACGGGGAGGCCGAGGCCTATCCGACGCCCGAGGATACGCCCATGAGCCCGATCTCGCCGTACGGGATCACGAAGCTCGGCTGCGAGCATCTCGCGCACGCCTACTCGGCTGCATACGGCCTCGACGCCGTCGTGCTCCGCTACTTCACGGTCTACGGCCCCCGGCAGCGGCCCGACATGTTCTTCCGTCGCGTCTGCGACGCGCTGCTCACGGGCGAGATCTTCGAGATCTACGGAAGCGGCGAGCAGTCCCGTAGCTTCACCTATGTCGACGACGCCGTTGCGGCGACGATCGCAGCGATGGGGGGCGCTCCGGCGGGCGGCGTCTACAACGTCGGCGGGGGCGACGAGGCGAGCATGCTGGAGGCGATCGCCCTGCTGGAGGAGGTGTCGGGTCGGAAGCTCGACGTGCAGCATGTCGGCCCGGCGAAGGGCGACGTCTCGCGGACGAAGGCCGACGTCGCGCGCATCCGCGCAGCGCTCGGCTGGGAGCCGCACACGCCGCTCGGCGACGGGCTCACGGCGATGTGGTCGTGGGCCTCCGCTAAAGTCGCCGCGGGATGAGCGCGCCCTCCTTCGATCCCGAGGCGGAGCAGGAGGTCGACTTCGGCCGGTACGTGCGCTTGCTCGGGGTGCGTTGGTGGCTCCTCGCCGCCGGCCTCCTCGTCGGAGCGGTCGTCGGCTACGCGGTCGCGCTCGGCGGTAGCCAGACGTTCAAGGCGACCGCAACGCTCTATCTCGGCCAGCCCTACTCGGCGAGCGGCAACGTGCAGCTGCAGGCTGCCCAGACGAACCCGAGCACGGTCCGCCAGATCGCGCACGCGGCGATCGTGATCGACCAGGTCTCGACGCAGTGCAAGGCGAAGCCGGGCGACCTGCGAGGCGGGATCTCCACGCAGACCGTGTCGGGGAACATCGCAAAGAACGGCCAGACTCCCCTCGTCACGGTGAGCGTGCAGGCGAAGAAGCGGCGACTCGCGTCGTGCGCAGCGAACGCGCTCGCTCGCATCATCATCGACAAGACGTCCGCGTTCGCGAACCAGAAGATCAAGAACTTCAGCGCGCAGATCTCGAGCAAGCAGCGCGACATCAACGCGATCAACGCGGCGCTGCAGGGCGGCAGCCTCTCGACGACGGACAAGCTCGTCGTGCAGATTCGGCTCGCGACGGAGGAGGACGCGCTGCTCAGCACGAGTCAGCTGTTATTGCAGGCGAAGCAGGTCGAGAAGCCGTCCATTGTCACCGGCGCCGCCGCGCAGAAGGTGACCGCGCGCAGCCGGCGCAACACGCTTGTGGTCGCCGCGCTGATCGGGCTCGTGCTCGGCGCGATCGCCGCGCTCCTCTGGGACGGCGTCGCGGCCGGCTTGGCACGCCGAAGGTAATGCTCGAAGGCAAGCGCGTGGCGGTCGTCGTGCCGGCGCACGACGAGCAGGAGCTCATCGCGACGACGCTGGCGGGCATCCCGGGATTCGTCGACCGCGTCTACGTCGTCGACGACGGATCGGGCGACGATACCGCCGAGCGCGCGCGCGCCGTCGCCGATCCGCGCGTCGAGGTGGTCGCGCACGAGCGAAACCGCGGCGTCGGCGCAGCGATCGTCACGGGCTACAAGCGTGCGGCTGAGGACGGTATGGACGTCACGGCCGTGATGGCGGCCGACAACCAGATGGATCCCGGCGACCTCGGCACGCTCGCGCTGCCCGTCGTGCGGGGCGAGGTCGACTACGCAAAGGCAAACCGTCTCGTCAGCGGTGAGGCCTGGAAGCTGATTCCGAGGGCGCGCTATCTCGGCAACGCGGTCCTTTCACTGCTCACGAAGATCGCTTCCGGCTATTGGCACGTCGCGGATTCGCAATCCGGGTACACGGCGATCTCGAAGCAGATGCTGGACGTGCTCGACCTCGACCGCATCTATGCGGGCTACGGCTTTCCGAACGACATCCTCGTGCACCTGAACGTCTGGAACGCGCGTGTGCGCGACTTCCCGTCGCGACCGATCTACGGCGTCGGCGAGCGCTCGGGCATCCGCTACCGCAAGGTCGTGCCGCGGATCTCGTGGCTGCTCGTCAAGGGGTTCTTCTGGCGGCTCCGGGAGAAGTACGTGATCCGGGACTTCCACCCGCTCGTCTTCTTCTACGCCTTCGGCTTTCTCGCCACCCTGGCCGGCCTCGTTCTCGGCGTGATCGAGATTGCCTACCGGATCGCCGGGAACGACGTGAGCGTGGGTACCGTTGTGCTCATCGCCCTGTTGCTGATCTCCGGCTCACAGTTCACGCTGTTCGCGATGTGGTTCGACATGGAGTCGAACAAGGACCTGCGATGAGGCGGGCGCTGCTGCTCCTCGTCCTCGTCGGAGCCGCGCTTCCGGCCGCGGCGGCCTCGGCGGCCTCGAGCGAGAGCGCGGGCACCTTCATGACCCGGATCCTCCGCGAGGAGATCCACGGCCAATGGGGCCTCCAGTGGAGCCAGCTCCACCCTGGCCATCAACGGCTGATCACGAAGGCGCAGTACGTGCAGTGCTCGCGCGCCATGAAGACGAACTTCGCGACCGGGCAGGAGATCTTCCGCGTGCTCGACGTGCGGAACGAGAAGATTGCGGTCGAGGGCGTACCCCAGCGGACGTCCAAGCGGGTGACGATCAACTTCCGTCAGCCGGGGAAGACCGGCCTCACGTACACCGTGCACGCCGTGAGCGTCAGCGGGCGCTGGACGTGGATCCTCGGCGGCCGCTTCCTCACCGCCGTCTCGCACGGCCAGTGCCTCGACGGGACGCCGTTGCGCGGCGGCGCATAGACGTCACGAGCTCGGCAGCGGGGCGGTCCATCGTCCGGACGAGAGGCATCACGACCGCGACGAAGACGAGCACGAGCAGGACGTTGCGCGCGAGGGCGAACCAGCTGACCGGGCTCACGTGCACGAGGTGCCAGAACCGGTCCGGGAACCACGTCATGGTGAGCGCGCAAGCTCCGAAGAGCAGCAGTGTCGCGGCGACCCCGGGCGCGCCGGCGACAAGCGGCACGAGCGGGAAGAGCCAGACGAGGTACTGCGGCGAGAGCACGCGGTTGAACGCGACGTATCCGGTCACCGCTGCCGCCGCCGCTGTGAGCAGCCGCCGCGCCTCGTCACGGCCGGCTGCATACGCGGCGTAGACCGTCAGAAGTGCCGCGACCAGGACGAGCGTGAACACGGACGCCGTGGCGGTCGCCGCCGTGCCGGCGATGTCGAGCGAGTACGGACGGCCGACCACCACGTGGACGTGCATGACACCGAGGTGGTGCAACGCCATCAGGATCGACGCGCCGAGGCTCTCCATCTGGAGGCCGCGTGTGAACTGCGTATAGGTGCTGTACCCGAGCCCGCCGTGGCCGAGGACGGCGAACGGCCCTGCGACGACAACCACCACACCCGCCGCCCAGGCGAGCGCGCGCAACGCCTCGCGTCGGCCTTCGCGGCGCCAGACCCAAATGAGCGCGACCGGCAGGATCACGATCGGATAGATCTTCGCCACGATGCCGAACCCCAGCAGCCCGAAGGCGAGGCGGCTGCGGCCTGCGACGAGCGCGGCGAGCCCGGCGGCTGTGAACAGCGCGGGCCAGTAGTCGAGACTGTTGATCGAGATCGCGCCGAGCGCGAACGGAAGCGCGGCCACGGCGCCGACGGCGGCGTAGAGCCGCACGCCGCGCACCCCGAGCAGGACGAGGCTGACGGCGACCGCGGCAATGGCGCACGCGCCGTAGACGTACGCAAAGCCGTGGAACCACTCGTAGTAGCTGCCGGGCGGCAGCGCCGGCCAGAGCACGGGCGGAATCGAGCCCGGAGGCCAGTCGAAGTAGGAGTCGCGGTACGGGATCAGGCCGTCCTGCATGCGGTGCCCGTACATCCGGTAGAGGTACATGTCGCCGATTCCGCGTCCACCGAAGAGACCGACCCAGGGCGGAGCGCACGCGAGCGCGAACACGAACGCGCCGAATGCGGCCGGCTTCGCGACGAGCCGCGTCATCGCGCGGCGACCGGCGCCGTGACCCGACGGGTTGCAACGCGCAGCAGGACGGCGACGCCTGCAGCCCAGAGCACGAACAGCTCCGGCAGGCTCGCGTAGAGAAAACGCGGATGCTGCGCCGTGTTCGCATAGAAGCTGTAGAAGATCGGGTTGATCAGCAGAAACGGCGCCGTGTTCGCATAGAAGCTGTAGAAGATCGGGTTGATCAGCAGAAACGCGAGCACGAGCGCGAGCTGCCACGGACGCAGCAGTCCTGCGATCCCGACCGCCGCGAGCGGCGTGACGATCAACAGGACGTGCGGGGTGAAGATCGACGAGTGTGTCCACGTCGTGACGACGTGCGAGACGTCGAACGGGTCACGGGGCCACGACTGTGGATTGTCGAACAGCTTGGGATACGACAGCGGCCAGTAGACGAGGACGAGCGGCGCGAGCGACGCCGCGCCGGCGAGGAACGGGTACGCCTCCCGCGTCCGGCCGCGCAGGAAGACGAGGAGCAGAGCGGCCGCCGCGAGCAGACCGTTCGAGAGCTTGACGAGCGTCGCCGCGCTCAGGGCGCAGCCGGCGAGCACGAGCCGCAGTTGCGTCAAGCGCGGCGAGAGCAAGAGTGCCGCTCCGGCGGTGACGAGGAGCGTCGACAGCGGCTCGCCGTAGTTGTGCAGGCCGACATCGACATTCCACTGGAAGTTCTCCCACGCGCGGTGGCCGGCGATCACGCCGACGAGCACGGGCCAGACCGTCCAGAACGCCGCGGCGAGCAGGCCGACGGAGCGGCGGGCTGTCGCGTTCCGGCCGAGGTACGCGACGGCGACGACGGTGAGCGCGACGCAGATGAGCGACAGAGCGAACCCGAAGTCCCACGCGACGTGCTTGCTGAGCCCGAAGCCGAGCGCGCGGTACGCCAGCATCGGCAGCGCCCAGACGAGGGGCCAGCCGAATACGGCTGCGCCCGTCGGCTTCATCCAGTGAACGTCCGCGGAGACGACGAGCCCGAATGCGCACAAAGCAGCAGCGACGAGCCAGGGGTGCCACTCCGGTCGGTGGCGCCACGCGGCCGCGATCGCCGTCCCGCATCCGGCCCCAGGCGGCCATGAACTCCCGCGCCGCCGCATAAAAGCCGGTGGCGTCGCCCATCAGGCCTCCGTCTCGTGCCTGCCGCTGGAACTCCGGCAGCCCCGGGAGGCTGGAGCCGGCGTCCGCATACGCCGCCAGCGGGATTGCGACGCGGACGGCCACGAGGAGGCCCAGCGGTCCCCACCAGCGCACGTGGTGAAAGTAGTACATCCGGCCGCAAGTTCAGTGGTCTATCCGGCGAGTGGCTCGGCGTTCGTGGCAAGGACGCAGGGAGTCCCGATAGTCCTACTATCGGGGCGACTGAGGACGCGGCCACGGGCGGCGAGACGCCGCCGGGAAGCTGGCGAACTTGCGGCCGGGTGTACTAGCTAGCAGCGACCCTCGTGTAAAGAGCAGCGTCCCCCTGCCGTAAAGCCTTCGTTAAGGTCGGGGCGGCGTGGCGGAGCCGCCGCTAGCATCGAGCGGATGCCGACCGCCGTCGTCACCGGAGGTGCAGGGTTTCTCGGCTCGCACCTCTGCGAGTCGCTCGTCAACGAGGGCAATCGGGTCATCTGCGTCGACAACCTCGAGACGGGCTCGCTGCAGAACGTCGAGCATCTGCGGGGCGACGAGTTCCTCTTCTTCAACCACGATGTGACGCGACACCTCGAGATCGAGGAGCCCGTCGACGTCGTCTACCACCTTGCGAGCCCGGCGAGCCCGATCGACTACCTCCGCCTGCCGCTCGCAACCCTGAAAGTGGGCTCGTACGGGACCCACAACGCACTCGGGCTCGCGAAATGGAAGCGCGCGCGCTTCCTGCTCGCCTCGACCAGCGAGGTCTACGGCGATCCGTTGATTCATCCGCAGCCCGAGACCTATTGGGGGAACGTGAATCCGATCGGGCCGCGCGGTGTCTACGACGAGGCCAAGCGCTACGCGGAGGCGTTGACGATGGCCTATCACCGTCAGCAGGGCGTCGACACGTGCATCGTGCGCATCTTCAACACCTATGGGACCCGGATGCGGCCGTACGACGGCCGCGCGATTCCGACGTTCGTTCGCCAGGCACTCGCAAACGAGCCGCTGACGGTTTTTGGCGATGGCTCCCAGACGAGAAGCTTCTGCTATGTCGACGATCTCGTGCGCGGCCTCATGCTGCTCGCCAGAAGCGGTGAGCACCTGCCGGTAAATATCGGGAACCCTTCCGAATACACACTGACCGAGCTCGCGCAGAAGGTCGTCGAGGTAACCGGCGCGACGAGCGAGATCGTGTTCGAAGCGCTTCCGGTCGACGATCCCAAGGTTCGTCAGCCGGATATCACACGCGCCCGGCAGCTGCTGGGTTGGGAGCCGCAGATCTCGCTCGAAGACGGTCTGCGGCGGATGCTGCAAGCGAGCCAACGGGAGTCACTCAGTGTCTAAACGCATTGCCCTGACCGCGATGGCCGTGACGGCTATCGCGAGCCTCGCCGTGTCCGCGGCGACGGCATCGCCGAAGAAACATCAGGCCAAGAAATCGAGCAAAATGCTCGTCGGGATCAACGACGAGGCGGACACGCTCTACGGGGATCCGACCACTGCATTCCCGACACTCACCACGCTGCGCGCGCAGGTTCTGCGCGTCAATCTCTACTGGGGCGGAAGCAAGTACGCCGTTGCCGCCTCGAAGCCGACCGATCCGACCGATCCAAGCGATCCGAAATACAACTGGACGCTCTACGACCGGCTCGTCCGCTACGCGACGCAGTACAAGATCCAGGTCGTCTTCTCGATCCTCTTCACGCCGAGCTGGGCGAACGGCGGCAAGCCGAGGACCTACGCGCCGACGAATGCGAAGAGCCTCCAGGACTTCGCCTACGCCGCCGCCGTCCGCTACAGCGGGTTCTATACGGCGCCGGCGTGGCAGCAGGATCCCTCGAACCCGACGACCGCACTGCCGCTCCCGAAGGTGAGCTTGTGGACGGCGTGGAACGAGCCGAACAATCCGATCTGGCTCCAGCCGCAGTACAAGCGCGTCGGCAAGACGTGGCGTGTCGAGAGCGCACGTCAGTACGCGAAGATCTGCAACGCCGTCTACACCGGTATCCACAGCGTTCTGATCTCTCCGGAGCGCGGCCCCGTCACGGGTGAGAAGGTCGCGTGCGGCGTCACCGGGCCGAAGGGCAACGACGCCCCGGCGACGGCGCGTGCCTCCGTCGACCCACTGACCTTCCTGGGGCAGGCGAGCCGGTTCGGAATGAAGAATTTCGACGTCTACGCGCACCATCCATATGCAGCCGCGGGGAACGAGCCCCCGAGCTTTGTGCCGAAGGGCAAGTTCGCGCGCCGGGTCCAGCTTGGAAACATCAACCTTCTGCTCAACCTGATCACGAAGCTGTACGGGCCGAAGCATCTCTGGATCACCGAGTACGGCTACCAGACGAACCCGCCCGACAAGACGATCTTCGG
>WNGA01016684.1_pt1 | contig 10600 bp, 6 predicted proteins | sample 5400061 | NCBI WGS metagenome assembly WNGA01 (sample SAMN13153366, study PRJNA577476) | soil metagenome | isolation source: 100 cm soil or saprolite under grassland replicate 2 | place: USA:California | collected 2016-06-15
ATGGTTTGCTGGCTCCCGTCGATTTAGGCGACAAGGCCAAAGATTTCGCTCCTCAGGCCTTAGAAGCCTGCACATTTGATGGCAAGCTTTACTGCTTACCCTACGCCACTGAAAACCTTGCTTTCTTTTACAATACTGATTTGGTTACAACCCCTCCCACAACCTGGGATGAGGTGGTTTCTCAGGGGGAAGCACTTAAGCAAGAAGGCAAAGTGGACTACATCATGGCTGTCACTGGCACCACCTATGATGTTTATCCGCTCTTTACTTCCTTTGGAGGTTATATCTTCGGCAAGGATGCGAATGGCAATTGGAATCCTCAGGATCTCGGCGTCGATAGCCCAGGGATGATCGAGGGTGTCCAATGGTTAGCTGACCACGTGAAAACCGGCGATTTGCCCGCCGACTGGGACTGGGCAAATAACCATGCCTTGTTTGAAACCGGCAAGGCACCTTTTATCATGGCTGGTCCATGGGCGCTTGATCGCATTCGAGAATCGAAAGTGCCTTATGCCATTACGAACTTCCCGAGTGGTGGTTATCCATTTGCAGGTACACAGGGCTTTTTCATCAATGCTCAAAGTGAGAACGTCCTGCTGGCTCAAACATTCCTGAACGAATTCGTGGCAAACGAAGACACCATGCTCAAGCTCTATGATGTTGGCAAACGCCCACCCGCTTATTTGCCTGCGCTCGCTAAAGTCGATGATCCCGATATTGCGGCTTTCGCAGAAGCTGGTAAAGAGGCCAACATGATGCCCGCCATCCCCGCGATGGGATCGGTGTGGGGCAGTTGGAATGACGCGGTCGTGCTGGCTCGCGATGGGAAACAGGATGCAGAAACAGCGATGAAAGATGCGGGTACGAAAATCCGCGGGCTGATCGCTAATCCATTAACTGGTATGGTGAATGTTCCGGGCTCCTATCAAGCGCAGGCTGGATGTTCAGCCGACTGGCAGCCTGAATGTGATGTCACCAAGATGACCCAGGGTGACGACGGCAAGTGGCACAGTGGTCCATTCAATCTGACGGCTGGCGATTATGAAGCCAAAGTCGCTCTGGATGGCTCCTGGACCACCAATTATGGTGTAGATGCCAAGCCTGATGGCGATAACTACAAGTTCACTCTTGCAGCCGATGGGACTGTAGAGTTCACGTTTGATCCTGATACAAAACTGTTGGATATTGTGACCAAGTAAACTGTCAGGTGAATAGGAAGGCTGAGGAGTGTCATGTTCCTCAGCCTTCCTCATAAATGGAGACCCTTAGGGTCTTGGAGTGAGGAGGTTGTTATGAGTGGCATCTCAGTTGCAACTCCACGCGCAAAAAGCGCAAGCTCTCGAGAAGAATCAATCTTGTCCAAACTAATGCGATTTATTTTCATCGCTCTGTTTGACTTGGGTGCGATCTGGTTTATTCGAAATGCGATGGTCGAAGGTTTTCTCCAATTGGTCGTTGTTCTCAGCATCATCACATTAATGATCAACCTGATCTTTTTGATCCCAAGTGCTTATCCCTTCCGCTGGATGGCTATTGGATTTAGCTTCTTGATCCTTTTCGTCGTCTACCCCATCGTTTTTACGATCTATGTGGCCTTTACCAATTATGGTGATCAACATCTACTCACCAAGGAGCAGGCAATTCCACTCATCGAGAAAGCAACCTTCCTTCCAGAGAATGCCAAAACCTATTCATGGACAGCTTATAAATCTCCCTCCAATGAATATGCTCTGTGGCTGGTCGATCCAGATGGGCAAACGTTCCTTGCCAAGCCAGGCCAGGAAGTTATCGCCGCCAAACCCGGAGATCCTGGAATTGGGGAAGCAGATAGCAAAGGAATTCCGGCTTCGATCGAGGGCTATAAACGTCTGAATCCATTGCTGGCTGCGACCGACAAGCAATTAACCAGTATTAAGTTTGGTGTCGAAGGGAGCAAGACTATCCAGGTGAGTTCTCCAAGTGAGGCAGCCCAATTGGAACCTCGCTTTAAGTATGATCCGGCAACGGATACGGTGATTGATCAATCGAATGGGGATGTGTACGCGAATGTCCAAGGGACGTTCACAACCAAAGAAGGCAGAACCATCAAACCGGGTTTCCGTACGACAGTTGGTCTGAAGAACTTTAAAGATTTTGCCACCAGCCCGGCGTTGCGCGGACCCTTAGTGCAAATTGTGAGTTGGAATTTCATCTTCCCTACGGTGAGTGTGCTATCAACATTTGCATTGGGACTTGCCATTGCGATTATGTTCAATGACAAGGAATTTCCATTGAGAAAACTGATCCGCTCCCTTTTGCTGATCCCATACACCATCCCTGGATTGATCAGTATCATTATGTGGCGCGGCTTGTTGAACTCTGAGTTTGGTGTCGTGAACCGATTTCTGAAAGATTTGATTGGCGTGGCGCCACACTGGACCACAGAACCATTTTGGGCACAGGTTGCCATATTGCTCGTTAATCTGTGGCTGGGTTATCCTTATTTCATGCTGGTCGCAAGTGGTGCACTGCAATCTATTCCCACAGATATTTATGAAGCCGCCATGATCGATGGCGCGACTGGCTGGGCAAGATTCCGTCGTATTACGTTGCCCTTGCTTTTGGTCGCAGTCGGACCGCTATTGATCGCTTCCTATGTATTCAATTTCAATAATTTCAACTTGATCTATCTGTTCATTGCAGGTGGTCCCCCAATTGTCGGTGCCTCGACCCAGGCAGGTCACACGGATATTTTGATCAGCTACGTTTATAAACTGGCCTTCGAGAGTAGTGGACGTGGTGTTCAATATGGCCTCGCCTCAGCCATTTCTATTATTGTTTTCCTCATTGTTGGAGCGATTACTCTTCTTCAGTATCGCTTCACCAATATGTGGGAGGAGGTAAGTGAAAATGTCTAGCATGGCTCAAACCTACCAGGATCTTCGTTCCTCGCAGAAGTTTCAAAGGCGGTTCAGTGTTGTCGTTAGATTGGTCATTGCGGCCATCCTGATATTCTTCGCGGTCTTCCCAGTGTTATGGATAATTTCCGCTTCTTTCAGCAGTTCACAATCCCTATCAACGCAAACATTAATCCCAGTCAGGATAAGCTTTATAAATTACCAAAGGTTGTTTGGGCTTGACCCAAACTACAGGTTTGGAGATCTGGTATACCAAAAATGGATTTTTAATTCGGTCAAGGTTGCCACTATCACGACCCTTCTGAGTCTGGCGATTACCACCATGGCAGCCTATGCATTCTCTCGGATGCGCTTTGCCGGACGCGTGACCATCCTCAAAGGAATTTTGCTCATCCAGGTGTTTCCAAACCTGCTCGCCATTGTTGCCATCTACGTATTGATCTTCCAATTTGGTACGATTATTCCGGCATTGGGATTGAACACACATGCGGGTCTGATCATGGTGTACCTGGGCGGCTCAATGGGAATCAATATCTGGCTAATGAAAGGCTTTTTGGATACAATCCCGCGCGCCATCGATGAATCAGGTATGGTAGATGGAGCAAGTCATTTCCAGATTTTCTACCATTTGCTGCTCCCACTCCTTCGACCCATTCTGGTTGTGATCGGGATCTTATCGTTTATCGGCGTCTATGGCGACTTTATTCTTGCAAAAATCCTGCTGAATGATGTCGACAAATACACACTGATGGTTGGATTGCAGATCTTCACCGCAGGTCAATTCGATCAGAAATGGGGCGTCTTTGCGGCGGGCGCATTACTGGGCGCTTTTCCCATTATGATCATCTACCTTGCCCTACAGGATCAGATCATGGGCGGTTTGACGGCAGGTGCAGTAAAGGGATGAGGCATTCAGCAATCGCTGTAATGGTCTGACAATATTGGGGATAGCCCTGTTCAAAGGACAGGGCTATCTTTATTTCAGTTCAGCATACTGATCAACTCCAAAACAGAATCATGCATGAGATGAAATTGCGAATAAAAACGATTTGCCTATTGCTTCTGATTTCTCTTCTTGCCGCTTGTGCTCCGGCGACGCCAACAGCAACTCCAATTGCCGAGGTCACAGAAACTCCGGTCACATCACTGGGCACCGAGGGATTTCCGTGGTGGAATGACACAGTCTTCTATGAGATCTTTGTCCGCTCGTTTCGCGACAGCGACGGGGACGGAATCGGCGATTTCAACGGCATCACCGAAAAGCTGGATTATCTGCATGATTTAGGCATCCGCGGGATTTGGCTGATGCCTATCAACCCATCCCCCTCCTATCATGGCTACGATGTGACTGACTATTATGCGGTCAACCCTGATTATGGGACGATGGATGATTTCAAACGCCTTCTTGCCGAAGCACATAAACGCGATATCAAAGTCATCATGGACCTGGTGCTTAATCACACGAGTGCAAAGCATCCCTGGTTTCAGGACGCACTCAAACCTGGAGGCGAGCATCACGATTGGTATGTTTGGAAAGATCAAGATCCTGGCATGCTCGGTCCATGGGGTGCACCCGCCTGGTATAAGGCGACAAACGGAGGATATTACTATGCCATCTTTTGGGATCAAATGCCCGACCTGAACTATAACAATCCGGCTGTTCGAGAGGAAGCGAAAAAAGTTTCCTCGTTCTGGCTCAAGGATGTAGGCATTGACGGCTTCCGCCTCGACGCGGTGCGCTATCTGGTAGAGGATGAAAAGCTGGCAGATTCCAACACCAATCATGCATTTCTCAAAGAATGGGGCGAGACCTATCGGTCGATCAATCCGAAGGCATTTACAGTCGGCGAAGCCTGGACTGACAACGCCAATGTCAAAGAGTACACCAAAACAGATGCCGAACTGGACTCGGCCTTCAACTTCGATCTTTCCACAGCCATTCTCAAGTCACTGAATGAAAGCAATAATACTTCTGTTCGATTCCTTCTCCAGACCACCGTGAGGGATTTCCCGCAACAGGATAACGCTAACTTTCTTACCAACCATGATATGCCACGCGTCGTCAATCAACTTGGTGAGAACAGTGAAGGCAAGGCAAAAGCCGCGGCAGGGATCCTATTCACGGCTCCTGGCATTCCTTTCATTTATTATGGTGAAGAGATTGGAATGAGCGGTACCAAACCTGATGAACTGATCCGCACTCCGATGCAATGGACAAACGAAAACGGGGCGGGTTTCACCAGTGGCAAACCTTGGGAACCAGTCAATTCGGACTTTTCCGCGGTCAATGTCGCGAAACAGACAGGCGATCATGCCTCCTTGCTCGAACATTATCGAAAGCTCATTCAGTTACGAAATGCCCATGCTGCTTTACGCGTCGGGAAAACATTTGTCGCTGAGTCAAATTCCAATAAGCTGGTGGCTTATTTACGCGCCAGCAAAGATGAAACACTTTTAGCGATCATCAATATAGATGATGCCCCCATAACTGATCCGCAACTCGAGCTTAGTGTGGGTCCACTCTCTGGTAATTATGAGGCGGTCTCTTTGCTGGATCAGTCCACCGTTAATTCTCTGCCATCGAATGACAAAGGCGGATTTGATGCTTATACTCCCCTGCCTGAAATTCCCCCGTATGGTGTAATTGTTATTCAACTTACACCTTCAAAATAAAGAAGACCCTAAAGGTTTCTTTTCCGTAACGTCATCCAGTAACGTTATGCATTCCTGATGGTCTGACCTTTGGTCAGCAAGGAAAACCTTTAGGGTCTGAAGTAAAGGAAACGTATGGAAGATTTTATTTTCGGAACGCTATCCACTGACGAGTCGCGCATTGCTCATTTGAGATTGCAGCGCGGCGGAGTCACACATGCCCACCAACGCTCACCGCACGACCCTTTGCCCGATCGAGCCATCCAAATTGATCTCACTGTCGGTCCTTCCTATGCCTACAATCAGGCGTGGATTTACTGGACAAACGATGGCAGTGACCCCGATGGAAAGAATGGCATTGCCCTAAACGGTTACGCGACTTCACTCGAGCCGATCGACTCGGAATGGGATACGTTGCTGTGGGGATACCTGCGTCGCTTTCGGGGCGAGATCCCGGGTCAGCGCGCAGGGACGGTGGTGCGTTATCGAGTCAGTGCAGGGAACAAGGATGAGGAAACCCTAGCAGATGGCGGAGCCTATTACGCGTTCTACGTGGATAACGATCCGCCTCCCGCCTGGGCACAGGACGCGATCATCTATCAGATTTTTGCGGATCGGTTTTTTAGTCCATCTAGCGACTTTCCAAAGATCGAGGCAAAGCCTTCCTTAAAATCCAATGGCACCTTACGTGGCATTATTGAAAAGTTAGATTACATCGCTGAATTGGGCGCAAATTGTATATGGCTTACTCCGATATTTCCAAGCCCAAGTTATCATGGCTACGACGCGACCAGTTTCTTTGAGATCAATCCGCGCCTCGGCACGAAAGAGGATTTCAAGGAACTCGTTGAACAAGCCCACGCACGGGATATGCGCATCCTAATAGATTTCGTTCCCAACCACTGGTCCAACCAGCATCCGAGTTTTATCGAAGCCACCCAGGATCGTAATAGTCAATACTTCAATTGGTACACCTTTGAGCATTGGCCCGATCAATATAAATGTTTCTTCACCTCTCGAGGCTTGCCACAGATCAATTTACGGTACGCTCCGGCCCGCCAGCATGTTCTTGACGCCGCAAAATATTGGCTGGAGTTTGGCGCGGATGGCTATCGCGTGGATTATTGCATCGGTCCCACACCCGATTTTTACGGAGACTTCCGCCGCCTCACGCGCACATCCAAACCCGATTCATGGACGTTCGGCGAAGCCGTTGACCCACCCGATTCGCAGCTCACCTTCGAAGGCGGCATGGATGGCGCCCTCGACTTCATGTTGTTAGAAGCCATGCGCAAAACCTTTGCATTTGGCAGGTGGAATGCAAGACAATTTGGGGAATTTCTGGACCGGCACGAAACCTACTTCCCAGCGACGTTTACTCGTCCCTCGTTTCTCGATAATCATGATATGAACCGATTCCTCTGGGTAGCACGAGGTAACATACGCAAGCTCAAGCTCGTGGCGTTATGTCAGTTTACGCTTGCCGGCGCACCGGTCATTTACTACGGCACCGAAGTGGGACTTTCCCAACATGATGATGTGATGCAGCACGGACGCGCCATCCATGAAGAAGCACGATTACCGATGATTTGGGGTGAAGCGCAAGATCGTGAACTTTTCAACTTTTATAAAGGATTGATTTCTCTACGCAAAAATCACTCAGCCCTGCGGCGCGGGAGTCGTACCACCATTTTTTCAGATGAGAAGGTATTGGTATATCGCCGAAGTGACGCTGAGAAAAATTTAGTCACCGTACTCAATGTTTCGGAACAGGAAGTATCTTTTGAGCTTGAGTTAACTGAATCCGCTTTCGCCTTCGCGACAGGTCCCGAATGTAAAGTACAGGCTGCGGGAGGACAAAAAAGAATCTTCCTTCCACCTTTTGGCGGGATCGTCCTCCAATGAATATCCTCGGCGCGCTCGAACGGCACGAGAAGTTTAAGTCAAACTTCATTACGCCGCGGCATGTGGATGTATGGTATCCACCGGGTTATTTCGAAAACACTGCAGAGTGCTATCCCGTCCTCTATATGCACGATGGACAGAATCTATTTGACTCTGCGACCGCGTTTGGCGGCTCCGGCTGGGAAATTGACAAAACCATCTCGAAATTAATGGATGACAAAAAGATTTGCGGTGCCCTTGTTGTGGGAATCTGGAACACAGATATACGCTGGCGTGAATACATGCCACAAAAACCATACCAGTCGCTTGCGCTTGAAAGACATCACGAAAATTTTATTAATACCTATGGCGGCGCACCCATTTCAGATGCATACCTCCACTTTATCGTGGAGGAACTAAAACCGTTTATCGACTCAAACTACCGAACCCTGGCTGATCAATCGAATACGTTCGTGATGGGCTCGAGCATGGGCGGATTGATCTCGCTGTATGCTGTCAGTGAATATCCCGACGTCTTCGGCGGCGCGGGTTGTCTCTCCACCAATTGGCCGGCAGGCGAGAATGAACTGGTGGATGAAATGGCAAAAAACCTACCGGACCCGGAAACACACAAGCTGTATTTTGATTACGGCACGGAGGGACTGGATGCATTCTATGGACCGTATCAAAAACGGATGGATGAACACCTCCAGAAGGCTGGCTATGTGGAAAACCAGAATTCGATGACGCTCCAATTCGCAGGCGCCGACCATTCCGAAACTGCCTGGCGCGAGCGCATAGAAATTCCATTGTCGTTTTTACTTCCCTGATTGAAATGACGTAGAATCGTAACCAATGTAGGACAAGTTGCGTCTTGTCCTACATTATCTTACAATGAGGTTTCATAATGACAACACCAGACTGGGTTCAGGATGCAATTTTTTATCAAATCTTTCCGGATCGTTTTGCAAGAAGTACGCGTAATCCTTCAGCAAATCTGCCTTTTGAAACATGGAACTCGCCACCCACGCCGCATGGCTTCAAGGGTGGCGACTTGTATGGCATCGCTGAAAAGCTCGATTATCTAAAGGATTTGGGGATCACCGCCCTTTATCTCAACCCGATCTTTGCTTCGGCTTCCAACCATCGTTATCATGCTTTTGATTATTACGCGGTCGACCCACTGCTCGGTGGAAATGAAGCGTTCACCGAACTGCTCCATGAGGCCCACAAAAAGGATATTCGTATCATTCTGGATGGCGTGTTCAACCACGCCTCGCGCGGCTTCTGGCAATTCCATCACGTGCTCGAATGCGGCGACGGCTCACCTTATCGAGATTGGTTCCTCTTCGACCCCGAGCGCCTGAGCCGCAGAAAACATTGGGGCGCGTATCCGGGCCCACAGGAGTTGAGGGCTCTACAGCATGAAGATAGCATCACTGCCATTGGGTACCGCGGCTGGTGGAATTTGCCCGCATTGCCCAAGTTCAACACCAATGAGCCAGCCGTGCGCGAATTCCTTTTCGGCGTTGCCGAGCATTGGATCAAGCTAGGTGCGGATGGCTGGCGTCTGGACGTGGCAGAAGAAATTGATGATGATTCCTTTTGGCGCAACCGCATTAGAAAAATCAACCCTGAGGCGTATATCGTTGCAGAGATCTGGCATGAGTCTCACCGCTGGCTTCAGGGAGATCAATTCGATGCGATCATGAACTATGATGTGACCAAACCGATGCTGGCATTCTTTCCCAGCACTCATCTTAATTATCGAGTCTTGCACCAGCAATCTAATTATCATGGCATCCAACAAGTCATCGACGCGCATGAGTTCGCCAATCGCATCGATCACAATTTGGGACTCTATCGAAATGATATTACCTATGCTCAATTGAATTTATTGGATAGCCACGATACACCGCGCTTCCTCTCCTGTGCTGGTGGAGATAAGGATGCCCTGAAATTAGCGTGGCTCTTTATGTTCTCCTATCCGGGTGCGCCGTGCGTCTATTACGGGGATGAAATCGGTCTGGATGGCGAACATGACCCGGATTGCCGCAAATCCTTCCCGTGGGAGGAAAGTAAATGGGATAAGGATCTGCTCTCCTACGTCAAAGGGTTGATCGCGTTGCGTAAGCAGAATCCCGCCTTGCGCCGCGGCGATTTTAGAAGGCTATGGTCAGCAGATGGCACGTATGCGTTCTCCCGATCGTTCGAAGATGAAACATTCGTCGTGGCATTGAACACCTCAGAATCGCCTCAGCAGGTCGAGGTCACGTATGAAGCGAAGAAGAGTCCAAAAGCAATCCTGGGGGAAGCATCCGATATTTCCATGAACGACCATCGTTTGAAATTCAAAATCCCCGCCCGAAGCGGCGTCATATTGAAATAAGCGATTGATCTCTAAGTGACTGTCACTTTTGCAGAGCACTCCAGAAGCGGAGCACACGGAGCAAGGTGGCAGTCACTTTTTGTTTAAGAACATGGCAGTTTCTGGCAGTTCATGACCTGGCTTTGGCAGTTGCACTATGGCAAGATGGTTACAGACCCATAACGAAAACCCTTAAGCTGGGTTCCAATTTCAAAGGGAAAGGTGGATGCGCCATGGCAGAAGATACACAGAAGATCCTCGACGAGATCCTTGACAATCTCAAAAGCAGCGACAGTGCGCGGCAAGTAGAGGGAATTCATGCGCTGGAACAGGTGAACTACAGCAGCAAATTTATTTTCTTCGAGCTGGAACGCCTTGCCATTCATGGCGTGGAAGATGTGCGAGCAGCTGCTCTGGATGCCCTGAGTTCCAAACCCAGCCAATATATTTCAAGCCAGCTTTCCAGGCTTTCAAAATACGACCGTATCACCGTATTAAAGGAAATCGAAGCCTGGCAGGCGAACGGACTGATCGAACCGCATCAGGCTGAGGTCCTGAGGCGACGATATGATTTCGAAGCCAAACCCGGTGTATCGCTCAAGTCTGCAACACCAACGATCAAGGAGGAGCAACCTGCAATCCCAGCGGTGATGGTTCCCGCAGGTCCGCGCCCATCCCTGATACAAACGTTGCTGAGCGAAGCCAGCATCAAAATTTATTTGTACCTGGGCGCGTTCTTTGTCATTGCGTCCGCGTTGATTTTGGCAGCGGTAGTGGAAGCGGCACGTTTGCCGATTTT
>WNGA01025433.1_pt1 | contig 10600 bp, 8 predicted proteins | sample 5400061 | NCBI WGS metagenome assembly WNGA01 (sample SAMN13153366, study PRJNA577476) | soil metagenome | isolation source: 100 cm soil or saprolite under grassland replicate 2 | place: USA:California | collected 2016-06-15
GTCCGCCGTCCGACGATGGGGCCAGCACGGGTCGACGCGGGTCTTGGGCGCCCCTCAGTCGCGTGCCCGCCATGAATCTCCGGCTCGAAATAGCATCCATTGGCCGCTCTCCGGGGGTCGATCGGTGGATCCGGGCTTAATCTACGAACGTGCCTGGCGCGCTGCTGGTACCAGGCGATCGCTTCGGCCCCTTCGGTCAGCGAAGCGATCATGCGGGGAAACTTCCGCACCCCGGCCCTGAGCTCAGCTGCCGGCTCGTGGTCCTGCTCAAAACCCATCTCCCCTCCCTCCCACGTCGCCTGGTTGAACAGCCTGCCGGGGGGCGGCACGGATCAACAAGAGCCATGCCGCCCGTCCCTCGTCCTAGTAGGGGACAAGGATTCGGTACTTGACGCGCGTGACACCGGGCGCGGCCCCACGCCGCGTCATGGTGCTCCGCCCAGGAGCTCATTGTCCCGTGGAGCGTGACTTGCCCGTGACGTGTTGAGGGCGCGGGCGCTCAAGCGGGCGAGCGCGAAGAGCTAGCCGCGAAGCCTCCGGCTACGCCGTCCGCAGCCGATCGGCGGCATCGTCGAGATGACGCGGCTCCGCGCTCAGGCGAGGCTCTCTGCACGCAACCAATGGAGGCAACGATGAACGATGCGCCGATCCTCATCTGTTACAACAACTCGAACGGTGCGTGACACGCGGTCAATGCGGCTGCCGCTCTGTTTGCCGACCGCCGCGCAGTTGTCCTCGAGGTCGCTCCACCGCGGACCGTCGCGGAGAGCTACGTCGCACTCGACCCGATGACGCTCGACTTCGAAAGCTCAATAGCGAGGACGCATTGCCGCGTGCCCAATTCGGACCCGCGCTCGCCCGCCTCGCGAGTTTGACCGCCGAGGCAGGAGCGGACGGCGCCCTCCCGACCTGGGACGGTGTCGTCGACGTAGCCGACGGAATCGCAGCTGCCGCGATCGTGATCGGCTCACGCGGCCTCGGCGGCGCGCGCCAATTCCTGAGTGCCAGCCTCCCGCACCTAGCCTTGCTGGACCAGGTTGGATTCGCTGGGGAGCACCCGCTGGAGCTGCATCCGCGATCTTATGCCGAGCTTGCGGAACACCTTGCGCAGGTGGTAATCGACCGTATTCGCGCTGATGAAGAGCCGCGCGCCGATCTCGGGGTTCGAGAGACCCTCGCGGGCGAGCCGGGCGACTTGGGCCTCCTGAGCTGTGAGCTCGGCGCTAGTCTCGACCGCGCGTCTGCGGGCAGTCTCCCCCGTGGCGAGCAGCTCGCGTTCGGCGCGCTCGACGAAACCCTCGGCGCCCGTCACGACGAACATCTCGTACGCCGTGCGCAGCTGCTCGCGCGCGTCCGTGCGCCGACGCTCACGGCGAAGCCACTCCCCGTAGAGGAGGTGGGCGCGTGCGAGAGCCCAGCGAATGCGGGTGCGGCCAAGGCGCTCGATCGCCTCCCGATAGAGGCGCTCGGCGGCCTCGCCGTCGCTCACAAGCGCTCGCGAGCGGGCCTCGATCCCCAGCGCCCAGTCGGTGCCGCTGGCGCGAGTCGACTCCGAGAGCCGCTGGAGGGCGTCGGCCGCGCGCGCGGTCTTCCCGCTTCGAGTGGCCGCCTCGATCAGCTCGACCAGCCCCCAGGCGAAGGGCAGCTCCTCGGGGTGCTCGCCGGCCCGCTGGGCAGCGTCGAGCGCGTCCTCATGGCGGCCGACGCCGTTGTAGAGCACCGCGCTCGTCCAGTCGATGAGGCCCAGCCCCTGACCCTCGCCCCGAGCGACCACCTCCTTCATGTTGCTCTCGATCAGCTCGGAAACCTCGGCTTCCCGGCCGCGGAATGCGGCGAGCCCGAGGGCTCCGTAGGGCGCAAGGTGGCTCCCCGTCGCCTCGGTGACGGCCTCGACCTCGTGGTTCAGTGAAGCGGCCGCGGCGAGCTCGCCGGTCCACAGTTGTACCCCCATGCGCGAAATCAGAGCGATGGGAAGCACGCTCATCGCGCCGGCATCCCGGGCGAGCTGGACGTGGCGGGTGGACAGCAGATACCAGCTCTCGTCATCCCACAGATCCACGGCCGCGCGGCAGGCGAGCCAAAGCCAGCGGAGCCCTTCCTCATTGGAGATATCCTCGCCGCGGAAGGCGCTCAGGGCTCGCCTCACGATCGGCGTCCCAACCGCGTAGCCCTCACTGATCAGCAGCGCCAGCCCATCCAGGAGCAGTTCAGGCGCGCGTGAGGGCTGCGGCGACGAGGGCGCACCGCGGGCGGCCTGCGCGACCTCCAGCAGACCGCCGCCGCTGGCCAGGCGCCCCACGAACATCGCCGCCTGCAGCGCTTCCAGATACGTCCCGCGTGTAAGCCCCACGTCGAGCGGCTCAAGCCGCTTGGCCGCCTTGAGCAACAGCGGCGGAGCTTCGCGGCCGCGGTTCACCGCGAACGCGATCTGGGCACGCAGCAGGTCCGCTAGGGCGCGCTGAAGTTCGTCCAGCGGTCCCGCCTGCGCCGTAGCCAGCAATCCCAGCGCCGCATCGGGCGCGCCGGCTTGGAGCTTGGCGCGTGCTGCGGCCAGCGCACGCTGCCCCCGCCGAGTCGGGTTGGGCGTCAGCCTGGTGGCCTGCTCCAGGAAAGCGGCGGCCGCCGCCAGCCCGCCCCGTGCCTGTGCGCGCGCGGCCGAGCGCTCGAGGTCGGAGGCGACGTCCTCGTCGGGTCCGGACGTCGCCTGCGCGCGGTGCCACGCGCGCCGATCGGGATCCCGGTATTGGTCGGTGACCTCCGACAGGACACGGTGCGCGTTCCGCCTTTCCTTCGGCGACGCGGCCTGATAAACCGCCGACCGGACGAGCGGATGCCGGAACCGCACCCCAACGCCGAACTCCACCAGCCCGTCGGACTCGGCGGAATCCGCCGCATCGACCCCGATCCCGAGCCGCTCAGCCGCTCGCCACACCAGTGTCGGCTCGCCGACCGGCTCGGCCGCCGCGACCAGCAGCAGCCGCTGGGTCTCGGTCGGCAGCTGCTGAAGCCGTCGCCGAAAGCTATCCTCGATTCGAGCTGGGAGCAACTGGACGTCCGGGAGCCCGAACCCGCCCGCCATCTCCGCGGGCGTCAACCCACGCGGCAGCTCCAGGAGTGCCAGCGGATTGCCGCGCGTCTCGGCAATGATCCGGTCGCGCACGTGTTCATCCAGCGGCCATCTGATCACCGAGCCCAACAGCGCCCGCGCATCATCGTTACCTAGACCCTCAACCACCAGCCCCGGCAACCCCGCCAGCGGCTGCCCTTCGCCGGAATGGCGGGCGCCGAAGACCAGGGCGACCGACTCCGCCAACAGCCGGCGCGCCACGAACTCAAGCGTCTGCAGGGACGCCCGGTCAAGCCACTGTGCATCATCCACCAGGCACACCAGCGGCCGCTCATCGGCCACCTCGGCCAGCAGGCTCAGCGTGGCGAGACTGACCAGAAAATGATCCGGCGCGTCTCCGGCACCCAGGCCGAACGACACGCCGAGCGCATCGCGCTGCGGTGCCGGCAGCTGCTCTAGGCGATCCAGCATCGGCGCACAGAGCTGCTGCAGCCCAGCGAATGCGAGCTCCATCTCGGACTGCACACCCGCGGCACGCGCCACCCGACACCCCGACGCCCGCCCGGCCAGGTACTCCAACAACGCCGACTTGCCCACCCCCGGCTCCCCGCGCACTACCAGCACGCGGCTCTCACCCCCGCGAACCGCCTCGAGCAGCCGGTCAAGAACCTCACACTCGCTGCGCCGGTCCTGCAACACCACCTAGCAACACTGCCACGCGGGCGGCGCCCTGTCGCGCCCGCTCTGGGAGTTTTGCGTGGCCTTCTGTCCGGCGCCAAAGGCGTCCCGTAGCCAGCCTCGCCCGCTCGGTCAGCTTTGGCTTGGCTCCGTGTCCAGCACGACCGGGACGCCAGGCGCGTACTCCTTGCTTAGCACCCGCTCGACGTTTTCGCCATCGATCGTCTCCCGTTCGAGCAGGAGCGCTACGACTTCCTCGAGAGCATCACGGCGTGACTGGAGCAGCGCACCAGCGCGATCGTCGGCCTCCTTGGTAGTCGCGTGACCTCCTCATCGATCACGCGCTGTGTCTCCTCCGCGTACTGCCGAGTCGTGAGCGGCTGAGCGCCGAGGTACTGCGCACCGTCATCGGAGAAACCGACCGGCCCGAGGCGGGGGGCTCATCCCGAACTCCCGCACCATAATCGTCCCGAGCTGCGTGGACCGGCGAGATCGTTCGCCGCCCCCGACGAGATCTCGCCGAGCACGATACGGGACCGCGCGGGAGGGAAGCGCCTCCAGGACCGGCATCCCCATCATCCGGATCAGTGCCGCGTCCTCCACGAGGATCGCGTCCCGCGCCGTTTCCTCAACTTGCTGCCTCATTTCCTCATCCCCCTTCTGCCACCTATGAGAAGTGGGCTACGCCTTCACGCGTTCCCCTGATGCCGCGGACCTCTCGATGGCCGCGATGACCTCATGGCGCCGGACGGCGTCGGCGAAGTCCGGCACGGTGTGAGTCCCGTTGTGGAGGTCCGCCGCGAACGCGGCGTAGGCACGCCCGACGTTGTAGGCGGGCGCCCCTTCCAGGCTGCTGAGCGCGGGCCACTTCTGTGTCAGCGCCGCCGGGACAACAAGCTCGGCCGGCTCGTTCCCTCCCTTTGCTCCCCCGACGGTCAGGGGAAAGATCTGGGGCTGCGCGGCGGCAGCGGTGATCTGGAGCGTTCCGTCGGTTCCGTTGATTTCCCACAGGAACCCGGTACCGCCGGCCACGGCCTCACGGACGTGGATGCTGGCGACCGCCCCGGACGTGAGCGTGCCGATCACCGCGATCTGGTCGGCCGCCGTTTTTGTGATCTGCTCGCCGGTCTCTTGGATGGTGATCAGCGGCCTGCGAAGGGCCGACACGGCCGACAGGTCGGCGAACTCGCCCAGGACGCGATTGAGGATGTCCAGGCTGTGACCGATGGCGATCGTGAGCACGTTGGCCCCGTTCGTCTTGTCGAGCATGTAGGCGTTGGGCTGGCCCACGACGTCGCCCGGGACCGACAGCCCCACCATGGTCGTCGAGAGGACCTCGCCGACGTATCTGTCGCCGAGCAGCTCCTGGACGAAGTCGATCGCCGGGGCCTGGCGGGCCTGTAATCCGACGACCGTGCGTACCCCCTGCTCGGCGGCCAGCGCGGCCATCGCTCGTGCATCGTCGAGGTCGCGGCCGAGCGGCCACTCGCAGTAGACGGCCGTGCCGACGGCAAGCGCGGCCGAGACGAGCTCGCGATGGTGCGGGACCCTGACCGTAACAGCGACCAGGTCGATGTCTGGTTGGGTCACCAGCTGCTCGTGGTCTGAGAACACCGCGCTGACCCCGAACGCTTCGCCTGCCGCACGCGCCGACTCCGCGCTGTGCGCGCTGAGTGCCCTGATCTCGTAGTTCGGCAGCGCGCGCAGTGCTGGGATGTGGGCGGTGGCCGCCCAGCCGCGGACGGGACTGACCCCGATGATCCCGACACCCAGCGTCGACTCAGGCATCTTGTTCGGAGATCAGCGCACCATCAGCGGTCCCCGGCGATCTCGCAGCCCCGCTCCCCCTTCTGTCTCTGCGCCATGTGCTCCTCCGATCTTGCGGGCGCGGCCGGACCCTCATGCGGCTGTCGCGACGGCGGTGCGCGCCTGGCGGGCGTCGACCACCTTCCCGTTCAGTCCTCCGAACTGGTGCAGGGCGCCGAACGACTCGATGCTCAGGGCGGCGTCCACACCGCCCGCCTTCACCGGGTCGAACCCGGCTGCCGAGATGAGCCGCTCGATCGCGGCGGCAGCCTGGTCGTCATCGGTCGCGTAGAACAGCACCGCGCGCGGGGTGCGGTTGGCCTCCGAGGCCAGTGACTCGGCGCCGAGGGTGCCGAACGCCTTCACGAAGTGAGCCTCGGAGGGGAGGAGCCCGGCGACCACAGAGCCCGAGGACTGACCATCGGGAAGCGTCCGAACGAACCCGCCGTTCGTGTCCTGCGCGACCTGGTTCGAGGGATCGACGACGACCTTGCCCCTGAGCAGGTCCTTGTGCTGGGCGATCAGGTCCTCGAGCGTGTCGAGCCAGACCGCGAACACCACGACATCCGCGTCTGTGATCGCTTCTCGACCGAGGTGGCGCTCGCAAGCTCGCCCAGTTCTCTCGCCAGCGCTGTCGCGTTCGATTCGTCACGCGCGGCCAGGACCACGCGTTCGTCGCCGTCAACGAGATGCCGCGCGACCGACTTGCCGATGTTGCCAAGACCGATGATTGCGGTGGTCATTTGCTTCCTCCTTGAACTCCAAGAGACTCAGCCCACGCGATGCGCCTCGACCTCGATCTCGAGGTCGACCTTCTTGCCCACCAGGAAGCCGCCCGCCTCGACGGCCATGTTCCAGGTCATCCCCCAGTCCTCGCGGTCGATCGTCGTCCTCGCCGACGCGGCGAACATCGGCTCCGCTTCCATATCAGGCCCCCATCCGAGGAACTCTCCCGAGAGGGTGACGGGCCTCGTGATGTCCTTGATCGTGAGGTCGCCGTCGAGCTCGAACGAGGTGCCCCCCGTCGGCCGCACGGCGGTGCTCGTGAACGTCAGCACCGGGTGCTGCTCGGTCTCGAGGAAGTCGCCGCTCATCAGGTGCTGGTCGCGCTTCTCGGTGTGCGTCGTGATGCTCTCGGTCTTCACCTCGACCTCGACGCGCGAATCCTGCGGCGAGTCAACCCGACCAAGGTGTGGACCGCGTCGAGCTCGTAGGTTCCGGGAGGCGGGATCGACACCCCCTGGTACTCCCGGCCCTGGACCGCCGTTTCCTTCATTCGTACCTCCTCGCGCCGGGCCCCCGCCTGCCGCGGGAGCTATACTTGCATGTGCAAACACACTCTCGGCCGAGTTTATTGCATATGCAAATAGATGACCGTCCAGAAACCGACGTAGCGGGGCTGCTCGACCGGCTCGTGGCGGCCGAGCTGCCTGAACGGCGCGGATTGGACGCCTGGGTCTCGCTGCTGCAGGCGCACGCCTCGCTCATGCGCCGGCTCGAGTCCGACCTCGAGCGAGAGACCGGTCTGGCCCTTGCCGACTTCGACGTGCTCGCTCAGCTGGCCAGAGCCGGAGGTGAGCTGCGGATGACGGAGCTCGCGGCCCGGGCGCTCATCTCGCGATCGGGCATGACCCGGCGTGTCGCTCGGCTTGTCGAGGAAGGTCTCGTCCGGAGGGCTGACGCCGACGCGGACGGCCGTGGCGTCGTGGTCGCACTGAACGACGCGGGCCTCGCCCGCCTAGGAGAGACCGCTCCGGTCCATGCGCGCGGTATCTCGAAGCTGTTCGTGGAGCCGCTCGATGATCAAGAGCTCGCGATCCTCGAGCGCGCCTTGGGCAAGGTGATCATCGACTGCTCGTTCGGCTGAACGAGCTAGGGCTCGCTTGTGCAACCGACTTCGCGAGGACTTGGTCAACCGCCTCGTCGGGCCCGGGCGACTCGGTTCTCCACGTCGGGTGCGGCACCTCCCATTCACCCGCGTGACGGCCGAAGCGGTCACGTCTGCCCTCACCGCATGGGAGTGGATCCCTCCCGAGAGGCCATGACGCGCGCAACGGCGACGCGCAGCCGTGGATCCGATACGTGCAAGGGATGAAGCCAACAAGCGCCCCACAAGCGCGGCCCAGGGCGTCGACTACGATGGCACCTCACGCGCGCAATGCCTGGCCACGCTTGTCCCGCATTCGTCCCGCGAACGACCGGGAGACGTCAAGAAACGACGGGAACGGCTGGAGCATAGAATCCACAGGTCAGGAGCCGAGTTCCGTCATCGCCGCAGGTAGCGAGATCGGCTCCGAGAACACTCTCAAGGTGAAGACACGGGTTCAAATCCCGTTGGGACTACAAGCGCAAAGCCCCAGGTCAGGGCACGTAGCTGATCTCAGATCTCAGTTCGGCGACGACGAGTATCTCATCGCCCGGTGCGCGATGAGGCTCAGCTCGTCACGTCGCGGGGAGGATCTCGATGTACCCGTCGGTTCCGTTCACACGGATCCTCTGCCCATCCTGGATCAGCTGCGTGGCGTGTTCTACCCCGACGACGGCCGGCAGGCCGTATTCCCGTGCGATCACTGCGCCACGGGTCATCAGGCCCCCGACCTCCGTCACCAGGCCGGTGATCGCGACGAACAGGGGCGACCAGCTGGGGTCCGTGTGAGCCGTGACCAGGATGTCGCCCGGTTCGAGATCGGCCTCCGCCATGTCCAGGATGACTCGGGCTCGCCCTTCGACGGTCCCGGCAGAGACCGGCAGGCCGACCAACGCACCGGTTGGCAGGTCGTCGCGTCGGTACGCTCCGGCGATGGCCTCGCCGTCCGATGTGAGCACCCGGGGTGGCGTGAGCGCCTGATATGACCTGAACGCCTCCTTGCGCCGACGGATGAGCTCCTCATCCACCTGGTTCGTGCGCACGACGTCGTGAAGCTCCTGGAACGTCAGGAAGAAAATGTCTTCCTTCTCACGAAGCACGTCGGCCTGCACCAGGCGCTCGGCCTCGTCCAGCGTGGCCTGCTTGTACACGAAGTAGCGACTGACCATGCCGTACTTCGGGTACTCCCGGTACCCGATGAACGTCCGGACGCGATCGATCATCCGTTTGGTTCCTTCGACCTTCCGCTCCCCGTCCGGCAGCGCTCGCAAGCGCTCCAGCAGTTCCTGTTCCTTCTTCCACGCCTCCTGCCGCCCTTGCTCGAAGCGGCGCTCGCCGGCGCCGGGCTCGACGTTCCTGATGTTGGCGAGGATCACGGGCAGGAGCGTGGTGGGACGTTCGCTCCAACGCGGCCTGGTGATGTCAATCTCGCCGACGCAGCGCATGCCGTACTTGTCGAGGTAGGCCGCGATGGCGTCGCGTGCTTCTTCTCCGCCGTCGAGCTTGGCCAGCTCTTCGAGGAAGCCCTCGTCTCCGACATCGCCCAGAAAGGCGACGACCTCTGGATGCGGGCGGATCACGTCCGCGACGTCGAGGAGCGACAGCCCCATCTCCGAGGTGACGTTGTGGGGGACGGACTGTGTGAGCGTGTCGGCCGCGTTCTTCTCGCCCAGCCACGCCTACAGCTGCTCGTTGAGCCACCACGTCGCTTGCATCGCCGCCATGATCACCTGATGGCTCTGCGGATCGAACAGGATCCGTTTCAGCTCCTGGATGTCCGCCAGTATGAAGTCGAGCAGCTCCGATCCGGACTTCGTCCCGATGTCGCGTTTCAACGCGGCGATGGAAGCCTCGCTGCGCCCAATCAGCTCGGTGACGAGGGCCGGATCGGTCTCGATCGTGGCTGGCGCGACGCCGGGGACCGGCTCGCCGGGACCCTCGTCCGGGAGCGACGGGATGAAGGCGTCGCGTTCGAGGATGGTCTGCAGCGCGTCGCCGGTCAGCGGATCGGACTTCCCCGCGACCTCCAGGAGGCCGGCGCGGCTCGCTGGCGAGGCCAGGACCTGGGTGACGTCGACGAACAGACGCCCGCCAGCCTCGGCCATGGGCCGGGGGGTCGTCAGCTGCCACAGGGACAGCCCCAGGGGCTTCATGGGGTCGGTCATCATCTGCTGATGACCGACGGAGACGTAGACGTGGTTGGCCCGGTCACCGACCTCCGGGACGGGGAACAGCGTGGTGATCGGCCGGCTCTGGACGACCTGGAAGCCGTCAGCGACCAGGCACCATTCGATGTCCTGGGGGCAGCCGAAGTGCGCTTCGATCCGCCGGCCCAGCTGCGCGAGCTGCACGACCTGAGCGTCCGTCAGCGCTGGTTGCTCCTGCTGCGCCGGCTCGATCGGTTGTTCCTGTGTTCCACCCGCCGGCGAGGCGTGTATGGCAAGCTGCTTGGTGGCGACCGCCTTGGCGACGATGTCGCCGTCGCGCACCTTGTAGACGTCGGCGTTCACCCGGCCGGAGACCAGAGCCTCGCCGAGGCCGAAGCCGGCCTCCATGGTGGCGACCTTCCGGTTGCCCGTGACGGGGTCGGCCGTGAAGAGGACGCCGGCCGCCTGCGGGAAGACCATCCGCTGCACGACCACGGCTATGTGGACCTTCCGGTGGTCGAAGCCGTTCCGCAGGCGGTAGGTCACGGCCCGCTCGGTGAACAGCGAGGCCCAGCACCGGCTGACGTGCTGCAGGATCGCCGCCGGCCCCACGACGTTCAGGTAGGTGTCCTGCTGGCCCGCGAAGGAGGCCGCCGGCAGGTCCTCCGCCGTCGCGCTCGATCGGACGGCACAGGCGGCTCGCTCGCCGAGCCGGGCGAGTGCGCGGGTGATCGCCGCCGCCAGATCGTCAGGGATGACGATCCCTTCGAGGGTCCGTCTGATCTCCGCGCTGCGCGTCCGAATCGCCTCCCGGTCCTCCGGGTTCAGGCCCGACAGCCGATCCAGCCGATCCTCGATCGACGGCGCGTCCCCCATGATTCGCCGGAAGGCGTCCGTCGTCACGCAGAAGCCAGCCGGCACACGGATGCCTTCGATCCGCGAAAGTTCCCCCAGGTACGCGCCCTTGCCGCCGACGACTGCGACCTGCGTCTGGTCGATCTCCCGAAGACCCAGCACGTAGCTGCCCATCCGTTC
>WNGA01026471.1_pt1 | contig 10600 bp, 6 predicted proteins | sample 5400061 | NCBI WGS metagenome assembly WNGA01 (sample SAMN13153366, study PRJNA577476) | soil metagenome | isolation source: 100 cm soil or saprolite under grassland replicate 2 | place: USA:California | collected 2016-06-15
GGCCTGGTTGTCCTCGAAAATTCCACGCATCGGTTTCCTACACGCGGTGATGGGAGCGAATCTTTCATTTTTCACTCCTTGCCAACCGGTCCTGGTTTTGCGATGGCAAGAAAACATAACCCGAACACAATATCAGGAGCGGGACGGCGCTGTATATGGAACCAAGGTTGTAAGTTGGAGGTCCAAGAATCGCGTTGTCAGCCGGGCTCAAAACGGGTAAAAAGCCTGCTGTCATGAACAGGGGTGGCTCCAGTCTGACGTCGAAGACAACGTCTCAAGCCCGAGCCGGGCCGATCGGTCGTCAGACGAAACCAGGACGAGCCGGCTTACCGAGCCTTCTGGGTGAGCCGCGGTTGCAAAAGGCTTTGCTGCGATTGCACGCCGGCATGGAAATGGACGAGGTTTCAAAGGCTGTGTTCGACGTCTTTGATGCGGTTGTGCCCAATTATTTTGTGGCGGTCTGTTTGCAAGTCGTAGAACTTGAGAAACCTTTGATCGTTCGATGGAGCCACGGTTACAGTTATGATCCAGCGGAGCTGAAGCGTTTCTTTGAGATCAACCCCAGCCCGGCGGTTTGGAATGCGCATCCGGGACTAAAAATCTGGACATCGAGCGAGATGTTCGGCGAGGACTGGCAGGCCGCGCCGGAATTTTACCGGGAATGTGTGCAGCCCAGAGGCTGGCACTACGGCGTGGTACTTGGGTTCTGGAAAGGCAAGCGTCTGCTCGGCGTTATCTCCGCCCAACGCGCACTCGCCCAGGGCGATTTCTCCCCTGCCGAGGTTAGATGTTTATTGCGCCTTCATCCCTATTTCGATGCGGCGTTGCAACGGTTGGATCGGCTGCACGCCGAGCGCAACGCGCGCGCCGCGTCCGAGCAATTGCTCCGCCGGCTGCCGCTGCCGACCGTGCTGCTCGACTGGGACCTGCACGTGGTGCACAGCAACCTGGCGGCGCGGGACAGTTGCGCGCTGTGGAATCTCGGCCGCGGACAAGCGCGAGCTATCAAGAGCCGAGCCGACTTCCGGCTCCCGGCGGTTTTGCTCGAGAAATGCCGTGAGTTAAAGGCGCTATGGAATGGCAAGATGCTGGAGCGTTACTCTCTCGCCTCACCGGTCGGCCATCCCATGTGTCACCCTTCGCAACCGGACCTGCGGGCCAACATTCACCTGGTGCAACGCAGCACCGGTTCGATCACCAAGCCGATTTTCCGCGTTGATTTTGAAGAAGCACCCGCCGCGAACAACCACGCCACAGGCGCGCAAACTCCTCTATCGCTCAACCTGCGGTTGACGCGGCGCGAGCAGGAACTCATGGAACTCATCTGCCAGGGTGCCGCCAACAAGGAGATCGCGTCCAGACTCAGCTTAAGCGTGGGCACGGTGAAGAAGGAGTTGAACACCCTTTATCAAAAATTGGAAGTCCACAGCCGCAGCCAACTCATGGCGCTGATGCGCTAAAGCGGACCCAATGAACGGCGTCATCCTTCAACAATCGAGAACCGCTCGCACAAAGCGGGGCCTGCGGCTTGACCGGTCGCAAGAGCGACTTCAGAAAAGTCTGCTCCATCTGCACGCCGCGATGGAGTTGGAGGAAGTGGCAAAGGCGGTTTTCGAAGTCATGAACACCGCCGTACCCAATAGATACGTTGGTGTTTACTTTCAGGTCGTAGAGTTCGAGAAACCACTGATCGTCCGCGTGAGCCCTGATTTCGGATACAACCCCGCCCAATGGAAACGTTTCTTCGAAATCAACCCCGTCGGAGCCTTCTGGGCAGCGCATCCGGGCATGAAAATCTTTCGTCGTAGCGACGCATTCGGCGAGGATGAGTGGCGCGCGATGGATTTTTATCGGGAATTCGCCGAGCCGAAGGGCTGGTATCACGCGGCGAACCTGGGATTCTGGAAAGGTGGCCGCCTGCTGGGAGGCGTCTGCGCCCTGCGCAGCCTGGCGCAAGGCGATTTCAGCGACGCAGAAATGAAACGATTGTTAGGGCTGCATTCCTATCTGGACGCAGCAATGCAACGCTTGGACCGGCTGCACGCCGAGCGCAACGCGCGCGCCGCCGCCGAACAACTGCTGCAACGGCTGCCGTTGCCCACCGTGCTGCTCGACTGGGATTTGCGGGTGATCCACAGCAACGCCGCGGCCTGTGACAGTTGCGCCCTGTGGAATTTTGGTCCGGAGCAAGCGCGCGCGATCAAGGGCCGGGACCAGTTCCACGTGCCGGCTGTGGTGCTGGAGAAATGCCGCGAACTGAAAGCACAGTGGCACGACAAAATGATTGAGCGTTATACGCTGGACTCTCCCACCGGGCATCCCCTCTGCCACCCGGCACGTCCGGAGTTGCGGGCCAACATTCATTTGGTGCAACGCAGCACCGGCTCGATTACCAAACCTGTTTTCCGAGTTGATTTTGAGCAGGCACCCGGCGCCAATGCCGAGACCGGGAGCGGAACTTCCGCAGAGAGGGGTCTGGCGCTCAGCGCGCGACTCACGCGACGCGAGCGCGAGTTGGTCGAATTGCTCTGCCAGGGCGCCGCCAACAAAGACATCGCCGGACGGCTCAGTTTGAGCGTGGGGACCATAAAGAAGGAGTTGAACACGCTCTATCGAAAGCTCGAAGTAAACAGCCGCAGTCAACTCATGGCGCTGATGCGGTAATGCTGAAAACGTTGCATCGTTAAAAGAGTTAAAACGTAATTCAATTGAATCAGCACGTTGAAATTGTGCATCCACACAAGAGGATCGCAAAAGTGACCACGCTGCAAGCAGCCCCGAAAGGACTCGCCCCGGCGCAAGTTCTCTCGCGGCCGGCCCTGCAAAAGGCGTTGCTGAAATTGCATGCGACCGTGGAGCTCGAGGGGATGTGGAAGGCCGCGGTGGCGGTTCTCGATATCGCGTTGCCCCAGAAATTCATCGTCGGCCTGTTTCAATTCATCGAGATGGAGCGTCCCATGATTCTCAAATTCAGCCAGCCACTGCCTGGCCCGCCTGACGATTTGAAACGCTTTTTCGAGGTCTGTCCGACGTGGGGAATACTGCAAGCCAACCCGGGCTTGAAGCTGTGGCGGGTGAGCGATGATTTCGACGACGAGCGCTGGGAGCAGACAGAATTTTATCGCGACTTCGTCCGGCACCAGGGATGGTATTACGGCGCTCTTCTGGTGTTTTGGAAAGGGAAACGGATCCTGGGCACACTCTCAGCGCAGCGGACCCGGGAGCAAGGCGATTTTTCCGATGCAGAAATGCGACTGCTCGCCTGTTTGCACCCGCACTTCAACGCCGCGGTGCAACGACTGGACATGTTGCATACCGAGCACACTGCCCGGGCGGCGGCCGAACAACTGCTGCGGCGGCTGCCTTTACCGACGGTGTTGCTGGATTGGAACCTGCGCCTGGCCCACAGCAACCCGGCTGCCCGCGACTGTTGCGCGTTGTGGAATTTTGGACCGGAACGGGCCCGCTTCCTCAACACCCGCGATGAATTCCGGCTTCCGCCGGTCTTATTGGAAACCTGCCAACAATTGAAAACCCAATGGAATGACAAGATGCTGAAACAATACGCGCTGGCGTCGCCTGCGGGCCATCCTGTGCGCCACCCGGACTCGCCGGAGTTGCGGGCGAACATTCATGTGGTGCAACGCAGCACCGGTTCGATCACCAAACCGATTTTCCGGATTGAATTCGAGCAGTCACCCGGCGCGGAGCGCGAGCCAAGGGAGGGCTCTCGCGGCGCCGCCGAGGCGAATCTGGCGCTTAGCGCGCGGCTTACGCGACGCGAGCGGGAGCTGGTCGAATTGATCTGCCAGGGCGCGGCCAACAAGGACATTGCCGGACGACTTTGCTTGAGCGTCGGCACGGTAAAGAAGGAATTGAACACGCTCTATCAAAAGCTCGAAGTCCACAGCCGCAGCCAGCTCATGGCCCTGATGCGCTGAGCCGGATCAAAAACGCGCCACGACCATCACGCCGAACAGTTGCGGCCGGCCGGGCGCGCCGCCGTTCAAGGGCGGGATCTTCTTCGAAAAATATTCCGTGCCGGTCAGGTTCTCGCCAAACAGATAGATGCCAAAATGCGCGCACTCGAAGCCGACGCGCGCGCTAAGCAGGCCATAGGCCGATTGCTTGAAATCCGAAGTGTTCGCCGCGTCATAAAATGTGTCGCCCACGACAACGTAACCGATGCGTCCCAGCAGCCCGCTCTTATGTTTGTATTGCGCCGATACGCCGGCGTTGAACTCGGCTACGAATGGCGGATGGGTGTCGCGCACCGTCGCGCCAGTGAACGGGTCGGTGAAACGCTCGAGCCGCGCGTCGGTATAGCCCCCGAAGGCCGACAGTTCCCAACCTGTCGCCGGTCGCGCCGTCAACTCCAGCTCCGCGCCCAATGATCTGGCTCGATGCGCGTTCACGACGACGATGTCGAATCCCATCGGCGCGAACTGCTCAACCTGGTAATCGGTCACGTCATAATAAAAAAGCGCCACGTTTGCGGTCAGCTTGCCGTCCAGCCAGGCGGACTTGACGCCGATTTCACTGGCCCAGGCGGTTTCGGTGTCGAACTTCGGGGACTGCGGCGGATCTATAAACGCCGTGAAACCGCCAGGCTTGAATCCCAAACCAGTGCTTCCATACACGAGCACGGCATCCCGAACGTGATAGGCCAGCGTCAACTTGGGGGCGGTGTTAAAGAACCCTTCGTTGACATGGACCGCCGGCGGCGAACTGAAGGTGGACGTGCGTGTTCGATCGAAGTCCCGAACCGTGTAATCCAGCCGCAAGCCGAGGGTGACATCCAGTTTTTCCCCGACCGACCGCGTCACCTCGCCAAAGAGCGCGTAGGAGTCGGAGATTTCCGTGTAATCGACCGTGTCGCTCCCCGACAAGCCGAGCGGCGGCACGAAGAAATAATAGGGCCGATGCAAGTCGGTCTCAGCGGTTGCGAAGAAAAATCCCGCGCGCCAATCCCATTTCCCCTCGGGAGCAACGGGCGAGACGCGCAGTTCCTGACTCCACTGCGCTTCGGCCCAATTCACAATGCCCGTGTTCCCCGCAAGCGGCGAGAAGTCGGGATCGAACATGAAAGGGTGGAGATTAAAATCGCGCCGCGTGGTGACGGAAGTGATGGCCAGGTCGGACAAGGAGCCGCGCACGCGCAGCGATTGGCTGTTGACGTCTTCATCGAACTTGCCGTCGAAATCGCTCTGTGTCCGGTGCGGGTCGCCGCTCAGCGAGACCAGGCCAATCCCGTCGCGGAATCGGTCGGCAGTGGCGGTGAAATCCACGTTCCATTGGTCGCTCGGCGTCCAGTGCAGGGACGCCCGGCCATCCAGCCCGTCGCGTTGGTCCGCGCGCGTATTGAGAAAGTTGTTGCGGATGAAGCCGTCGCTCGAGGCGTATTGACCGACCAGGTCGAAGCGCAGCTTCCCCTTTACCAGGGGACCGAGCACGCCTGCCTGATACTGCTGTGTGTTAAACGTCGCAATGCTGGCCCTTGCCTCGGCCTCGAAACGATCGCCGGGCCGGCGTGTCACAATGTTGATCACGCCGGCTTCGGAATTCCTGCCAAAGCGGCTGCCCTGCGGCCCGCGATAAACCTCCACATGGTCAATGGCCAGCAGGTCGGTCGTGTAGGTGAGAACATTGCCGGACGGCGCATCGTCCACGTACAATACGACCGCGGGATCGCTCAGGAACTGCGTGTTGCCGAGCCCGCGCACAACGTAGTTGTCGGCATACGATCGCAGTCCAGTGTAGCTTTGGGAGAAATTCGGGATCGCGCCGCGGAGGTCGAGCGTGGAGGAAATCCCCGCCAATTCCAGTTGCTCACCTGACCAGGCGGTGACAGCCAGCGGCAAGCGCTGGATCGCCGGTTGCTCCCAATCATTGGTCCCGATCACCACGACCGGCGGCAGTCGGATCGACAATGGCTCCGTTTGCTGGGCCGCAACCGGTCCGCAGAAGCAACCCGCCGTCAGAATCGCCAGTGGAAACCAGAAAGTCCGGCGCGCGACACCGCAGCGCGGGGTGGTGAAGGCCAGCAGGTTCGCGCCTGGCGGATCCGCGTCCCGGCTGGAATCCGAGCCACCCATTCGCCCGAGAATAGAAACACCTTCGTCCGATTGGAAGGCGGAAAAACCACGTGAATCCGAGAAGGGCGCGTCTCCACACCGCCACCAGCGGGCTCACGCGGGATGGAGAGCCGGGCGTAGTGGCACGGGTGTCTCGCCCGTGCGAGCCCGGGCAACCCCCACACGGGCGGGACGCCCGTGCCACTACCCCGCAAGGAACGAGCGGAGAAGGTTGGGCCTTCGCCGCGCCGTCCCGCTGCGACAGAGCGAGAGCGCGGCGAAAGCGGCTTCGGCCACGCAGGCGGGGTGAGGGGCATTCGATTAAATTGGCCTCCTCTCCCCAGCCCTTCTCCTCTGCGGGAGGAGAGGGAGAAGACCCCCTCGGGCCACGTGTCGGTTGTCAAGATGCGCCCGACGCGCCAACGATCCGCTACTTTTTCTTGAACAAATCGCCGATGCTTTTGGTTGCCCGTCAGGTCCCCGGCCGTGATGCCGTCCGGCCCGGCGCCCAGGTTGGTCAGGTGAATCTCCGGCAACGGCACCGTCGCCGACTTGCCGCCCAGCGGACCGGCGTCGATGCTCAGGTTGATTTTGCCGCCGCTGATCAGGAAGTCGTCCACCTGAAGCTTCTTCGACGCGCTTTTGTCCGAGGAGGTGGCCTTGGGTTTGTCGGAACCGCCGCTGGCGGCCTGGACATTGTCCAGCAACTTGCTCAGATTATTGCCTTTGAGACCGCCTTCAAAAGTGATTACCGGCGCCTGCACATTGACTTGAGTGACACGAACTTTGTCGGAAAAGACGGAACGGGCCACGATGCCGATGCTGACGGCGCCCACTTTGATGGCCGACTCGGTCTTGAAACCCTCCGGGTTGCCGACCAACAACCCCTTCAATTTGCCCGAACCCGAAAGGAGTGAAAGCGTGGCGCTGTCGAGTTTGATTTCCGTTTTGGTAATTTGCGGGCCGACGGTCTCGACGCCTTTTTTGACGATCGAACCGAGGAAGTAGATGCTCACCCCCACGGCCACCACGAGCAGGACGAGGAGGATGACGACAACTCGAACAAACAGTCTTTTCATAAGCCGGACGCGTATTGGGTTTTCTTGCCGCAACCAATGGAAATTGAACTCGCTTGAACCATCAGGGAGCCGCGCCGTTTTGTAAAGGGCGCGATTTGGGTTAAGAAAGCGACGACGGCCCGAATGATTCGGACCTGTTTCAACGGCAAAAGGGTTCAGGGCGGGTGGAGCCGGGGTGCTGACCGTCGGTTCGAATCGCACCCATTTGGCGCAGAGCCGATTCCCGGAGCCGACACGCAGCAAAAATTTTCCGGCTTTGACTTCACCGCGATTTTCCGCCACGTTCCCTCCGCTTGAAAAAGAAAACTTGCGCGCTTTTTCACGCGACTGGTAAATCCAGCCGCCCAAAGCCATGGGAAAAGCTCTGATCATCGCCGAGAAACCGTCCGTTGCCAGCGACATTGCCAAGGCGCTTGGCGGGTTCAAGAAGCAGGACGATTACTACGAGAGCGATCGCTATGTGCTCTCCTCGGCGGTCGGTCACCTGCTCGAATTGCAATGTCCCGAAGAGTTCGAAGCGAAGAAAGGTAAGTGGTCCTTCGCCCATTTGCCCGTCATCCCGCCCCATTTTGATCTGCAGCCCATCGAACGAAACGCGAACCGGCTCAAGCTGCTGGCCAAATTGATCAAGCGGAAGGATGTTGATGCGTTGATCAATGCCTGTGACGCCGGGCGCGAAGGCGAACTGATCTTCCGTTACATCGTCAAGCACACCGGCGCACAGCAGCCCATTCAGCGCCTCTGGCTCCAGTCGATGACGCCGGCCGCGATTCGCGACGGCTTCGCGCACCTGCGCAGCGATCAACAGATGCGCCCGCTGGCCGACGCGGCGGTGTGCCGGAGCGAGTCCGACTGGCTCGTCGGCATCAACGGCACGCGGGCCATGACCGCCTTCAACTCGAAGGGCGGCGGATTTTTCAAGACCACGGTGGGCCGCGTGCAGACGCCCACGCTGGCGATTCTGGTCGAACGCGAGGAGAAAATCCGGCGTTTCGTCCCGCGCACCTACTGGGAATTGATCGGAACGTTCACCTGCGCGGCCGGCGAATACGCCGGGCGCTGGTTCGACGAGCGGTTTGTCAAACCGGCGGACGCCAAGGACGCGGACCCGGACCTCAAGCCGGAACGCATCTGGGACCAGGCCAAGGCCGAGGAGATCAAGGCCAAGTGCCTGGGCAAGCCGGGCGATGTCACCGAGGAAAGCAAACCCTCCACGCAGCTCTCGCCGCTGTTGTTCGACCTGACGAGTTTGCAGCGCGACGCCAACCGGCGTTTCGGGTTCTCGGCGAAGAACACGCTCGCCATCGCGCAGGCGCTCTACGAGAAACACAAGGTGCTCACTTACCCGCGCACCGATTCGCGTCATCTGCCGGAGGATTACCTCGCAACGGTGAAAGCCACGCTCCACGAGATGAAGGGAACGGCCTATGGGAACTTCGCCGACGCGATCCTCGCGCAGGATTGGGTGAAGCCGAACAAGCGCGTCTTCAACAACGCGAAGGTGAGCGACCATTTCGCCATCATCCCGACCAACGTCACGCCGGGATCCCTGACCGAAGCCGAGCGGAAGATTTACGACATGGTCGCGCGCCGGTTTCTCGCGATCTTTTATCCCGCTGCCGAGTTCCTGATCACGACGCGGATCACCCGCGTCGAGCACGAGCCGTTCAAGAGCGAAGGCAAGGTGCTCGTGAAAGCCGGATGGCTGGAGGTGTATGGCCGGGAAACCGCATCGGAGGCCGACGAAGGCGGCAAACAGCTCGTGCCGGTGCAGGCGGGCGAGCGCGTGAACACGAGAGAAATCGAGGTGAAACAGACGCAGACCAAACCGGCCCCAAGATTCTCCGAAGCCACGCTGCTCAGCGCGATGGAAGGCGCGGGCAAACTCGTCGAGGACGAGGAGTTGCGCGAAGCGATGGCGGAGCGGGGCCTGGGGACGCCGGCGACGCGCGCCCAAATCATCGAAAACCTGGTTTCCGAGGAATACATTCATCGCCAAAACAACGAACTGCAGCCCACCGGCAAGGCGTTCATGCTGCTGGCGCTGTTGCGCGGGTTGAGCATCGAGGAGCTTTCCAAACCGGAATTGACCGGCGAATGGGAGTTCAAGCTCAAACAGATGGAGCAGGGCCGCCTCTCGCGCCCCGAATTCATGCAAGAGATCGCCGACATGACCCGGCGCATCGTGGATCGGACGAAGGCGTTTCCCGGCGACGAAGTGCCGGGCGATTTCGGAGATCTCAGGACGCCGTGTCCGAAGTGCGGCGGTGTCATCAAGGAGAATTACCGCCGGTTCCAGTGCCAGAAGTGTGATTTCAGTCTGCCAACCTTTCTGTCGAGCCGGTTCATGGAGCCGGAAGAGGTCGAGACGTTGATCCGCGAGAAAAAGCTCGGGCCGCTCCAGGGGTTCCGCAGCCGGCAGGGCAGACCCTTCGCCGCGATCATCCGCCTCAATGCCGAGCACAAACTTGAGTTTGATTTCGGCAACGAACCGAGGGACGGCGAGGGCGGTTCGGCGCCGGTCGATTTTACCGGCAAAGAACCGCTGGGCGCGTGTCCGAAGTGCGGCGGCCGCGTGTTCGAGAACGGCATGAACTACACTTGCGAACACGCCGTCGGCAAGGATCGCAAATGCGATTTCCGCGTCGGATCAATCATCCTGCAACAGCCGGTTGAACCCGCGCAACTCCAGAAGCTGCTGGCCGGGGGCAGGACCGATCTGTTGGACAAATTCATCTCGAAGCGGAACGGCCGCACCTTCAAAGCGTTTCTCGTGCTGGGCAAGGATGGCAAGGTGGGATTCGAGTTCGAGAAACGCGAGCGGAAACCGGCAAAGGGCGGGAAGAAAGAGCCCAAGCCCAGGATCGATTTCACCGGCCAGGAACCGATTGGGAAATGCCCGAGGTGCGGCGGCCGCGTGTTCGAGAGCGACACGGATTTTCTTTGTGAGAATTCGCAGGCGGACAAGAAACCGTGCAAGTTCAAAACGGGCAAAACCATTTTGCAACGGCCCATCGAACGCGAGCAGGTCGTCAAACTGCTGGCGGCGGGCAAAACGGATCTACTCGAGAAATTCATTTCCAAGGCCGGTCGTCCGTTTTCGGCCTGGCTGGTGGTCGGCGAGGATGGCAAAGTCAGCTTCGAATTTCCCGAGCGCGAAGGCTAAACCGCGGAAGGAAAGTGAGCGCTTTTCGCCAAAGTGCGCAACTCATGTTGAGCAGTCGCGGAGTGAAGTCTTATCGCACGAAGATTTCAACAATGCTATCGGTGTCAATACGCACTGCTTCGGACTTGCCGAAATAAATGATGAGGCGATAATCTTCCGGCGCGCCAACGTTCTTGGGTTCGGCAAACGCGTATTCAGCGCCGTTGTTGAGACGCACGGCAAAGGGTCGAAACGGCCGCCGCTCCACCAAACCCTTGATCTCTTCGACTTTCATGCCGCAA
>WNGA01041707.1_pt1 | contig 10600 bp, 4 predicted proteins | sample 5400061 | NCBI WGS metagenome assembly WNGA01 (sample SAMN13153366, study PRJNA577476) | soil metagenome | isolation source: 100 cm soil or saprolite under grassland replicate 2 | place: USA:California | collected 2016-06-15
TTTTGGTTATGTTTCTAAGATACACCTAATTCTGTAGAAGCATCGAGCATAAAACCGGGGAGGGGGAAGAAACTGTGTTACCATCGTCCGGGCAAAATATACTTCAAAAACCAAAAGCACAGACGCAAAAATTTTTCTCCTTTACCATAATAAACCCTTTCGCTTGACAGTTAATACGTAAAACCCGTACACCTATGCGCTTAATCTATACTTTTATTTCTCAATAAAATTTTTTCCTAACCTCTAAACCTTAAACTTATGAAACGAATATCAACAAGAACTCATGTGCTTCTTCAAATCGCGCTTGCTATGTGTGTCGCCACTTATATAGGTCTTACAAACGATTTGTTTCTTCTATCCGGGATATTTTCTATCGCTTCGATTGTTTTTAGTTATGCCACTGTTTTTTCTCACGTGCCGAGAGGACAAAGAAGGACAAAGCTCATTTTACTTACCGTTTGTTCAGTTGTATGCACTGTAATGTTCACTTTATTGTGCATGATATAGTCAGCATCGGAATAGAAGAGTGTGATTGCTTCTCATTGCAGTTTCATCTTTCACTTGCGCAGTTAAAAAGCAGTTAGCTAAACCGCTTTATGCACTTCGGTTTAATCAATCTTTACCTCGATCCTGCTACCTGGGCATTGGCTGCGCAGCAGCTTGATTTGCCTGAACACTGTAGCCCATAGTTTACACAAGGCTATTTTATTCGTATGCTACAGACAAACTCGATGCTCTTGAAATAAGCTTCAAGATAACGTTTCACGACTTCGAGGTCCCTACATTTTACAAGTAGTGAGTCATGTCTGGTGACACACCACAGTCCTTGGTTCTTTAACTGAAAGTAAATATTATCAATAAAAATTTCAGACTCCATCTTTTGCAACTTAATCGCAAATTCATTATGGGCACCTTTACCGGATTGGGCAACAGCATCTTTTTTGAATCTCTCTATATATGTCACAACATTTGGAAATAAAGTACTGAGTGCCTTCTTCTTTGGAGACCAAAAACAAGGGCTGGAAAAAGAAAGTTCCATCATCATTCTCTTTGCATCGTCACGAGTGGCTATTTTCAAATGTTCCTGAATATAGCCATACAGTTTACCTTGAGCAGTAATATTCCTGAATAATTCAAAATCCTCTGTTTGTCGCAACGTTGAATCTTTACTCATTAAATGGGCGAGAATGGAAAATTGACTGTTCGCAAGATCGATTTCAACCAAATTATTATCCACTTTTATGATATCCAATAGAAGACTGCTGACTGAAGTTAAATTATGGTCGAGTCGATTGTTTGTGGCATTGCGGTTAGCATAGAAATATTTATGGGTGAGCGTTTCAATTACATATCCGTACACAAGCCTGATATTATGCTTTTTCCATGCGATGAATTTTTCAAGATCATCTATGTAAAAGACGTTGTCATCCTGAATAAGACTGGCATTGAGTTCCTGTGCAATGTGCAATGCTTTAGTAATGGTTGATCCTCCTTCGAAGCCAGTTATGTGATTTATTACTTTTGGAAGATAATGAGCCGTAATTTGTTCGTTAACCTTGAATGTGCTGGAATTAAGGGAAGCTATGTAATGTTCAGTTGCAGCAAACATTTTTTCTTTATGGATAAACAGTTGGCCCAAATCATTCCTCACAATAGATTTTTTAAACGTTTGGCCGGCTATCTTAAGTTCACTGCCATTAGTATCATCCTGTTTTTCTTCAAAGACGGTACTTGTCCAATTATTAGTAAGCAAGTTCTGGCATATTCTATATGATTTTCCTGTTATACCCTGCTGATAGGTTTCAATAACTTCACCATCTGCGTTCACAGAAGTTTTAGGCTCAATTATGTTTTCATTCACAAGTATACTTAACCACCTGTCATATCTACCATCATTAAACACCTTACGCAAATATTTTTGAGGAAGGGCTTTATAGGTGGCGGTTGTATTCCCCCGTAACGTTGCTTCTTTAAGTATGAGTTTTATTAGCTTGTATGCTTTTCCTTTTTGTATTTTGTTCAAGGGTAACAAATCAATCTTTTCCTTTACTGCTGATGGAATAAGGGTAGTTCTTGTTCTTTTGACCATTCTAAAAATATTTCCTGTGTTTATGAGATACTTCAGTATCATTCTTAAAAAATTATATTACCTCTATAATAATACATATCACGGCAAAAGGGAGAAAAGTATTAAAAGCAGATTAAATTTTTTAGCGTATTCGAAACTTGGGAGCATGTAAATTATACGAGTAGCTGAGCCTCTTTCTTAAAGAACCTGTGATGAAGAAGAAAAAAATGATGTTACATATATGGTACACTTCTATACTCTCGATAAGAGATGCTAAGGAGTATAGAATAAGATACTCTTGTTGTAAATACGTTCAATGCTCACCATATAATCACTGACTGCTCCTTCACAATAATACTGAAGCCTTCCTCTTCACTTTTATTTTAACAGGCTGCTCACCCTCTTCAACAAACTGTAAAAGATAAGAAAAGGATAAAGCGTTTGTTGAAGAAGTATACAAATGATGCGAAGCAACAAAACTTACTACTATATCATGCAGATCCATATTCCCCCTCCCCATGATAGTGCAGATGATCTCATCCACCATTAGTAACAACACTACAGAAGAAGATGATTATCAGTTCAGCCTATCTTGAAGAAACATAAATAACTGGATTATTCAGTACACAAATCATCCAATAAGGAACAAACAAATGAAAACGTTATAAGCCCTCCCAAACATTAATATAAGAAGGGCAGCTTATTATAATAAACCATAAACCGGGGAGGAGGGAGGCGTATGATAACCGTCAAGAGCTATTACAAGCTATCGGATATCTCATACACAAGATAAGTATGCGTTGCCAGTAAAGGATTTATTTTACATCCTACACGCAATAGCGGGTAAGTGTAATGAAATTATCTTCCCCTCTGCATGAAATATTTCAGCCAAAGAATCCCAATGTTTTTGCCCCCTCCCTTGTTTAGTAAAATCAATTCAACAAGAAGAAATAAGTGAAGCAACAGTGACTTATGATAAGCAGGACGACAGCCAGGGTCATTTCTAAAAGCATAGCTACAAGAAAATGTTGTTTCAGCTTACTTGAAGCGCTGAATTGAAGATAATATGGGGGGAGGGGGTACCGACCACTATATTTCAGCTTTTATAGTTTATCAACTTCTTGCTATTTATGCACATACAGGACAGACATAAATTTCAATTAATATATTTGGCTATGATAAAGTCGTCCAAGCCATCAACACTGCGCAAGCCTTTATTAAGTTGGTATTATTTTGAATTTTAAACCTGGGGAAAATTAAACATTTAACACAATAATGAAACTATGCGGAAACTATTCTCTTTATCAATTGTTCTCCTTGTTTCCTCCTATGTGTTTAGTCAGGGAACACGATTATTACGCCAGCCAGACATAAGTGACAAAAAAATTGTTTTTGCCTATGCTAATGACCTTTGGGTTGTTGATAGATCCGGTGGAACTGCGCAACGTCTCACCAGTTTCCCTGGTTCAGAGTCAAATCCAAAATTTTCTCCGGACGGAACTATGATCGCTTTCAGTGCCCAATACCAGGGGAATACGGATGTATACGTTGTTCCGACTGTCGGTGGTGAGCCAAAACGTCTTACTTGGCATCCCGGTCCAGACATAGTGTGTGGATGGAGTCCTGATGGAAAAGTTGTCTTTACTTCCAGTCGCGAAAGTGTTCCAAACGGAAACACCAAAATCTGGCAGATCGGATTGAATGATGGTTTGCCACAAAGTTTGCCTATGCCGCGAGCATTTCGCGGAGAATATTCTGCTGATGGAAAATATTTTGCTTATGAGTTTAATTTACGCTGGGATGATGAATGGAGAAATTATCGTGGAGGCCAAAACCAGCCGATTTGGATGCTTGACCTGCAAAATTATTCACTCAAGAAGTTACCGTGGCAAAATAGTCATGATATGCAGCCTGTATGGTTAGACAAAAAGATTTACTTTCTATCGGATCGAGACTCTGCGATGAATCTCTATAGCTTCGATACACAGACCGAAGTACTTGAACAGGTAACCTTCTTTTCTGAATTCGACATTAAGTATCTCTCGTCTGGAGGTAACGCCCTTATTTTCGAATATTACGGCGACCTCTACACACTTGATCCTTCGACAAAAAAATATAGTAAACTTAATATAGAAGTAAAAGGAGATTTTCCCTGGCTTCAACCGCAGTGGGTAAATGCGTCTGACTGGCTAAGAAATGGGTCTCTATCTCCGAGCGGGAAGCGGGCGTTGTTTGAAGCACGTGGAGAAATTATCACTGTACCACTGAAAAAGGGCGATCCGCGAAACCTTACTAACTCGTCCGGTTCCCGGGATCATGATCCCATATGGTCGCCTGACGGCAAAAGCATTGCATGGTTTTCGGACGAAAGTGGCGAATACAGCCTGATGATTTCTGGACAAGATGGGTTAAGCAAACCCCGGGAAATAAAAATTTCGTCATCAACTTTTTATTATTCACCTGTATGGTCGCCCGATTCAAAATTTATTGCTTACACCGATCATTTGCAACAACTGTGGATGATGGATGTTAGCTCCGGAAAAACTACCCTTGTTGATAAAGACACGTATCTTCATCCTGAACGCACCATAAATCCTGTTTGGTCGCCCGATTCAAAATGGATTGCTTATACCAAACGGTTACCCAGTCAATACCATGTAATCATGGCATATTCTCTTGATCAGGCAAAACCGCTGCAGCTTACCGACGGATTGTCTGATGCAGTTTCTCCTGCATGGGATGCGAGCGGAAAGTACATCTATTTCCTTGCGAGCACAAATTTCGCACTTCGTTCCGGCTGGCTGGATCTAAGCTCTCTTGAGCGACCACTTCGCAGGTCAGTCTACATTATGGTGTTGAGGAAAGGAGAGCCTTCGCCCTTACTTCCAGAAAGTGACGAAGAAAAGCCTGAACAAAAGGAAGAAACAAAAAAAGACACACTAACTGAAAAAGTATCCGATAAAACTAAAGACAAGAAAAAAGGTGAATCTGAAAAACCGAAAATACTTGTGCAGATAAACCTTGATGGATTAAGTCAACGTATTCTTTCCTTGGATATGCCGGCGCGTGAGTACAGTGAGTTGAAAGCTGGAAGCGAGGGTGAAATTTTCCTGAGTGAGGCAGTACAAAACCAAGATGGGGAAACGCTCCACAAATACACACTGAAAGACCGTAAGTCAGAAAAGTTCTTATCACCCGTTCATTACTTCAGCCTTTCACAAGATGGCAAAAAATTGCTGTATAAATCAGGACAGCAATGGGGTATAGTGGATGCTTCAGGGAAACCGAATATTGGCGATGGGAGTTTGAATGTAACTTCCTTGCAAATAAAAGTCAATCCGCAACAGGAATGGAAGCAAATATTTCGGGAAGCATGGCGGTTTGAGCGGGATTATCTTTATGTAAAAAATATTCACGGGGCTGATTGGAATAAGGTTTACGAAATGTATGCTCCCCTTGTTGAACATGTTGCTCACCGCAGCGACTTAACTTATTTGCTTGACATTTTGGGAGGTGAAGTTTCTATTGGTCATTCTTTTACGGGAGGTGGGGATAATCCTAAAATTAATCCAGTTAAAATAGGACTATTGGGAGCCGATTTTGAAATATCTAATAACCGTTACCGCATCAAAAAAATTTACAATGGTGAAAATTGGAATCCCGAACTGCGGGCACCACTTAGCACCCCGGGTGTTGATGTTAACGAAGGTGATTATATTATCGCTGTAGATGGCGTTGAACTCAAAGTTCCAACAAACCCTTATAGTCTTTTTGAAAATAAGGCAAATAAGCAGGTGACACTTCGTGTCAGCAAAAATACAGACACCACAAATTCAAGACAAGTTATTGTAGTTCCAGTTGAAAATGAATCGGCTCTGCGCACTTTTGCTTGGGTCGAAAGTAATCGCAGAAAAGTAGATCAGCTAAGCAACAGTCAGATAGCGTATGTATGGCTTCCTAACACGGCTGGAAACGGATACGAATATTTTAACCGCTATTACTTCGCACAACAAGATAAAGCCGGAGTAATTCTTGATGAACGTTTTAACGGGGGCGGATATATTGCAGATTATTTTGTAGATATTCTAAACCGGAAGCTTCGCGGTTATTTTAATAACGTTGCAGGTGAACGCAAACCATGGACGGAGCCTCTTACAGGAATCTTCGGGCCAAAGGTGATGATCATTAATGAAATGGCTGGTTCAGGTGGCGACATGCTTCCTTATATGTTTAGAGAAATGAATATTGGACCACTTGTTGGATCAAAAACATGGGGAGGACTTGTTGGGATTTGGGATACCCCCGATTTAATAGATGGCGGATATATCACTGCTCCACGCGGAGGCTTCTTTGATCTTAAGGGTAAGTGGGATGTTGAAAATGTTGGTATTACTCCAGATATTCCAGTCGAGATGGCACCGAAAGATGTTATCGAAGGACACGATCCCCAACTGGAGAAAGCAGTTGAAGAAGCGTTAAAGCTTCTTAGAGACAATCCGGTAAAACTTTTAAATGAACCCGCTCCTCCGGTACGAGTATTTAGACCAAAAAGAAATTCAATTAAATAAAAGCTTTGTTTTGACTATTACCTTCCCTTCCACATATCAGCCATATAACTAAAACATACATGAAAGCGAGCCGATATTGTTAATCGTATTCAAGTGGAGAGGAGAAAAACCAGACGTAAGGAATAGGACAGATGCAGCAGCTTTTAAAGATTACTCAGCATGAAACAAATTTGTCTTCTTATCATATTATTAATTTCTTCTGAGGTTTTTTCGCAGGCAAGTACAACCTATGAAATTTACGCACAGAATTTGCAAGACCATTTGGGAAAGCACCTGTATCGGAAATTGCACTTAATGAAAAATCAACAGACAGTGTCAGCATATGTATTCCCCTGACTTTTGATCCAGAGGATATGTAAGGCAAATGCAAAGAATGAAAACGTTAGTAAAACCTGAACTAATCATACCAGGACATAGTGCTGAAGTAATGGACAGGTTTTCAAAAGTGGCGGAGGGTGTCGTGAGAATAAAGATGAGTAAAGCGAAAAGTATATACAGAAATGCCGATTTTTATTCCTGTTTAATTTTTCTGAGAGTTTTAAAGCTTGTCTATTGAACCTATGTACAGCTATTAGAAAAAACTTTGAACTGTGAGTAAACATAATAAAATCTTTTTCTTTAGCTTCACTTCCCTCACCATCTACACACACTTTCTCGATCCTTTGAACGTTAAGCTAAAATTTTTCTCCTGAAAAGTAATATATGAAGTAATATTAGTTTAGCCATAACATGGCTATCGCATATACAGGAAACTAATCCTTTTTTTCCTGAAATATATTTAAATCCAGCTTCAGTAAGCCATGTAATGGCTTTAGCCAACATATAAGCTTCCGGAATTCTCTGTTCTTAATTAGTGTTTTGATAAAATATCGATTAGCCATAAAATGGCTGTTGCAAAATTTATCACTCAATATTTTGTTCCTGAAATAAATATTGGAGGAAATACCCTATTAGCCATAAAATGGCTGTTGCAAAATATATCACTCAAATATTTTGTTCCTGAAATAAATATTAGAGGAAATACCCTATTAGCCATAAAATGGCTGTTGCAAAACATATCACTCAAATATTTTGTTCCTGAAATAAATATTAGAGGAAATACCCTATTAGCCATAAAATGGCTGTTGCAAAACATATCACTCAAATATGCTGTTGCAATACCAGCTTTTATTTTCTTTTTTAAATTATACTTAATCAAATTGCTTTAGCCAGGAACTGGCTAACCTTGTTTTTTTATTTTTTATATTTCAGATAAGAAATAAATTATTCCGCAGATGATAGAGGGTATTTAACTGATGCCTGTTTACAGGCATTACTAAAATGATAGCATATCATTTATAATAAATAGTATATTACAGACACAGTTACCCCCTCAGCTTTTTTTTCAGCTTCAAAATTGTTATTTCAGGACTTATAATCTGACAGTGCTTCACATATATTGTGAGACCCAGAGTTTCTTCATTTATACCCCCAGAAACTCAATCAGATCTTTCGTCTTTGAAATTTTTTTGCTCTATCGGGGACACCTTACCGCTATTTATCTCTGTTATTACAAGAGCGCAGCTACTACCCGACTTCTGGCCAGCTAACTACCTATAGGCCCTCACTGGCGTTCAAGGTCTAAATCGCAAACGATTGACCAGGGAGCGAAAGAATTATTCTTATATAAATATCATCGAAGTGCATAAAAAGTATTAAAAGCATAATAAAACTTTAGACTGGGTAGAATTATTTTATGTGCGTCGTGAATCATACAACGGCTTTAATTTAAAAGAGTACAGTTATATGGAAGAAAATCATTCCTTATCCGGCATTAACCTCACACTTCACTCTTTCCTTCTATAAATATTTAAAAACATGGTGTATAAATACTGCATCAAGTGCGATCAACTTAACACTCCCCCTCCCGGTTACCTGATAACATTATCTCCCGTACCTCAAACTTTAAATTCACAAGCAGAATTCTTCACCATACATGTGTATTTGTTGAAAAGCCAGTATACATAAATAAATAATTGGCTACTGATAGATTAGTTTAAAGACTGTAAATACCGGGGAGGGGGAAACATAATATAACACACAAAAGTGCCTTTGAAAAATGATGCTACATATATGGGAGATTTAATACTAATTCCTACTTGAGTTATAGTATCTGGAATAATCTCAAGCCTAAAAAAAATACTAAGGAAGATGTATATAATAAAGAACTTGAGGCATATTGAAGAGCATAGGGCGTAAATAATAAGCGAAGAGACACTTCTGAAAAGAAAACATTGAGAATAACAGATGCCGGAGATACATCTGGGTACATTTATATGGAAGAGAACCAGTTCATTATCTTCGATTACGTCACCCTTTAATCTTTTTCAGTGTTTAATATTTAAAATATAAGTGCTCATATACTACAAAGCAAGTTGTAATTACTCAGCTTCCCCCCACCCAGTTACCCCGATAAACAATATTTCATCTAATTCACATTTATCGCGATTAGCAAAGTTGTTCATTGCATATCTGTCTTTATTAAAAAGAAGAATTAACTGTAATACTATTGCACATGAGAAGCTTTACTGATTTATCAGTTTATAAGATGTGAAGTCACAGGGGGTATACAACACACATGCTTCCTGTGATTAATTACTGTTGATTAAATGACTTGTGGCTTCAATTACAAGCTATCAGGATATGGAGGATAAGTACAGTTATTTTTCAGGAAGGCACTCTACAATCGCTTTAAAATTGATAATGTAGCTATTGTAAAAAGAATAGCCATGAAACACGCGGAGCGTTTCCCCATGTCCCCAACTTCGCTGAAATAAAAAAGCAGCATAGAAATGCCGCTCGGCTACACTATAAAGTAAACCCCGCTGTTATGCGGTTATATCAAAAATAGGATTACTAATCAGCAGGGCTAATTAAATTAGATTTAAAGTATAATAACTATTCTTAAGTTCTGTATAAATAAAAAACACTGTTGCTAACACTTTAAATGTAAGAGCAGAACATGAGATTGATTCATGTTATGCCGAAATAGAAGAAATTATACAAATGCTCAGCGAAAAAGCAAAAGATGAATTAGAATACATTTGGTCAGTTAATGTTTATGGTTCCGAAGAGGAAGCTCATTGTGAGAGTGGGGAATTATTAGTATATACCGATCATGACACATGCGCATAAATAAACTAAGAGTTTAAATAATGCACAAACAAAAAGGTACTTGCCAATTATATTGACTTAATCTTGTAAAGCAATAATGCAATGAGAAAAAAAGTAATTGTATTAGGCGGATCGTCTGGAATAGGAAAGGCCATTGCGGAGCGGTTTGCAAAGGAAGGTTGGTTGGTAATGGTAGGTGCACATGACTTGTCAGTGAATGGTTTAAAGATAACTACATCAAGTATGATCACCTGCCGCTTAAAAGAGCCGGAAAGCCCGAAGAAATAGCCGGTGTTGCTTTGTTCTTAGCTGGTCCTGATGCTTCTTACACAGGATCAGTGGTTACGGTAGATGGTGGATTAACAATTACATTTTAAAATACCTATACATCACATGAAACAGGTTTGCTTACTGATTTCAATTTATTTGTGCTTCCTATCCGCACAGGCACAAGACTCCCGTTCTGTTTTATTTGATAAAGATTGGCGGTTTAAAAAAGATAGCCTTATTCGGGCAGAAAGCCCAGCGTATAATGATGCAGCCTGGCGGAAATTAGACTTGCCGCATGACTGGAGTATAGAAGACCTGCCGAATCAAACAAAAGATTCGATTATTGGTCCGTTTTCAAAGGCATCCATCTCTAAAATGGGGACGGGCTATACTGTCGGCGGTACTGGGTGGTATCGAAAAAGCTTTACTGTAAACGAGGCGGACAGGGCTAAAATAGCTTACCTGCAGTTTGACGGTGTTTATATGAACTCAGATGTGTGGGTAAATGGTAAACATGTAGGTAACCACCCTTATGGTTATA
>WNGA01013207.1_pt1 | contig 10599 bp, 8 predicted proteins | sample 5400061 | NCBI WGS metagenome assembly WNGA01 (sample SAMN13153366, study PRJNA577476) | soil metagenome | isolation source: 100 cm soil or saprolite under grassland replicate 2 | place: USA:California | collected 2016-06-15
CGGCCGCTCGACCGTGGCACCCGCGGCGACGCGGATCACGGCGCCGTCGCCCATGAAGGCGGTGTTGAGCGCAACCGCGACGTCGCCGTCCACCGCCACGACCTTGCCGAGGTGCGCGGTCACGAGCGGATCGGGCGCGGCCAACGCCTCGGCCATGGTCCGGATGGTGAGACCCGGTTCGAGGCCCTCCAGTTGGGAAAGCTCGGCGACGAAAGCGCCGTCGACGAACACAAGCCGGCGGCACTCGATGTCGGCCAGCACCTTGCCGGCGTCGCGCGCGCGCGCCTTGGCGGCGGCGTCGGGCGGGCTGGCAAGGGGCTTGGCATCGCGCATGAGCGCGCGCAGATCGGTGTACTTCCACTCCTCGATGCGCCGGTGCGGCAGGCCGGCGCTGGCGAAGCGGTCGAACGCGGCTGCGCGCATCGTGGCCGGGCCGGGAAGACGACTCTTCGCCTCCTGCCACTGCGCCTCGAGCTGCTGCTCGGCCGGACTCTTCATCAACGTGACGTCAGCCATTGCACCTCGGCTGCATTTCATTCGGCAGCCATTGCCTCGTCCTGGTACTCGCGATAGCCGTGCGCTTCGAGCTCGAGCGCAAGCTCCTTGGTGCCCGTCTTGACGATGCGGCCGCGCGAGAGCACGTGCACCACGTCGGGCACGATGTAGTTGAGCAGGCGCTGGTAGTGCGTGATGACGACCGTTGCGCGCTCGGGCGAGCGCAAGGCGTTGACGCCATCGGACACGATTCTCAGCGCATCGATATCGAGCCCGGAATCGGTCTCGTCGAGCACGCACAGGCGCGGCTCCAGGAGCGCCATCTGCAGGATCTCGTTGCGCTTCTTCTCGCCGCCGGAGAAGCCCACATTGACTCCGCGCCGCAGCATCTCCAGGTCGATGCCGAGCGCCTTTGCCGCCTCCCTCACCTTCTTCATGAACTCGGGGGTCGACAACTCGCTCTGCCCTCGCTTCTTGCGCTGCGCATTGAGCGCGGTGCGCAGGAACGTCATGGTGGCGACGCCGGGAATTTCGAGCGGATACTGGAACGCGAGGAACAGGCCCTTGGCGGCGCGCTCGTCCGGCTCCATCGCGAGCACGTTCTCGCCGTCGAACTTAACCTCGCCCTCGGTGACCTCGTAGTCTTCCTTGCCGGCAAGCACGTAGGCGAGCGTCGATTTGCCCGAGCCGTTCGGGCCCATGATCGCATGCACCTCGCCCTTGTTCACGACGAGGTCGAGGCCGTTGAGGATCTTCTTGCCGTCGACGGTGACGTGCAGATTCTTGACTTCCAGCATTGCCATTTCATCGGTCTCTTTTTGTGTTACTTGCCTTCGCCGTCGTAATAGTCGGCCGGCTGTATACGGCCCACGCCGGCATAGGTGGCGGTCTTGAAATCCGCGTTCTTGACGCCGGCCGCGACCGCGATCTTCCTTTCGGTCATCCGACGCTGCCTTCCAGGCTGACCGAGATCAGCTTCTGCGCCTCGACCGCGAACTCCATGGGAAGCTGTTGCAGCACGTCCTTGACGAAGCCGTTGACGACCAGCGCGGTTGCTTCTTCCGCCGAGAGGCCGCGCTGCCGGCAATAGAACAGCATGTCCTCGGAAATCTTCGAGGTCGTCGCCTCGTGCTCGAACACGGCGGAGGAATTCTGCGCCTCGATATACGGCACCGTGTGCGCCCCGCACTTGTCGCCGATCAGCAGCGAATCGCAGTTGGTGAAGTTGCGCGCGCCGGTCGCCTTGCGGTGCGCCCAGACGCGGCCGCGATAGGTGTTGTTCGAATGGCCCGCCGCGATGCCCTTGGAGATGATGCGGCTGGTCGTGTTCTTGCCGAGATGCAGCATCTTGGTGCCGGAATCGACCTGCTGGTAGCCGTTGGAGATCGCGATCGAGTAGAACTCGCCGCGCGAATTGTCGCCGCGCAGGATGCAGCTCGGGTACTTCCAGGTGATGGCGGAGCCGGTCTCGAGCTGGGTCCAGCTGATCTTCGCGTTCCTGCCGCGGCAATCGCCGCGCTTGGTGACGAAGTTGAAGACGCCGCCGCGCCCCTGCGCGTCGCCGGGATACCAGTTCTGGATGGTCGAGTACTTGATCTCGGCGTCGTCGAGCGCGATCAGCTCGACCACCGCGGCGTGGAGCTGGTTCTCGTCGCGCATCGGCGCCGTGCAGCCTTCCAGGTAGCTCACGTACGAGCCCTTGTCGGCAATGATGAGGGTGCGCTCGAACTGGCCGGTGTTGCGCTCGTTGATGCGGAAGTAGGTCGACAGCTCCATCGGACAGCGCACGCCGGGCGGCACGTAGACGAACGAGCCGTCGGAGAACACCGCCGAATTGAGCGTGGCGAAGAAATTGTCGGTGATCGGCACCACCGTGCCGAGATACTTTTTCACCAGATCCGGGTGCTCGCGGATCGCCTCGGAAATAGGCATGAAGATCACGCCCGCCTTCTTCAGCTCCTCCTTGAAGGTGGTGGCAACCGAGACCGAATCGAACACCGCGTCGACGGCGACGCGCCCGTAGCCGTTTCCGTCCTCCCCGTCGGCCTTCTGAACGCCCAACAGAGCTTCCCGTTCGCGCAACGGGATGCCGAGCTTCTCGTAAGTCTTGAGAATCTCCGGGTCCACCTCGTCGAGGGATTTCAGCGGGTCCCGCTTCGGCGCGGAGTAGTAATAGATGCCCTGATAGTCGATCGGCCGGTAGTGGACGCGCGCCCATTTCGGCTCGGGCATGGTCAGCCAGCGCCGGTACGCGTCCAAGCGCCAGTTCAGCATCCAGTCGGGTTCGTCCTTCTTCGCCGAGATGAAGCGGACCGTGTCTTCGGACAGGCCCTTCGGGGCCTTCTCCGATTCGATCAGCGTCTCGAACCCGTACTTGTATTGATCGACGTCGATCCGGCGGACCTGGTCCACCGTCTCTTGCACGGCCGGCATTTTTCCCTCCGCTCACGGTTTCAAGGACCGCGGGTTGGAATTGTTATGGTCGTCTCTTTCGCGTTTCACCTCTCGCCATGCCGCCCTCAGGCGGCCATGCCGTGTACCCTCTTAGGTAATGCGTGAACGAGCCTTTTCCAAGCATCGAGGAAGCAATCGACCTCCTCGTCGGTGGTGGAAAATCCCAGGCTCACCCGGATCGCGCCGCGGGCAAGCTCGGGGTCGACTCCCATGGCCGCGAGCACATGCGAGGCGGCAACCTTGCCGGACGAGCAGGCGGAGCCCGAAGAGACCGCGACGCCGTCGAGATCGAGCGCGATCAGCGCGGTTTCCGCCTTCACGCCGGGAACCGCGAACAGCGTCGTGTTGGGCAGCCGCGCGGCGACCGCCCCGTAGATGACCGCGTCGGGCGAAATCGTCCGGAGGTCGGCCTCGAGCCGGTCGCGCAACGCGGCAATCCGCCTCGACTCATCCGCAAGCGCGGCGGCCGCCGCGGCTGCCGCCGCGCCGAAGCCGGCAATCCCGGCCACATTCTCGGTGCCGGCGCGGGCGCCCCGCTCCTGGCCGCCGCCCCTGATCAGAGGATCGGCGAGGTGAAGGCGCTCCTCGCGCTTGATCAACGCGCCGACGCCCTTCGGCCCGCCCAGCTTATGCGCCGAAAGCGCCATGAGATCGGCGCCAATGTTGTTGATATCGCAAGCGATTTTTCCCGCCGCCTGGACTGCGTCGACATGCAGGAGGCCGCCATGATCGTGGACGATCCGGGCCGCCTCGGCGACCGGCTGGATCACCCCGGTCTCATTGTTGGCGAGCATGAGCGAGACCAGCGGCGGGCCGCCGCTCCCGGCGCGAGCCGCGAGCCGCGGCCCGAGCGCGGCAAGATCGACGCGGCCATCGGCCGTGACCGGCACCTCCTCGACGGCGGCCGGCGGAAAACGCCCGCCGCAGCGCACCGACGGGTGCTCGATGGCCGAGAGCAGGAGCCGCTCGCGTGGCGCCTTGTCGCCGTCACGCTCGATCGACGGCGAAAGCGCCAACAGATTGGCCTCGGTCCCGCCGGAGGTGAAGATCACGTTCCGCGGCTCAGCGCCCACGAGAGCGGCGACCTGCCGGCGCGCGGCCTCGATCAGACCCCGGGCGCTGCGCCCTTCGCCATGGATGGAGGAGGGATTGCCGACCAGATCGCAGGCAGCGAGCATGGCTCTCCGCGCCTCCGGGCGGAGCGGAGCCGTCGCATTCCAGTCCAGGTAGGCCCGCTGGCCCATCGATCCTTGTCCTCGTCCGGCGTCGACCCCGACGGAAAGACTTGCTTTTTGCCCCCGGGATCGTGCTACAAAGTCCCTCGCCCGCTCGGCTCCGCTATGCGGTCCCCTGGCCGCCGGGCTTGTCCAAATTTAGAATGGTTCTAAATAGTTACGTGCGCCCGCTGCTCCCGTCAAGCGCGCTGTAGGTAACACGTCCGCCGCATCGAGTTGCGGCGGTTGCCGTCGTTCGAGGAGGCTCATGCCTGAAGTCATCTTTACCGGTCCGGCTGGACGGATCGAGGGCCGGTACCACCCGGCACGCCAGAAGAACGCCCCGATCGCCATCGTGCTGCATCCGCACCCGCAATTTGGCGGCACGATGAACCATCAGATCGTGTATCACCTCTACTACGCCTTCGCCCATCGCAATTTTTCCGTGATTCGGTTCAACTTCCGCGGGGTCGGACGCAGCCAGGGCGCATTCGACCATGGCCAGGGCGAGCTGTCGGACGCGGCCGCCGCGCTCGACTGGGCCCAGTCGATCAATCCGGAAGCGCGCAGCTGCTGGATCGCCGGCTTCTCCTTCGGCGCCTGGATCGGGATGCAGCTCCTGATGCGGCGCCCGGAAATCGAGGGCTTCATCTCGGTGGCACCGCCCGCCAATCTCTATGACTTCTCGTTCCTGGCGCCCTGCCCCTCGTCGGGGATGATCGTGCACGGCGACAAGGACGCCGTGGTCCCGGCGAAGGACGTGACCACGCTGGTCGAGAAGCTGAAGACGCAGAAGGGAATCGTGATCGACCAGAAAGTCATTCCGGGCGCCAACCATTTCTTCGACGGCAGGCTCGAGCAACTGATGCACGCGATTTCCGCCTACCTCGACAAGCGTCACGGGACCGTCACCGGCGGCGGCGGGCGCAGGCCGAGCGCGGCGTAGGCGGATTTTCTGGGGGGCATGCGGCGAGGCGGCCATGCTCCGGTCCATCCTCGTCCTGGCCGTCGTAGCGCTCATCGTGTTCGCGATCGGCTATGGCGCGCTTCGCTACATGACGAGCGTGCCGGGCGCGCCGCACCGCGGCCCGCTGCCGCCGCTCACGGCGGAGGAGGCCGCGCTCGCCGCAGCGCTCAAGCGCCATATCCAGACGATCGCCGCGCGCGAGCATAACCTCGTCCACTACGACGAGCTGGAAAAGGTAGCGCGCCATATCGAGTCGACGCTCGAATCCTACAGCTATGCGGTCGGCAGGCAGATCTTCGAAGTCCACGGCAGGCCGGTGCGCAACATCGATGCCACCATCGAGCCGACGGCCGAACGCACCGATCCCGACGTGCTCGTGGTGGGTGCGCACTACGACAGCGTAACGGGCAGCCCCGGCGCCAACGACAATGCGACCGGCGTGGCGGCCGTGCTCGAGCTTGCCCGTCTGCTCGCCGACCTCAACGGCAGAAGCGGCAGGCGCATTCGCCTGGTGCTCTTCGTCAACGAAGAGCCGCCCTACTTCAGGACCGAGGCGATGGGCAGTCTTCAGTATGCGCGCGCGTTGGCCGCGCGCAAGGAGCGGGTCGTGGCGATGTATTCGCTCGAAACCCTGGGATTCTATTCGAGCGAGCCGGGAAGCCAACGATATCCGGCTCCCTTCGGCATGATGTTCCCCGATCGTGCGGATTCGTCGCGTTCGTCGGACTCATGAATTCGCGGCCGCTCTTGCAGCAGACGATGCGCTCGTTCCGTGACCATACCGCATTCCCAACCATCGGCGGGGTTGCTCCCGGCTTCGTGCCGGGCATCGACTGGTCCGATCATTGGGCTTTCGCCCGGCACGGGTTCCAGGCGATCATGATCACGGACACGGCGCTGTTCCGCTACCCGCACTACCACCGGCCCACCGATACGCCGGACAAGGTGGACGTGGAGAAACTGGCACGGGTGGTCAAAGGCATCGAGCGCGTCATCCGCGATGCCGCCGCAACGCTGTGACCGACGATCCCTGCTTCAGGCGTCGAGACCGGTCCATGTGATCCGGCAAGAATTTACGCACGGCCTGCGACCGCTTGTCCCGCCGGAGGAAGATCGGCGCCAAGGGGGATGGCGGGCTTGACCACCATGCCGCCGGTCAAGGGCCATGCCACGCCGGTCGTGGTGGGGAACGTGATCGGCAGCCCGTTCACCGTTCGCACCGCCAAATAGGCGAATGCCTGGGCTTCCAGGGCGTCCGCCGACCAGCCGACCGCGTCCGCGCTCTCGACCGAGGCCGGCGCCAGCTGTTCCGCGAGCATCCGCATCAGCGTGCGATTGCGCGCGCCGCCACCGGCAACGATCCATGATCGCGGCGTGCGCGGAAGGCGCGGCACGACCCGCGCGATGGCCCTCGCCGTGAGCGCCGCAAGCGTCGCCGCCCCGTCGGGGACGGAAAAAGCCGGAAGGTCCATGTTCACGTAGGCAAAGGCATTGCGGTCGAGCGACTTGGGCGGCGGCGCAGCGAAGAACGGATCGGCGAGCACGCGCGCGATGAAGGCGTCCTGGACCTTTCCGCCGGCCGCCTGATCGCCATTGTGGTCGAGCGGCGCGCCGGTGCGCGCGCGCATGAAATCGTCGATCAAGGCGTTGCCGGGTCCCGTGTCGCAGGCGATCGGGTCGCCGTCGCCGTCGCAATAGGTAACGTTGGCGACACCGCCGATATTGAGGACGGCGACCGGCCGCGGAGAATCGAGCTTGGTCACGAGCGCGCGGTGGAACACCGGCACGAGCGGCGCCCCCTGGCCGCCCGCCGCGACGTCGGCCGCGCGGAAGTCGTAGGCGACCGGAACGCCGAGTCTCGCCGCCAGCGCCGCGCCGTCGCCGATCTGCACGGTCAGTCCCGACTTGGGACGATGCAGCAACGTCTGTCCGTGGAAGCCAACGACGTCGACCGTGGTCGGATCGATGCCGTGCGTCTGGAGAAATGCCGCAACGGCTTCCGCATGCAGGCGCGTCAGCACGTCTTCCGCCTCGGCGAGCACGCCCGGTCGCGCGGCGCGGTCGGTCAGGTGCACCGCCTCGCCCAGGGCCTGGCGCAGCGGCGCACATTCGGCGTCGCGGTAAGGACGGTAGAAGGTAGGCCCGAAGTGAAAGATGCGCTGCCCGTCGGTCTCGACGAGGGCGACATCAATGCCGTCGAGCGAAGTCCCGCTCATGAGACCGATCGCGCGCAAGCCCCCTCCCCGTTCCAGGTTTGAATCGATTGCCGGACCTGATACACCACCGGCCCGAACCGGTTTGGTCAAGTCAAGTGCCGCCGATTTGAAGTTCCTACAGCAGTCGCGGCGGGCTGGTTTAGGAACTTCAAATCGAAAAGCGGCACTAGAATCATAAACTTGCTAGGCCCCCTTGCTTCCGAAGTTCGTGTCAGAGGGTGCTGCAACGTATCACGAACTTCGGAAGCGGGGCACTAGTGCGGTGGATTTGAAGTTCCTATCATATCGTGCGGCAAGGTCCGTATAGGAACTTCAAATCCAAAACCGCACTAGAAACATATACTTGCTAGTGCTCCTTTGATTCCGAAGTTCGCACGAGAGGGTGCCGCGAAGTGATGCGAACTTCGGAATCGGAGCACTAGCCCATGTCCGACTACAAGTCCGATTTTCTCCGCGTGCTGGCGAGCCGGGGCTATATCCACCAGGTATCGGAGCCCGAGGCCCTCGATCGGCTCGCCGCGTCCGGCCGCATCACCGCCTATATCGGATTCGACTGCACCGCGGCTTCGCTGCACGTCGGCTCGCTGCTGCCGATCATGATGCTGTACTGGATGCAGCAGACGGGCCACCGGCCGATCGCGCTGATGGGCGGCGGCACCACGCGGGTGGGCGATCCGTCGGGAAAGGACGAGAGCCGAGGGATTCTGACCGACGCGATGATCGATCGGAACCTCGCCGGCATCAAAGCCATCTTCACGCGGTTTCTCACCTTCGGCGACGGTCCCGGCGAGGCCGTCATGGCCAACAACGCCGACTGGCTCAACGACCTCAACTACATCGACTTCCTGCGCGACGTCGGCCGGCACTTCTCGGTCAACCGCATGCTCTCGTTCGATTCCGTGAAGCTCAGGCTCGACCGCCAGCAGGAACTGTCGTTTCTGGAGTTCAACTACATGATCCTCCAGGCCTACGATTTCGTGGAGCTTTACAAGCGTTACGGCTGCGTGCTGCAGATGGGCGGCTCCGACCAATGGGGCAACATCGTCAACGGCATCGAGCTCGGCCGGCGCATGCTCAATGTCCAGCTGTTCGCGCTGACTTCGCCGCTCATCACCACGAGCTCGGGCGCCAAGATGGGCAAGACCGCCGCCGGCGCGGTGTGGCTCGATCCGGACATGGTGAGCCCCTACGCCTATTGGCAATATTGGCGCAACACCGAGGACGGCGACGTCGCGCGGTTCCTCAAGCTGTTCACCATTTTGCCGCTCGACGAGATCGGCAGTCTGGCGTCGCTGAAGGGCCAGGAGCTCAACGAAGCCAAGAAGGTACTGGCCACCGAGGCCACCGCCATGGTGCACGGTCGCGCGGCTGCCCAGCAGGCGGCCGAGACGGCACGGCGCACGTTCGAGGAAGGCGCCGTCGCCGAAACCTTGCCGTCGGTCGATCTGCCGAGCGCCGAGCTGGAGCAGGGTCTCGGCGTTCTCAACGCGTTTGTTCGTGCCGGCCTTGTCGCGTCGACCAGCGAGGCGCGCCGTCAAATCAAGGCCGGCGGCCTCAAGGTGAACGACGTGGTAGTAAGCGACGACAGAATGGCGCTCAGCCCACGCGATCTGACCGCGGAGGGCGTGATCAAGCTCTCGCGCGGGCGCAAGAACCACGCCCTGCTGAAGCCTGTTTGAGTCGTAGCCCGGATGGAGCGTAGCGCAAATCCGGGGAGCAGTTCCCCGCATTTTGCTGTGCTTCATGCGGGCTACGGGAGTGGGCTGAAGCCGATTTGCGCCGCTTGTTCAGCGCACCGGCGACTCGCCGGTGACCAGGTTGTCGTCGCCGTGGCGGAACTCGAAGAACTTGCGGAAGATTCCGGGCATCACGGCGGACACGGGATTGACCCGCAAGATCATGCCGTTGGGCGGACCGACCACCTCGTAGGTGACGCCGAGCAGGCCTTCCTTCGGCCCGCCGAGGAAGAAGCCGAGCACCGGAATCTGGGTCGGCATGTTGTTGAGCGCGCAGGCCGGCACGAACGTACCGCGCAGCCGCACGTCTTCGCGCTGAAAGTCGATCTGGCCGTCCATGGTGGCGCACACCGCCATTCCCCAGACGCTTCCTTCGCGGATGGAAAGCCGGCCGGGCGAACGCGTGAATTCAACCCGCATGCGTGAAAATTCGACGCCGTAATTGCGCGCCGGGCCGGTGCGGTAGGCGGAGTCGGGCGGCGGCGCGCTGGAGGCAACGCGATCGAGCGCCGCCTCACCGCGGACGGCGAATTCGCTGATGTTGAGCACGCCCTCTTTCGGGTTCTGGTCGGCGGAAGGCGGCTCCATGGCCACCCACATGCGGCCGCCGAATATGCGCGGATACATGTCGGTGAACCGGAACAGGGCGCCGGCATCGGCGGTCTCGACATAGATGACCTGCTTTCCGCCGCGCGCGCGCAGGTCGCCGATGAGCTGCCCGTCGGGCCCGATCTTGGCGTTGAGGCCCAGGCTGCGGATTTGCCCGGCGCGCCGCGACATCCTGAGCTCGAGGCCGCGCAGCGCCTCGCCGTGGAATCCCGCGACCGCGCCTACCTTGATATCGAGGTCGACGTCATAGGACGGCCGCGGCGCGTTCGGGTCGGTCGGTCCGGAGGCCAACGACTTGACCAACCCGCGGCCGTCGTAGACGTCGCCCCGCATCGTCACCTTCAGGGTGCCGTCATTGGCCCGCTCCGCCTTGACCGAAGCCTTGTCGCCGTCCGACAGACCGAAGACGGGAAAATTCGCGGCGACCACCTCGCCCGCCGAATCCACTTCGATGTTGCCCTTCACGCGCGCTCCGGAACCCTCGATCAGCAGATCTTCGATCCGGCGCGACTTGGCCTTTTCGATCAGGATGAAGCTCGCGCGGATCGGCTTGCCGGCCTGCTTGTTCCAGCCGGGCAAAAGGTCGGTGACCTTGGCCTGGGTCAGGTCGGCGTCAACGGCAAATCGATTGTCGCCATCGCCGGCGGCGATCTTTCCGCTGAACTTGACCGGAATCGGCCCCGCCACGGTTCCCCCGAGATCGAATCCGAGATAGCTGCGCGCCGCATCGTCGAGCACCGTCTGCGCCCGCGCTTCGGCATCCCCATCCGGCTTCTTGCGATAATCGACGGCAACGATCGCATTGCCGATGCGCGCGTCGCCGTTGACCCGCAGGCCTTGCGGGCTGGCATTGACGCGCAAGGTCGTCGCCTCCGTCTTCAATCCACGCACCAGCTTTTCGGCGGCGA
>WNGA01013216.1_pt1 | contig 10596 bp, 12 predicted proteins | sample 5400061 | NCBI WGS metagenome assembly WNGA01 (sample SAMN13153366, study PRJNA577476) | soil metagenome | isolation source: 100 cm soil or saprolite under grassland replicate 2 | place: USA:California | collected 2016-06-15
CCACCGGGCTCGAAGAACCGCCGCCCGGCGCCCATCCGCAGCGTCGGCAAGACCAGCGCCAAGACATAACAACAGCCGTTGCCAGACAGGCCACGGTCAGCGCCGGACCGGGCAGCCAAGGTTAAACGCCAAGCTGAGGCGGCGCGCAGGTAGCTGCCGGGCCGGAGCGGACTGTGGCCGCGGGGGTGGTCCCGCCGAGTGACCATCGTCCGCCTGCCGGGCCGGCGAGGTCGAGGGATCACCGGCGGGCCAGGCCAGGCGATGTCGAGGTCGCGGACCACTTGCCGGACGATCTGAGCGTCGTGGGCGTCGAGGGTCAGCGGCCGGGCGGCGGCGCCAGCCGGGCAGCGGCCTCGCGGACCAGGCCGGGGTCATCAAGCAGGCCAGCCCGGTGCCGCAAGATTGCCACCGCCCGCCCTCCCCGCACCAGCGGCGTGGCCGCCTCATAGCCCGAGGTTAGGCCCGGGAGATCTCGCAGATAGAGGCACGCCGTGTGGATGAGGACACCGGGAACATGCCATTCCAGGCGCATGCTGTTCGATCTCGGGGGACACGCTGCTGTGCTGGACGTGTGACGCCAATGCGCTGCGCCTGGCCGCTGCGGCGCGTGGTGCCATCGTCGACCCAGCAGTGGACAGCCGCAATGCGAGCGCCCCGCCGAACACCTCGACCGAGCCTGGCCGGGCTCCAGCCATAGGGCAAGTAAACAAGTAGTCGCGACGAGGCACGTGGGGAAACCCCGGTGACTGCTGGTGGGGTTCGCGGCGAGGGCGTGCCCATGCCTTCAGCGCCTGTACACCCCATCAAGAGCGTCGCTGGATCGGACGCGCGCATCCGCGTCTGCCACTGGTCGCAGAGCGTGGCCGACACCCCGGTGGTAGCCGCGCGCAGTGCCGCCGATCTGCACGGATGCAGACTCGATGCCGATCAATACGTGGCCGCCCATATCTGTGAATTCTGCGCGCCGCAGCGTGGGCGTCAGAATGGCGAAGGTCCACAGCCAGGACCTCAAGACGGACGCCTTTGGACGTGACCCGTGTGTTAGGCTAATTATCTTTACCAAGTAATCTCATCGGGATCGGTGCTTAATCAGCCGCCGTCGCGCTAGCCGAATTCGGATGCGCCAAGGGAGTCGGACACGATCCGGCACATGTCGCTCGAATGGCTGTAATTCTGCGCGCACGACTTCTTCCAGAGAGGTGAGCTCCGCGATCACGAGCGCCGCGGATCTTTCCTCCGCGACTCGCATCGCATGAGGCACCTCCTCGGGGTTTAGCTCGGTGTATTCGTGCATGCTCAGCGGGCTGATGACATCGGCAAGACCGGCGAGGCCAAGCTGCACTGACCTGAGCTGGTAGACGACAGCCTTGGATCCGAAGGCTCGGACCTGAGGTTGCTGCGCAGCTTTGCGCAAAGCGTCCCTGTCGGCGGGTGCGATTAAAGAATCCCGGTCGTTATGAAGGCGGTCGCGTAGATTATCCGCCCATGACATTAGGTCCACGTATGCGTTCGCACGCTTTTCCCAGGGCCGATCCTCGAGAGCCTGCCGGCGCTGCCCTCGTTGCGCCAGCACTACGCCTCCGAAAGCTGCGGCAGCAGTCAAAGCTGCGGCACCGATAGCTACCCACGAATCTGTACTTCCTGCCATGATCACGTCCTCGCACCCAGAGGTCCAGTCCCAACTTGCACATCGCCGCTGCCAGCCCTGGTGGTGTTACCCCAGGGATCTTGAACCAGGCACCACCCTCAGCTACATCGGGCCCGATCACTGAGCTTCCCACTGCCGCCTGGCCGCGTGAGGAATCCGACGAAGTGGGTAGCGCTGACGAAACCAGTGCCCTGGACGACTACATGGCTCGCCGAGCATGGGCTAGCACGACGCTCTGGGTCAGTGCCGGAGAGTGGTCGAGTCGCCTGTTGGTTGAGCGCACAGTGCCGCCGATCTGCACGAGAACGGCCCTTTCAGTCCTAGAGAGCGCTGGCGCGTAGAACGGGCCATTCTGGCACTTCGGCGAAGGCGTACCGGCTGGGACGGACCCGCCTGAGACAGCCAGTTAGTTTGTCCTGCCATGAATGTCTCACAAGTCCCATGGTTCTTCGTCCGTATGCATCAACTCACCCCTAATCGCAGTACGCGTCAACCCGCCCCTAATCTCGGAAAGAGCGCTCTCCACTATAGAGCGGGGAAGGGAAGTAGCTTCACTGAGATCCCGCAAGTTCAAACCTGCCAGAGTCATTCTGACCCGGCGAGACTGGCCCACAAGCGCTAGGTCGGCCAAGTACAGAGCAACTCGACGGACGGAGGAAGCTTTGCCAAGACGTTGCAAAACCCCCACGACCTTCTCCGGTGGGCGGTGGAATAGACGATAGCCGGCGAGAGCACCGACGAAGAGTATCCAAAGGCGACGAACTATCTCGATAATCGAGGACCAGTCGATCGTAAGAGCAATGGGGAAGGTCGGAACCGCTTTCGCCCTGGCGGCAAATCGTTTGCCCTTTGGTATTCCGCCCCTATCAGCCTTCCATGTCAACAATGGCCCGAGGCGCGCGAGTCTTTCATACGATGCCTCGAGAAGCGATCCTTCGATGATCCGGTTTGGCGCTCCTCCAGTCTGACCTAGTGTAGCGGGAATGCCGCTGGCTAGCATCGGGGGAAAGTCGAGCTGTTCGTCACTGCTAGTCGCCACTAGATCCGGGTGGCCTGGCACAAGATATTCTAGTCGCCCGGCTAGCAGGCGAAATTCGTCACTCTCAGGTGCGAAATGCCAGAGGTCATGTATACGTATCAGCCCGAGGATCGGGTTGGTGCGGGCGAGACTTGCTATGTCGAAACCTAGGGGAGATTCCCCGAAGGGACGACGCCCCTTCCGTATGCTGTTCAGCGCAAGTTCGAGGAGCCCGGCGGCCAGGTCGAATCCTGTCCACACCCAGCCAATAGGAACCATGTGGGCTGAGGCGCGATCGATCAGCCATGAGTCGCTCAACGGCAGGAAGAGGATCGTCTGGAATCCGCTGGATACCCAGACGGGCATCTCCACCGGGGCCCCTGGGGCGTCGAGGCGCACAACATATCCACCCTGTTCGAGAGTCGAGTGCCAGCACAAGACGCCGCCCTCAAGTTCGCCCACCTGGTGGTGCAGCTTCTTATAAGTCGCGTCCAGCAGCGTGAACCGGATATCTTGTTCTGCTGCGGATGATTCATCGCCTGCCGTCTTGTCTAGAACGATGATTACCAGACCTGATCCGCATCGTGTGTCGCGGAGAGCACCGCTAGCTCTCGACACGGCCTCCGCGACGAACTGGTCGCGATCCTCGGCACAAGACACCGGGATATCGGTGTCGACCGGCACCCCGAGGTCTGAGGCGTCCAAGCACGATCCGGGCCCGGCTTGGAGTACCGAACTCTGGGTCATGTCTTCGCTGTAAACCTCAATCTCGTACGCCCCCGCCCGGAGTTCGACGGTCGCGGGCGTCACGCCCTCAAGGACCACTCTCAGGCGGTGATCGTTGATGATGAACGGCGACGGTCTCCGACTGTTCCCGACTGCAATTCGCGCGGGCGTTCCCAACGATTTCTCAAACCTTCCAGTGGAGTGTGACGACATCGGGTTCCCCCTTTCCGTCAATCAGGAACGGTCTCGACTCCAGCAATGCAGAAAAAGCATCGAGCGACGACTGGGGAATGTCGCCGCCGACGAACCTGTAAATCCCGTTGGCGGCGGAGAATGTCGCCTGTTCGGTAGTGACCGTTCGTTTATCCACTACGATCCCGGGATAGCCAGCGACGAGTGCAACATCACCTCTCCAGTCGTCCGGCAGCCTGACAGTGACCTCATACTTCCTCACTTCTACACGCGCAAGGGGGATCGGCTGCAGCGACGGCGTGAAGTCGGCTCGCTGCTGGTATCCCATCGCGTTGGCAAGTACCGGTACCCGCCGGGTGATGTATTCGCCTAGCTGCGTGCTGTCGACTATGCCCGTCTGTGGATCGTGACGCGCCTCTCCATCGAGCCCTTCCAGGAGCGCTTTCGTGAAGAAGCCACGCGCTTGAGGCGCAGCCGTGGACGCGGCCGAAACGTCGGCACCGGCCATTTGTGAATACTCCGTGGCATATCCCTGGACTCGTCTCGTGGCACCACGTATTAGCTTTTTTCGGAACGGCATAGAGGAGGTGGGTGGCATCTCGTTGTTGAGTTCGCGACAGCAGTCCGAAAACAGGAGGATCTCGAAAAATGGTGTGAATCTCTCGTAGAGTAGATTGTATTGATATAGATCGAGATATTCTGACCAGTAACCAACGCTAGGGTTCGCATCGGCGAATATCACCGCGCCACGGCCTTCTGCGGGCGCTAGGCCGTGTCCCGCCGCGTAGATGTAAAGGCGTGTCCGCTTCCAGTCCTTTTCGCTTACGCCCTTCACGGCTTCATGGAAACGCTGGAGTGACTTCAAAGCTTCATCTCTGATCGGCCGAGCATTGAGATAATCGTCGAATCTGCTTTCCTCGGTGGGGGTGACCTTAATCAAACTAACATTGTCCCCGAGCAGGCCGCCCTTGTCAGGGTCTTTCAGCCAATTCGCGAATTCCTCGGCGTCCTGCCGTGCGGTTGTCAATTGCATTTCGATGCCTGGATAACAGTTGATGCCGACGACGACGGCGAAGTGCAAGTCGTTGATCATCAGGGGAACAAGGTACGCGCGAAAGTTGCCAGCTCATCGAGGTCTCTCGAGGCTGCCCCGCCTGCACCGCCGATACCTCGTTCTTCGACGGTTCCGGCCGTGGCGGCCCTGTTCGTACGAGCCTCGATAGCGGCTCTTAGGGCTTCCCCCCGCGCCTTCTGGTCGGCAGCGACTCCGCTGGTCACTTCTGCTCGGTTCGCCGCGTTGTCGGCGCGGGCTTCGGCGCTCTGCACCGCCTGGCGATTGACTTCTCGGCCGAACAGCCAACCGATCGCGGTAAAGACGAGAGCCTCGACAGCGCCGAACAAGTACACGAACCGCGTCCAGGACTGCTCGCTCGAATTGACATTTACCACTAGATAAGCCACAAAAGCGGCAAACCCTATTAAGACTAGTACGGCTACGAGGACGGCTGCCACGCCCCGAAGTCTTGCGACTAGAGCGTCTTCCGATGGACTTGCTGCCGGCGCAGCGACCGACGCCGGCGCCTGGCTCGTGACCTGTGCCTCGCTCATGACATGACCCCCTAGGTGGGACGTAGTCCCGTGACGTCGACTGACGAGATTCATAACATATGACGCGCAGCGCTATACGGGCAGGGCATTGATCATTCTTGGATGCTGAGACGGTCCTGCTTGCTTGTGGCAGCTGAGTCGATGTTGCCGATGTGACCACGGTCGGACCGTGGGAGTGCGCCAAGCCCGGGATGACAGCGAGGCTCCGGTAGGAACGTGCATCCAATAATGTCGTCCGCCGGCAGCATAAGGATCACGTTGCGTGCCACGAGCTTCTGAGCACCCAGGCTGCTATATACAGCATGCCCGTCAGCGGCCCAGTAGCTCGTGATCACAGTGATAACCTGGGCGGTGACCGCAGCTTGTTGGAATGGGTGAGGTCCCTGAGCTGCGGCGGCGCCTCGGGATCAGACACAGGGTCACCGCGGTGCTGGCGTTCGCAATGGCGACGCTGTCGCTTGGTCGATCCGGACTGCCACAGAGATCTCCGCCCGATTGAGCGACGTCCGCGTCGTAGAGCGGTTCGGCAGTCTCACAAATTCCGCCCACCTTGGTGCCGAGGCACGCCATAACGAACATTCTGTCGTCGTGTGCGATGGTCTTCGTGCCGTCGCCCTCCGCGCCCGATTCGGCGATAGCGAGCACATGTCGGGTCAGTGGTGCTGTCGTGCGAGTCCCGGGCCGTGACATGGTGTGATCGTCGCAGCCGACTTACCGTGAGGCTCTCGTCATTTGCTGGGGCTTCGGCTGGCCCAGCCTCCGGGTCTCAGCCCGAAGCCTGGAGGTGCCCGATGACTACTACACCCGTGTCTGCTGCCCTCGTCCCGATCACACCGGTATTCGCCAATACCGAGCGGCTGGCCTTAGCTGGATTCCTGGCCGGATACAGCGGCCTGACCCGTCAGGCGTATGAGCTAGATTTACGCCAGTTCGCCAGCTGGTGCCAGCACCATCACCTGCGGCTGTTCCAGGCCCGCCGCGCCGACATCGAGTGCTTCGCCCGCCACCTGGAAGCCCGCGGCCGCGCCAGAGCCACGGTGACCCGTCGGCTCTGCACCATCGCGGGGTTCTACCGGTACGCCGTCGAAGAAGAACTCCTCGATCACTCTCCCGCCGCCCACGTCCGGCGGCCCCGGCTAGATTATGAGTCCCACGCCACCGGGCTGGATCGCAACGAGCTCGGCGCTCTACTGGTCGCCGCCGGGCTCGGCCCGCCCGCCGAGCACGCACTGATCTCGCTGCTCGCCCTCAACGGGCTGCGCGTCTCCGAAGCCACCGGCGCCGACATCGAGGCCCTGGGCGTGGAACGCGGGCACCGCACCGTGGTAGTCACCCGCAAGGGCGGCAAGGTCGTCACCATCCCGCTCGCGCCGCGCACCGCCCGGGCGATCGACCTGGCCATCGGCGAACGGTGCGAGGGGCCGGTCTTCCTGGCCGCCGATGGCCGCCGGCTGGACCGCCACGGTGCCGCCCGGATCGTCCGCCAGGCAGCCCGCCGCGCCGGGATCACCAAGCCCGTGGGGCCGCATACGCTACGGCACGCGGTTATCACCGCGGCTCTGGACGCAGGTGTGCCGTTGCGGGATGTGCAGGAAGCGGCTTCCCACGCCGATCCGAGAACCACCATGCGATATGACCGGGCCCGCGCATCCCTGGACCGCCACGCCACATACATCGTCGCCGCGTACGTCGCTGGCGCGGCGCGATAGGCCCCTGGAAAGCCGCAAGTGCTCCGCCTGGCCGATCCAGAACCGGCCAGGCGGGCGCTGACGCTCACCGGCACCGATGAGGCCACCACGTGAAGTAACCAAGCGTGAGCGGCGTAAATCGCACGAACCGCCGTTCGGCGCGGACTGTCTGCGCGTGTCGTACCGTTCGCAGTGAGCGCAGATCCGGGTGATCTGTGCTCGGGCGGCGGGCCCTGGGTGCCTGCACACGCGCCCTGCCGAGAGTGGTGAGGCGCTGACCGCCCAGGAGGCCCGGGTCACGCGGCTGGCGCGCGGCGGCTTGTCGACCCGGAGATGGGCCTCCGGCTGTTCATCAGCTCACGCACAGCTCAGTACCACCTGAGCAAGGGTCTTCACCGAACTCAGCATCAGCTCGCGGCGCGGCCGCCGTCCGGCCCCGCTTGAGTGACGTGGGCACTCCGGCCCGATTGGCGGCTGATGACCGGTATCCGATGTGCTGATATAGCCCGGCCCGGGGTAGATAGTGCGCTCGTGAGGCAGCAGCGAGCCACGGTGGGCACTGGCTCCGCGTCGCTGTACCGGCAGTGGGGGACGCGGGGAGGCGGTCCTCAGACGGTGATGACGATCTTGCCTTGGGCGTGGCCGTCTGCCAGGCAGCGGATGGCTGCCGGGGCATCGCTGAGAGGGTAGGTCCGGCCGGTGACCGGGGTGATCTGGCCGGCTTCGATCAGCTGGCGCAGCGCTTCGAGATCGGCCTGCCGGTGCCTGGAGACATACATGGTCAGCCGCTGGCGGATCAGCAGCGATAGTGCCAGCGCGCGGAGCTGCCGGCCGACCCCGGTCCACTTGGCGCCTTCGCCGCCAGCGATAACCAGCGTCCCCTTGGGAGTAAGTGCCCGCCGCAGCCGTGAGAGAGGGCTGTTCCCGCCGATGTCGAGGATCAGGTCATAGTGCTGGCCGCCGTCGGCGAAGTCCTCCCGGGTGTAGTCGATGACATGGTCGGCACCGATCGACCGGACGAGATCGGCTTTGGCGGTGCTGCATACCCCGGTGACCTCTGCTCCGAAGGCCTTGCCGAGTTGCACGGCGTAGGTGCCGACGCCTCCCGAGGCACCTATGACCAGAACCTTCTGCCCTGCCCGGATGCGCCCGGCGCCGCGCAGTCCCTGGATGGCGGCGAGCCCGGAAACCGCAACGACGGCGGCCTGTTCGAAGCTCAGCCTGGCTGGCTTGGGGGCCAGCTTGTCTTCCTGCGCGGCGGCGTACTCGGCGAACGAGCCCCGCGCGATGCCGAACACCTCGTCGCCGGCCCGGAACCTGGTGACATCGGCGCCGGCCGCGACGACCGTGCCCGCAGCGTCCAGCCCCGGGATGGGGTTCTTCGGCCCGCGGACCCCAAAGCCCAGGATCCGCATCAGGTAAGGCTGGCCCGCCATGAGATGCCAGGTGCCCCGGTCCACCCCGGCCGCGTGCACCCGCACGAGGACCTCATTCGCCGCGATGCCGGGCTTGGCGACCTGCGCCAGCCGGAGCACATCCTCGGGTCCGGTGCCGTACCTATCCTGCACGATTGCCTGCATTGTCACCTGGCCGGGTGTCACCGCGGCCCGCTCGGCCGGCCGGCTGAGCTTTGTTGTCCTCATCGCTCTTTCTCCTTAGGCTTACGATGTAAGTACGATACACTTACAGTGTAAGCCTTGTCAAACCATGGAGGAAGGAGCCCGCGGTATGCCATCTGCCGAGCACGCCGCGGTCCGCAGAGCGCCGTTGAGCCGCGACCAGGTGCTGCGGGCCGCGGTCGCCCTCGCCGACCAGAGCGGCATCGGGGCGCTCAGCATGCGCAAGCTCGGCGAGGCCGTCGGGGTGGAAGCGATGTCGCTGTACAACCACGTGGCCGGCAAGGGCGACCTGCTCGACGGCATGGTCGACGTCGTGTTCAGCGAGATCGGACTGCCGTCCGGTGACGCCGGGTGGAAGGCAGTCATGCGCCAGCGAGCGATCTCGGCGCGCGAGGCGCTGGCACGCCATCGCTGGGCGATCGGGCTGATGGAGTCGCGGAGATCACCTGGGCCGGCGACGCTGCGGCACCACGACGCCGTGCTCGGATGCCTCCGGGCAGCGGGCTTCTCGATCGAAATGACCGCCCACGCGTATTCCGTGCTGGACAGCTACATCTACGGGTTCGCGCTGCAGGAGGCCAGCCTGCCATTCGGCACCGCGGAGGAGACGGCGCAGGTCGCGCAGGAGATCGCCGGGCAGCTGCCCGCTGGTGACTACCCCCACCTCACCGAGCTGGCCGTCGGGCACGTCCTCCAGCCCGGCTACCACTACGGCAACGAGTTCGAGATTGGCCTCGACCTGATCCTCGACGCCCTCGAGCGAGCGGCCGGCCTGCCCTGACCCAGCCCCGGCCAGCCCGCTGGGGACGCTCTTGGCCGGGGCCATCACGCTTCGTGAGGAGCACCTCGGCATGCTTGACGCGCCTGACCCGCCGATCGGCGCGGCCACGCGGTCAGCGCCGAGTGGGCATCTGAGGGCACAACTCTGGATGATCTGTGCGTGCTGCCTTGGCCGGCTGAAGGACATGAGCTGGTCGCCAGTGAGCACGCTTCCGCGAAGAACCCATACTGATCATGTGGAGCCCGAGCCTGGTTCGCTGGCGGAGTACTTCGACAGCTGGTATGCCGACATGGCCGGGTCGCCGGTCAAGGACGCGATCCAGCGGCGCCACCTGGGCCTGCCGCCGCACCTCTTGTCCACCAGCCTGCTCGGCTGGGAGGGGATCGCCGAGGCCACCTCCGCGCTTCGCCTGTCTGCGGGCAGCACGCTGGTGGATCTGGCCTGCGGCCGTGGCGGTTACGGCCTGGAGATCGCCGCGCGCACCGGAGCCCGGCTGGCGGGCGTGGACTTCTCCGCTGAGGCGGTGCGCCAGGCCCGTGAGCAAGCGCCGCGGCTGGGCGTCGCGGCGGAGTTCTGCGTCGGCGACCTGGCCGCGACCGGACTGCACGCCGATTCGGCCAATGCCGTGTTGTGCGTCGATGCGATCCATTTCGCCCCGCAGCCCGATGCTGCCTACCGGGAGATCGCCCGAATCCTGACCTCGGGCGGGCGGGCGGTGCTGACCTGCTGGGAGCCGCTGGCCCGGGGGGATGAAAGGCTGCCCGAACGGCTGCGGCGGGTCGACCTCCGGGGAGGACTGACCGCTGCCGGGTTCGCCGGCATCGAGGTCTGCGACCGCCCGGGCTGGCGGGCCAGCGAGCGCGCTATGTGGGGGGGAAGCCGCCGCGCTCGACCCCGGTGACGACCCAGCGCTGCGCGCCTTCCACGACGAGGGTGTGTGCTCCCTGCCCGTCTTCGACCTGGTCCGCAGGGTCATGGCCACCGCCACTGCACCATAAGCCCCGCGCCCACGACATCCAGACGCTAGTCGCAGAACGTGGCTTATTCCTTGAGGACTGCCGCGCTCCGAGCCGCCGATATGGGCGGTCAAGCGGGACACATCCGACGGCAATGCGTCCGCTCCGATCAGGCGATCCGTTGTTGCGCTGTCCGCCGGTCCGCGCCGATGTGCCGGGACCGCTTCGCCTGCCGCGTTGGCGACCGCTGTTTGAGCAGCTTCAGCTGGTCTATGACCCAGGTGCCCGGTGACTGCTACGGCCCGGCGGCGCGATGACCGTCACGAAGCTGTGCTCTCGTCATCCAGGTGGTGGGCCCGG
>WNGA01013218.1_pt1 | contig 10594 bp, 19 predicted proteins | sample 5400061 | NCBI WGS metagenome assembly WNGA01 (sample SAMN13153366, study PRJNA577476) | soil metagenome | isolation source: 100 cm soil or saprolite under grassland replicate 2 | place: USA:California | collected 2016-06-15
AAGCCCCGTCCCGTTGAACAGCATCTCGCCCCAGGCGTATCGTCCAGCGATGTCCCGGCTCATCAACCAGCTCTCGCCGAACCCGCGGCTGCAGCGGACTCGCTTGCGCTCGCCGCTGAGCCGCAAGACGTTCGGCGACCCTACACATGAATAGGCTGGGCTTGGTCAACGAAGTTTTCAAATGCATGCATTGCGAGGGCACCAGCCTTCCTTTCAAGCGTCATAGCTCTGGCAAGTTCTACCGGTTCCCGCCCATCATCGGCGCATCGGGGAATGCCCCGCTCCTTTTCGTCGGGATCAATCCTCGGGCCTCAGGCTCTAATGTCTCGCTTCATGAATCGATCGTGGAGAACCGAAAGGCGTTCAAGGAACTATCGGCCAATCGGGTGGGGAAGCACCCCTATATCGGGAAAATGGGTCTCGAGCCGCACTACAACCTTCATGTCAGTGTGACGGAAGCACTCTTTCCCGGGGTGAGCTTTGAGACCGTAGCCGCCGTGACTGAACTTCACTTCTGCGCCTCAGCGGACAGCTCCGGTCTTCCGGCCGAATCGAGCAAGTGTGCTGACCGTTTCCTGAGCCAGGTTCTGGAGGTCGTCTCCCCGAGCGTGGTCTTCGCTATAGGTAGGCATGTCGAACGAGTCCTGCAGGCACGGGCAAGATCATGGGTGGGCAATCTCTCGGTGACTTGGCCAGCTGGTGTCGCGCCCGTTCTGATCCTTCCCCATCCCAGTTCGTACGGTCCGAAGCAGGAGTTAGTCACATTCGCGGTCGCTGCCGCAAGAAGGTACCTGCGCAAGCGCAAGCCGCCGGCAGGTCCCTTGACATGATCGACACGCCGAACAACGCGCTGCAGCGGACGCCATCGGCTTCGCCGCTGGCGCCGCTGAGCTTGGGGACGTTCGGCGATCCGATAAACTACTGCGGTGCCGACGCTTCTGCGGAGCGGGCCTTACCGAATATACTTTGTGAGCCATGACCTTCATGAGCCTGCGCACGTACACGTGGATCGCGATCGAGCATCTTCGAAATTCTGGCTTGAGCCGGTTTCCCTGGCCCGCAATCTCGGCTTTGGACCTCGTGAACTCCGTACGATCGAGCGACTGGTCGTTGCCCACCGGGAAGCGTTCCTAAGGACATGGAATGAGTACTTCAGACCTTAAAGCCGGGGAAGCTATTCGGGATGTCCACTTCACGGACGACACCGTGAGCGTGGACCTTGCGGACGGTCGTACGATAACCGCTCCACTCGCCTGGTTTCCGCGCCTTCTGGACGCGACTCCCGAGCAGCGGCAGAACTGGCAGATCGTCGGCGCGGGGTACGGAATTCATTGGCCTGATGTTGACGAAGACCTCAGTTCGGAAGGCTTTCTTCGGGGTGCACCGGCGCCACGGGCCGCTGTCGGCGCTCGCTAGCCTTCCGCCGAACACGGCGCTGCACCGGACGCCAGCGACTGCGTCGCTGTCGCCGGTGAGCTTTCAGACGTTGGGCGGGCTTTCCAGGAGGTCCGGATTGCAGATAGCCAGCCGTGTAGCTCTCGGCATCATCCTGGCTTTCAATAGCCGCATCTTCGCTCAGAGCCCTCCTGGCTTTCCGACTCCGGAGGGTATTCGGGAGCTCCGCGTCGCACGTATCGATGGCACCATACCCATTTATCGCAGTCGTGGCGTCACGAAAGCCGAGGCCGCGGATCTTCAGGTATTGATGACCGCATGTGTGGCGAAGTACCACTCGGCACTGCGGAAACCGCCGAAAGTCGAACTGGCAATCCTGGACCCTGGCGCATGGAAACGAGTTTCCGGCCTGCCGTACGGCCTGCCGCACCACAATGCAGCGGTTTCGCCGGCCGTTGTGCTGGTGCCCACGACTGCTCCAACGATGTTCGGAAACGTTGGCGTTCGACCCGATCGTCTCGATCGCTTCTTTCACCTTCTCGCCCTGCACGAGCTTGGACACGTGCTCATGTATGCGATCGTCGATGTGGACCCCGCGACGGCATGGGACCAGGGCCACTTTCCCGAGTGGTATCCCGAATTCACGGCGAACTACATCGGACTCTCCTGCCTGTCTGATCGCCCCGCCGAGGCGCGGCTTTTCCGCGGTTCGGAAGCGTCGCTTCGGGCTTCGCCGCGACCTTCTTTCACGGGACTCGACGACTTTCCCAAGGTTCTGACGATGCAGACCGGCGAAGGAGCCCCTTATGCACTCACGTCGATTGGTGCCGCGCACTTTGCTTGGTACCAGAGGCTGGTGACCGAGGCGGCTGGCCGTGTGCAGAAACGGCTGGGGGCTGGCTTCGTGCCCCTGCTGCGCACGCAGTGGTCGCGCCAACGACCGGTCACGACGGCCGACATCATCAAGGATCTCAGTGAATCCAATCCGGGGTTGGCTTCGTGGTTGCAGAGCTTCGGTGCGATCCCGTGACGCCGCCCAACATGGCGTTGCAGCGGACTCGCCGCCCTCGCATTCGCTCGGGCCGCTCGCTTCGCTCGCTCGGCTCACCGCTGAACGCCCGACCGTTCGGCGACAGGCGTTCAAGCCGGGCGCCGGGGAGTGGCGACTCCCGGAGTTCCGGCCCGCGAGAATTGCGGTGGTGAATCGAATTGCTTCCATCGCATCGCGCCCCGGCGGTCGGTGCCGGTCAGCGCGCGGTCTCCAATCGGCAGAGCCACGAAGGCGTATTGTGGTGCCGGTCAGTGCTCCTCAATGAACGCCACGCCGAACAACGCGCTGCAGCGGACTCGCGTCCGCCCTGCGGGCGGGCGCTCGCCGCTGAGCTTTGAGACGTTAGACGACCGGGCGTATCGAGGGGGTGAGAAGCGTGGCCGGCGGTAAACTTCATCGGTGGTTTACGAATGGGATTCGGGCAAGGCAGCCGGGAATCTCAAGAAGCACCGCGTCGCCTTTACGGAGGCCGCAACGGTGTTTTTGGACCCGCTGGCCGTGACCTACCAGGATCCCGACCAGTCGGAAAGGGAACAGCGGTACGTCACGGTTGGCGAATCGACTCGCGGACGGGTTATTCTTGTGGCGCATCTTGACCGTGGTGATCGTATCCGGATCATCAGCGCCAGGAGGGCAACGCGAAAAGAGGCTCATGAGTTCAAAGAGACAAGCTAGGAAGCGGTCGGATGACCTCAGGCCGGAGTACGACCTGTCGGCCCTCGGTCGAGGAGTTCGAGGAAAATACTTTCGGCGCGCGACGGCGGGCACGAACCTCGTGCTGATCGAGCCTGACCTCGCCAAGACTTTTCCGACAGGCAAGGCGGTCAACGATGCTCTACGAATGCTCGTCAAGGGGACTTCCGCCGCACCGGCAAGAAAGCGGCGCTCGCATCGGCGAGCCGTCTAACGCGCGGCTTCAGCGGACTCGCTTGCGCGCGCCGCTGAGCCGCAAGCCGTTGGGCGTCGGAAGGGAGCTTTGCAGCGGTGGACCGCCGCGCCTTCCGTCAAAGTTCAAGAGACCGTCGCGGTCAGCAGGGCACGACGTATCGGCCCGGGGCTCAGTTCTCGGCGTTCAGAAATGCTATGGCTAAAGTGACATTCCCTCCCATCGCCTCTGAAAATCAGCCGCCGCCCAACCCGCGGCTGCAGCGGACTCGCTCCGCTCCGCTGCGCTCGCCGCTGAGCCGCAAGCCGTTCGGCGCCATCCTAACGATGTGAATCCCATCACGCACGGCCTCATGGGTTGGTGCCTTTCGGAAGGGTTTCCGACGCTGACGAATCGGCACCGTGGGATTGTTCTAGTCGCTAGCGTCGCTCCCGACGTTGACGGAATGGGTGCGATACCAGAGCTCTTGACCCGAAATGGACCGCATCCGCTTCTTTGGTGGTCTGAATACCACCATCTGCTCGCGCACAACCTTCCGTTCGCATGCCTGGTCGGGTTAATAGCCGCACTCGTCACGAAATCCAAACGCCTGCTCACCGCAGGGCTAGCGTTCGTAGCCGTCAATCTTCACCTTCTCGGTGACCTCGTGGGGTCTCGGGGACCGGACGGATACCAATGGCCGATTCCGTATCTCTACCCATTCGCGGCCCAACCCGAGCTGTCATTTTCTGGGCAGTGGAGGCTGAACGGATGGCAGAACATCGCAATCACCGCGGCTCTCTTGGGCATCACCATTTTTCTGGCATGGCGTCGCGGATATTCGCCGATTGGACTCGTCTCGCGGCAAGCCGACCATGCCTTCGTCACGACGCTCCGCGCGCGATTCCAAGGCGGTAAAATTAACGGGGAGCCAACCTGAACATGAACTTCGCGCCGAACACGGCGCTGCACCGGACGCCGGCGGCTGCGCCGCCGTCGCCGGTGAGCTCTGAGACGTTCGGCGACTATCCACTTGCCCCGAGAGCCGTCGCGGGAAAGCCAGTGTCGACCGTGGCGGCTCTGGCTTTCTTGGCCGTCGTTCTGCTGGCACCAACTTTAGGGGGCCGAGAACAGCCGCAAGTTGACGCCTTGTTCGAAGAGGGTCAGCGGCTCATGGACACCAAGAACTACTCGGAAGCTCTCAAGAAGTTCCAAGCAGCTCTGGCGATTTCCCCTGACGGCACTGGCTCCTTGTACAACGGCGGCCTGGCCGCATACTTGAACGGAGACTTCAAGACAGCCGTCCAGCTTTGGGAACGACTTGCTCAGGTTGATCCCAAGGACTGGGAAGCTCAGGCAAAGCTCATCCAGGCCTACCAAGCGCTTGGCGACAAGGACTCTCGAGATCGTCACCGGGAACGACTCTTCGCCATGCGCCGTACAAAGGTTAGCAAAGACCTAGCGATCCAAGATAGCTATCGTCGTGACCAGTTCGAAGCGTCTGGGCGTAAGGTGCTCGTCTTCGAGAACTTCGAACTCCAAGGCGACAGGGCCGTCCTTTACACATTCATCGTCATGAAGCAGGAGAGTTCCGAAGAGGACTATCACTTTTCCCTCGGCTCCTACGATGTCACCAACAAGGCGGCCCATGAGCTTGGCGAACTCGGTCGCGGCGATCGTCTCTTCCACCTGGATCGGTACTCTCGGGGTGGGAGTCACGCGACGTTTGGATTCTTCAAGAACGCACCACCTTACGAGACCGTTCGGCAACGTGTGATGAAGATAATGAGCGAAGGCGTTCTGCCGAACTCAGGCTTTGAGCCCGGAAGCTCCAAGACGACGCCTCTCTCTGAACCGACCGCGTTACCAGGCAGGGTTATGACCCCGCCGTCGGCACCGCGTGGCGGCTAAGATGTGGTCGCCGAACACGGCGCTTCAGCGGACTCGCTCCGCTCCGCTACGCTCGCCGCTGAGCTTTAAGACGTTAGGCCGCCCTATGGCGATCGGTACTCTTACGTAATGCGACCCCTTCGGTATTACATCAACGTCACATTGGACGGGTGCTGCGATCATCGTGCAATGTTCGCGGACGAAGACTTGCATCGTCACGCGGGCGAGAACCTCGCCCGGGCCGATGCCCTCCTCTTTGGCCGAGTGACCTACGAAATGATGGAGGCAGCGTGGCGGCCGCCGGCGCGGACGGGAGCGAGGCCTAATTGGATGGAACCCTTCGCCCGGACGATCGACGCGGCAAAGAAGTACGTCGTGTCGAGCACCCTGGACCGGGTCGATTGGAACGCGGAGCTCGTGCGCGGGGATCTGGGGAAGGCCGTTCAGCAGCTCAAGCGGGAACCGGGTAAGGGACTGCTCGTGGGAGGCGTGAAGCTCCCGCTGGCGTTGGCGGAGCTGGGATTGATCGATGAGTACGAGTTCGTGGTGCAGCCCAGGCTAGCGGGCCATGGGCCGACGTTGTTCGCGGGGCTATCGAAGCATGTCGACTTGAAGCTTGTGAGCCGGCTGGAGTTCGGCTCGGGGGCGGTGGCGATGCGGTATGAGCCGAGAAGGTAGCCATCCGTCGAAGCGCTGCCCCCAGACAGTCTGGTGGGTCAAGGTCAGGAACCTCCGAGACACAATCCTTGCAGCGTGGGAGACCAGCAACCGCGTTACGGTCTTTCTCGTCGAGCGCCTGCCCTCCCCGCTCTGGGCAGAGAGCGTTCCAGGGGCTCCGCGTCGCACGGTCCGCATGATTGCAGGACATATGCACAACGCTCGGTGCATGTGGATCAAGATGGTCGGTAAGGAGCATGGCATTCCGGTGCCTGACAACGTCGATCGCAGAAGAGTCAGCCGGAAGGAGTTGGTGTCTGCGCTCAAACGCACCAGCCTGGGCATCAACGGTCTTCTCAGGCTCGGGTGCGACTGCGGCGGCAGGATTCCGATCCCCTCGACGTACGTTTGGCGCAACCTTCCCCTGGACGTCGGCCACCTTCTTACCTATTTCGTCGCGCATGAAGGCCATCACCGCGGGCAAATTGTGCTGCTCGCCCGCCAATTGGGACATCGCCTGCCGGACTCGACCACGAGTGGCCTTTGGCAGTGGACAAGACGCGCAAGAGAGGCTGGACGATGACACCTGACCAGCGGCTGCAGCGGAACCGCAAGACGTTAGGCGGCATTGGAACTTCGGGATCCGTAGGCGCGTATGCTGGGCGTCCGGCGTTGGATTTGATGGGAGCTGTTACTCGCTCGCAGCCGCCGGCGGGCTCAAGCCGCGTCCGATAGCAACGAGCGCTTGGAGACACGACATGAACGCAACTGAGGCCACAAAACGGCAAGCAGGGCGGCGCGTGAAGGGCGTCCGCGCCCCGGAGCACACGTGACTCGCACAACGAATGCAAGAATCGCCGGGGTCACGTTCCTTGTTTATATGGCGGCCACCATCACGAGCATGCGCCTGTTCGCGCGGGCGACGAGCGGAGAGGGGGTTGCCGCGCAACTCGCAGGCATCGCCCGGCATGCGACAGATGTGCGTCTCACCATCCTGCTCAGCCTACTTGGGAACTTCTGCGCCCTGGTGCTCGCCGTGACACTTTACGCGATAACGCGAGAGCAGGATCCCGATCTGGCAATGCTGGCCCTGACCTGTCGCGTCGCCGAAGGCATCGCCGGCATGGACGTGTCGAAGACGCTCGGCCTTCTCTGGCTCGCGGCGGCAACCGATGCTACCGCACTTGACGCGGGGGCGGCATCCACGCTCGGCGCATTCTTTCTTAAGATGGAAGCGTCGTTTAGCGCAAGCGCGGCCTTCTTCGCCCTGGGGAGCACGCTCTTCTCGTGGCTGCTCCTCCGCGGTCGCATGATTCCGGTCGCACTGGCCTGGCTGGGCGTGCTTGCGTCGATCCTGGTCGTTGTGTGCTTTCCTCTGCAGCTCGCGGGACTGCTTGGCGGCCCGGTCACGTCGTTCATGTGGTATCCAATATTGCTGTTCGAGGTGGCGCTGGCGCTGTGGCTGATCATCAAAGGCGTCGTCGCGCCGGCGCCGAGGCAACCGGCCTGAGGTTGCTACCGGTCGCCCTCTGCGCGTCGGATGCCGTTCGGGAGTACTTCGCGGCCGTTGACGAGTCGCTGAAGAAGGACGAGATCCGAGAGTCGAAGTCACGGTCTGAGCGATGCCCAAGCTGCCGGGCGTCAGCCACCTGGAGGTGATCCGAGCACTGGAGAAGGCCGGGTTCCGCGTCATCCGTCCCGGCTCCAAGCACGCGGTCATGAGCGATTGTGTTCGATTCGTGACGATTCCACGGCACAACCCTGTCAACGCGTACACGATGGGTGGCATCATTCGCGACGCCAGCCCACGCGGGGCCAGATTGGGAGTCCACGATTGGCGATGCTCTAAAATATGACTTGCGCTATTTAGCGCGGCCGGCAACGACGGCACCGATTGGCTGATGATTCAAAGCGAGATCTCGTCCTCGAAGATCGGTTCCCCTGACCCGCGGCTGGAGGGGACGCCGTCGCGTTGAAGGGCATTCCAGCCTAGAGGCGTATCGTGAAGTCATGTTCCGGCTCAGCAATGACCGCCTGCCGAGCCGCAAGCCGTCGGGCGGCTGGAAGAGGTTGAGAACGCGAACATTCTTTCAAAGACTGTTCGGGCGGAGGGCGGTTGCGTCAGGCAGGCAGATGAGAGTCCTGCATTCCGAGCCCGAAACCAGACGTGACGACTTGAGTTGGATTTTCCCGCCGCGCACACTGGTCGATCCTGCACCGTGGGACCGGTTTTGGCATGACCAACTCACCCATGGAGTAGCCGGATTCGTGCATATTTTCTGCGATGACGGAAGCCTGGTCGACGTCATGCGCGCCAACGGGCTCAGAACAGTGCTATGTGTCGGCAACGGAATCTCTCAGGAGCCGCGTGCCCTCGCCTGGGCCGGGTTTGATGTGACGGCGCTGGACCTCTCGCCTTTTGCAAAAGAAGTGGCCAGCGGGTCTGCACCTCCTGACGAGTTCCTGGCACGCCTCGTCGGTGAAAGATCAGCAGGCCTGAACGGTCATGTGGAGTTCGTCGTGGGCGACTTGTGTGATGCCGCATGTTGCCCGGGTCCATATGACGTCGTGATCGAGCGCACGACGCTCCAGCTGTACCCAGACGAAGAGCGGCCAACCGCCATGAAAGCAGTGGCGAGGCGTCTCGCATCACCTGGAATCTTCTTCAGCCATTGCCATGATGGCGGTTGGAAGCCGCCCGCGCCACCGAAGCATGCTACCCAGTCGTGGTTCGTCGCAGAAGGCTGGGACTTCTGGCGTGGCGACGCACCGCTAACGGGGCGAGTCGCCTGGCTGTTTACCACTACCGGCTAGCCATGGTGCCTGACAACGGCATGCAGGTGACGGGCGCTTCGCGCAGCAGCTGCTGACGAACGTTCGGGCTCGGGAAAGGTGAGGCACCGGGCAGGCGATGGTTGCGGTTGGCGCGCACCAGCATCGGCTTCTCCGTTCCGTCCTGGTCGGCGCGGGGCGGAGATCTCGCCGCAGGGGGCCCGGCTCTCCAGGCTCAACGGTTTCAAGCCGACGCAAGCCCGGCGCGTTGAACGGGAGCTCGGCCCAGGCGTATCGTCCCGGCATGATTCGGCTCAGCAACAGCCTCTCGCCGAACACGCGGCTTCAGAGGATCTCACGCTCCTCCCGAAAAGCGTTAGGCGTCCGCCGCAACCTCGAACCGGAGGGATTCGTTATGAAGGAAACAACGAACCGTTTTCCCTTCGCCCCGGAAGGCTGGCACACCGTCACACCGAGAATCGTGGTTCACGAGGCAGAACACCTTGTCGAGTTCCTGAAGCAAGTGTTCGGCGCTACGGGAGAGTACCGGCAAGCGCGCCCATCCGAGGTCCGGATCGGCGACTCGGTGATCATGATTAGTGACGCCCGACCTCGACGTCCGATGACCGCCTTCCTCTACGTTTATGTCAACGACACCGACGCTACGTATCGACGAGCCCTGGATGCTGGAGCGCGTGCGCTCGAAGCGCCAGCCGTTACGCCCTACGGGGACCAACGTTCCATGGTAGAGGACAAATGGGGTAACACCTGGCAAATCGCAACGCATATGGGAGATCGCCAGGCGGCGGGCGCATCATTCGAGAATCAGCCGCTGATCTCTCAGCGAGGAGAAGCCATGTCAGTTAAACCACGGACCATCGACGAGTACCTGGAGCCTCTGAGCAACGAGAAGCGAGCAGCACTTGAGCAGCTTCGAAGGGCCATCAAATCCGCGGCTCCCAAGGCTGAAGAGTGCATCAGCTACCAGATCCCGGCCTTCCGTTTTGGCGGAAGGTTGCTGGTGGCCTTTGGCGCGGCCGCGAACCACTGCGCCTTCTACCCCGGCGCTTACCCCGTGAAAGCCCACAAGGACGAACTCAAGGCCTACGACACCAGCAAGGGCACCATCCGCTTCCAAGCGGACAGTCCCTTACCCGCCACACTGGTGCGGAAGCTGGTAAAGACTCGGATGGCGGAACACGCCCGCCAACAACCTGTTGCAGTGCACGGCGCCAGGCGCCGCCGCTGAACCAGAGCGCTGGGCGGAGCGGTAATCTGAGCCACAGGATCATCGCAAGGAGCCAGACATGAGCCGGCTTGCAAGGGCATGGGGGATCGCGGGTGTGCTCCTCACAGTTGCTGCAGCTCGCTCATCGGCGATCTGTGGAGCCCTTGTCGAGGCCACGCAATCCGGTGCCGATTCCGTTGCCGTTCACGTCTGCTTCTACGTCTTCGTGCTCGAAGGCACGATCTCACTCGAAAACGAGGGAAAGCCCACGGTGACTCTCAAGGCGGGCGAGTGTTCACCTATGCACCCGGGAAGTTCCATCAAGCGATCAACAATGGAAGCACGACGGCGAAATTGGCGGCGGTGTTCGTTGCCGAGAAAGGCAAACCGCTCGCGACAAAAGCCGAGTAGCACTCGTCCAAGGCCCTCCTCCCTCTCCGGCGTTTACTCGTGCCGTTCGATCGAGGCACAGAACCTGCGGACAATGGAAAGCAAGAGAGGAAGATCCAGCGGCTTGGGGAGCAGGGCCGAGGGCTCCAGCCAGGCCACCTCTTCGCGCGAGTAACCCCCGGCCGTGATGAGAATCACGGGAATCCGCGCGAGGTCGGGGTCGCGCTTCTGAAACATCCGGAACTCCCAGCCGTTGACGACTGGCATCGACAGATCGAGCAGGATCACATCCGGGCGGTTCCCCTTCTTCAGACAGTTGACCGCCTCGAGGCCGTCGCGGGCGCGC
>WNGA01027118.1_pt1 | contig 10593 bp, 8 predicted proteins | sample 5400061 | NCBI WGS metagenome assembly WNGA01 (sample SAMN13153366, study PRJNA577476) | soil metagenome | isolation source: 100 cm soil or saprolite under grassland replicate 2 | place: USA:California | collected 2016-06-15
CCCGATCGCCACCGCGCCACCCATTTATGACCTGTATCGATCATGACCGTCGGTTGCCGCGTCGCCTTCTATTCGCACGACACGATGGGACTCGGCCACATGCGCCGCAATCTGTTGCTGGCGCAGGCGCTCAAGCACTCCCGGCTGCGGGCCCTCGTCCTGATGATCGCCGGGGCGCGCGAGGCGAGCTTGCTGACGACCGCCGCCGGCGTGGACTGCGTGGCCTTGCCGTCGCTGCGCAAGGATGAGGACGGACACTACCACCCACGCCATCTCGAGGTCTCCCTCCTGGAGCTCCTGACGCTGCGTGCCAAGACAGCGTGCGCCGCGCTGCAAGCCTTCCATCCGGACGTCCTGATCGTCGACAACGTGCCACGGGGAGCCTTGCGCGAGCTGGACCCCGTCCTGGAGGCGCTGCGTGCCGAAGGACGCACCCGTCTCGTGCTGGGGCTTCGCGACGTGCTCGACGATCCCGTCACATTGCAGCGCGAGTGGGCCCGCGCGCACAACCAGGACGCCGTCCGCCGCTACTACGATGCCGTCTGGGTGTACGGCGACCCCGCCGTCTACGACGCCGTCCGCGAGTACGCGTTCGCTCCCGACGTGGCGGCGAAGGTGTGCTACACCGGCTACCTCGATCAGCGGGCGCGCCTCAGGTTCGGGACACCCGAGGGCAAGGACCCGGTGGCGGCGTTGGGGTTGTCGCCGGGGCGGCTGGCGCTCTGCCTGGTGGGCGGCGGCCAGGACGGCGTCGCGCTCGCGGAGGCCTTCGTGGAGGCGGACCTCCCGCCGGACACCAACGGCGTCCTGATCGCGGGGCCGTGCATGCCCGCTGACGCGCGGCGGCGACTGTCACACCGCGCCGCACGACAGCCCGGGCGACGGGTCGTGCGGTTCATGCGCGAGCCCACGCGGATGCTGCGACGTGGCGATCACGTCGTGGCCATGGGCGGCTACAACACGGTCTGCGAGATCCTGTCGTTCGGAAAGCCGGCCCTCATCGTACCGCGCCTGCAGGCGCTCGGACTGGTGGACGTGCTCCATCCCGGAGACCTGAGCCCCGCAGCCCTGAGCGCCTGGCTTGCCCGCGGGCGGGCCGCCGCGCCGCCGGCGCGGGGGCGCATCGATCTCGACGGCCTGAGCCGCATCCCGCGACTGCTGGAAGACCTCCTGGGCCCGCGACCGACCGTGCCCCCGCCGCGCGCGTCCCGCGCCGAGGTCACCCATGCGGCGTGACCGAGAACGCTCGGGGCGGTGATGCGGATCGCGTACGTTTGCGCCGACGCGGGCGTCCCGATATTCGGCCGCAAGGGCTGCTCGGTTCACGTGCAGGAGATGGTGCGCGCCCTGCAACGCCGCGGCGCCTCGGTGGACCTGTTCGCCGCTCGTGTGGACGACCCGCCGCCGCCGGGACTCGAGTCCCTCCGGGTGTACCGGATGCCGGCGGTCGGCGACGGGGAGCCACCCAGCCACACGGCCGCGATGGCCGCGCTGAACCGTGAGCTCGCCGCCGCGCTCGACGGCGCGGGGCCGTACGACCTCGTATACGAACGCTACTCGCTCTGGAGCTTCGCCGGCATGGAGCACGCCCGCGCCGCCGGCACTCCGGGGCTGCTCGAGGTGAACGCGCCGCTCATCGAAGAGCAAGCCGTGCACCGTGGATTGCGAGACGCCGCGGGTGCCGAGACCGTGGCTGCGCGCGCCTTCCGAGCCGCCGCCGCGCTGCTCGCGGTGTCCGCCGAAGTCGCCGCGTGGCTCGAGCGCTCCGCGGCGGTGGGGGGGCGGGTGCACGTGATCGCCAACGGCGTGGACCCGGACCGGTTCCACCCGGACGTGCCGCCCGCCACTCCGGCACCGCCCGGGACGTTCACGGTGGGCTTCGTCGGCTCGATGAAACGGTGGCACGGCCTCCCCGTGCTGATCGAGGCGTTCGCGCGGCTGCAGACCCGCGTCGCGGCGTCTCGTCTGCTGCTCGTCGGCGCGGGGCCCGAGGACGCGGCCGTCCGCGCGGCGCTCACCGACCGCGGCCTGGCCCCGGCCAGCTGCCTCACGGGCGCCGTGGCGCCCGGCGAGGTGCCGGCCTTCCTCACCTCAATGGATGCCGCGATCGCCCCATACCCGGAGTCGAGGGGCTTCTATTTCTCGCCGCTCAAGGTCTACGAGTACATGGCGGCTGGCCGGGCGGTCGTCGCCAGCGGCGTGGGGCAGGTCGCGGCCGTGATCCGGCACGACGTCAACGGGCTCCTCTGTCCGCCGGGGGACTCGGTGGCGCTCGCCGCCGCGCTCGAACGGCTGCAGCGCGAGCCGGAGCTCGGCGCGCGGCTGGGGCGAGCGGCGCGGGTCTGCGCGCTTCAGCGCCACACGTGGGAGGGGGTCGCGGAGCGAGTCCTCGAGGTCGCCGACACCGCGCGCCGCGCGGGCAGGCGGGACGGGAGGCGGGAGCAGCCCCGCGCCCGCGTGGAGGCCTGAGATGAAACGGCCTCGAACCCTCCGCGCGTCTCTCTCCGGACTGGGCCGGTTCGCGCGCCGCCTCTGGCCGTACCTGCGGAGCGAGCGCCGCCTGATCACCGTGTCCCTGCTCGCGCTCTACGCCGAGGTCGGCATGCGGTTGCTCGAGCCCTGGCCGCTGAAGTTCGTCCTCGACCGCATCGCACCCTCCCTGCGGAAGCACGGTTTCGCGACGCTGCCGCTCGTCGACGCCGTCGATCCGGCGACCCTGCTGGGGCTTGCGGCGCTGGCCGTGATCGTGTTCGCGGCGCTGCGCGCTGTCACGGCCTATTACAACACCGTGGGCTTCGCGCTCGTCGGCAGCCGGGTGCTCACCACCGTGCGGAACGAGCTGTACATCCACCTTCAGCGCCTCTCGCTCTCGTTCCATACCCGCGCGCGCAGCGGCGACCTCATCGTCCGAGTCATCGGCGATGTCGGGCTCCTGCAGGACGTCGCGGTGACGGCGCTTCTGCCGCTGCTCGCGAACGTGCTCACGCTGGCCGGCATGGCGGTCGTGATGCTGGGACTCAACGCGCCCCTGGCCCTGCTCGCCCTGGCGACCGGCCCGCTCTTCCTGGCGCTCACGACGCGGCGGTCCCGACGCATCCGTGAGACGGCGCGGCGGCAGCGCCAGCAGGAAGGCGCCATGGCCGCCACGGCGGCCGAGTCGATCGGCGCGGTGAAGGTGATCCACGCCCTCTCGCTGGAGGGGACGTTCGTGCAGGCCTTCACCGGCCAGAGCCGCAAGAATCTGGCGACCGGCGTCTCTGCGACGCGGCTGTCCGCCGGCCTGGAGCGCACGGTGGACTTGCTCATCGCCATCGGCACGGCGCTGGTACTCTGGTTCGGGGCCCGCCTCGTGCTGCGGGGCGCGATGACGGCGGGCGACCTGATCGTGTTCCTCGCCTATCTCAAGAACGCCTTCCGCCCGGTGAAAGACTTCGTCAAGTATGCGGGCCGGCTCGCCAAAGCGTCGGCGGCCGGCGAGCGCGTGCTCGATGTGCTGGACCGCACGCCGGACGTGCGGGACCTGCCGGGCGCCGTGCCCGCACCCGCCCTGCGCGGAGCGGTGCGGTTCGAAGGGGTCAGCTTCGCCTACGAGCCGGGCCGGCCCGCGCTCGAGCAGATCGACTGCGCCGTGGAACCCGGGCAGTTCGTCGCGTTGGTCGGCCCGTCGGGAAGCGGGAAGTCGACGCTCGTCAGCCTGATCCTCCGGCTGTACGACCCTACTGCCGGTCGGGTGCTGATCGACGAGCGCGACATCCGCGACTACACCCTCGCCTCGCTGCGCGTGCAGATGAGCGTGGTCCTTCAGGACAGTCTCCTTTTCGCCGCGACGATCCGGGAGAATATCGCCTGCGGAGCGCCCGGCGCGCCGCCCGAGGCCATCGAAGCGGCGGCCCGCGTCGCCAACGCCCACGCGTTCATCGAGACCCTGCCGCGGGGCTACGACACCGTCGTGGGCGAGCGCGGCCTGACCCTCTCCAGCGGCCAGCGCCAGCGGATCGCGGTCGCCCGGGCCGCGATCCGGCGCGCTCCGTTCCTCATCCTCGATGAGCCCACCACGGGCTTGGACGGCGAGAACGAGCGCGCCGTGATCGAGGCCCTGGAGCGGTTGGCCGAAGGACGAACCACCTTCCTCATCACCCACGATCTGCGGCTCGCCGCCCGCGCCGACCTGATCCTCCACCTCGACGCCGGCCGGGTGTGCGAGCGCGGCACGCACGCCGAGCTCGCGCGGGCCGGTGGGCGCTATGCCACCCTGTACCGCCTCCAGACGGCCGGTGCCGTTCGCGGGGCGGGCCACGAGCGTCAGGATGCTGTCACGGCCTGAAACAGACCTGGTGCGACGCGACGGCGCGCTGCCGGGACTGGCCACCGTGCTCGACCCGGAGGCGCTGCTCGCTGCCCTCGCGCCCGCCGTGGCACCGGCGGACGTCCGGGCGGCGTCCGTCCGCTACGTGCGCTACCGACCCCACACCAGTTGTCTCGTCGCCTACCAGATCGACCTCGGCGCCACGGCGCCGCAGGCCGTGGACCTGCACGCGAAGGTGCACCGGCTCGATGAGCCCGAGAAGCTCGACAAGGCTCGCCGGCGCGCCCACGTCCCGGGACGGCTCGGCCCGGGCCTGGTCGTCCTCGAGGATCCCGCCATCGTGGTGTGGGTCTTTCCCAACGACGTGCGGCTGAAGACGATGCGGCGCCTCGCCGACCGGGACGCGTGCGCGGGCCTGCTGCGCCGGATGCTCCCCAGGTCGCCCGACCTGTGGGCCGGGACGCTCGAGACCGTGCGGTACAAGCCGGAGCGGCGCTACGTCGCCCGGCTGGACGCGGCCGGCGAGCCCCGGGCCGTGCTCAAGGTCCATAGCGCCCAGCGCTATCGACGCGCCGCGGCGAGCGCCGCCGCGTTCCACTCTGACGGACCGCTCCGGGTGCCGCGGCTGCTCGGCCGGTCCGACGCGCACGCGCTCGCCGTGTTGGAATGGGTGCCGGGCCGGCCCCTGGGGGCGGCGCTCGCGCACGGCGCGGCCGCGCTCGACGCGGTGACCGCGGTTGGGGCCGCCCTCGGCGCACTGCACGGTCAGGCCGGCGCGGACCTGCCCACCAGCGAGCCCCGGGCGGAGGCGGGTGGCCTGCTCGCTCTGGCCGCCGAGGTCGGGTTCCTCTGCCCCGATGTGGCGCGATCAGCGCAGGAGCTGGCCGGCCGGCTGGCCGGCCGGCTGGCGGAAACCGGCCCGGAGCGTTGCCCCATTCACGGCGACTTCTCCGCCGAGCAGGTGGTGTTCGGCGACGGCGGCGTGGCGATCCTTGATCTCGATCGCGCCGCGCTCGGCGATCCAGCCGCCGACCTCGGCACCTTCATCGCCCATCTGGAACGCGACGCGTTGCGCGGCAGCTTCTCGGCCGAGCGCGTCCTCGCGCTCCAGGCGGCGCTGCTCGAGGGATATCGGGCGGGCAGGGGACGCCCCCTGCCGCCGCGCGTCGCGCTCTACACGGCCGTCGCTCTCCTTCGCATCGCGCCTGAGCCGTTCAGCGCGCGTGAGCCCGACTGGCCGCAGCGCATCGCGGCGATCGTTGGGCGCGCCGCCGCCGTGGCAGCGACGGCATGAGCACCGTGGTCGGCGCTCGGGCCGCCCTCGTCGCGCTCGCGCTCACCTTGTGCACCGGAGTCGGAAGCGCGCAGCAGCCAACGAGGACCGAGGCGACGCGCAAGCTGTTGGCGTGGTCGCTCTCCACGCACCTCTCGTATGTCTTCGACAGCAACATCGACCATTCGCAGGCCGGCCTGGAAACCTTCGGCCTGCTGGCTGGGCTCGGGGGAGAGTGTCGCCTCCGCTCGTCGGGGGCCAGCTTCGACCTGCAGTACGACGGGGTGTTCCGCAGGTACACCAACTCGGACATCTGGAACGTCCCGGGACACGACGCCAGCGTGTCACTTGCGCAGCGCGTCGGGCGGCACTGGACCTTGGGAGCCGCCGGGGAAGTCGCCCTCAACGGCTCGGCCGAGGACCGCGTGCTGCGCAACGAGTACAGCGTGCAGCCGCAGCTTGAATACCGCTTCAATTCCGCGAATCGCCTCCGTCTGTATGGCGAGTACCTCCTCAAGCGGTACCCGAACCCGCTGGGGCAGGACGCCTTCGATCCCCGGATGATCATCCAATTTCGGCAGCAGCTCGGTGAGCGCTGGAGCTGGGCGGTGAGCGGCCGCTACGAGTACAATCGCGCCGATAGCACACGCTACCGGTACATCGGTCCGACGCTCGGCCTGGACCTCACCAATCCCGTGGGGGCCGGGGGTCGCATCTCGTCGAGCGTCCGGTATCGGACCCGACGGTTCACGGCGCGCACGGTTCCCGTGAACGGCACGGACGTCCCCCGGCGCGATTCCGACTGGGTGGCGAGCGTCGCATGGCACCAGATGGCAGGACGCTGGGAGATGGCGTGGAGCTACCAGTACGAGAGGTTCCGGTCGAACGATACGCGGCGGGAGTTCCGTGAGCACATGGTCACCATGACGCTCAACCGCTCATGGTGAGTCACTCGGCAGTGTCGATGAAGGTTCTCGTGTTTTCGGAAGAGTATCCGCCGGAACGCGGCGGAGTGGCGATCTCGACGCATCGCATCGTATCCGGCCTCCACGAAGCAGGCGTGGAGCTTGCTGTCGTCTGTTACGACTCATCTTCTTCCCCCGCGGACGTCCCTCACGTGTGTTCAACCGCTGAGTCCGAAGGCCTCTGGCTGCATCGGGTTGGCCCGTACTTTCGGCATCGCGCGGAGGAGGTCAGCGAGGAAGAGAAGGCGGCGATGCGCCGGAACGCATTCCTCCAGGTCAGGCGGCTCGCCGAGCAATTCCGGCCGGACCTCATTCACTCGATCTACCTGTTGGACGGCGGATTCCTGGCGTCCCTGGTCGCCCGCCAGCTGGGCATACCGCATCTGACCTCGGCGCGCGGTAACGACCTGTCGCGCAGTCTCTTTCATGCGGGTCGCTTCGCCCTGCTGCGACACACGGTCGAGTCAGCCGACGGGATCACATTCGTCAGCGAGTACCTGGCGACCCTGGCTCGCACGGCATTCAGATTGCCTCGGATTGCGGAAATCGTCCCGAATGGCGTCGTCATCGCGGAAGCGCCTCACGACCCGGCCGCGCTGCGAACGGTGACGCGGACGCGGTTTGCCATTCCGAGCGATCACCCGGTCATCGGTTTCGTCGGCTGGGCGAGACCGAAGAAGGGGCTCGAAGACCTGCTGGACGCGCTCGCGGCGGTCGATTCCCTCTTGGGATGATGGCATGCCGAATGCCCTGCTCGAGGCGATGGAGCGTGGTTTGCCGGTCTTCGGGAGCGACGTCTTTGCCGACGTGCTGGAACACGGCCGCAACGGGTTGATCTTCGAGCGGCATGACGTCGCGCGACTCACGCTGCTGCTGGATCAGTTCCTGCAACGGCCCGACGTGCTGACTGCGGTCGGCCTGGCCGCCAGGCAGACTGCGATTGAGCGGTTCGACTATCGATACGAGCGCGACGCCTATCTGCGGGTCTACGAATCGCTGCTGTCAGGTCGAGTACGCCGTGGCCGGGAGGAGACCCATTGCGCGCCTTGCTAGTTCCGGAGGCGTTCCCGCCAACCCGAGGGGGAGTCGCGACCTCCGCGGCCCGGATCGCGGCACACCTGCGCCAGGCAGGCGTCGACATGTGGGTCGTGGACTTCGACGGCCGCGCGGAGTTCAACCCCGCGGTATCCGTGACGGTCGATCCGACGAGGGAAGGCACGGTCCTTGTCACCCCCTTCTTCTCGTATAACGATCGCGCCGACCGGATCCGGGAGCGCGTCAAAGCCGCCGTGCGCCGGGAAGCGGCCCTGCAGTTGACGAACGTGGCGCGCTCGCTGGGAATCCAGCTCGTTCATTCGATGTCGATCTTCAACGCCGGGTTCATCGCCACGTTCGTGGCCGGCGCGCTGGAACGGCCGCACCTCTTGGGCGTGCGCGGTTTCGGGCGACACCCCTTCGACGGTTCCCATGCGGAATGGATTCGGTGGGTCCTGGAGCGTGCCACGGCAGTCGCCGTCGTAAACCGATCGCTCCTCGAGCTGCTGTCGGCCCTGCACCCGGTGGTGGCGGCCGACGTCGCCCTCATTCCGAATTCGGTGGCGGCGCGACCCTACCCCGGCCTCGATGCATGCGGCCGCGACGCGATCCGCGCGGAGCTGGGGTTCAGCCCCGACGTCGTCCTGATCACTCTCGCGAGCAATCTGCGCGACAAGAGGTCGCCCGGGCTGCTGCTTCGGGCACTGGCCTCGCTCCCCCGCTTTCCTGTGACGCGACTCCTCATCTGGGGACGCGTGCACCCCGGTGAGCGTGAACAGTTCGACGCCGACCTCGTACGGTTGGGGCTCGCAGACCGGGTTGTCGTGCGCGAACGGATTCCCCAGGAGGTTGTCCCTCAGTGGCTGGAGGCGTCGGACATCGTGGTCATGCCGAGCGTAGATGAAGGAATGTCCAACGTGATGCTCGAGGCCATGGAGCGGGCCCGGTGCGTCGTAGCCTCGGACGGCTTCGCCGATTGCCTCCGGCATGACGTGAATGGGATATTGGTGAATCAGCTCGATCCGTCAGCGCTGGGCGGCGCGTTGGCGGCGCTCGTCGGCAATCCTGAGAAACGCGAAGCACTGGGCGCAGCCGCGAGAGCGCTGGTTCTGGCGGAGTGCGGCCCTGACCGCGAAGCGGGCGCGTACATCGGGCTGTACGAGCGCCTGGTAGCGTCATGACCGAGTCCGTGGCCTATATCGTCAAGGCCTGGCCGCGGCTTTCCGAGACCTTCATTCTCAACGAGATCCTGGACTTGGAGCGGCAGGGCGTAGCGATACGCATCTTCTCCGTCAGAGACCCCGATCCCGGGCCGGTCCACGCCCGAGTGGCGCTGGTGCGAGCGAAGGTGAGTTGCCTATCTCTGGCGACGCGCTGGAAATCCGCCTTGCCGGCAAACTTCCGCTCGCTCTTCCGACAGCCCCGCAGCTACCTCCACAATTTGATCTCAGCCATCGTCCTGGTGCTCCGCCATCGTCGCTCGGCAGCTTTACGCCACTTCTTCAGAGCGGGCTATCTGGCGGACCTGCTCTCGAGGGAGCCGTGCCCGCATCTGCACGCTCATTTCGCCTCAACGCCTGCGCTGGTTGCTCTACTCGCCTCACGCCTGACCGGAATTCCCTATACCCTCACGGCGCATGCCAAGGACATCTACGCGAACGACCCCGATCGCCTCCGTCCCAAGCTCCGGGAGGCGCGGGCGGTCATCACCTTGCGTCAATACCGATTGGAATGTGATGGAAAACTGCACTGCATCTACCACGGAGTGAACCTTTCACAATTCCCGTTCTCATGGCCTCACACATCCGACAACGGCGACCCCCTGGTCCTGTCGGTCGCCAGATTGGTCGAGAAGAAGGGGTTGGAGGACCTGATTTCAGCGGCCGCCGTGCTGCGCCGACGTGGTCGTCGCTTCAAGGTGGAGATCATCGGGGACGGGCCCATGGAGAGCACGCTGCAAGCGCAGCTGACGGACCTTGGCCTGGGAGGATTCGTGGAGCTGCTCGGGGCTCAACCTCAGGAAACGGTTTGCCTGGCTTATCGGCGAGCCTCCGTCTTCGCCCTCCCCTGCAAGATTGCGGGGAATGGCGACCGGGATGGTATCCCCAACGTGCTCCTGGAAGCGGTGGCCAGCGGGGTGCCCGTGGTTTCGACTCCCGTATCAGGAATCCCCGAACTGATCGAGTCCGGGCGGGAGGGCTTGCTCGTCGAGCCGAATCAACCGGCCATGCTGGCAGACGCGCTCGAAGAGATTTTGTCTTCCCCCGAGCTGAGTGGGCGCCTGGCCAGGGCTGCCCGCGTCAAGCTGGAAGCGCGTTTCTCACTGGACCGGAGTTCCGCAAGATTGCGCGCGCTGTTCGAAAAACGAACGTCCCTCAACGTTTCTCCTCCACGTCTCTTTTCTTGCTGATATTCCGCAGTCGGTTTATCTCATGCTGAGTCAAGCCCCGCCCCCCATAGCGCTCTTCGGTCCACGGGTCCCCGCGCATGTGATACCCGTTTTGCTCCCAGAACCCGGGGATGTCCTGCTCGAGCAGCTCGAAGCCGCGCACCCATTTCGCGCTCTTCCAGAAATAGAGGTGCGGCACCAGCAGGCGGGCGGGCCAGCCGTGCTCCGGCGTGAGCCACTCCGAGCGGAAGGTTCGTCGTGAACCCCTGCTCGGCGAACACGAGACAGTGCCGCGCCTCGGGCTTGACCCCGGCGCGCTCCAGCAGGAGCTGAACCGGAACGCCCTCGAAGCCGTTGTCGAGCCGGCTCCAGCGCGTGACGCAGTGCATGTCGCACTGCACGGTCTTCCGGGGCAGCTGCAACAGGTCGTCGTAGGTGAGCGTGAACGGCCGCTCGACGAGCCCGGAGACCTCGAACGTCCACGCTGCGGTGTCGACCTGGGGCACGTCGCCGTAATGGAGCACCGGCCACTTGGTGGTGAGGACCTGGCCGGGGGGAAGGCGGTTATTCATGACACCGTCACGCAAGAACGTCACGCGAAAAACGTCACGCAAAGACCGTAGCG
>WNGA01013221.1_pt1 | contig 10592 bp, 14 predicted proteins | sample 5400061 | NCBI WGS metagenome assembly WNGA01 (sample SAMN13153366, study PRJNA577476) | soil metagenome | isolation source: 100 cm soil or saprolite under grassland replicate 2 | place: USA:California | collected 2016-06-15
ATGCACCATAAGGCGGTTTGACGCCACTCCCCGCAGAGCGACGCCGAAGGGCCACAAATCCTTCATCTCCTGCACAGCAACACATCAAGCGAGTCGTCTGCCTACATACGACTCCTCTCCGCGCGCGTGGCGCACCAATACTGCTTAGTTAAGCGTCTCAGCGTTTCACTATTAACATTTCCACAGCGACACGCCCGGGACTTTGTGGATAATTCACTGATCTGGTCCTAGTGCTTCCTTTTTTCCTGCTGCCCGGATATCTTCTCGCCATGAGTGGAGCCGAGGCTGGCCTGGCAGTGGTTTCAGGTACGCGTTTGACCGATCGGATCGGCGTAGGGGTTTTGACGCGCCTTATCGGTCGTGACCTAGTCGATGATGTGCTTGCCCAGACAGGGCGGGTGGAGCAGCGGTCCCGGCTGCTGCCTGCGCGGGTCGTGGTCTATTACGTGCTGGGCCTGTGCCTGTTCTTCGGCGAGGCATATGAGGAGGTGATGCGCTTCCTCGTCGGCGCGCGCTTATTTGGCCGACTTATCACGTCGTCAGCGTTCCGGCCATCATGGGCGTCCACGGCACGATAGCTAGCGTGGCCTGCATATTTATGCAAGCCACCGTGTCCCGGGAACGCGCACATGCCGCTGAGCGGGATCGGTAAAGAGCCGCAGTCATTGAATCGCCAGCACCATGCGCGGGCGGTGCCAAGGTCGGTCACGGTGATCCCGCAGTCGACGAATCCGGCGGCGCGGTAGAACCCCATCGCGTGCGGGTTGGCGGTCACCTCCAGAGACTCCGCCCCCGCGCCCTCAGAATCTGCGCGATGCGGCTGACCAGCGCCGTAGCGATCCCGCGCCGCCTCCAGACCGGGTCCACGAACAGGTCTTCCAGTTCGGCGATGCCGCCGGCCTCGGCCCAGGTCGCGAAACCCACTAGCGACCCTTGCTCCTCCGCGACATACATGCGGCCCTCGGCCAGTCCCTCGGGCCCCAGGACCAGGTGTTCGGGATGGGCCAGCAGGCTGTCAGGTTCCCCCGGATTGGACAAACACGCCCGGCGATAGACACCGGATGCGGCCAGGTGGTCCGATGGCACGCCAAGCCGGATCATCGCCCCAGTATCTGCCAGGCATGCCCGAGCCACTCAGCTCGGCATCAGCACGTGGCCGCCCGGCCAGGCCCGGCATCGCCTTACTCTGAGGCGGGCGCTTGCGATGCAGCACCGGAGGGAACCGGTCTTGCCCATGACCAAGTACGTGATCGCTCCGGACGTCGCCATTGGCCTGGCCCATGACCAGGCCGTGATCCGCGACGAGCAGCAGATCCTGGCTCCGGCGCTGCTTCGCTCACAGGTGCTGTCGCTCCTCTGCCAGGCAGTACATCGCGGTGAGATGACCAAGGCGGAGGCTGACCGGCAGCTCAGCTACCTGCGCGCGCTGCGGATCCGGCTGCTCGGGGACCGTGTCCCCCAGAACGTCGCCTGGAAGGTCGCCGGCCAGCTCGGCTGGCCCGACACGTTTGACGCCGAGTACGTCGCCCTGACCCAGCTTCAAGCCGACGCTTTGATCACGCTCGACCGGCATCTGGCCCGTACCGTGAAAGATCTGGTGACTGTCGCACCCATCGACGCGCTGTTCCGATCGGGACAAACCTAACGAACGACTCCTCGCCAGGCGAACTCGCTCTGCTGCCGCGCCTGGCGTTCGGCCGCGAGTCTCGTTGCGGACTGCGCTCGCCGGGGAAGAACGGGCAGGTAGGTTCTGGATATGGAGATCATCAATCTGGGTAAGGCGGATGGGCTGCCGCCGGTGGATTGGGCCGTCGTTGCCGGGAAGCTCGATGCGGGGCCGGCACCGCGACCGGACGCGGCGAACTCCCGCACGACGTGGCTGTCCACCATCAACGAGGACGGCAGCCCGCATGTGACTGCGGTCGGTGCCCTCTGGGTGGACGGCACGTTCTGGTTCCAGACGGGCGCGGGTACGCGCAAGGGGCGCAACGTCGCGCGCGATCCGCGGTGTTCGGTCGCGGTGTCGATCCGCGACGCGGACGTCGTGATCGAGGGTGATGCGGTGCGGGTAACCGAGCCGGGCGCAGTGGCGCGCATTGCGAAGGCGTGGGCGGACAACGGCTGGCCGGCGGAGCCCGATGAGAGCGGGTCGGGCATCACTGCCCCGTTCAACGCGCCGTCGCAAGGACCACCACCGTGGCACGTGTACCGCATCGAGCCGCGCTCGGCGACCGTGGTCTTGGCGACGGACCCGGGCGGCCTGACCCGCTTCCGCTTCTGACGCTGCCCGAGCGAGACGATTGCCGCGCGAGAAACGCGGGCTTACCTTCGTTCCCCCCCGCCCTTGCCGGGCTGGTGTCCTCCCACCGCCCCGGCCGCAGGTCAGAGAGGCAGGCGGCCCATCCGAGCCCGGCCGGGCAGAGCTAGTCATCCGGTCATGCCGCATACGGCGCGCGTCCGTTCAGGCAAGATCTGCCACAGCGGCCGGGACGTTCGCTCGCATCGTCGACGGGTACCCGGGCCTGGCGGTGCCCTTCGGGTCAGGAAGGCCGCGCCGAGTCGGCGGCCGACATCGATCGGCAGCGTCACGCTGAGTGACGGCAGATGTCAGGGAGAACGCGCGCAGTGCCGCCGCTGTGCGCGGCCGTGGGGATCTATTCAAGTAGGTCGGCGCCTGTACAGATCGGGCCGATCTGGGCATTTCTGTTGCGGTGAGCGCCAGCGCCGCCGGTCTGTACCCCGGCGAACGGACCGGTGCGTGCCCGCCTAGGTTCCGGTGCCGATGTCGAAGCGAGGCTGGGTGCCGGGCAGGTAAGACAGGTCCGCGCCGATCGGGACGTCGCTGGGTGCGGTGTGCCGCCGGAACAGACGGCCGGTGTTGCGGCCGGCCAGGACCGCCCGCTGGCCAGATACGTGCAGCCAGGCTCCTTCGCGAAGCCCCAGGACTGGGACGTCATTTTCTTCGAGGAACTCCTCGATTCGCTGCTGGCGCGTCTCGCCCTGGTGGCAACTGCTGGGGTCGGGGTCCAGGTAGTGGGGATTGAGCTGGAACGAGATCAGCCCCAGCGCCGACAAACTGGCCGACTCGATGATCGGCATGTCTTGGTGGTGCGGATGGTGGGGCAGGCCAGATTCGCGCCGGCGCTAGCGCCCAGGTACGGGATGCCCTCCAGCGCTACCTGGCGCAGAGCATCCAGCACACCGAATCGGGTGAGGGCCCGCAGCAACCGGAACGAGTTGCCACCCCCGACGAACACCGCCTCGGCATCCCAGACCGCCCCGGCCACGTCGCGGGCCTCTGCAGGCTGGTGACCTGGATGTCAACCCGGCCCAGTGCCTCGCGCATGACGCGTGCATAGGCAGCTGGGTCGCTGCTGGCGAAGGGCACCAACAACACGCTGCCACGGTCACCCAGGACTGCCCGGATCGCCTGGGTAGCGTGCTCAAGGAAGCCCATCCCAGCAGCTGCCGAGTTCGACAAAGCAGCAGTTCGCCCACCGTCTGACCCTAGCCGGTGGCAGCGCACCATACCGGCTCGCACAGCATCGCCGCAGGTCAGTTCGCTGAATCCGGCCGCCCTGCGCGACTAAACACAGCAACGCGATAGCCGCCGATCGGTGCGCGTTTGGTCTTGCTGAACTGATCGGCTTGCGCCATTCATAAGGAGTGATATGCGCGCTGGACCGAACAGGTCCAGGAGCGCAGCGCCGGCAGTGGAATCGAGGTTGCCGGTGGGCTGATCGGCCAGCACCATCGCTGGGTGGTCGGCTGCCGCTTAGGCGATCGCAACCCTTGCCGCGCCCCGCCCGCAGCTAGATCGTTGACCGGGGAATCTGGGCTGATCAGTGGTCATAGGCGATGAGGGATCGCTTGACGGGGGCGCCGATCTGCCAGTTGAACCAGATGACGGTGTTGAGCGCGAGCAGGCGCTGCACGATGCGGGCCCACAGCCCGGCGGGGACGCGGCCGCCGTGGCGTTCGAGGCCGAGCTGGTTCTTCAGTGTCCAGATGATCGCCTCAACCCGCTGGCGCAGCCAGTTCGGGAAGTACCGGGGGTTTTCGTCTTTGCGGGCGGGGCGGATCAGCGTGAGGTCCAGGCCGGGGCTGGCGAAGAACTCCTCGGTGCCCTCACCGGCCAGGCCTTTGTCTGTGACGACGGCGGTGCCTGGTGCCGGGCGGTTGACCGGCCGGTCCTTGAGCATCTGCCGGGCCTGGTCGCGTTCCCCGGCCAGTTTCGGGTTGGCCAGGCCGAACCCGGTGACGGTGCCCTCGCAGGTGCAGACCAGCATCAGCTTGGACCCCCAGTACCAGCGCGAATGAGACGGGCAGTAGCCGTACCCGGCCCAGCCGGACAGGCCCGGGCGCTTCGCGGTGACTGCGGACTGGCCACACGGGACGGGGGTGGCATCCAGCAGCCGCAGCAGCTCCGTGGTGGTGGGCGTGTGGCTGGCCAGCCACCGCAGCGCCGCCTCCAGCAACGGCCCCGCGGCCTTCAGCCGCTGGTTGTATTCGCTTTGCCGCAGCAGCCGGGGGAACAGGTGCCCCACCCGGGCCGGGGCAGCGCGCAGCCAGTGCCGCTCATCGTCAAAGCGCAGCAGCACCTGCGCCACCGCCAGGCAGACCAGCTCGGCGTCGGTCACCTCCGGCCGCTGGCCCGGCCCAGACCGGGTGAAGCCCAGTAACGGGATGATGCGGCCGGTCAGCTCCACATACAGTGCGATCAGGAGAGTGTCCAGGTCGGCGATCATGACGGGCTCCAGAGTCCGGACGTGTGTGACAACGCCGATCTTGGGCACTCTTCGCACGCCCCGCAACCTCCAGCTAATCCCCGGTCAACGATCTAGGTCGGCTGGTTGGCCAGCTTGCGGCCTAGCTGGGAGGCAGGCCTCTCTCCAGCGTGCCTGGCCGACCGGGGAAATTCTCAACGGCGCCTGCCTAAGTGATCGGTCGCCCTCTGCCCGGCCACGGCGTTCATGCTGCGATCGCTTTGCGGAACGCAGTCGCCTTGCTGTTCTGGTTATTTTGGGGGGAATAGTGGGTGGCGCCTACCTCCAGGCACATGGCTGGCGCATTACCGTCGTGAGGGACTCCAGATGTGCAACCAGAACGAGTGGATCGTGCGCGAGGCCTTCCTGGCCTACGACCGAGGCGACATCGCGCGGATGATGGACTTCGTGGACCCGGACCTGGAATGGACCTACCTTGATCCGGGCCTGGAGGACCCGCAACCGCAGATCTGCCATGGCCGCGAGGAGCTGGAGAATGCGCTGCGCCGGCAGGCGGACCTGGGGCTGCGGGCCGAGCTGGAAGCGGTCGTCGCCGCCGGCGATCGGGTGATACTTGTGATGCGAACGCCGGGGGTCGATGAGTACCGGCACCGGCAGGCCGACGACCGGACATATGACGTTGTCACAGTCCGGGACGGACTGATCGTCGGGCTGCACGCCTGCCGCGACCGCGGCGAGGCGCGGTCGCTCGCCGGAATCGGCTAGACGACCCGGCTGGAACCCAGCTGCGCGTAGGCCTTCCACTCTCGCACTGGCCGAAGATGGGCTGCCGAGGTGCCGGGCAGGAAGCTGAAGCCGGGTCGGGCGCTCGAATCGCCGTTCCAGGAGAAGTCCGGCGCGACGCAGCGGGACTCGTCCTGGAGCCCTGCGAGGAGCTTGCGGTAGACGAAGGACCATGACGGGTTTCCGTGCAGTAGATGCACGGTCTCGCCGGCCCCCGCGGCACCTCCGGCAGCACAACCTTCATCCACGTGGCCGTATGGGAGTCGGCCCGAGCGCTCGAGCCGGGCGTTCCGCTAACCCGAGTTCCATGCCCGCGCCGCGCACTACCCCGATAGCACCATCGCCGCCCTGCACGTCTCCACCAAGGTCGCCGTCCCCGGCATCTGCGCCGCCTAGCTGCTCATCAGGACTGCGGGTTTCGCTGTCACGGTCCCCGTGTCACGCTCCGTGGCCGGCCCTCATGGCCATTGGGCGAGCCCTACCCGCCGCTATCGGTGCTAGTCCGCTCGAGTGGGCACGGCCCTGGGAGCGCACGCGAGCGGCAGATATGGCGCGGGAGCGCGGCCTCCTAGCTCGGAGCACGTAGGAATTCGCCGGAACGCGTGCGGGTCGAGATCGTGTCTCATGCGGTGCTGTTCTCGAGCAGTTCGATAATGATTCGTTGTTCGGCCTTGGCCGCCGCGGAGCCCGTGCCACCGCGCCCGGTTGTCCAGTGAGCGAGGTCGAACGCGGTCGAGCCGCGGTCGTTTCGGAGCCGAGGATCGGCACCGGCGCGCAGGAGGGCCTCGACAGCAGCCGAACATCGGTTTCGGACAGCTCGATGCAGTGGTGTCACACCGCCGACGGCGGCTGCGTTGGGATCAGCGCCCGCCTCGATGAGATAGAGAATGACACCCCGCTGGCATGCCGGGTTCCAGCTTGCCGAGCCGGGGGCGCCGATCACCGCCGCGTGTAGCGGTTCGGCGCCCCGCCGGTTTCTGGCCCGAATGCCGGCGCCACGTGTGATCAGGTCTCGTGCCATCTCGGGGGTCGTAACTGAACCCCGCAGCCTGCAACGCGGTGTCGCCTTCGTAGACCTGGGCGAGACACTCGGCGAGGAAGAACTCGTCACGTCGCGCCAGCCTGGCCGTCGCCAGCGACGGTGTCGCGTTGAGAAGGTCCACAGCGGCCTTGTGGTCAAGGTTCGCGACCGCTACCAGCAACCTCGTGAGGTCCATTGTGCCAGCCACGGCGATTGCTTCCTCCCTTGCGACCGGATGACCCTGTGCGTGCGAACTGCAGGCCGAGGAAGACCCGGCCGTTTACCGCGATCCTCCCACGCGCACAGATGTGCCCGTTCGGCGTCCGTCGCGGGCTGGGGTACCGCGATTGACCGGCCGCACCGAGTCGGCGTTATCTCGAGCCCTCCCGTAAATGCCCTGCGTGACCAGGGTCTCTGCGGCGTAGACATGTCGCCGCGGAGCGTCCCCGCGTGGCAGGAAAAGCCAAAGAGCGGCATCAACAAGGGGATTTGCGCAGGGTACGGCGGAGACACCGCTCGAGATAACTACGTGTCTACGCCGCGGCCTCGAGGCCCCATTAGCTACAGGGAATACACCCCAAAAGCGGCTCTAGATAATCGGCGTTCGGCGCGAGTATCTGGCTATTGGTTCTGCGGGTAACTTGTGGCCCCACCTGCGGGTGACTTATGGCCCCACCCCTGATCGGCAGACGTTGGGCCGGCAAGAATCGGTCCCCACCCCGAGATTCTCTCTCGCTGCTGATTGGAGCCCTGCCTGGCGCAATCGGTGGGGCCAAGACTCATGCCCAGCCGGTGCCCCAAAGATCAACATGTGGGGCCAGAACTCACCCGCGAAGCCAGGCTATCGCGCTGGCCGTTATTTACTTTCCGTAACAGCCCCTGTCCAGCTTGAGCACTGTCACCCGGCAGACCCCGGGCGCCGTGCTCGCGAAGCCACCGCCGCCGCGCACAAGCTGACGGTCTCAGCTAATTTCAAAGTGGGTGACGCTGCCCGAGGCGGCTTCGCCGTCCGCGCCGTACTTCACGACTCCCCCGGCCCCGAGCTCTGAATCAGGTCCGGTGCGAGCGGCGCAGCGGATGACGCGATCAGCCTGGCCACCACCGCCGTGCTTGCACAACGATGTCCCGAACAGGTAATGCGCTGCGACCTCGCAACCGATGAGCTGCCCGACATGCGGGCCCGGGTCGTCGTCGCCGACCCGCCCTGGTATCCCGGGCACACTCGCGTCTTCCTTTGGGCCGCGGCGCGCCTGACCTCCCCAGGCGCCACCATTCTGCTCGCCCAGCCTGCCGTCGCCACCCGGCCCGGCGTCCTGCCCGAACGCGCCGGCATCCTGGCCTTCGCCCACGACACCGGCCTGGAAACCATCGCGATCATTCCCGGTGCGCTGTCCTACATCTGCCCGCCGTTCGAACGTCACGCCCTGCACGCGAGTCAACTGGGCACAGCCCGGAGGCGCCGTAGGCTGGGAAGGCGGACGCCCCTTCCCGGCCTACGGGCTGGGCTCGCAGCCAGGGGCAGCGCCGGGCCGGTCAGCGCGGCCCGAGCCTGGTCTGCCCGTCGAGCAGTTCCCTTGCGATGTCCAGGTGACCGGCATGTCGCGCGGTCTCCTCGATCATGTGCAGGACGACCCAGCGCACGTCCGGCGGTTCGTTGTCCGGGTCGCCGTGCTTGCCGCGTGGCCGCGCCGACAATGGCGTCACCGCCAGCACCGCGTCCGATTGCGCGCACTGGTCACGGTAGAAGGCGATGATCTCCGCCGAGGGCAGGTCACTGACGAACGCTGCCGTCGGGTCATAGGGGGCAGGTCCTCATCCCCAGACGGCGGCTCGGGTTCTGCGCCGGCCACGACTGCCTGGAACCAGTGCCACTCGGCGCCACCCAGGTGATCGACCAGCCCGGCTGGCGTCCAGCCCGACGGCACGATCGAGCGGTGCCACGCCTCCTCGTCCAGCCCCGCCACGATGGCAAGCACCGCTTCGCGCTGCGCATGCAGGAAGGCCAGCAGCGCCTGGTCCTCCGTGTCCTCAATCCGATTGCCGGTCATGTCCAATCCTCCTGCTAGGTCGGTCACTGTCCCAGGGATCGCGTTCGCGGGCCAGAGCCCGTGGCTGAGGCGGATATCAGCAGCAACAGGCTCGGTCATGTTCGTTCCCCCCGGATGACGCCGGCCGTCTTGGCTGGCCTGCCGGGGGAAACGACGGTGGGGCGCTGCCTGACTGGACGCTGCGCCCATCGGGGAAGACAGGGGCCTGGCTAGGCGATGTTGGCCGCCAGGTTCTGATAAGGAGGGACGAGCTCGGCCCATCGCGCCTCGGTGTCACCGCACTCACGCCCGCCCAGGTAGGCGGCGAGGTTCTCAGCGTGGATCTGCCACCCGGCCCCGTAGAAGGCGATCTTGTCCAGGGGCATGCCCTGGACCTCGATGACCAGGATGGTGTGGTCGCCGTCGGCGGTCAGCGTGGCCTCGAGGGTCTCGTCGAACGGCGGCACGCCGTTGCCCTTGCGCCAGGACTCGTCGGTCTCCCTGGTCGTCACCACCAGCCGGCGCGGGGGCTCGCACGCTACGATGCGCCCGGTGCTTTCGATGTCATCGGCTTCGACGTAGGTGCGGAACTGTCCGCCGGGGCGCAGGTCGCCTTCTAGCTGAGCGTGCCAGCGGGCCAGGCGGGCGGGATCGGTGATTGCTGACCACAGGTCGTCGATATTGGTGTCGAAGCGGTCCTCGATGCGCACGACGCCCTTGCCATCTGCTGATCGCAGGCTGCCCAGGATGCGGGTGCCCGGGCGTGCATTGCTCGTCATCTGGTGCTCCTTCGTTCGCGTTTTCCCCGGGCTATCTCGGTGTGCAGGGCGTCCAGCCGCTGCTCCCACAGGGCCCGGTACCGGCCCAGCCATTCATCGACCTCGGCGAGCGGCTCGGGGCGAAGACTGTAGACCCGCCGCTGCGCCTGCTGGCGGACCTCGACCAGCCCCGCCTCCCGCAGCACCCGCAGGTGCCGCGATACCCCCGGGCGGGCAATCGGCAGCAGCGCCGCCAGCTCACCCGCGGTCGCCGGGCCGCGAGCTAGCGTCTCCAGCATGGTCCGCCGGCTCTCGTCCGCCAGAGCCCGTAATGCAGCTTCCATGGCATGATTGTACCAAAGCTGTTACGTAACTGACAAGTTACATATGCGGGTGGTCCTGCGCGCACCCAGGCACTCAACCGCTCACGGAACAGAGGGATCTGGCCCTGGACGGTGTCTAAAGCTGGCCAGGCGAGCCAGCCAGCCAGACCGCAACATCAGCATCCACACCTGCTGGCACGCTTATAGCCGAATCCCGGGGACACGGATGGTGGCGTATCTCCGGAAGCCCGGCGTGCTCATGACCGCTTACGTAGCCCTGTTCGTGCTGTCGGGGCGATCGTGGGCGGCATTGGCGGTCTGCTGCCAGCAGGCGTGCCCGAGGTGCCCTACCTGCTCCTTGCAGCGCTTCTGCTCGGCTGCTATGACATCCAGATCCTTCTGGTTTTCAAGGGCCTCAATCGCCGTCCGCCAGAATCGCAGCGGTGCCGCCATGCCGACCCCAGCCGACTGACCGAATCCATCCTCAGGCTGATTGCCGGTCCTGTCCATCCTCCGGGTACTTGTCGTGGTGGAGCAACTCGACGGTCTCGTCCTGGCGGCCCAGCTTCCCGTGGTACTCCTCGCACGGGAGCGACTTCAACTACGACTTCCACGTGACGCACGACGAGAGCGTGGCGCCCGGGCAGCCCTCCCACGCCGGGTCGAACATGAGCCCGGCTCACGACCTCACGCCGCCTCGCCGGCGCGCGCCCAGCACCGGCGAACGATAAAATAGGTGCAGAGCAGGCACAGAGCACTGCTGATCACACAGGATCAGGAGCCACCAAGGCCGGGGACCTCCACTCCAGGCACCGGGACGCCCAAGCTGAGTGGGTCACAAGGACCCTGCAGACAGCGGCGGCTGGGAACGAAGTGGGAATCACCAGCGCTCGCGGTGGCTCTAGAGGGCTCCCTCCCGCTCACCTGTGCGTCGCTTCACCTGCGGGAACACG
>WNGA01016165.1_pt1 | contig 10591 bp, 3 predicted proteins | sample 5400061 | NCBI WGS metagenome assembly WNGA01 (sample SAMN13153366, study PRJNA577476) | soil metagenome | isolation source: 100 cm soil or saprolite under grassland replicate 2 | place: USA:California | collected 2016-06-15
TCGCCTTCCCCGGGATGGGGCTGCGGCGCCTCCTCGTAGGCGAGCGCCTCGGGGCCACCGCGTGCGCGCAGACAGATCGCCTTCATATCCCACCTCCAAGCAGCTGTTGGCCGAACTCGGTGTATTCGGCGATTAGACGGCATATACCGTCACTATTGGACTTCGGTCAGCCGAATCTGCCTCCATGGCCTACACTAGGCCGATGCGTATCAGGATGTTGCTCTCATACGATGTGGTAGACAGACGCTCGTCCGTCTATTATCGTCATACATGTGCCTTGGCGCTCACTCGCCTATGCCCAGTATACCACGGGTCCACTTTGTGAAAAATTCGATAGCGTTGTAAATTCCAAAAATGTTCATAACAGGCCGAATCGTGTGGTATGATGGCGCCCGTGTCTCTCCGACATAACGGTAAGTTATGCTGGAGACTGCCGTCTCGCGACCGCATCACGCTCGCTTGCGCCGATCGCGATTCGCGGGACCACATGTGAGATTATGTCGGACACCGAGGCGTACCATGCAGATCGAGGTCCTGGTGGCAGCATTTCTCACCGCCCATCAGCACACGTTTCAGCCCAACACCCGGCTGGCCTATGGCTATGATCTGCGCCTCCTCAGTTGTGCCTTTCCCGATCTCGATGCCACAGATCTCACCACGCAGCACCTGCGCGCCTTTCTGCACGATACCGCCGATCGTGCGCCATCCACCTTGGCGCGGCGCCAGGCCACGTTCCGATCGTGCTTTCGGTGGGCCTACCGCAATGATCTGCTGTCCAGCGATCCGACCGAGAAGCTGGAACCGATTACGGTGCCGGAGCGCGATCCCCGTCCCTTGACCGAGGAGCAGATCGAAGCCATTTTGGCCGTGATCCCGACCACGGATCGCCGGAACCGGCTCCTGTTCACCTTGCTGTATGAAACCGGCCTGCGGGTCGGGGAGGCGCTTGACCTCCATATTCCTGATGTGCTCCTCAATACCGTGGATGGCGGGGCGCTGCGGGTGATCGGGAAGGGCAACAAAGAACGGCTGGTCCCACTCATTGACGCGCCGCGCACCGTCCGGCTCCTGCGGAGTACGCTCAAGCAGTTGGGCTCCATCGGCCCGCTGTTTCGTGGCGATCAAAAGAAAGGTGGCCACATCTCTGATGCGGTCCATCGCACCACAGTGTTTTATCACTTTGAGCGCTACGTCGCCGTGGCACAAACCAGGCATCCGGACGTGTTTGCCGGCGAGGTGGCGCCGATCACCATCCACCGGCTCCGCCATACGTACGCCACGTTGAAATTGCGCTCTGGGGTGAGCTTGCCCGCACTGCGCAAGCTCATGGGCCACAAAAATCTCCAAACCACTCTGCGATATGCGGAGACCGATTTGGCCACCCTCAAACAGGAACTCATCGACGCCAAACGACGCCGGCGCTAGTCCCCTGGCTGGGCTGTGCTGCCACAAGGAACCACGATGTTGATCAAACGGACCCGATCGGGGTATCCCATCCTTGGCACGACCGACGATCCGATCGAACTGGAATCCGTGTTCGGGCTCGAACATGCCACCGAGCGCGAACAAGCGGAGCTGGAACGATTCCGCGACCCTGATGTGTGCGCTGCCTTTTTGCTCACGGTCCGCTGCGCTATGGAAATTTGGCGGCCAGGCTGGTGGCCTGGAATGAACCGCAGCGCCAGCGCTTGTATGATCAACACCAGTTCCCAGCCACCGCCCAGGACTTCACCGCCAAGCTCCTCACTCTGATGCACGAGGCGCTGACCGACCTGGAAAAAGCCGCGCTCAAGAAGGACGCCGTCGCGGTCAAGGCCAACGTGTGGGCCGTTCCGAAGATAAAGGAAGATCCGATCCCGAAGTCGGTGCTGAAGTTGGGCTATGTGTAGCATTGGAACAGAAACGCTAATAAACGTTTCCGTGTACTTTCGCGCACATAGATCGGCATGGGGGCACGAATCATTTTCGGGAAAAGGTCCGCTAAGCTTTTGGCCTAAGACAACGATTCCGTCCAATGCGCTGCAGCCCCGGCGCGGCGGCCACCAACTCGGTGACGCGTGGTGCGGCCACCAGCAGGTGCTCGAAGGTATCCAGAATCAGATGCAGGCACTTGTCGCGCAGCCAGGCCGAGAGCTGATCCATTCAGCCTCACGCCCGAGGAACGGCGTCAGCGGGCGGATTGTGTGGGGGCGCAGGTGGGCTTGCGCTCGGTGAGCGTGACGGATGGTCGGGTGCAGCGGGTCGTTCCTCTGCGTCTGGCTGCACCCGATCCGCGCTGCGCTCGATCAGCTGCTCCAGCGTCATGGCACGGCCCTCAGATGCGGCGGCGGCAAACCCCGCTTCGCCGAGCTGGGCGCCCACAGCGGCCGCGATGCCCTCGAACGCGGCGGCGTCGGCCGGCCAGAGCGGAGCGCCGATCGCCTCGAGCTGGGCCGCCACGGCCCCGCACAGTCGCGCCGCATGCCGCAGATAGTCGGCACGCGGCTCGGCGCCGGCCGCCTGCCCCTCCGCCGCGGCGACCCCCGCGAGTGCGGCAAGGCAAGCGGCGACGGCCAGCCGATCCTCGATCGCCAGGTTGAGCCGCAGGCTCTCGGTACACAGCGCCGCCGCAGCCTGGAAGTCTCCCTGTTGCAATGCCAGGTGTCCCAGCCGCCGCAGTGGATAAGCCAGCAGCCCATAGTCGGACAGCTCGCGCAGCAGCGCGACGCTCTCCGCGAAGCGCGAACGCGCCTGCTCGGTCTCGCCCGCCTGGAGCGCCAGGTCGCCCAGAAAGATCAGCCCCCAGCCGACGCCGCGCCGGCCCGCCGCACCCGCGCCGCGACAGCTCGCCAGCCCGGCCTCCAGCAGCGAGCGCGCTGCCCCATAATCGCCCTGCTGATAGGCGATCGTGCCCATGTGCAGCAGCGCCCAGCCGATGTTCCACGCGTCGCCCAGCTCGCGTCCGATCGCCAGCGCCTCTTCGAGCAGCGGGCGCGCCTCGGCGGCGTCTCCGCGGGCCCAGAGGATGGCCCCGGCCGCGTTGAGCGCACTGGCGCGCGCGCTCGTGCGCACCTGCGCCGTGGGCATTGCTAGCACCTGGAGTGTCCGACGCCGGCCTTCGTCGTAGTGGCCGCGCGTATACCAGAACGACCGCAGCGCGGTCACCAGCCGTAGTGCGGCGTAGGCGTCCGCACGCTCCAGCGACCAATCGATCGCTGCGCGCAGGTTGTCGTGCTCGATCGCAAGGTGGTCGAGCCAGGCGACCTGGTCGGCCGAGAAAAGATGCGGTTCGGCCTCCTCGGCCAGCCGTATGAAACAGGCCAGGTGCCGATCGCGCACCGCGTCCGGCGAGGCGGACGCTATCAGCCGTTCGTGCGCATAGGCCCACATCGTCTCCAGCAGCCGGTAGCGCGTCGTATCCTTGCGCCGTTCCGCGATCAGAAGCGATTTGTCCAGCAGCTGCGAGAGCAGCTCCAGAATTGAAAATCGGGTGCCCTCTGGGCGATTGAGAATTGAAAATTGTTCTGTGCCGCGGTCATTTCTCAATTCTTCATTCTCAATGTTCAATTCCGAAGCGACAGCTTCGGCGGCCTGCAGCGTAAACCCGCCCGCGAACACCGCCAGCCTGCGGAAGACCACCCGCTCTGGCTCGGTCAGCAGATCATAGCTCCAGTCGATCGTCGCGCGCAGGGTCTGCTGGCGCGGCAGCGCCGTGCGGCTGCCGGCGGTCAGCAGGCTGAAGCAGTCGTCCAGGCGCGCCGCGATCGCCTCCACTGCCATGTGCCTGACCCGCGCCGCCGCGAGCTCGAGCGCCAGCGGGATGCCATCCAGGCGCCGGCAGATCTGCGCCACCGCCGGCGCGTTGCGCTCGGTCAGTGCGAACTGCGGGTTGGCCGCCTCCGCGCGCTCGACGAACGGCCGGAAGCCTTCGTAGGACATGAGCAGCTCGGGCGCGGCGACCTCGGCACCAGGTGTGGAGAGCGTCGGTACATGCCAGACGCGCTCGCCGGCGAGATGCAACACCTCACGGCTGGTCGCCAGGATGGTCAGCTGGGGGCAGGCTCGCAGCAGCTGCTCAGCGAGCTGCCGGCAAGCGTCGGCCAGGTGCTCGCAGTTGTCCAGCACCAGCAAGAGCCGCTTCGACCGCAGCTCTTGCACGAGCCGCTTGCTCAAGGGCTGGCTGGACGCCTCGCGCAGCTCCAGCCCGGCCGCCACCGCCTGCGGAACGAGCGCCGGGTCGGTCAGCGGCGCCAGCTCGATCAGCCAGACGCCGTCGGGGTACACGGCGGTCAGCTCGCCGGCCACCTGGAGCGCCAGCCGCGTCTTGCCGCAGCCCCCGGCCCCGGTAAGCGTGACAAGCCGCGTGCTCTCTAGTGCGCGCCGGATATCGACGATCTCCTGGTCGCGCCCAATGAAGCTGGTCAGCTGGGCGGGCAGGTTGTGCTGGGAAATTGAGAATTGAGAATTGAGAATTGAGAACTGTTCCTGGTGGATTGGCGCGGTTCTCAACGCTCCATGCTCAATGCTCAATTCATTGACGTCCGGCGCATCGCCCTCCACCGCGCCCAGCGCCTTGAGCGCCGCCTTCTGCGCCTCCGTTAATCCCGTCACGCCGCTGATATTCATCCGGGCATACGGTCCTTCAGGCCGTAGCGTGTCCAGGCACGTACCCGTCTCCACCTCCCACAGCTTGATCGTCTCATCACTGCTGGTACTGGCCAGGTGCATCCCATCCGGGCTGAACGCCACCGAGAACACCTCGTTGTCATGCCCAGTGAGTGTCTGCAACGCGTTCCCCGTGACTACCTCCCACAGCCGCACCGTCTGATCTTCGCTCCCACTGGCCAGGAGCGTGCCATCCGGGCTATAGGCCACTGACCAGATGCCATTCGTGTGTCCACGCAGCGTGTGAATAGTTTGACCGGTGCACGGATCCCACAGGCGGATGGTGCGGTCCTCGCTTCCACTGGCCAGCAGCGTGCCATCCGGGCTGAAGGCCACGCTTTCGATCTCACGGCTGTGGCCCTTGAGGGTCCGCAGCAGCTGGCCGCTGCGCACATCCCACAAACGGGCAGTGTGGTCCATACTCCCACTGGCCAGCAGCGTGCCATCTGGACTGAAGGCCACCGACCAGATGGCACGAGCATGTCCCGCCAGCGTCTGGAGGAGCTGACCGCTGCCGAGATCCCAGACGCGGGCGGTCTGATCGGTACTGCCGCTCGCGAGCAGCCGGCCATCCGGACTGAAGGCGACCGACCAGACCTTGCCCGTGTGCCCTCGTAGCGTCTGCACGAGTTTGCCCGTGCGCAGATCCCACAGGCGTGCCATATGATCATCACTGCCAGTCGCCAGGAGCGTCCCATCGGGACTGAAGGCCACGCTGAAGACACTATCACCATGGGGCAACACGCGGCGGACACACCGGTCGTGACCCGTGACGTCCCACACGCGCACCATCCGATCGGTATGGCCAGTGGCCAGGGTCGTTCCATCCGGACTGAAGGCCGCCCCAAAGGCCCCATTGCGGTATCCGCAGAGCGTGCGGAAGGCATGGCCGGTGCGGACATCCCACAGGCGGATGGTGCGGTCCTCGCTCCCGCTGGCCAGCAGTGTCCCATCGGGGCTGAAGGCCACGGAGTAGAGGCCGGCGGCATGGCCTCCAAGGGTGTGAAGGATGTGGCCAGTGCGCACATTCCACAGGCGGGCGGTCTGGTCCTCGCCGCCGCTGGCTAGGAGCGTGCCATCGGGGCTGAAGGCGACGGTGACGATTTCACGCACGTGACCCTGGAGGGTCCGCAGCGACTGGCCGCTGCGGACATCCCACAGACGCACCGTGCGATCATCACTCCCACTGGCCAGGAGCGTCCCATCGGGACTGAAGGCCACGCTGCGCACGATGCTAGTATGCCCAAGAAGGCTGCGGCGGACGCGGCCTTCTTGCGAGTCCCACAGGCGGATCAGCGTGTCATCCCCCGCGCTGGCCAGCAGCGTCCCGTCGGGGCTGAAGGCAACCGACCTGACCCAACCGGCGTGCCCTACCAACGTGTGGCGCAGCTGCCCGTCGGTGAGGTCCCACAGGCGGGCGGTGCCGTCGGCGCTGCCACTGGCCAGCAGCGTCCCATCCGGGCTGAAGGCGACACAACAGATAAAACTGGAGTGCCCGTGGAAGCTGCTGTGTGGCTGGCCATCGGCCACCCGCCACAGCCGAATATCGTGGCCGCCGGTCCCGGCCGCCAGCAACCGTCCATCGGGGCTAAATGCAACCGACTCGATGTTGCCAAAAGTGTCGGTAAAGGCTGACCCGGCTAGGTCGGATCCGGCGAAACTGATCCCGAGCGCATGCATCCCGCGCAGATAAACCTGCCAGACGCTGAGGTGGGAAAAATCGTAACCCCGCAGGTCCACCCCCAGGTGCAGCAACAGGTTGAGCAGGTTGCCGCCGGCATACCCCGGCAGGCGCGGCGTTCGCTCGCGCAAGCCCGCCAGCAGCCGCCGCAGCTGCTGCTCCACCCCCGCTCGCCCAAGATGGGCAGCCAAGCGCTCGACGATCGGCTGCAGGATCAGCCGGGCCTGAGTTTGCCGAACGTACTCTTTGGCCTGGGCTTTGAGCAAGGCGTGCCGGTTTAGGCCGTCCGCCTGTTCGTCTTCGATCGCCCGGCAGGCATCTTCCACGAGCCGCTCGGTGAGATATTCCAGGATCACATTCTGGAGGGCGAACGCCGGGCCGGCCGCTGGTTCGGCATGCTCCAGCAGCCCGCGCCGCTGCAAGGTACGCAGCGCCTCGACAAACTCGCGCGGCGACCCCGGCTGGAGCAGGTTCGCGCGCAGCTCCAGGACTGTCATGGGCTCGCGGCCGATCGCCAGGGAGAGCAGGACCTCCTGCTCCAGCGCCGACAGCCGGGCGTACTGCTGGTCCAGCACCGCGCGGATGTCGCCAAAGATCGACGCTTCCTCGCGCAAGAAATCGCCGATCGCGCCGCCGAAGAGTTCCTGCACTGTCTGCGCCACCAGCTTGAGCGCCAGCGGGTTGCCGGAGTAGCGCTCCACGAGGGCGACCGCATCCACATCCTGGCCCATCAGCCCGCGCGCCGCGAGCATGGCCTGGCCGGCCGCCGGCTCCAGGCCGCTCAGGCGCAGCGAGCGCAGCCAGGGTGCGTCGGCTTCCCGCAGCGCCAGCTCGCTTGGCTGTTCGCGGCTGGTGAGCAGCAGACAACTGCTGTGCCGGCTCTGGCCCAGATGCTGGATGAGCTGGCCGTAGGGCGCGTAGCCGGCGCGGTAGGCGCCGGCCTGCCCGGCCTCGAGGATGCTCTCCAGGTTGTCGAGCACAAGCAGGCAGCGAGAGCGGCGCAGATAGTCCAGCAGCAGCGCCAGTTGCTCCTCCAGGCCTGCGGGCGGATCGGTCAGGCTGTGCCCCGACAAGGTCTGCAACGTGGCGCACATAATCTCATGCAGCGGCGGGGCATTCAGTAGCGAGTGCCAGATCACGCGCTCGAAGTGTGCGGTCACGGCATGCACGACGCTGGCCGCCAGCGCGGTCTTGCCCACGCCGCCCAGGCCCAGCAGCGCGATCAGGCGGCAGCGGTCGTGGAGCAGCCACTGGTGCAGTTGGGCCGCTTCGGCCTGCCGGCCGTAGAGCGGGCCGACCTCGGGCGCCTCGCTCCAATCCCGTTGAGGAATTGAGAATTGAGAATGCGGTGCAGCTTCCTTTCTCAACTCTCCATTCTCCATTCTCAATTCAACGTTAGCTTGGCCGGTTGGTGTGTTGTTGCTGGCAGGCGGGGCGTGGTTGGCCATCGCATCGGCGATCGCCTGCTCGATCGGCATCGCCCGACCTTCGGCCCAGGCTGCAACAAACACCGCATCGCTCAGCCGGGCGTGGGCGGCGGCGAGCGTGCGGTCCCGGGCGGTACGATTGGCGGCCAAGATGAACGGGACCTGAGCGTTCACCCGATCGCGCAGCGCCGCCGCGGCCGCCAGCAGCCGCACTGCCCGCTCCGGCCGATCCTGCGCCACAGCCACTTCCGCCAACCCCTCCAGGCATTTGGCGACGCCGCGCTTGTCGCCGAGTTCGCGGCGCAGAGCCAGACTCTCCTGATAGAGCGCTGCCGCTTCCTCAGAACTGCCTTGCGCCAGGGCGATAAAGGCCAGGTTGCCAAGCGCGATCGCACTGCCCTCTTTGTTTCCCACCTCCTGGAATAGGCGCTTGCACTCCTCGAAGAGCAGCGCTGCCCGGCCAAGGTCGCCCTGGTTGCGCGCCACATCCCCGAGCCCCTGGAGCGCCCATGCGACGCCATGCCGGTAGCCTATCTCCCGAAACAGGGCCAAGCTCTCTTCAAGGAGCGCCGTCGCTCGCGCGTGCTCGCCCTGGTCGCGCGCCAGCAACCCCAACTCGATCAGCATCGAGACGACGATCCAGGTGTCGCGCAGCTCGCGGCCGAGCGCCAGGGCCTCCTGGAAAAGCTGGTCGGCCTGCGGGTGCTGGCCCTTGCTGTGCGCCAGTTTGCCGAGGCTGCCGAGCGCCGTGGCGGTCGTGCGCTTGTACCCACCCCTGCGCGCCAGCGCCAGGCTCTGCTCCAGCAACGCCCTCTTCCGAGCCGGGTCTGGCTCTGTGCGGCCGATCTCCAGCAGCATCCAGGCGATGCCCCAGGTGTCGCCAACCTCCTGAAACAACGCCAGACTCTCGGCGTGCAGCGTTGCCGCCTGTGGCTCATCTCCGAGCGCGGAGTGCGTATTCCCCAGCCCGCGCAGCACGCAGGCCAGGCCGCGTTTGTCTTCGAGCTGGCGATACAGCGCCAGGCTCTGTTCCAGCAGCGGCATTGCCGCATGATAGTCGGCCTGGCCATAAGCCAGCTCGCCAGCCCGGTAGAGGGCCTTGGCCCGCGCTGCTGGCGGGGCATCGCTCCATTCCAGCACGCGCGCTAACCAGTGCCGCCCCTCTTTCAAGTGCCCGCGCGGCCACCAGAACTCGCCGAGCGCTGCGGCGAGCCGTAAGCCGATCTCGGCGAGGCTAGAGGCTGGAGGGCTGAGATTTGGGGAGTCCGATTGATCTCGAACCCCAGGCCTCACGTCTCCAGCCTCTAAGCAGTAGGTTAGCGCCGCGCGCAGATTATCGTGCTCGACCTCCAGCCCATCCAGCCACAGCCTCTGATCGGGACCCTGGAGTTGCGGCTCGGCCGCCTCCGCCAGCGCCAGAAAGTATGTCGCATGGCGCCGCCGCAGCGTATCAAGCTCCCCACGAGCCGCCAACTGCTCCAGTGCATACTCCCGGATCGTCTCCAGCATCCGGAAGCGCGGCGCGCCGTCCGCCAGCACCTCCTGCCTCAGCACGCTGTGGTCGAGCAGTGCCGCCAAACCATCGAGAATTGAGAATTGAGAATTGAAAATTGAGAATTGACTCTCAGTGTGGTCTTTTCTCAATTCTTCATTCTCAATTCTCAATTTCGCAGCGATGGCCTCGGCCGCCTCTGCGCTGAAGCCGCCCACAAACACCGCCAGCCGCGCGAACAGAGCCTGGAGATCTGGATCAAGCAGCTGCTCGCTCCACGCGATCGTGTGATACAGCGTCTGCTGGCGCGCCGGGCCATCCCGCGCGCTCTTGGTGAGCAGCCGGAGCGGCGCATTGCTCTGTGGCGCCGACAGCCGGGCCAGCAGATCGTGTGGAGCGAGCAGCCGCAGCCGCGCCGCTGCCAGCTCGATCGCCAGCGGCAGCCCGTCGAGGCGCACGCAGATCTCGGCCACGGCGCGGGCATTCGCGGCGTTGAGCTGGAAGCTGGGCAGCACCGCCTGCGCGCGCTCCACGAACAGCGCCACCGCCCCATACTCGGCCAGCGCCTCCAGGTCCGGCGAGGGCGTGAGCAGGGGCAGCGCCAGCGCCGGCACGGGGAAGGCGTGCTCGGCGCGCAGCCGCAAGGCTGTCCGGCTGGTAATCAGAGCCTTCAACTGTGGACAAGCCGCCAGCAGCTCGGCGACCTGCGGCGTCGCGGCGATCACCTGCTCGAAGTTGTCGAGGATGAGCAGCAGCTGGCGGTCGTGCAGATACTCTTTCAGGCGCGCCAGGATGGCTGTGTCGTTGGTTTCATGGACAGAGAGCGCCTGGGCGATGGTTTTTGCCACCAAGTCGGTATCGCCGATCGCCGAGAGGTCGACAAAAGCGACTCCATCGGGGAACAGACGAGGATCGTCGCTCAGCAGCGCATTCGCCACCTGCAGCGCCAGGCTGGTCTTGCCGACCCCGCCAGGACCAATCAGGGTCAGCAGGCGCACATCGGGCTGCCGAAGCAGTTGACAGACCGCGGCCACATCCTGCGCGCGTCCGATCAGCGCGGCCGGCAGCGTGGGCGGCACAGACAAGCGCGTCCGATGCGGTGTGCGCTCGTCGCGCGGAGCGGATGCGTCCAGGCGACCAGCGCCCGCGCCGCCTCCCGGCGCCGGCCCGAGCTGCCCGCCGCGAATCCGCTCATACAGCGCGCGAGTCTCGCTGTCGGGCTCGACGCCCAGGTCGTCCTCGAGCGTCTGGCGGCTGCGCGCGTAGGCCGCCAGCGCGGCGGCCTGGTCGCCCGAGAGCGCCAGCGCCAGCATGAGTTGGCGGTGGGCGTCCTCGCGCCAGCGGTCG
>WNGA01013231.1_pt1 | contig 10587 bp, 11 predicted proteins | sample 5400061 | NCBI WGS metagenome assembly WNGA01 (sample SAMN13153366, study PRJNA577476) | soil metagenome | isolation source: 100 cm soil or saprolite under grassland replicate 2 | place: USA:California | collected 2016-06-15
ACGAACCCGTGCCCCCCGCGCTCGACTCGGTGCAGGCCAAGCACGTGCTCGGCACACAGGGCCAGATCTGGACCGAATACCAGCGCAACCCGAAGAACGTCGAATTCATGGTATTTCCGCGGCTCGTCGCGCTCGCCGAGGTGGCGTGGACGCCAGCCGAGCGGAAGGATTTTGCGGACTTCACATCACGGCTTCGTAGACACGTTGCGCGGTTGGACGTTCTGGATGTGAATTACCGAAAGCTGAACTAGTGCTTCTGGTAGACTCTGACGTAGTCGACCAGGATCGTCGCGGGAAAGATCGCAGTTGATTGCGGATCGCCGTCGAAGTGGCCACCGACGGCAAGGTTGAGAATCACGAAGAACGGCTGATCGAACACCCAGTTGCCGTGCTGTAGCACGTTCGTTTGGGTGACGGTGAAATGCTGGGTTCCGTCGACGAAGTAACGGATCGACTGGGCGTCCCATTCGACGGCGTAGCTGTGGTAATCGGTCGTGACGATCGGTCCGTAGCTGTGCGCGAACGGAGTGTTGCCGGAATACCCAGGGCCGTGCACCGCCGAGCTGGTACTCGTTGGCTGGCTCCCCTTGTTCTCCATGATGTCCAGCTCACCGCAGGTAGGCCAACCGACGGAGCCGATGTTGTTGCCGAGCAGCCAGAACGCCGGCCAGAGTCCCTGCCCGGCCGCGAGCTTGATACGCGCTTCCACTCGGCCCGGCGCGACAGACATCTTGCCGCGCGTCGTGATCTTCGCGGACTTATAGAGACAGCGCCCGTAGTAACACGGAATGGTGTCGGTTGCGATGCGGGCGGTGATGACGAGCTGGCCCAGGCCGTTCTGCGCGATGTTGGCGGCATCAGAGGTGTAATACTCTTTCTCGTTGTTGCCCCACCCGCAGTTGCCCGGGCACCCATCGCCCGTATCGTAGCGCCACTTGGTCGTGTCGATTGCCGCGCCGGCGGCGCCGGAGAACTCATCACTCCACACCAGCGTCCACGTGATGGGCGGCGGGGGCGGAGGGGCCACCGCGCACGCGAGTGCCGCCCCAGCCAGCGCGAGGGCGTGCTTCTGTTTAGAGACGCGCCGCACGACGCCACTCGGCCGCGATGACCCCGTGCCCGGCCGGCGTGGGGTGGACGCCGTCGGCCGCCCAGTATGCGGGCGGCGCCGTGCGGACCCGTTGATCGAAGATCGATTGCAGCGGCACGAACGTCGCGCGCGCGTGCGTCGCCACGCGCGCCGCGGCCGCTCGGCGCTGGTCGAATTCGGGGAACCAGCGCGCGTCCACAGCCCCGGTCCGCAGCACGAACGGCTCGAGCACGATCAGATGCACGCGCGGCAAGGCGCGGCGCGTCTCGTCGAGCAACACCGCGTACTGCTGCTCGTAATCCTGCACCGTGCCGTTGTAGCCGTGATCCAGCTTGTGCCAGAAGTCGTTCACACCGATCAGGATGCTGAGCACGTCCGGGTGCAGATCGACCGTGTCGGTCGTCCACCGTTGCTGCAGGTCGGGCACCTTGTTGCCGCTGAGGCCGCGATTGTAGAACCGCAGCCCGCCGTCGGGGCGCGCGGCCAATACGGCGGAGGCGACGAGCAGCGGGTAACCGTTGCCGAGCGCGCCCGCCGCGTTCGGGTCCGCGGAATCGCGATCGCGGCCCGACTCGGTGATCGAATCCCCCTGAAACACCACCACAGAGCCTTTCGCGGCGGCGGCCTGCGGGGGATCCGTAACTGCACCGATAGGGAGCTGCGACCCTGCCGCCAGCGACGCCGTCGCCACGAGAAAATCGCGGCGGCTGATCTCGTTCGTCATGTCCCCTCCGCAAACGGCCACGAGCGTTGTTTCCATGACCACAGCCCAAAGCACAGCACGCCTAGCAGCAGCGCGCCGAGCCCGAACGCAATCACGAGCGGTGGCGTCGTGGCAAAGATGAAGATCCATCCGAGGAGCGCAATCAGACTAGGGAGCGGATAGAGCCACATGCGATAGGGCCGCGGCATATCGGGCGCCCGCCGCCGCAGCAGCGTCACCGCTCCGATCTGCCCGATGAACTGTACGAGAATGCGCGTCGTGAGCAGCGCGTCGATTACCGTCCCGAGCGATACGAACCCCAAGACGATCGAGAGCACGCCGAGCACCAGGAGCGAGACGTAAGGGAAGCCTTTGGACGGGTGCAGCCGCGCAAACACCTTGAAGAAGTAGCCGTCTCGCGCCGCCGCGTAGGGCACGCGTGAGTATCCCAGCAGCAGCGCGAAGACCGATCCGAACGCCGTCCACAGGATCATCGCCGTGAGGATCGTGGCGACGCCGGAGCCGTAGATCCGCTCCATGAAAATCGAGACCACGAAGTCCGCCTGGGGGTGCGACGCGACGGGGACGAACTCGCGCCACGGAACGACGCCGATGATCGAGAAGTTGATCGCGATGTAGATCAGCGCCACCGCGATCGTGCTGATGAGAATCGACCGCGGGATCACTCGGCCCGGATTCTCCACTTCGTCGCCGATGTAGCAGACGTCGTAGTAGCCGAGGTAATCGTACGCGCCCACGCGGGACGCAGTGCCGAGGCCGAGCAGGAAGCCCAGCGAGAAGTTGAAGGCGCCGGGGGGGAAGTCGAAGGCGACCTTGGCGTCGAAGTGCATCGCCCCCGTTGCGATCACGGCGACGACGGTCACGATCGTGCCGATCCAGAGCGCGACCGTGATCGCTGCGATCGATTTGATCCGCCGGTAGAGCAGCGCGAGGTTGACGAGGCCGATGATCGTAATCACGAGCATCGTCTGCCCGGGCGTGATCCCTTTCCAGATGTATCCCAGATAGTGCGCAAACCCGATGTATCCGGACGCGATCTCGAGGGGCCCACTGAGCACGAACTGCCATACAAAGAGAAAGCCCATCAGGCGGCCGACCTTCTCCGCCCCGTAACCCTGCCGCAGGTAGCCGAACGAGCCGCCCGAGCCCGGCATCGCGGCGCCGAGCTCGCTCCAGACGGTGCTGTCGCACAAGACGGTAATCAACGCGACGACCCAGCCGAGCATTGCCTGCGGGCCGCCGAGCGCCGACATCAGCAGCGGGATCGTGATGAACGGCCCGATGCCGATCATGTTCGTCATGTTGAGCGCCGTGGCGTGCAACAGGCCGAAGCGGCGGACCATCGACGGTGGAGCGCTGGTGGTGGTTTCGGTCACTTGTTTCGAGCCAGCCGCAGCTCGAGATGGCGTCGCACGTCCGGCCATTCACTCGCGAGGATGCTGTACATCACGACGTCGCGCGCGCTGCCGTCGCGCCGGATGCCGTAATGGCGTATCACCCCATCCTTCTTGGCGCCGAGCGCCTCGATGGCGCGCTGCGATCGAAAATTGAAATTGTCCGTCCGCAGGCCGACGACTTTGCAACCGAGCGTCTCGAACGCGTGACCGAGTAACAGCAGCTTGCAGGTCGTGTTGACGTGCGTCCGCTGGCGACTCTTCCCGTACCAGGTGTGGCCGATTTCTAGGCGGTCGATCGCCGGGAAGATGTCGTGATAGCGCGTCGACCCGACGATCGCGCCGCTCGGCAGGTCGCGGACGACCCAGGGCAGCATGTGCCCGTCGCGCTGGCCCTTCAGCGCGTCGGACACATACGTCTGCATGCCCTCGGGTGGGGGGACCGCGACGAACCAGAACTCCCACAGCCGGCCGTCGCCCGCGGCGGCGGCCAGCGCGTCACTGTGTGCTTCGGTCATCGGCTCGAGCCGAATACCGTGACCTTCGAGCACTACCGGTTGTGGAAGCTTCACCGTTTGAGGAGCATTGCGCTCCTCAAGCTACGGTCCGGAAATGAAGATCGCTATTTCTCGACGAAGTTCTTCAGCGCCCCGAGCATCGCGCTCCAATTCTTCTCCGAGTGCTTACGCGCCTCTTCGGTGGAATTGTTGTCCTGTGACAACGTCACATTGGATTTCCCCCCGACATCGGCGAGCTCGATCGTGACCGTGTGATAGTTCTCGGGCGCGTCCGTCAAACCGGCGACCGGGCTAAAGTGCGTGTACCGCAGCAAGCGCCCCGGTTTCATCTGCAGAATCCTGCCCTTGTCCTGATACCGCCTGCCCTGCCATTCGCCCGACCACGTGATCGGACTGCCTTCCTTCCAATCGGAGCGAACATCCGTTTCAAACATGTACTGCTTGATGGCCGCTGGACTCACCAGCGCTGCCCAGACCTCACTTGGCGGGGCATCGATCGTGACACTGGCTTTGGCGATCAGATCCTGAGTAGTTGGCATTTGAGTCTCAGGTTGGTTTCCCTGTCGTACCCGCGTCGTAGCGATCGGTCCGCAATTAAGCCCCGGAGCTAGACCTCCCTAAACCTGAAGCCGCCAGAAAAGGGTGGGGGCGCAGCATGCTGCGCCCCTACCCAATTGGTACTGCGCTCATGCGTCTCACTCTCCCAAAACTTTGATGATTACCCGCTTCTTCCGCTGCCCGTCCCACTCACCATAAAACACGCGCTGCCACGGCCCGAAATCCAGCTTCGCCGCCGTGATCGGCACGATCACCTCGTGACCGATGGTCAAACTGCGAAGGTGCGCGGCGGCGTTGTCTTCTCCAGTCTCGTTGTGGCGATAGCGGGGCGGATCCCACGGTGCAATCGTCCCCTCCAGCCACTTCAAGATGTCTTCCCACAGTCCGGACTCATGATCATTCACGAAGACAGAGGCGGAGATGTGCATGGCACTGACTAGCACGATCCCCTCACTGACCTTGCTGACCTCGACTTGCTTCGCGACCTCGTCGGTGATGTCGATGACCTCCTGACGCTGCTTCGTGTTGAACCAGAGGTAGTGCGTATGCGCCTTCATGGCTCCCCCGTCCCCCCGTGTCGAATTGTCACAGGCCGCCCGAATCCCTAAATTGGCCGCAAATATGGCGCTTCCTTTCAGACGGCGAATCTTCGTGGTCCTCGTCGTCATGACCGTGGTGCCGACGGTGCTGGCGGTGGCCGGCTGGGTGCTCTCGATCCGGCGGCTGCTGCCCGCCGCCGGCGCCCGCGCTTCCACCGAGCGCGTCGCCGCAACCGCGCGCTCGCTGCTCGAGGGAGTGGATACGCTGCACCTCACGGTGCGCGAGCGCGCGCTGTTGCGGCAGCATCTCGACGAAGTTTCGGCCTCCGTCAGCCTCGCGCGCCGCGCCGAAACGTTCCTGCGCTATTACACGGCCGGTTTTGCCGTGGTCATCCTGTTGCTCGGCGCCGCCGTGCTGTACGCGGCCGTCAACCTCGCGGGCCACCTGTCGCGCCAGCTCTCACGTCCGATCGACGAGCTGGTCGGCTGGACGCAGCTGATCCGCCGCCACGAGCCGCTGCCGCTCGGCACGCCGACACGCGGTGCTCCGGAGTTCGAAGCGTTGCGGCAGGCACTGCGCGAGCTGGCCGGCGCGCTCGCCGCCGCCCGGGACCGCGAGCTCGAGGCCGAGCGGTTGCGTGCGTTCCGCGAAGTGGCGCGTCGCGTGGCGCACGAGATCAAGAATCCGCTGACGTCGATGCGCATTGCGTTGGATCAAATGCGTCGGATGGTCGGACCGTCTGACGCTCGGACAGCAACGGCCATGCACGTTCTCGACGCCGAGACTGATCGGTTGGAACGACTGGCAAAGGAGTTCGCAGAGTTTGGGCGGCTGGCGGAAGGGCCGCAAAGCGAAGTCGATCTCGTCGAGCTGCTCGAGGAGCTGGGGCGCACGGGCGTCCCTGATGGCGTGCGCGTCACCGTGGACGCGAATGGCGGACCTCGCTCGCTGTTTGGCCACTACGAGCCGCTGCGTCGCGCCTTCGCCAACCTCTACCGCAATGCCGCCGAGGCGATGAACGGGCGCGGTGCCATCGACGTCACCGTCACGGGCGACGGCGCCGGGCTCGCCGTCACGATTGCCGACCACGGTCCCGGCATCCCCGACGAGCTGCGCCAGCGCGTGTTCGAGCCCTACTTCACCACGAAGGACGACGGCACCGGCCTCGGCCTCGCGCTGGTCCGCGTCACGCTCGAGGCTCACCGCGGGACGATCAGTGTGAGCGAGACTCCGGGTGGTGGAGCGACCTTTGCGATCGTTTTCCCTCCTCCGCCGTCCTTCATCCCCATCTCATGAGCCCCCGCGTTCTTCTCGTGGACGACGAGTCCAACATCCGGCGCATGGTGAGCGCGTTGCTCCAATCGGACGGCTACGACACCGTCGAAGCGGCCGATGGCAACGCAGCGATGGTGCGCCTCACGGAAGACGCGCCCGATGTGGTGCTGCTCGATCTGATGATGCCGCCTGGCCCGGACGGTCTCGCGACGCTCGAGCAGATTCGCAAGCGTGCTCCGCACATCCCCGTCGTCATGATGAGCGGTAAGGCGAATCTCGCCGACGCCGTCCGCGCGACGAAGCTCGGCGCCTTTCAATTCCTCGAGAAGCCGCTGACGCCGGAAGGCGTGCTCGTCGCGCTGCGCAGCGCCCTCGAGCTGGGACGCACCCTCGCCGAGAACACGCGCTTGCACGAACAGCTCGGCCACGCTGATCCGCTGGTGGGGACCAGCACGGCCATGGACGAGCTCCGCGCACTGATCGCCCGCGTCGCGCCGACGGAGTCGCGCGTCTTGATCACCGGCGAGTCGGGCACGGGCAAAGAGCTCGTCGCGTCGGCCATCCACCGCTTGAGCGCGCGCGGGAGCAAGTCCTTCGTCACCGTCAACAGCGCCGCGCTGCCGCGCGACCTCGTCGAATCGGAAATGTTCGGCCACGAGCGCGGCGCGTTTACCGGCGCGACGGAGCGCCGCCAGGGCCGCTTCGAGCTGGCCGATGGCGGCACCCTGTTCCTCGACGAGGTCGGCGATCTCGGCCCGGAGGCGCAGGCCAAGCTGCTGCGCGTCCTGGAGAGCGGGATCGTCGAACGGGTGGGCGGCGAGCGGCCGTTCGCCGTGAACGTCCGCGTCATTGCCGCGACGAACAAGGATCTGCCGCAGGCGGTCCGGCAGGGACAGTTCCGCGAGGACCTGTGGTTCCGGCTCAATGTGCTGCCGATTCACATCCTCCCGCTGCGCCACCGCGCCGAAGACGTCGCGCCGCTGGTGCGCCACTTCGCCGGGCGCTGTGCCGCCCGCCTGCGTCGCCCCGTACGGTTCGACGCGGGTGCCGTCCCGCTGCTCGCGGCTTATGGTTGGCCTGGGAACGTGCGCGAGCTCGCGAACATCGTGGAGCGGCTGGCGATCCTCGCAACTTCGGACGTCATCACGGCGGCGGACGTCGCGCGTGTCCTTCCGAACAACGGAGTTGTGACGAGCGCGCCGGCGGGCGATGAGACGTGGCGCGACATCGCGCTCACCGAAACGCTCGACCAGTACGAGCGCGAGCTGATCGCGAAAGCACTGTCCGCGTCGCGTGGCAACGTGGCCGAAGCCGCCCGCAGGCTGCAAACCGACCGGGCGAATCTGTACCGCCGCATGCGCCGTCTCGGGATCGAGCCTCCACCGAAAGCCGACCTATGATCACTCTGCTGTTGGCACTGGCAACCGTGCAGGACACGACGATCGTGATCCATCCGGACAGCTCGAGCGCGACGCTCGAAGCGCGGGCGCTGCCGCGAGTCGTGTCCGAGGAAGTCATCCGCTTCTACAACGACCCGGTGACCACGCGGCTCGTCGGCCGCACGCGGCTGCCGCGCGGCAACGAGTGGCGCGGCAACGTGGCGGTCCGTAACGGGCCTGTGGTGATCGCGGGGCGCGTGCAGGGCACGCTCGTCGTGATCAACGGCGACCTGCTCTTCGACACGGGCGCCGAGGTGACCGGCAACGTGATCGTCGTCGGCGGAATCGTGGACGACACCGCCAAGGCACGCATCGGCGGCGAGGTCCGCCACTACCGTGAGCCGCTGCTCTATCGCCTCCGCCGCGAAGGCGACGAGCTGGTCTACGCGCCCAATCTGCGGCGCCGGCTCTTCAACCCTGGCGCGCACGTCTCGTGGGGCGATGCGGATTCGCGCTCGTCGCTGACGATCGCGACGGGTGGGACGTTCAACCGCATCGAAGGACTGCCGATCGTGTTCGGCCCGCTGTTCGATTGGAAGCTGCAGCAGAACTTCCGAATGCGCGTGGACGCGCTCGGCGTGTTTCGATCGGCCGGCGATCTCTCGGACAAGCGCAGCGATCTCGGCTACATGTTCCGCGGCGAGCTGCGGTCCGGTGACATACGGCCCGTCGGCGTGGGTCTCCGCGCATTCGACGTGGTCTCGCCGGTCGAGGATTGGGGCCTGCACAACGCCGAGATCGGGTGGGGCGCGTTTCTCTTCGGGCGCGACTATCGCGACTACTTCCTCAATAAGGGATGGGCGGCGCGCGCCTTCGTGCAGCCGGAGAAGCAGATCGCCCTGTCGCTCGAGCTGCGCCGTGAGTGGCAGACGAGCGTCGCCAACCAGGATCCGTGGACCCTGTTCCGGAACTCCGAGATCTGGCGTCCCAACCCGCCGATCGATGAAGGCCATTTCACGACGATCGCCGCGGGCGCCGTGCTGGACGCCCGCAACGATCCGGAGGAACCGACCTCGGGCTGGCTGGTGCGGGCGACGCTCGAAGATTCCCGGAGCACCGACGTCGTGCCTCACACCGGTGTGCCGGCGAGCGTGCGCGACACGATTCCGAGCGGTGCCTACCACTTCGACCGCATGTTTTTCGACATTCGGCACTACGCCCGCATCAGTCCGTCGGGTCGCATCAATGTCCGACTGGTCGGCGGCGGGTGGGTAGGCGGCGACCCGCTGCCGCTGCAGCGACGCTTCTCGCTCGGCGGCCCCGATCCGATGCCCGGCCATCCGTTCCGCACGAGCTCGTGCAACAACGCCTTCACCGATCCGGTGTTCACCGACGCGCGCGTCGCCGCGTGCGATCGGGTGATTGCGTTCCAGACCGAGTACCGCGGGCATGTGAAGCTGAACTGGAGCTACAACCCATGGAAGGTCGAGAAGCCGGATCGCGAGGAAGGGACTGGAAGCCCTCGGTTCTTCTGGCTGGAAGGACTCGACGTCGTGGTCTTCGCGGACGCGGGCCAGGCGTGGCTCGTCGGCAACGGGCCGAACCGCCTGCCGGCGGGGCGGATCCCGCCGTTCGACAACTGGCTCGTGGATGTGGGGCTGGGCATCGATTGGGGTGGACTCGGCGTCTACACAGCCAAGGCGGTCACTACCGGCGAACGACTGCGCCTGACGGTCCGGCTCGATCACCGGTTCTAGCGTGCGCGTGCTTCTGTGGGCGGCCACTGCCCTGGCCTCCGCCCTCACGCCGCAGGTGGGCGCCGCCCAGTCGCCCACGCTCACCGTCACGCTGCAGACCAACATCCCGCGCGTGCGCAGCACCGGCCTGCTCGCGGACGGGAAATTCGTCGGGCTGATGCGCTCGGGGTTCCCGTTGCGGCTGCATTACCGGCTCGAGCTGTGGCGCGTGCGCGGCGGCTGGTTCGACCAATTCGTGCGCGAAGTCAACTGGGATGCCGTCGCGCGCAACGATCCGCTCGCCGACGACTTCGTCCTCATCCGCCAGGGCGGCGCCGTCAGCCGGTTCGCGACGCCGGACGAGCTGTCCGCGGCGCTCGGGATTCCGTACACCGTGACGATCCGCCCCACCAGCACGTCAAGCGGGCGCTACTACTTCGTCGCGCGGCTCGAAGTCACGACGCTCAACGACACCGATCTACAAGAATTGTCCCGCTGGTTGTCGGGGGACGTCGGTCCCGCGGTGTCCGGTGGCGGAAACTTTGGCGAAGCGCTCGCGCGCGGAGCGCAGCGGGTGTTGGTACGGCTGGCGGGATTGCCGCGTCTGCGGCTCGAGGCGCGGAGTCCTACGTTCCGAACTGGCGGTCAATAGCGGCGCGAATGTCCATCAGTGACTGACCGCGCGCCGCCATCCCACTCGCCAGCGTCGCTTCACCCATACAGATGTCGCAATACGCGCCGTGATCGGACTCGAAACACGTGAGCAACGAGCGGTGCCCCGCGTGCTTCGAGCAGTCGCAGTGGCAATACACGCCATCGAGCGTCGGAGCGGCCCGCCGCGCCGCCGCGTACGCTGCCATCGCACCGGGATTCTTCGGAATCGCAAAGTCGGGGAGGATCTTCGCCGCGGTGATGCCGGGCCGGGGCGTCGGATGAATCGAGCCGGCGGCCGGCTTCGTCAGGAAGACGAATCCCACGAGCGCCGCTACGCCCACGCCGGCCACCACCCAGGGCGTCTTCGCCACTAGAGAGCCTCGAGAGTCGCCAGCACATCGGCTCCGTAGAAGAGCCGGATGTACTTCGCCTGCGTCCGCGTCAGGCGGCGCACGGCCCACGAGAGGTGCACGAAGTGCGGCTCGTGAGGCGCGCGCAGCGGATGCATGCCCACTTCCTCGGGCAGCAGGTTGCCCTTGCGGGTGTTGCAGCTCGAGCAGGCGGTCAGGACGTTCGTCCAGGCATTGGTGCCGCCCCGCGAGAGGGGCACGAGATGATCGCGCGTCAGGCACTCGCGCTGCCGCAGCTCCTGTTGCGAGCGGCCGCAGAACTGGCAGCGGTAGTTATCGCGAGCGAACAGGAACGTGTTGGTGACTTGG
>WNGA01013235.1_pt1 | contig 10585 bp, 3 predicted proteins | sample 5400061 | NCBI WGS metagenome assembly WNGA01 (sample SAMN13153366, study PRJNA577476) | soil metagenome | isolation source: 100 cm soil or saprolite under grassland replicate 2 | place: USA:California | collected 2016-06-15
GCCTTCAACCACGCCAAATAGTTGCGTGAGCTGTCCCTGCAGCCGCGCGAGCGCTTCCTCCGATCCGCGCTTTGCTGCAATCGCGTCGGCGACTCGCCGCAACGCGGCGTCAAGCGCACGCGACGTGTCGTACTGAAGTTTGATTTCCGCCGGCGATGACTTCACACGCGGATCGAGGCGTACTGTGAGCGGTGCGGTCAGCGCTTTGCCGTCGACCGTGAGCCTGACCGTGTATGTGCCGGGCAAGGCCCACGATCCAAACGGCACCCGCGGTGTGTTGCGATAAACCGCGGCGATCGGATAGCTGAATGACGTCACCGCCGGCCGTTCGTGATGCACGTCCCAGACGAACCGGTGGAACCCTGCCTTCGCCGACAGCGGCTGATGCGGCCGAATCCAATAGTCCGGGATATTGCGGCCCTCCACGAGCGGTTCTGATGGATCGCCGCTCGAGTACTTGCGGACGATGGCATTCGCCGCGTCGAGAATCTCGAGAGTCACCGGTCCGGGCGCGTCCGTTTTGAGCCAATAGTTGATGATGGCGCCGTCAGGCGGGTTGTCTCCTGCCGGTTCGTCCGGCGGCAGCGGCGTATCCGTGTTCTTGTTCCAGCGAAATCGCCATGTCGCCTCGGGTTTGAAGAGGTACGCCGCGGATCCAAACGCGTCGGCCGTTGCCTGACGCAGCGGCGTGATGTCGTCAAGAATCCAGAACGAACGTCCGTGCGTCCCGATGACCAAATCACTGTCTTTGATCACCAGATCGCGAATCGACGTCGCCGCCATATTGAGCCGCAGCGACTGCCAGCGATCGCCATCGTCGAACGATACATACACAGCCTGCTCGGAGCCGGCATACAACAGCCCGCGCCGCTCGGGATCTTCGCGAACCACGTTGATGACGCCACCGTCGGGAATCCCCGTCGTGATGTGCTGCCACGTCTTGCCGCCATCGCGCGTGCGGTAAATGTGCGGCCGCAGATCGTCGAGCCGGAATGTGTTGATGGCTGCGTAAGCCGTGTTCACGTCGAAATGCGACGCGTCCATCAGCGACACCTTCGACCATGCGACGAGCGCGGGGGGCGTGACATCGCTCCACGACTTGCCTCCGTCACGCGTCATGTGAATGAGCCCGTCGTCCGTGCCGACCCAAATGGTGTTCTCGTCTTTGTAAGACGGAGCAACGGTGTAGATCACCCCCCGCTGCGAGGGTTTCGCGCTTTCGGAGTCGCGGTACTTGCCGGCATTCTTCGGCACCTCCCACGTCTTGCGCGTCAGATCCGGGCTGATCTGTTCCCAGCTCTGTCCACCGGTGGTCGTCTGCCACAGGACATTCGACGAGAAGTACAGCTTGCGTGGATTGAGCGGTGAGAAGAGGACCGGCATCGTGCGAAGCACGCGATAATCGCCCGATCGAAGCACTTTGGGCGAGATGTTCTGTTCCTGTCCCGTGCGACGATCGTAGCGAGAGATCTTCCCCCCGTACACAATGTCGGGATCGCGCGGGTCCGGTGCGACGTAGCCGTATTCCTCGACGGCGACAGGGTGCCACTCGCGAAACGTGATCTGACCGTCGTCTCCGCGACTGGAGATGCAGACAGATCCGCTTTCCTGCTGTCCGCTGCACACGCGGTACGGAAACGCGTTGTCGGTGATGACGTGATAAAAGGCGGCGGTCGGCTGGTTGTACCAACTGCTCCAGCTCTCACCGCCGTTCAGCGTCACAATGGCTCCCTGATCGGACGTGAGGATCATGACGTCCGGCATGCGCGGGTTGATCCAGATCTTCTGGTAGTCGTCACCGCCCGGTGCGCCTCGAAACCCGGTGAATGTCTTCCCGCCGTCTGTCGATTTCCACGTGACGATCGTCGGGACGTACACGATGTCGGGGTTGGTGGGATGCACGCGGACCTCGCACGCGTCGGTCGGCCTGGCGACGACACGCTGATCGCTGTTGACGCGATACCAGCTTTCGCCCGCGTCGTCCGAACGGTAGATGCCAGCCGTCGATCGTGCGTCGACCGTGGCGAAGAGGCGTGACGGCATGCTGGGCGCAACGGTGATGCCGACGCGGCCGAGGCGATCGCCTTCCCACGTCGGCAGTCCTTTCGTCAGCGGCCGCCAGGTAGTGCCGCCATCAGTTGATTTGAAGACGCCGCTTCCCGGTCCGCTGAACGCGCCGTTTTCCCACGGTCCCTGACGTGCCTCCCATAACGTCGCGTACACAATCTGCGGATTCGACGGATCGAAGGCGACGTCGGAGCCGCCGGTGTTCTCATCTTTGTAAAGCACCTTTTGAAAGGTGCGTCCGCCGTCGGTGGATCGGAAGATGCCGCGCTCTTCATTCGGACCGTATGGATGACCGAGCGCGGCGACAAAGAGGCGGTCAGGGTCCTTGGGATCCACGATGATGTGCGCAATCTGCTGTGTGTCACGCAGCCCGAGATGCGTCCACGTACGACCAGCGTCGATCGATTTGTACATGCCGTCGCCGGTGGCGAGATCGGGACGCTGCTGCCCTTCGCCGGTACCGACGTATACGACGCTCGGGTTGGACGGCGCGATTGCGATGGAGCCGATCGAGCCTGTCGGTTGATCGTCGAAAACAGGCGTCCACGTTCGGCCGGCGTCGGTTGTCTTCCATACGCCACCGTTGACGACGCCCATATAAAAGGTGTGCGGCTGATCCGGAATGCCTGCGACAGCTTTCGTGCGGCTCGCACGATGCGGACCGATCATTCGCCAGCGCATTTCGCGAAGCTGCGATGTGTCGATCGGCTCGTGCGATTGCGACTGGCCAAAGCCGACGGTTCCGGTGAGGGCGCAGACGGCAAGCAGTAGACCCGCCGAAAGCGCCCGCATTACCTTCAGCACTCCAGGCACTCCAGGCACTCCAGGCACTTTAGGCACGTTAGGCACGTTAGGCACGTTCATCTCAGACACGTTCGCTACTCCTCATCGCTCGAGCAAGCCACTCCCGCGCAAGCTGATGCTGCGACTGGTAGGCGCGCCACTCGATCTCTGCCCACGCGCGCACACACGCGCGTCGGTCTGAGCCTGAGCCATCAGACCGTGCATCAGCGCACGACAGACGTCAGCGCCGCACATTGGACAAATCTCTTCGGACACCGGTTGCGATACCACAGCGCCGGCAGTAGCATTGCCATGTTTCTGCTTTGTTTTGCAAGTAGTGGTGGGGCTTTAGCCCCGCCGTCACTGGAGGATGAACATGCGGACCGCGATCTGTCTGGCCGCGGCGCTGCTCGTGGCAACGCTGCCCTCGCTCGCGTTTGCGCAGGAGCAACGCGGCTCGATTGAAGGCGTCGTCAAGGATTCCACCGGCGGCGTCCTGCCGGGTGTCACCGTCGAAGCGCGAAGTCCATCACTTGTTGGAACGGCAACCGCCATCACCGACGCGCAGGGCATCTACCGCTTCCCCGCGCTGGCCCCGGGTATTTATGAGATCACGGCCGCGCTTCAGGGGTTTGCGGCCACCCGCCAGGAGCGCGTCGCCCTCGAGCTCGGACAAATCCTGAAAATCAACCTTCAGCTTTCACCGGCGGCGCTGATCGAATCGGTGACCGTGACGGCGGAATCGCCGCTCATCGACGTCAAGCAAAACGCCGCGGCGGCGACGATTGACGAGGAGGTGATCGAGCGCATTCCGAAAGGGCGCGACTTCACGACGCTCGTGGCCTTCCAGGCACCGGGCGCGCAGTCGGAAAGCCGCAATGGGGGACTGCAGATCGACGGCTCGAGCGGATCGGAGAATCGCTTCTACATCGATGGCGTCGACCGCACCAATCTGCGCACCGGACTGACCGGCGCGACGCAGACCAACACGGGCGGCGGAAATCCCGAGCTCGTCACCGACTTCATCGATCAGGTCGTCGTCAAATCGAGCGGCTACAACGCCGAGCATCGCGCGGCGACAGGTGGAACTGTCAGCGCAATCACGAAGACCGGCAGCAACACGTGGCGCGGCAGCGGCGGCGTGTATTTCAATTCCGACAAGCTGCAGGGACAGGAACGTCCGGAACTGCGGTTGAATCCACGCGACCAGACGCAGGCGGAAACCATCGTCCGCCCGCCGGACGATTACTCGCTCTGGGAGCCCATGCTCCAGATCGGCGGACCGCTTGTTCGCAATCGTGTGTGGCTGTTTGCCGGCTACGTGCCGCGCATCCGGCGCGACGCGCGCACGGTCACTTTCCAGTCGAATGGACAACGCGCGACGTTCAACGACGACACGGAGGATCATCAGGTCTCTTACAACGTCACCTCACAGCTTTCAAAGGCCCTGCGCGTCAAGTTCGCGGTGAGCAACGAGAGATTTTACGACGGTGTCATCAACACCAACGGCCGGCCGACCATCGAGCCGGACGGGACGAGCACGAGCAACCCCGCGCTGTTTCCCGTCGCCCTTTACGAGGACCAGTTCGACGATTCATATGTGGCAAACGTCGACTACGTTGCGTCGAGCCGTCTGTACGTCAATGTGACGACCGGCTACTGGACATACGGTACGCACGGAGCGGGCGCTGGCACGACGTTGCGCCATTCGTTCGGCGCATCCAACTTTCAGTTTGGCGATATTCCAGACAGCCTGAAGAACGTCAATGGCTTTGCGGACGCCCCGGTGAACAGCCAGACGGTGTTTGACGACTTCTCACGCCTGGCCTTCAATACCGATGCCACCTATTTCGGTTCGTTCTGGGGCCAGCACTCCATCAAGACCGGTGTGCAGTTCGAGCGCCTCGCGAACGAAGTGTTGAACGGCGCGGTCGCGCCCAACATCGCGCTCCAGTGGGACGCCACGCGCGCGGCGCTCGACGGTCGACGCGTGAGAGGGACATACGGCTACTACACCGTGACGCAGAACCGCCGCGAAGGCGACATCGCGTTCAACAACGTCGGTCTGTTCGTTCAGGACGCCTGGGCGGTCACCAGCCGGCTCACGTTGAATCTCGGCGTCAGAACCGACAAGCAGGACATCCCCTCGTACAACACGGACAATCCGGGGATCTATTTTCATTTCGCTGAGATGTTTTCGCCGCGGGTTGGCTTCGCGTGGGACATCACCGGCGACAGCCGATGGAAAGCCTACGGCGGGTGGGGCAACTACTTCGACATCGCGAAGCTCGAGCTGCCGCGCGGCCTCTTCGGCGCCGAAAAGCAAATCACCTACTACTACACGCTCGATACCTTCAACTGGCCCGCCATTCAATGCGGCTATCCGCCGACACCTGGGCCGAACTGTCCTGGCACATACATCGAGCAGGTAGACTTCCGGCATCCCGCAAATGCCCGCGACAATCCGCTCGTCGATCCGAATCTGAAGCCGGTGCAGGCGCAGGAGTTCAGCCTCGGCCTCGATCACGAGCTTTCGCGCAGCGTCTCCGTAGGTGCGCGGTACGTTCACAAATGGATGTTCCGGACCTTCGAAGACACGGGCGTGCAAGTGCCCGGCGTCGGCGAGGTGTTCCGCATCACCAATCCCGGCGAAGGGCTGGGAGAAAACGTCCTCCGCGATTTTGCCGGCTGCACCACCTGTCCGGATCAGCCGAAACCAAAGCGCGTGTACGACGCCGTCGAGCTCCGCCTGCGCAAGCGCTTATCCGATCGCTGGTCGATGACGACGAGCTATACGTGGAGTCGACTGTTCGGCAACTACTCCGGGCTCGCCAGCTCGGACGAAGCGGGCCGCACGTCGCCCAACGTCAACCGGTTTTTCGACGGGCAATACAACTCGTTCGATGCGCGAGGCCAGGCAGTGTTCGGCTTACTTGGGACCGATCGGCCGCATGCATGGAAGGTTTCAGGCACCTACGATCTGCCCTGGGACACCACCATCGGCAGCAACTTCATCGTAGAGAGCGGCACGCCGCTCCAGACGCAAATGAGCGAGAAGAGCATTCCCTTCTATCCGTTTGGGCGGGGCGACTTGGGGCGGACGCCAATCTATAGCCAAACGGATCTGCTGCTGCAGCACGATTTCAAAACTGGCGGCAACCGTCGTGTTCAAACCGAAGTGAACGTCCTGAACCTGTTCGATCAGGATGCGCGCCTCGCTTATCAACTGACGCCGTACCGCGACACGTTCAATATTACGGACCAGGCGTTTTTTGCCGGGTTCGATCCGGTGGCGCTGGCTGCGGCGACTCCCAGCATTCGCGCCGATCCGCGGTTTCGGTTGCCAAACAGCTGGCAAACCCGACGCAGCATTCGACTCAGCATGAGAGTCGAGTTTTAGAGGGCCGAGTAGCTGGGTACCGCTTGACTTTCGCACCGTTCCGCCGCAGAGTTCATGACGCTCCGAATTCCTGCGTCGGGGGCCTACTCGGCGCACATCCGCGCGCGCGCCACGCGCGAACCCTTCGGCGCCTTCGTTGTCGACGGACCGAAGGCTCCGAAGGACCGAAGGACCGAAAGAAGCGAGATCGATCGTCGCTCTGGTTGTTCGTGAGGCGACGCAATGTCGCCTGCTGATTTCAATGGAGGCGAGCACATGAAGCGGTTTCTCATCACTCTCGTCGGCATCACTTTCCTTTTTGCAGTGAACGCTTCAGCGCAGCAAGGCACGGGAGAATTGCGCGGGCGCGTTGTCGACGCGCAGAACGCGGTGCTGCCAGGCGTCACGGTCGTCGCGAAAAACGAAGCGACCGGCCAGTACCGGGAAGTCCTCAGTGGCGAAGACGGCTCCTTCTTCATGAGCGCGCTCATACCTGGCAGTTACGAGGTCACCGCGCAGCTATCCGGATTCAGGCGTTATCAGCGCGGCGCCGTGCGTGTGGAAGTCGGCAAGACGCAGCAGATCGAGGTGCAGCTGCAGGTGGGCGGCCTCGAGGAATCAATCACCGTCACGGCGGAGTCGCCGCTCGTCGATGTGTCCACCAAACAGCTCGGCGGCAGCGTTCAGGCGCAGGAGCTGCAGGACGTGCCGTCGCTCAATCGAAACTTCACGTCATATCTCAGCTTGCTGCCGGGTGTGACCGCGACGATCTCGACCGACTCGTTCGGGGCCGACTCGATCCGCGTCAATGGCCAGGCGACACAGAACGCCAACTACATGCTCGACGGCGCCGGCAACAACGACAACTTCAACAACGGCAACGGCGGCGCGCAGGCGCGGATTCCCGTCGAGGCCGTGCAGGAATTCCAACTGCTCACCAGTCAATTCGATGCGGAGTTCGGCCAGAGCTCGGGCGGCATCGTCAACGCGGTCTCGAAGCAGGGCACCAATGCGCTGCGCGGCACGGCCTTCTTGTTTCACCAGAATCAGGACATGACGTCGCTCGACTACTTTGCCAAACAGCAGGGGCTGGCAAAACCGGAGGCGCGCCAGCAGCAATGGGGCGGCAACATCGGCGGACCGATCATCAAGGACAAGCTGCATTTCTTCGCCAATCTGGAAAGGATCGATCAGAACCGCGCGCGCACGCTCAACATCAACGCACGTCCTGAGCTCAATTTCACGACCTTCACGCATGACAACGTCTGGAACTGGATGGCGCGCCTCGATCATCAGATCAACGCGAACAACACCTGGGCCGTCCGCTGGCTACGCGAATCGTCGCCGCAGAGCAATCAATTCACCGCGACCAACCTGACGAAAACGCGCGCCGAAGCCGAAGACGATGTCGATTGGACCATCGTCGGGACGCTGAGCTCCGTGATCAGGCACACGAAAGTCAACACCATCAAGGTGTCGTACACGCACGAAGATGTCTTTTTCGGCAATCCTGGATACTTCGATGACCTCGACAAGTGGATGCAGACGCCGGAGCTCGTGCACCAGACGTTCACCGACGGCGCGAGCACGCGTGCGAATCGCCGAATGGATCCCGCGTATCAGATCGACGAAACGTTCGCGTGGTTCATGCCAGGGAAGAAAGGCGACCACGATCTGAAGTTCGGCGCCGGCTACTACTACCTGCCGCTGCACGTCTTCGATGCAGGCATTCTGAACGGCAGGTTTGGTTTCTCGGCGAGCGATCGCGACTTCAATGCGGCAGACCCTCGGACCTATCCGGATCGACTCACTGTTCGCGTCCCCGGCAATTCCGACTTCATCGTCAAGGGAACAGAAGTCGGCGTGTTCGGCCAGGACAAGTGGAAGGTCAGCAACCGTCTGACGCTCAGCCTCGGCTTGCGATGGGACGTCGAGATCGTACCGCTCGACGAGAGTCAGAATCCGTTCTTCAAAGATCCGTCGAAATATCCGGTTGACAAGAACAACTTCTCGCCGCGTCTGGGCGCCACGTGGACACTCAACGATGAAGCCACCGCGGTCATTCGTGGCGGATACGGCAAGTATTACCAGAAGACCGCGTATTCGAACTTCACCCCGCTTGTGTCGACCGGTCCGATTTCAAACTCGTTTACCGTGATGTTCCCAACCAACAATATCGATCCGGGGCCCTCGACTGGACAGTTCCCGACGGATCCGCTCCTTGTGAACGGTCCGGTCGTCAATCGCACGCTGCTCGCGGCAAGATACCCTGCGGGCTCGACGCAAAAAAACGCGGGGACGGTGAATCTCGACAGCGAGGACCGGCACCTGCCGTACGCACATCAGGCGAGCATCGGCTTTGAAAAGCAACTGCCCGGCTCTATGGCGTTCAGCGCCGACTACGTGCACTTGACCCACAAAGATTTGTACATGCAGGTCGAGCTGAATCCGGGTGTTCGCGCCAGCGAATCGCGAACCGCTGGAGTCGCTCGTCCGCTCTATCCCTCGACGGTGTGGGCCGCCTCGGTGCGCGAGCTGGCGAATGTCGGTTGGGCACGATATAACGGGCTGCAACTGAGTCTTCAGAAACGCGCGAGCCGTGGCTACAGCTTCCGCGCGTCCTATACGTACTCGCGCGGCTTCGGCATAGTCGGTTCACCGGGAGCGACAGACTTCGTCAACACGACTACCGTCGATCCCGTGACGAGGCAGATTGATCATCACCTCGATCAGCTCGAGGGTCCGACCAACCAGGATCGGCCGCATCTGTTCTCACTCAGCGGAGGATGGGGCATCCCGCACACGGGTGGCGTCAATGTCAGCGGCGTACTTCAGGCCAACAGCGGCGCGCCATTCACGCTGACTGACAGCTCGACGGATCCAAACCGCAACGGCATTTTCGAAGAGCCGTTGCCGGCCGGAACCTATAGTGGACCCGCCGGCAATCCGAACTCGATGACCGTGGATTACAAAGGCGGGCAGAACGGCGCTCGCGGTCCGAGCTACTTCTTGATCAACACGCGTGTGGCTTATCGCTTCCGGCTTGGAGGAACGCGGACGCTGCAGGCGCACTTCGACATCTTCAACCTGACGAATCACGCGAATTTCAGCAACCCGACCAGCACCGTTGCCACTGTCACCAGCGCCGATCGCCGCGATACGGCGACATTCCTGGTGCGGCGCTCGATTCTGAACGGCGGTCCGACACGAACAGCGCAGTTCAACCTGACGTATCGGTTCTAGAAGACTCGCGACGGGGTGCTCCGCACGCCGCAGGACGCGCGCGCCTTCGCGCGCCTGCAGGACATCGCGGCCGCTCGGGCCGCGATGGGTTTTCTTCAATTGCAGACTGAAAACGGCGCCGCACGGCGCCGTTTCCTGCAAGCGCGGCGAGTCCCGCTACGCGCCGGGCGCGCGGTAAGCCACCGACTTCTTTGTCGCCGCATCGAGCTCCTCGACGGAAATCAATGGAGTCGTCGAGAGCCGAACGCCGGCCCCGGCATTAGCCGCCAGGCTCAAGGCCACCGCGGAAGTGATGTCAGGCAGGTCGGCTATCACGTACACATCGTCTGCGCCGAGGGCGTAGTACATGGACTCGATTTTTCCGCCGAGCCCGGCCAGCATCTTCTCCACGGCGGCGCGTCGGCCCGATCCGCCTTCTTTCATCAAACCCTTTGAGCCCTCAGGGGTGTAGGAACCTTTCACGAGGAATTTCGGCATGGCTTGTCTCTCCCTGGAAATCGTTGCGTGTGATTACGGCGAATGCTATGCCGTTTCTATTTCTCTTGCCAGATCTGCCGAATCCAGGGGATCGCGGCATGTAAGGCGTCAGCGTAGGACGAGGCATCGCGGTGTGTGAGGCCGCCGACGGGCGCGAAGGTCACCTTGACACCCTGCTGTTCGAGTGTCCGCACGGCCGCTTCCGTCGCCGCGAACGGCGCAACGTCGTCCTGCCGGCTGTGGATGACGTATACAGGAACGCCGGGTTTGGTGTCGGACGCAGGAGGTGGCGCCGCGACAATCACCGCGGCGCGAAACAGCTCCGGATGCTTTGCCGCCAGAAACCACGCGCCGGTGCCGCCCATGCTGAAGCCGGCGACGAGCACGCGCCTGGCGTCGGCGGAGAATTCCTTTTTGACTTCGGCCAGGACCGCGAGCACGAGGCGCTCGCTCACTTCGCTCGTCCACGTCGCGTCCGGCGCATCTGGAGCGACGAGAATCGCGTTCAACTCCTGCAGCGCAGGCAAAATCAGTTGTCCGACGAAGCCAAGGCCGAAGTACGGCGACAGGCCCGGCGTCGGTGACGAGTAGTGAAGGCCGACGACGAGTGGATACCCGGCGGCGTCGGCCGAAGCC